>SDBU01000787.1_pt1 | contig 45479 bp, 66 predicted proteins | sample 2277071 | NCBI WGS metagenome assembly SDBU01 (sample SAMN10397929, study PRJNA504765) | marine sediment metagenome | isolation source: marine sediment core GS08_GC12, 126 cmbsf | place: Arctic Ocean: Gakkel Ridge, Loki's castle | collected 2008
TGAAAATGACGCCTGCATCGGAGATGTCGCAGACATGGGTGGTATAGGTCTCCATCGGGAAGAGGTCGGTATCCGTGTCGGTGTAGACTTTCACGTCCGTCCCATCGCCGGTCTTGTGGAGCAAGTCCACCTCAGGCATCCGGGCCAGGTTGTACTCGACGACAACGGAGGTTGCGGAAATCACGTTGCGGATGGTGCCGAAGTAGACTTTGTTGGTACTTGTCAGAGCCACGGTGTTGGCGGCGGTGACATGAGCGCTCTTGCCGATCCAGGTATCGTCGGCTGTTACGGCGACGCAAATCTGCTTACCACGGATACGGACGGCGACCGAAGCGGCGCCGGAACCGCCGGCGTTCACAACGGTTTCAAGGGCGACGCCGACGGCGCGCATGGAAGCGGTATCAGCGCCCGGCTGTACGTCGCCAACCGCGTCATCCTTCATGAGGATGGTGCCGGCCGTAACGGTCGTGGCCGCGTCTATCTTGTAGAGTTCGATGTCGTCAACGGCGGCGCTTTCCGTGGAGCCACCCACGGCGCCCGCGATGATTTCCACGCGGCCCGAGGTTGCGCTGATGTACTCGCGCAGGACGGCCATCGGGATGTTGTTCACCGCGTTGTAGATGGTCAGTGCGCCGGAATCCAGGACGTAGCAGATTTTCCCCACGTCGGCCTGGCTGATGGCGTCGAAGGTGGCCTCAACTTCGCCGGCGGTCCAGAGCGGAACCTTCTTGGCGCCGCTGGAGCCGGAGTTGACCACCTGATCCGAGGCGAGCCCAGCCGGGAGGTTCCCGGCGGTGTCAGCAGCCGGGATAGCGTATCCGCTGGAGTTGTAGACGGCCCACGAGCCGTAGTAGATGGTCGTGGCCGTGTAAACGTCCGCTGCGGACATACCGGGGTTGGACACCTTGAGGTTGTCCACGTTTGCAGTGATAACTGCCATTACTTCTCACCTCCCTTTAGGAGGGTCCTCAGCGAGGACACCAGTTCCATGTCGGTGTTTTCCCCACCGTCCGGGAACGGGGTGCCGTCTTTGTGAACGGTGGCCCAGGCGATCCGCTCGGGGTCATGCCCCGCAGCAGAGAGCTTGGTGGTGTAGTCTTCGGGTGAGAGGTTGTCGAGCCGGGCCGCCTCGGTGACGGCTGCCAGCTTGAGGTCCGCCTCGTCGCCCGTCGGGGCGGTGTCCCCGGCGTGAACGCTCGGGCTGGTGGGAGCGGACTTGCGGTCGGAGAACGGCTTGTGTGCCAGCTCAAAGGCTCGCTCGTTCTCTCCGGCGAGCGTCAGCGCCTCGCGCACGTCCGTCTCCTCCGCCTGGGTCAGCTTGTTCGCAGCCTTGAGTTCGACGATCTTGTTCTCGACCTTGGCCTTGAACTGCTCCTCCTTGAGCGTCTCAACCGTGGTCTTCAGCTCGTCGCGCTCCTCCTCGACGGTGGTAACCTTTCCCTCGGCGGTGGACAGCTTGACCTCCAGCCCCTTCACCTCCCCCGAGTTCTTGATGTCGCCCTTGAGCTTTTCGATCTGCTCGTTGGCAGCCTTGAGCTCCAGGCGCATTGTTTCGTTGTCAGGCACGTCGTCTCCTTCGTTCTTGGTTTTGGCTGAAAGTGCTATAAACGGGCCCTGATCCCGTAGGTGCGGATCGCTTACCAGGGAGATTTCCACCACGGCCTCGGGCCACTGTTGGCCCTTATCGTCGGCAAACCCGCCGATGGCCGGTGAGGTGTGTCGAATTAACTCCTTGTCAATCTTTTCAATCGCCTCGTCATCCTGGATTCGGAGCCTCGCCATGAGGATTTCCGTCTCCTCGTCGTAGTACAGGTCCTCGATGTCGCCTACAGCCTTCCGGGAATCGAGGTTGTCATGGTCCCAGTACACGCGGAGTTCAATTCCGGCGGCCACCATCTCGGCGAAATTCTTAACCCACGACCGGAGCCGGTCCGGGTTGAAGTCCAGCTCGCCGTCCCAGTAGGTGTAGGTCCCGGCCTTGACGATCTCCTTCTCGTAGACCTTCCCCCCGCCCGTGGTCTGGCGTAAAAAAAACCGCCCGGTCGGGCGGCTCGGGAAAACGTACTGTATGAGTTCAGTCATCAATCACCTCATCACCATGAGTGTGGATATTTGTGTGCCCTGTCAGCTCACCTCGGCCATAAGCCAAGAGGATTTCGCCTAGCTCAAGGGCCTCCTCGGGAGAAACATGTAGGTAGTCCCTTGGGTTATCTATGTCTGCAAAAATCCGCGCCCAAGGAATCTCACCGTTGTAGGTAACATTGCCGTCCCTATCAAATTGGCTCTCAATCGAAATACCTGCCTCGTGGTTGGCGCATTGCCAAAATTTACGCTCAACTCGACAGAAGTTGTCCATCAGTAGCCCCACTCCTCGTGAGTCACGTCCACGGGCACCGGCTCCCGTTTGATCTGCGTTTCAATCGCTCCGGCCATCAGCAGGCCCCCCAAAAGCCACGCCTCGATGCCGATCAGGTCCTCCGGGTCCATGTCGTAATACCGGAGCGGGTCCATCTCCATGAGCCGGATCATCTGTGCGGTGTAGTCGAGGTGCGCCGCCGTCACCGGTGGGTGGCTCCCCAGGAACTCGGCAAGGTCCCTCTTCCTCTGCTCGTCGAATACCCTTCCATCAACGGGATGAAAACTTTCACCCTCGTAAATCTCTTCCCAGTAGCACACTCATCCGGGATGCTCGTCACCGGGAGCCTCGGAGGGTAGAGAGGTGATGGCGAACTCCATCCCGTGCATAGGCCGACAAATCGGGCAGGCGTCGTCATAAGTAACCCAGACCACGCCGATCACGCCATCAAGCGAAGGCAACGAGGGCCTCCCTGTACTTGCCGAGGAGCGCCGGTCCCAGTTGCTCGGCGAACCGCAGAGCGTCCCCCTGTGCCGGGCTGAGTACCTGTCTCTCCCAGTACGTGTTGGCGGCTTGGGGCGCGTTCGGCCTACCGTTGGCGGCGCGTCCCGCGCTCGTGGTCTTCTCCACCAGGCGATTCCACAGGCGGGTTACCTCGTACTCGACCTGTTGAGAGCACCAGGCGTCGGCCCTGGCGACGATCTTCTCGGCGTCATTCTCCAGCCCACGGGCGGCGTAGGCCTTCCGGGCGATCTCACGCGCCTTGACCCGGACGCTGTTACCCCACTTGACGAGCGATTCCAGGTTCGGGGTGAGGTTGATGGGCTCACCGGTCTTGACCGTAGCCCGGTACGCCGTCTCCAGCTTGGCCAGCAGCCCGCCCTTTTTGCCCTTGGCGCCGCCGATGATCGTTACCAGCCTCGGGAGTATCTTCGCCGTGAAGGCTTTCATCTGCTCGCCGTCAGGTCCAGCTTCGGCGGCCAGCTTCAGCCGTTGAGCGCCGAGCTTGGCCCCCTCCTCCTTGCCTTCGGGAGGCACCTTATCCCCTCCCTCCTCGTCTTCGTCGGGCTCCTCCGGCTCCTCCACCAGCTCGGCGTCGTACACCAGGCCGATCTCGGCGAACTGCGCGAGGTCGAAGCCACCCCGTTTGAGTTGGTCGAGCCCCGCCTTGGACTGGAGGGCCGTCACGAACACCTTTGTCAGGAGGTCCTTCTGGGTGGTATTGAGCGTCTCGATGCCAACCTTGACCTGAACCACGCCCTCGCCGTAACGGTGGTCGGCGACGGCCTGGAGGACGATGGTCAACACCGGCTCGGCCAGATCATCGGCCAGGCCATCCTTGCGGGCGACGAAGTTCTCGTGGACAATCGTAGCCCTGGCCTGGCTCCCTCGGGCATCCTCGTTGATCAGCAACTCGGGCGGCACCCCGAGGAGGCCGTAGATACGCTTGAGCACCAGGCTCTCAAGTTTTATCAGGTCGTCCGGCCCCCTGGCACTCTCCAGGAGGGACACTGCCCACTTGGCCGGTCCCTCCTGCCCCTCCGGCGGCTGTGGCAGCGTGATGACGTACCGCTTCTCGTCCTGGTCGAGCTTCTTCCCCATATCCAAGGCGGAAGACTCGTACTTGAGCGTTGTCTCCCCGGCGTCGTTGGCCTCCGTGGTGTCGGGGTAGTCCACCACTATCGTCGGCATGGCCAGGTTCGACGCGCTGATCTGGAGCAACCGGACCAGCGCCCGGTGGAATCTGTACCAGTAGTAAACCCGGTCCGTCAGCGCCCGGCCGGGCACCTCGCCGTACTCCGAGTCGTAGGTGGCGACGATGGAGTCGAGCCAGCCTCCCTCGTTGATGAGGTCAACCTGTCTCCCCTCATCCCAGGAGCGGAACCCGACCACATTCTTCTTGTCGTCGTAGAGCGGGACGCAGCCGCTCGGATCGGCGGAGGCAACGCCGGCGATGCTCAACAGGTCGTCGGTCCACCACGGGTTGAGGTAAACCACGCCGTAACTCAACCCGCCCCGCACCGCCTTCCTCGTTACATCCCGGCTCCACCGGTCAAGCTCCTCCTGGAGGTCGGTGGTGATCTCAGCGGCGCTTTCCTCGTTCTCCACGCCATCAATCTCGACCGTCTTCTTCGCACCGGTGAGCGGGTCAACGTACTGGTCGAGCGCGTTCTGGATCGGGCCGTAGGTCCGCATCTCCGCTCGCTGGCGCATGGTCACGGATCGGGTGGAATCAATCACGCCCGAGCCCTGGACGGACACCTGCTGAACCCGCGCCTTCGCCCGGCTTGCTAACCGAAGCGGGGCACCAAAAAAGGCCCGAAGGCCCTGGCTGATTCGTCTGCCGAGTTTCAACTTTCCGCCCACGTTGCCTCTTTCGCGTAGCCTGAACTTGGTTTGGCGTTGCCCGTCCGCGCGCCGGTCAGATCAATGTCCACGTATGCCAGGGCGTCCACAATGTCGTCATGCTTTCCGTTGGGGAAGTCGAGTAACTCACCCCGTACCGCCTCCCACACGCTGTTGACACGGTACGGAATCCTCCAGACACCAGAGTGGAGCCGCGCCCGCAGCCCCTCAGCACTCCCCATCTTCCCAGTACCGGAGACGTGGCGCAGCTTCCGGTGACCAGAGATGCCGTGTTTGTCTGCCAGAATCCGGGAGAGCTGGCGGTGGAGCTGGTTCATGGCGCCGGGGCCGGTCTCCGATCCATGCATGTGAGGCTTCCACTTGCCGTAGAGTCTCGCCATCTCCGCTGCGATCCCCTCGATGGAATCGAACCGCCTTCGCGTCACGTCCAGCGCCGCGTACAGGCCGTCCTTGGTCTTTCCCCCTACCGCGATGACGGTGAAGTCGCTCTGGTCCGTGTCGTTGTACGCCAGGTCGGCGTCCATGACGATCTTGACGAACGGCCCCTCGGGTATGTCCTCCGATGCCGCCTCTAACCAGTCCCGTTTGAAAAACGCGCCCTGGGCGGCGCGGTAGTCGTTGCGGAACTGAAGGGCGAAGTTGGTCAGGCCGATGTCGGTGCGGATCTCCTTCAGCTTGTCCGCGCGGTAGATCGCAGGGTCGAGCAACACCGCGTCGCCGGCGTCCAGGTCGCCCGATACGATCACGTCCCGGTGCTCATCACAGAAGGGCATTTCGCCACCCTCGACCGCCCGCACGTTCATGTCCTGCGGGTGGTGGAAGGTACAAATCCGCCACTGCACCGACTCGGCGAACAGGGCCGGGAGCACGTTGTTGCCCCAGTAGTCCGCCAGTTGCCGCCGGTGCCCCTCGGTCCGGGCGTTCCGTGATCCCACCACGTCGTCGGCAACCATCAGGTCCCAGTGGTACGACTTGACGCCCTCTCCACCGACGCCCGTTCCCCGGATATTCGGGTCGCGCCGCTCGTCCCTCCGTGTCGTAAACCAGATGTCAGTCGGCGGCCCCTTCACGGACTGCTTCACGTCCACCAAGCCGGGGTAGATCGCCCCGAGCGCCGGCCAGCCCTCGGCCCACCACTCCCGCGTCAACTGTGAGTAAATCTGATTGACGAAGGATGCTCCCAAGCGGGGCGTCTCGCTCAGATAGAGGTTCGCCTGGTCGGGGTGGTGGATCGCCCGCCAGACAAGGAGCGGCTGACCGATGATGTAGCTCTTCCGGCTCCCCCGGGGTCCGGCGATCAAGCCCCGATCCAGTCCCAAAAGAAACCGGGCCCAGGCCCGGTGATAGTCCCGCACGGGGATGTAGCGTTCCCCCCAGGCGACTGGCGGATGCCAGACGTTCTCCAAAAAAAAGAGGAAGCCGTCGAGGCTTCCATCTTGCCAACATGCAAGCTGGATCGCCGTCCGATCTTCGTCATTTAGTTGTGACACTTAATTTAACTCTATGGGTTATTCGCGTCTTTTATTCTTTCTGCTATTGCCCCAGGGGGGAGCTTCTCCCTCAACTCCGGCACGAGGACGCTGATCTGCGGCGCCTCGTTGCTTTCGAGTCCTACCTGGTAACGCAGGATTATCTCGGCGGCCCTCACACGGGCGCTGTCGTGGTCGCCCGTTTCCATCACAACCAGCAGCACCTCGACCGCCTTCAAGCCCGCACGCTTCAGCTCGGTGCGTAGGGCGCCGATCTTGTCGTCAATCGCAGCGCTCAGGGCCTCGGTATACTCCTCGTCGTGCTTCCAGGTACTGAGGGTCTTCTTGGTTACCCTAAGTTCCGCTGCAACCTTCGTTGACGAGAGCCCGCTGGAGAGCAGTTCTATTGCTTGAGTTTGCTGTGGTGTTAACATTAATTAACCTTTATTAACCTTCGGCTTCTTTCCGCAGGACCGCCGGCTTCACGGCGATACCCTTAACCGTCACGTCGAGCTGCTGGCGTATTTTATCCTCAACGGTGCCTATTTTTTCCACGAGGTCAAAATAGCACGGGCGGCGGGCGGTCTCCTCGATTGCGATGTTGCTTTCTATGTACCGACTAAGAAGCTCATACACCTGCTTAGCCAGCTCCGCACGCCTCTCGATAAGAGCACGAGGTAGTGTGTACTGAACCTTCATGACCGTCTGTTCCCCCGGCTTAAAACGTAAATCAAGCCCCTTCACGTTTCGCCTCCCTTTTTAGGATCACCAGCGCCTTCTTTTCCCCGCCGAGGTGTTGACGCTCACCAACGTAGACCGCCCTCGTCTCCTCGCCAGGCTTCAGGCCGAGGCTGTCCTCGATAAAGGCTTCGTCGGACTCGCTCTCGGGGGTGATGACGATCCGGTTCCGCTTGCGCTCGTAGATCATTTCCCCGCCTCGTCTACAAACCGAAAGGAAACCCAACCCTCCCAGTTATCGTATTCCTGCTCCACAGAGACAAACTCCATCCAGCGGGTTTCAACGGCGTCACCTCTAAGACCTCGCAGGCGCACCGGAAATAACGCAAAGAATGTTCTGGTTCGCCGGCCCGTCTTTTTAATCCAGCGCATCTTCCCTCCCAGCCTTCTCGATGCTCCTGGCCAGCCGCTTCTCTTCCTTTAGCTCCTTCTTCACCCGGCGCTTGCGCTCCCGCTCCAGCTTGAGGATCGCCACGCCGCCCAGCTCCTCGAAGCGAGTTAAGCGGGCGTCCAGGGCGTCAACCCGTTTCTCGAAGCGAGTCAGGGCCTTGATCAGGTTATCGTTGGTCGTCGCCAGGGAGGTAATCAGTTGGGGCAGGTGCGGGTGTACCTTCCCGAGGGCTATCAGGGCCTCCTCGACCTCGGCTTTGATCTCTTCGTTGGTCATTCTGGCTCCTCGGGTTCGATACAGGGGAATATCACTTGTGGTCTCTCGAGCATCAGCCGGGCGAGATCCTCTTCGCCCATCGCCGGGATTTCGAAATCAGGATTAACGGCGGCGCAGTAGGGACATACGGGGTCTGTACTTGCCCAGGTGAGCGCCCTTGGCTTACGCCCCTCAACGTGCCCCAGCTCGATGCTCCCGCCGGCGGGGCCTTCAAACCGAGCGTGGACCTGTTTGTTGCCCCGCAGCCCGAGTAATATCTTTGCCGTCTTGAGCAACTGATAGCCCTCCCGAGCGTGTTCCACCGCCTTGACACAAAGGTTGCGGACGGAATCCGGCATCGGCTTTGAAAGGCCGATTTCACCGACCCAGCCCCCCACGTCGGCGAACTCCTCCATCCCCTCCTCGATGTCCTTCTCAATAGGCTGCTCCCAGGAGGCGTCGCCGTACTCGGCCTGACCCTTCGCCATCCGCTGTGCTACGTGCTCGTCGAAGGTCATCTTACCGCCAGAGTGAAACCGTCTTAGATACCCTTATACAACCAGTTTCCGGGGTTTCGACGAAAGCCGAGACGGTTATTGAGGTTGCATCGAACCGTCTAAGCCAACGGCGCCCCTTACGTGTCTTTAGGGCACCTAGGGCAAGGTAGGCCCGTGCAAGGGTTATTTGACCATTAAGGAGCGGCTCGGCCTCACGTCGCACATCTCGCCGCGCGAGACGCCGCCTCCAGTTCTCCGGCCATCCCTTCGCGGGCAGGATACAATCCCACGGTCCCATCGGCTTCAAGGTTCGTCGGTTCATCTTACCCCCAAACGTACAGTGGCACCCATCCACGGGCGTATATCCAGAGGAGCACCTTGTCCACGGGGCGGAGGGGCTGGTTGGTGTCGGGGAGGCTAAGCCTGGGGTCCAAACCTCTTTTCAAGGTCCCGCGCCTCTCCACAATCCCAGGCTCGCAGGAACCGTCCCTTCGCCTCGGGCTTGACCTCGAAGTCTATGTCCGTGGTCTCGCCGGCGATGGCGGAGAAGCCCCACTCCGTAACCCAGTCACAAAACTGGACCTGAACGTCCCGTCCATCGAGCTTAAAGTCCAGGTAGCAGTGGTCGGTGGGGCGCGTGGTAGTGTTCAACGACGCGGCGAGGCGCCGCTTGATTACCAAAACTCGGTCGGAGAAAAAGGCGTGCTCGTCCTCTGAGGCTGAATAGAACCGGGTCAACACAAAGTCCTCTGGGAGTATCCGCTCGTCTGATGCCGGTTTCTCCGTGATCTCCAGCCCTATGGTTTCCATGAGCGCGCGCCCAAGGTCTATCGTAGGCGTCTTCTTAGTTACGAAGGTGCGGAACGCACGCCGGTCGGCTTCCTTCATTATGGAGATGACGAGCCGCTGGAAAGCGTTTCGAAGGGTAGAGTCGTCAGGCATCCGCGCCCTCCAATCTCACCACGCCGTACCCGCCCTGGTCTTGTGAGGGGATCACCCCGTCGGCGGTCAATTTGACGTAGCTGGTCCCGAGCATGGCCGGGTCGTAGGATTTCCTCTCGGCGTAACCGGCGTATCGGTGGCTCGCCCCGCAAACGAGGCCGATCTGGTGCCGCCACCGTCGCTTGCCGTCGGTTGGGTCCAAGTCGAAGAGCGTCCGCTGCTCGGCGAGGGGGTGGTGAATGTGGCCACGGATAGATACTATCGCCGTCGCCCCTCTCCCGGTAGAGAACAGGGCCAGGGCAAACGTCCGCTTCCACCCCTCCGACCTACCATGCCCGGCTCCGTGCTCTATGTGAACCCGCCAGGGGGTCCCGCTGACGATCATCTCGGCGAGCACCGGCCCCTGGCAGTACGGCACCCCCAGGTTTTTAGCAACGTGCCGAGCCGGGTCGGCGCCGATCTCGTCCACCGTTCTTTCCTCATGATTCCCGATGACGATCTGGAGCAACCTGTGCGCCATCGGCTCGAGGAGCTCGGTGGCATAGTCCACGGCCTGGTCGAAGTTGAGAACCTCCTCAGCGGCCCCGAACTTGGACAGGTGGGCGTTGTTTACGACGTCGCCGGGGAGGACGAAATAGGCGTTACGATCCTCCACCCACTGTAGAAGGCTCTCGACGGCCACGGGGTTGAAGGCGCTGGTCCCGACATGCAGGTCCAGCCCTGAGCACAGGATCACCTCGTCCCGGTCCCCGAAGTCCACCCACAACGCCCCGTGGTCATACGCCAGCTCGTAGTCCCTCTGCGGCCCCGTCGTCCACCTGGGGAGCTTGCCGGGGATCCGCGCGCCCTCTCGGTGGCTCAGCCAGTGCAGGTGAATCCGGGCGAACGACTCCGGGGTCAGCCCCGTCGGCTCGAACTCCAACTCGTAGGCTTCGAAGACCTGCGCCCAGGTGTGGTCGGGGTGGGCGACGCGGTAGTCCCGGATGAAGTGGTGGTCATATTTCATGTATCAATCCGTGGGGGGCAGGTTTTGAGAAGCGCTGCCCAGGGCTTTAACATACGCCGGGGAGGTGTTCCCGCGCGGTCTTCCTCCCCAGCGGCCCCGACCATCGCCGGGACTTGAAGCGGTGATCAACCCGCTCCCATTGATGGGGATATAGGGCCTTCCGGGCGCACCCAGCCGGCCACATGGCTCAAAGCCGAGTTTCGTCCCCAAGTTGATGCCGGGGGCGGGGATTTGCACCCCGCATATTAGGGATAATCTTCTTGATGAAAATCTTCCATTATTATATCCGCCTCACCCGTAGGGTCTAACTCGATACAGGTTGCCGTATCGGGATTTAACCACCACCTCGCGGGTTCATTGCCCCGCTTTTGCGCTTCTTCCTCGGCAATGGTACGCGCCTCTTTTTCGTTCTTGGCACGTATTACGAATCCATAACTGTATTCATACCATTCAATTTGTCCATATTTACTGCGTGGAATAGCTTCCCAATTAGTCTCCAGTAAATACAACATTAGTTTTCTCCTGAGCGTCTACCTATTTCGCCACTCCAGGATGATTTATAAGTCCGCATTGTGAAAATACTTATCGTGGTTCTCAGCTAAGTCCCTTGGTAGATTGACTCCCCGGTCTTCTATTTGCTCGGAAAGCCTTCGAGCGCGATCCCAGAGGTCCTGATTTTCTCTCGGCAGCAGCCCGGCATCTTCGAGCTCGGCCTCGATGACCCCCCAGTCGAACTCGGCCCCGATCCACGCCAGGTTCCGGTCGTCTATGAATACGTCGGCGCCCAGCTTCCGGGGGTTCCGCCCGGGGTAGAGGTCCAGCAGTTCCTGCGGGTGGGCGTTGTAATCGGTGAAGAGGAACATCAACCCGTGGTCAGCCAGCCAGTTGATCGCTGCCAGTAAATCTGGACCCTCACGACATGACCACAGGAGCAAAACGTGCCCCGCTTCCACAAGTCTCCGCAGAACCTTCTCACATCCGGGACGCAACTCGCCGATGGTAGGATAATCCGTCCGGGTGGTAATGGTTCCGTCGCAATCAATAGCAACGTAAGCCATCATACACCCCCGTTCTTGCGCCCTTTATTAGATTATCCTCCGCCCAAAGCGGCTGGAGGTTGGTATAGTGACATGCCTTTTTTAGTTGGATGGGGTCGGTCAGGTCGAAGAATGCCAGCGGGCGGATGTGATCTAAATGCCATCCGGTCTGGCCCCAGTTCTCCCAGGTCATGCCTTCTTGAAATTGATCCTCAAGATAAGATTTTAGATATTCAATCGTACACCCCATGTCCCTTACGGCAGAGCCGACCTTAGTTTTTCCCCTCAATACCTTCCCGAGCCGACCGCGAAGACAGCCCGCCAATCTGAACATAGGGTCGGTCTTGCGGCGAATCCGCCGATATTTACGCTGCCGTGCATTTACTTTTTCCCGGTTCTTTTGATAGTATACACGCTGCGCAGCAGCCCCCTTCCCTGGGTGAGCCGCGCGGTATGTCGCTGAAGATGCCCGTCCTTCTTCTGGGTTGGCTGCGTAGTACGCCAAAGAATATGCCCTCCTCTCTTCTTGATGGACTTTGTAGTATGCCGTAGCAAGTGATCTGCGGCAGGCTTTGCACCACGCCTGCTTACCATCGCGTCGGTGTTTGTCGCGGTAAAACCCACTCAACGGCAATTCCGTGCCGCACTTGGTGCAGGTTTTCATTTACCCCCTCCCCGCACCGGGCGCCATGGTCAGCACCCGTGGTCGCGCCAAAAACCAGCGCAGCCAGCGTAGCTTTCTGTAAACCGACTTTTTCCGTATCGGGTCCGTCATGCGCACGTACGCCTTGGTCAGCGTCGGGTTGACGCAGAGGTAGCTCAACGGGATGACCTGGGTGATCGGCATCGGCCCGTTGCTCCGCTTCAGCCTGGCGTCAATCATCTCCATGGACTCCGGGGTGAGGTGGAGGAAGTAGTCGCCGAGGGTGCGCCCGATTAGTTTCTGGAGCCGCTTGGCCCGCTTGCGATTCTTACGCGAGATCAAACGTAATCCTCTTTCGTCAGCCGTTTCTCGGCCAATCCCCAGCCTCTACGATGGAAGGAGCGTGTCGCGGCGCGTAACCGCTTGAGTGTTTTCAGGTGGTTGCGGTACTGGCGCCCGTACTGGTTGTCGTCCCAGCGGACCATCTCATCAAAAAGCCGTTGAGCCTCCAGCTCGGCGGCATTCCGGCTAAAGCCATCCGCGATGTAGCCCTCAACCAGTTCCTCCAGTTGGAGTCGGTCACCTGGTATGTATCTTTTCCGGTCGGCCACTAAACATGCTCCTCACCCTCTAGTTGACAGATTATTGCGTTTTTGGTCCACTTTTTTTTTTGATTCGCCCGACTCCCCGCTTTATCGTTGTGGAGGAAATCCCCGTCAGCCGTTGAATCTCCCGGTAGGTATGGCCCACGGCCCACAGTTGGTACAGCGGCAGCGCCGCCCGACTGGCCCGGATGCTCCGCTCGAAGTCCGCCACCACGCAGGCCGCCTCCTCGAAGATCGGCCGGCGGGTACGATCCCCGTCGCCGATGACCCCCGCCTGAGAGTAGTCCGTCGCCCGGAGCCCCCCGGTTTCCAGGATCCGCTTCGCCAGGCCGTAAGGGAGGTCGGTCACTCCCCCACCTCCGCCAGGCCGCCGTAGGGGCTCAAAGCCTCGTCCTCCGGCGTCCAGAGCCGCCCTTTCAGTGCCTCGAAGGTCAGCCGCCGGTGGCACATCATTGGGTCTCCCTCCCAGCAGAGTAAGACGACGAGAAAATAAGGCGGTTCGTCTTGGTCCCACGGGCCCCCCAAAAGGACGTGAGCGTAGAGCAGGTCGGCCCTGGAGAGTTCGAGGCGGTACAGCCCGAACTCGCCCTGCTTGCCAAGCGTTACCGCGTCCGCCGATGGGACGAGGTTCGACCAGTTGGCGTCCTTTCGGTCGGCGAAAAAGCGTAGCTGACGGCAGACCGGCACCCGCAGGATCCCGTCGCGTTTCTCCCGCCAGAGGGGATGCGCCAGGTAGCTCGTGACGATCCTCGGCCTCTTCGACTCACTCATCCCCCACCTCCAGCAGTTCCAGTTGTCCCGCGGCCTTCTCCTCGTCGCGGCGCTCGGCTTTTCTCTCTTGACTCTTCCAAGAGATGTTGCTAGTGTCCGATGGTTCTCCTCGTTCGATTCCCGAACCAAGAGATCCTCCAGGTCCATTTGAGAGGAGTAGCGCCATGAAGCGTTTTCTAGCCATTCTCATCCTGCCTGCTGTTGTATTCGCTTATTCTTATGAGCGTGAGGTCACCACGGTGACTGACGGCGACACCATCGTCCTCGACAATCTTGAGACCGTTCGATTGATCGGCATCGACACCCCGGAAACGGTCCACCCCTCCAAGCCTGTTGAATACTTTGGTCAGGAAGCCTCCGAGTACACGCAATCTAAGCTCCTCGGTGAGATGGTCCGCATCGAATACGACCAGGAGAAGGTGGACAGGTATGGTCGGACCTTGGCTTACGTCTTTTTCGATTCTGCCTGGGGCGACACATTGTTCAATCTCCTGATAATCGAGGACGGCTACGCCTTTGCCTACACCGAGTACCCGTTCGAAGAGGAGCACATGGCCCGCTTCCGCGATGCTGAGCGGACGGCTCGTGACTTCGAGCGGGGGCTGTGGACGGACCCTGATAGAATTGACACCGATCTTTCGTACAGGCCACTCCATGAGCTCGTCGAGATCTCGGAGAAGTTCGAACCCCCACCCACAGAGGACGTCCTGGCCAGCCTCCCCGGCGGTTACGTCGTAGCCTCCAACCAAAGTGACAAGTATCATTTGCCTGTCTGTCGTTACGCCGAGCGGATTCACTCCTGGAACCTGATCACCTTTGAGTCGGTTTCCGCAGCTACTCGGGCTAGTTATTCGCCTTGCAGCGTGTGCTTTCCACCTGTCACGACTACCACGACAACGACCTATATAGACGAAGACACCGGCTCCTGCGACTACTGGTTGAACACAGATTCTTGGGTTAGGCATAACCGAGGTTGCCGATATTACAAGAACACCAAGTACGGGCGCTGCTGCACCAAGAGTGAAGGCCGCGCCTGTGGAATCTGTGGTGGATAACACAGAACCGCTTCTATGTCCGGGTCCGTAAGGCGGATCGCAGAGCAGGGCGTCGAAGGAGTTGTCCGGCTCGCCGGCCAGGACTTCCACGATGTCGCCGGTCAAGTGCTGGAAGGGGTACTCAGGCACGTCTCATCGCCTCCCTGACCCACTTCGGCACGGGCCGCTGGTGCTTGAGTTTGTTCAGATACCCCGCTACGGCCCTAGCCGCCCCCCGGCGCTTGACGGCGATCTTCGCCGCGCAGGTCGCCTCCCCCGACTGGTTCGCCGCCCAGGACGCCCGCTCCATCACCTGGTCATACAGAGCAGACACCCCGGCGTCCGCAGCCAGCAGCCCGAGCAGGATCAGCAGGACCAGCTCGTCTTTCGTGTACCCCTTGGCCGTCCACATCTCCGCCCGGGTGATCCCGCCCTCGGTGTGCTCCCTGTCATGGCAGTACGCACAGCCCCAGAACCACGCCAGCGGCCACTGCTCGATGACGTGGGAGCGCCGGATGATATGGCACCGCTGGAGCCGTCCCCCGTGCTTCCACCCGGGGCGGAGCTTTGAGAAGGCACAGGTCGTGCCGGGCTTAATCCGTGGGGTGATCAGGGGTTTCCTTCTGGGCTTCAAGCGCGTTGAGGTAGCATAGGTAGAGAACTTCGGCGGGCCTCTTTTCACACGCCCTACTAACCAATTCCATTACCAGTCGCAAGTCAAGACAATACGCGCCTGTAAAATTGAATAAATCCACTATCCGTTTCCGCGCCTCCTCCCGCGTCATGTCGGACAGGACGACGAGGGCGGATAATACGTGGCCGGTGCTATCAACATTTATGGTTGACCATAGATTTGAGTCAGGGTAAAGAAACACAATCTCCGGCGGCTGTGGTTTATCCTTTGCCACCGGGGGCCTCCTCCGGGAAAAGTAGGGCGAGAACGGCGGCGGCGGGGCCGCGTTCACATGCCCTCACCAATATCGTAATTTCGTCCGACCGTGTAATCATGCAATGCTGGCTCGTGTCCTCTCCGGGCCATAACGCCTCTAATGCCTCCCAATGTTTCATGGTCGGCACCCCAACCACCCGGCCTGTGCCGGAGCAGGTGGGGCAAACTTCTGACGTGCCCAAGGGGGTATCATAAGGCCACCACTTCCCGCTTCCCCCGCACGTCGGGCACGGCCCCACGGTCAATTCTATCGGCTTACCCATCGGTTTCCTCCTTCATCTCTTCCCTCCCGCGAAGTCGCTCAGGAGCGCCTCCTGGTTCTTAAGTCGCCAGTCCGGCAGCCCCGCCGTGGATATGGTCACGCACATCTCCGAGAGTCGGCTGGCTACCCGTTCGTCTATGATCCCCCGGCTCTCCAGCCCCTTCACCCCGTCGGCGTCCTGGATCGGCAGGTTCGCCGTCCAGATCAGCATGACCCCCCGTCGGTGGAGGTCGGCGATCAGGTCGGAGAGGTCCGCTATCCTGGCCTCGGTGTACCGGGATGCCCCCAGGTCATCCAGGAGGAGCGCCCGCGCATCCCGGGCCGAGGAGTACATCTCGGCGCCGAGCCCCTCGTGGCCGCCCCTCGATGCGCTGAAAGAAGCCAGGTACTCCGACTCCGTGGTGGCCATGACCGGGATCCCCGTGGCCTCGTAGTACGCCAGGGCGAACTTTATTGCCAGATGCGTCTTCCCGGACCCGACCTTACCGAAGAGGCCGATCCCCACGCCCCGATGCTTCGGATCGGCCCAGTACCCCCGCGCCCGATCCAGGCGCTTGAGCAGCCGTTTGATGATCCGTCTCTGCTCCGGCGTCCCGTCCTCGATAAACGGCTCGTCCAGGAGCTTGCGGAAGTGGGCCGGCAGCTCCCGGCGCCAGAGCTCGAGGCGGCTGAACCGCTTCTCAGGGCACGGTCTCGCGCCGCCCTCCAACGACAGCCAGCCATCACAGGTCAGGCAGCTCTCGTCGTAGCACCCCTCAGGCTTCGTCGAAGTCGTCAATGGTTCGCTGCTGCCCGCCGCTGGGTTCGAGCCTGCCGCTTGGTCGCTTGCGTCCTCCATGTCCCTCCACCTCCTTTGAGCACCAGTTCCTAAATCGTCGCCATGAGTCAAACGTCTTCGGCTTTGTTTGCGTCGCCGGCGTAGACCAGTAAGCCCGGAACGCTGCGATTGTTTCTTTCCAGTCCCGAATCCCTGGCCACTTCACCCGGGCGAACTTGTCGAACGCCCCTTTGAGCCTTGGGTTGGGTGGAATTACATAATCCTGTCCCTTGACCTCCACCCGTATCCGGTAGATCGCCAGACACGCCTCGAAAAACTCCTCGGCCTCGGGCGTGTAGACGTTAGGTATTAGTTCCTTCTCTTCTCTAATCTCTTCTCCTTCCTTATGTATGTGGGCCGCTTCTCGCACACTTGGTGGGCCGCTTGGTGGTGCCGGGGGTGGGCCGCTTGCCTCCTTTGGACCGTCAAATAAGACTGATGTATATAGACTTATCATTTGTGCGGGGTGGGCCGCTTGGGTGGGCCGCTTCTGGGCCGCTTGGTGGGCCGCTTCTGGGCCGGGGGTAGGCAAGGATTCAAGTGCCCGTCGAACCGATGCGCGGGGGACCCCTGTTGCCTCCGAGATGGCCCGGCTCGATACCATCACGTCGCCACGTTTGAGGTTCCCTGAGTCCATGGTCTTAGCTTCCCTGGTGAGGTAGTCGGCCAAGGCGGATCGGTGTAGCCTCGCCTGCGCCGTCGGGGCCTCCTCGATCCACGCTGTCAACCATTCTGGTCTGGGGCGCCAGCGGGTCATCGAGTTTCAAGTAGCGCCATCCCCGCCTCTTCTGGGGTTCGGGCGTGTTTTGTTAGGTTGCACCTAGCACATGTTGTTACTAGGTTTGCCATTGTATTTTTCCCGCCCCGTGAAACAGGCAGAATGTGGTCAAGGTGGGGCTTTATTACTTTAATCCCACAATATCGGCATCTATAACCATCACGTTTTAATACAAGGCGGCGGATATTTAATGGGATTGAGCGCCTACCCTTGCGAACAACTCGGCCCCGTTGAACCCTCTGTCTTGTTTTTTTATATTCAATTACATCGTTTATCTTTATGATTGTTCCTGTTTTGGAGCTTTGAACGGTGATGAGCCCACTTTGAGATAGGAGGTCAAGGAACTTACTTACCCAGTGTTTGGACCTTCCCCACCGCTCGCCGAGGTCACGCAGTCGGGTAAGGAGAGCCCCCCGAGGTACGGTGAAGATTTCCCCGCTGGCCTCCTCCTCCCGGTCCTCGTAGTTCGCCATGAAGATCAGGTCTATCCATGCTCGTAGCCTTTCCGGGACTTGCCAGAGCCAGTGATCCCGCACCTGCCGATGTAGCTTTATCCAACCCTGGGACACCTACCGTCCGCCCGCGTACTCGCCAAGCGTGTGTTTCGTTTGCACCGTGTGTGATACGACTGCTTCCTCGTTATATAGGCGCCGTTCAAAGATGGTCCGCGCTCGATTGTCCCCTTCCCCCCCTGGCTGCTTCTTCCACTTTATGTATCCCCGTGCAGCTTTTCGGGTGAGGCAGATCGCCACCGACGGGGAGTCGAGACTCACTACATAGACCTTGTTGGGGCTTTCTTTGGTTTTCTCACTCACGTCGTCATTTCCTAAAAGCACCGGCCGGGTCAAATCCACCGGTGCCGGGGGCGTCGGGGGTTTCAGGCGATTGAGGTCCTCCCGGCGAATACGCCACGGCCCGCGCCGAGTCGTGCGGGTGGCCGGGAGTTCCCCGCTTTGAATAGCCCGCCAGACGGTCGCCCGGCAACAGTCAAGTTCCCGAGCCGTTTCACTCACGCTAAGATATTCCACTACCTCAACTCCTTTCAGCATCAGTTGAACAGATACGCAGTGTTCACCGCGTTAATCCCACGGGTCATTCACTCTCTTGAATAGCTTCAATTATGACCAACTCTGTAATGTGCATCTTTATTTCTAGGCCAAATAACAGATCAGGCACCCGCTCTCCGCGACAGTACATGGTTTTCCTTGTCCCATTACGCTCAGTGACTACCTTTAGGGTTTCCCGCTCCCCGTCTGATTCTAGGTAGTGGTGTTTAATGACCGTACCATCTGTGAGTTCGCAACGTTTTACTCCGATGAACACCACGCCTCCTCCACCAGCGGCCCGAGGCCGCCGTGCTTCTTGAACTGCCCCCGTCGGACGACCATCTCTACGCCGTTGGGTCCCTGGATCACGTAGTCGCCGGGGTCCACCTCGATCACCCGCCCGTCGTCCGTGTGTACCTCCCCGCCGTCGAGGTCCTGGTAGACGAGGACCCGGATGGGCGTCACCGGTTCGATCCCCGCCGCCCGGAGGGACTCATTGACCGCCGCCTGGTAGTTGACCCACCGATCCTCGATGCCGTCCCGGTGAATCCGCTCGACCTCCGCGAGCCGGTCCCGGCGTTGCTGCACCCGGCGGGCGAGGGTCGGTCCCCGGCGATGGTCGTGCTCCGCCGTCCAGGTCATCGCCAGCACGGCGAGGGTTACGAGGATGATGAGTAGGAGGCGCTTCATCACTCCTCCTCGCCCCCGCCGGGGCGGTTCCCGATGGCATCAATCGCAGCCCGGTATTTCTCGTAGGCCTCCAGGGCAACCCTAAATGGGCGGGGGGCCTGGATAGACCAGCGAGCGTACCAATCAGCCCGAGCAGTAGCCTCAACATCCTTATCGTTCACCGCTTCCCTCCTCACCCGCGCGGGGGCGGTTAAAAACTAGCTAAATGTTTAATCAGAGCATCACTTTGGATCAGCGTTACTCCATGCCCCGGCTTACATTCGTACCAAGCACCGCACCAGCGGGTTCCCGCACTTTGTAGTTCTAGTTGTATAAGCCGCATGGGGCCCTGGCAAACCCGACAACGCGGAACAGGTACGGGGAGGTCACGATTCATCTCATCCCTCCTAAGCCCCCGCCGGGGCGGTTATGCAACCTGTTTTCTCAGCGACGCCTTGTAACACCGCCTGCACAGGCCGTGGGCCTCGTGCTTGATCTTCTGGGTTCCGCAGGCGACGCACTGTGGATATTTCATGCTCCAGGGGTAACCGGGTGCCCGGTCGGGCTTCTCAAAGGACGAGAGATCGGGCGCACCCCGGCGGGTTTTCCGTCCGTTTTTCTTCCAGGCCGAGTGGCAACTCCGACAGAGGCCGTATCCCTCATGGGTAACCGATCTGGTCCCGCACTTAACACACTCGTCGTAGTCCCTGGCCCAACGGATGACCGGGGCTCGTTTCGCCGGCGCCGGCTTCCCCGTCCGGCAGGTGTAGCACATCCCGGTGGCCAGCTCCGAGGCCTCGAACATCCCCCCGCAGTCTGTGCAAGGATAGAGATTCACCGTTTCCTCTTCGTCAAGGCCAGGAGAATCACCAGTGCCGCCCAGATCGCCCCGAGGACGAAGGCCACGACGACCACGAAGATAAACGCGCCGGTCATGCTCCCCCCTTTAGTAGTCCGTGGCGGTCCCACCAGTGCTCGATGACCGTCCGCTGATGATCGCTCACCTTTCCCGTCTCCCTTATCTGGTCCCGTATCCCTTTCAAGGTGTCCCGCGTCCACCAATCCGTAAAGGAGGTGTTGGCCTCGATGAGTTCGGAGCACATGCGGATGGCGTCGTCGGGGGTCATCTCTCCCCCTCCCCCTTCGGCTTCCTCGTCTGTGCCGTGAACGTGACCACCGAGCCTGGTTCCATCTTGTAGCGGTCGCCGACTGGCTTCCAGCCCGACCAGTCCGCGTTCAGTTCCAGCACGGCCAGCTCTTCGTTCCCTTCCTCTTTCCATTCTTTTTTCCACGCCTTTATGATGGCGTCGGCAACCCTGCCAATAAAACCCATCCCAGCGGGGAGCGGAAAAATCGCCACGATGCGCCCTTCAGGGGTCACGGCTCCAATTGCGGTCTCGCCCCGCTCGTCGCTCACTTCGGCTCCCCCTCCTTCAGTAGCGACGCCACGGCGCGGCGCCCTTCGCCAGACGGGTCTTTAAGGGCCTTTAATATCATGCCTTTCAAATTTCGCGGTCCGATGGCCAGCCCGAGAAAGCAATCGCTTTCTATTTCACTCATCACTTTCCCCGGCACCTTCACCGTGATGTGGGGGATCGGCGTCGGGTCGCCCCCGCCCAAGGCCGTCCGCAGTTGCCACACCTTCCAGGACTCCTCCTCCGCCCGCTGGAGCCACTCCTCCGCCGCGCCCCGATCCGGCGGTTCCCGCGTCAGGAACGTAACGTAGAGCATCAGGTGGTGGCTCCAGGTGAGGGTCTGGGACCGGACGAGCGCCTGGGGGAAGTCGTCCCGCTGGTCCTCGTCGGGGAACCAGGGGTAGACCTCGGCGTAGGTCCAGAATCGGCCCATCGGCGGTAGGTCCTCGCCGGGGAGCAGGGCCAGGCGCACAACGACCTCGATCTGCTCCCGGCTCAGGTCGTGGAGGACCGACCCGCAGTACCAGGGGATGTCCTCGCGGGCTACGAAGATGGTCCGCAGCGCTTGGGTCCGGTCCTCCAGGTTTTCGATGAGGGCGTCAGTCATGGCTTCGGTACGTGGGCCTTCACCCAGTCGGCGAAGGCGTGAAGGGCGCGCTGATCCCCGCTTAGGTGGACCATGAAGGATGGCCCTCTCGTTTTTATAAACCTATAGCCCCTCGGCCCCTCGACCTTCCTAATCTCAATGACCGAGCCGCCTACCCCCTCAAACCGCAGCGGATACTCTGTCTCTGCCTTTTCCTCCACCTTCCCCTCTAGCACCCGTACCCGTTCTTCAATCGGGCACTGTAAACTGATTCGGCAATGCATCTCGTCCTCCTATCGGTTAGGTATAAGTCCGGGGAGCGCCCGTAGACGCCCCCGAGGTCGGTGCTTAAGGATGGGCGGCTACCTCCTCTGGTGGAGTCCAAGGTCCTCTGCACTCGTCCGAGAGGAAGGCGGCGGTCATCATCGCGTACCCGCCCGCGCGGGCGTTGACCCGCACCCGGTAGTATCCCGGCGCGCCGACTACGATCACCTCGTCGCCGTTGCACTCCTCGGTGATCGCGTTACCCTGGGAAGGCAGTGTGTCGAGCCTGTGCAGGCGGCGCAGGACCGTATCGGCCGCCTTCCTGGCATCGGCCAGCTTCACCTGCCCGCGCCCGGTTATCTCGTTGCCGAAGGCGATGTGCATCACGCCTCCCCCAAGATCGCCACCGGCTCACCGATTGCATCCCGGCCCTTCAGGGTGATCCACGCCCTCCGCACCGGACCGGCGTAGGCGTAACCGTTAGCGAGTAGCTGTGCGACCTCGCCATCCTTCAGGTCGTCAATGGCGGCCTCTAGTTTGCAGTACGCCTTGAGGAGCCGGACCTGGCTGTCGGTTAGTTCCATCACACCTCCGATAGTTCGGGGTCGGCCGTGGGGAGGAACTGCTGGATCGTTACCGGTAAGAGCATCCGGTCCACGTCCCCGCGCAGGGTGACCAGTTTGGGATCGGGCTCGCGGCCTTGCGGCAGCCGGCGGAACCGGAGCCGGGTGTAGGTGATCTCGCCTCTCGTGCATACCTCGGGGGTCACGACCAACGGTACAGTCTCGGTCTGGTCCCCTAAGCCCGTAATGGCGTCCTTCTCCGTGGAGTATCCGTAACCGTGGGTATTCTCATCGGGTCTGGGGTAGCCATACAAGGAGGCGGAGGACGCCCGCATCAGCGCCAGGGCCGAGGATTCAAGAATCTCCGGCCACTCGTCCTTCTCGGGGAGCCGGTTGCCGCGGTCAGGATGCAGGATTTCCTCCAGCCCCGGTAGCCGAGCGACCAGCGCCAGCCGTAATTCCTTGCATGTCCGGGTGGCGAGCAGAGGGCAAACTGGGTGCCCCTCGGCGTTCCGGCACGGGCCGGCCTTGGCCGATTTGAGCACGTCCATCGGCACCGGATTGTGTCCGTCGTCGGAGCGGCAGTAGACCACCTTGTCGTCGCGGTGGACGTGCTGGCGCACGTCATAGAGTGAGATGACGCACACGAGGTCGGTGTAGCTCCTCGGCCCCGTGGCGATCACGCCCGACGGGATGGCCTCGATTTCATCCCCGCCCCAGGTCTCCTCGATAACGGGTCTCGTAATGGCGCGGATGACAGGAAGCCCGCCGCCCTCCACCACGAACCCGTTACGCATGTCTCCGTACTTATCCAATGTCCCTCCTAAGTTCTTCGAGGAAGGTCTCCTCGGGTTTACGCACGTCCAGCACAGCCTCGCACGCGCCCCTCGGGCTGCACCACGAGCAGTCGTTCCGATCCTTCGTCCCGCCGTTGAACCGCCCGGTCCGCTCCCGCTCCCGGATCTCCAGGACCAGCGGGTACACCTCGTGCTCCATGACCATGGCGGGGGTGATGGCGGGGTCGGCGGTGTAGACGCCGGGGCCTTTGTAGTCTCCCGCCGCGCCGTTCTTCCCGCCCTGCTTGTACACGTCGTAGTCCTGGAGCCGGATAATCCCCCGGCTGAGGACCGGCTTGGGCGGGACCCCCTCAATCGCCCCGATCTCTACGGCCATCGAGTAGACGCCGAGTTGGTGGTTCCATTCCAGGCGTCCCGGTAGCCTGGTCCCGCTCTTGAAGTCCCGGAGTATGTAGCCATCTAGGCCGGGGACGTACCAGAGGGCGTCGAGCCGCCCGGCGAAGTGCATCTTGTGTCGGTAGTACGGTCCCCAGCGGAAGTTAAACTTGGCCTCGGTCGCCGCCAGCTCGATGCCCATATCGCCGAGCACCGACCGCTCGTGGAACCCCCGCATGATGCGCCCCGCCGTGGCCGACTCTTTCTCTAGCCAGGCTTGCTCTTTGTCGGTGAGATCGGCGGGGAAATCCTCCTTGATGTAAAATTCAAAAGTGCTACGGTATCCAGTTTCTACCTCATCGGTATCCCAGTCCTCGAAGTTGTGGGTTAGGTAATCCTCCATCAGCCGGTGATAGACCCTTCCCTTGAGCGCGATCAGCGCCGTCGTCTTCTGCGGTAGCTCGTCCGTGGCCTCCCGCACCCGGGAGAAGGCGTACTGCCGGGGGCACCGCCGGTAGGCGTTGAGGTCGGACTGGTGGATGGGCCTCTCGGGATCACCGAGGAGCGGCAGCCCGAGCCAGTTCTTCCTCCTGTTGGCCTTTCCCATGTCCCTCCCTCCATTGGTAAACCGCGTAGTCCTCTCCCGTGGAGACCAGCACCGCGGTCAGCTTCATGGTCTTTTCCCACCGGCTGTACTCTGCGCCGGGGTAGCACGGTGAGTTGCCAACCCAGGTCCGCTCCTCGATGCGGAACTGCGCCTCGGCGGGTAGGTCGGCGAGCTTGCCGTAGGGCTCCAGGGTGATCTCCTCGTCGTCGAAGTCGAGGACCTCACAGTCGAAGTCGCGGCAGAGCGCGCGGCAAACGTCGGAGAGGTTCATATCCCCGCCTCAACCAGCACCGGCTCCGAGCGGCGGTTCCAAGCGGCGATGGCCGCTTTCTTGCTACTTTTCCAGGGGATGGATACATCACACTTCCGGCAGTTTACCCGCGCTGCTCCTTCTGGCAATCGCCCCATTACGGCCTCACCCCCACAGTGCGCGCACCGCCTCAGTTCCGGCTCCACCTCGTCCGGCTTCGAGTCCCACTTCGGCGCCGGCTCAAACCTGGGGTCGTCCACCGACAGGTAAAACGCCGCCCGCTGATTGTGGGTCGGGGCGTAGTAGCCACTGCCGTTCGGGCAGTACCCCTTCTCGGCGCTGACACTGGCGTTGCCGGGGATGATCACCACCGGAGCATCGGGATCGAGCCCGTCCTTAAGGCAGCGGTTAATCTTGTCTTTAAGATATATTATCGTCATCGTCCCTCCGTTCCGGAAAGCTTTACGAGCAATCCTCCACCAGAGCCCAGTTGGCGCTGCTTGGCAACTGGCGTGGAAAACCCAGACATAGAATGATCCGCTGTTAGCACATAAAGCTGGGCGTCTTTCGGGTACTCTGAAAGCAACTCCATCAGCTTCTCCACGGTGATGCCCCCTGGGTATTTATAGCTTTCATCATTGTAAGGCCAGACGACTACCTTACCGGTATCAATGCAGTCCACGACAACCGTTCCCTCTGTCGTGAAAAAGGCGGTCTTTTTGTTGTAAACCTGGTCTTCCCTCATCGTCCCTCCGTCTCTCCTCGTGCGTCGCGGAAGGCGACCAGCCGCCCGAGCGCTTCGCTCAGGGGCTTCTCGATCTCCCGCCACTCGCTATTCGTTATCTCCGCCCCGCCGTCCGAGTCGGGCGACCGGGCGTCGTCGTACCGCTCCAGCACCTCGGTAAGACTCCTCAACGCCAGGATCAGCCCCTTCCGGCTCGGGTCCCGGCCCGTCAGTTTGGTCAGGTCCACCACCCGCAGGTCGTACAGCTCCTCGAAGAGCCGGAAGTACCCGTCAGGCCGCCCGGCCAGCTCGTAGATGTGGAAATACTCGACTGCGTAGATGGGGTGGTGGCCGTCATCGCATCGGCAGGCGTGATCCAGCCGACCCCGGTTCCGGTGCCCCAGGGCCTCGGCGATCCCCTCACGCTGGCCGACTATCGCCTCGGAGATCAGCCGGGCCAGCTTTATGTCGAGGGTGGTTGGGTTACACATCGCCGGGTTCCTGCATTATCATGTTAGCGACGGCGGCGGGTTCTGCATTCGCAGCCCAAAATGAATCATCACCCGGTGATATTCTCGCGTTGTCTATAAAATTCAAATGCGCAACTAACTGTATCCTCGCTCCTCCCACGGTTATCTTCGGGAACGTCCTCACCCGCTTGGTCGTCCCGTCGGCCACGACTATCTGACCTTCGGGGACGCCGATCACCTGGCCTGTGCCGGAACAATCGCCACAATCGAATTCTTGTCTTCCCGCTCCAATGCGCTTCTGTCCGCCGCATGTCCGGCAGACCCTCACCGTCGGCTTATCCATCACTCCACCTCCGGGCTAAATACCGTGTCATTTTGGCCTTGCCGGACCGGAACCCTCCCGCTATCCTGTCCTTGTAACACCGGCGGCAAGGTGGTAAGATTGGCCAAGTACCTCGTGAACGCCAGGCAGAAGCCGGGAGCGGATTCAGCCGGTTCCGGCCTGCGCCTGGGGATCTCGACGGTCTCACAAAATTCGAGGTGGGGAGCTCTCGAAAGAGCCCCACCACCTCGGCGCGGTGCTGACGCGCGTCCCCCCTGGAGGGCGGGGGGAACCTGGTTCAAAGCTTTTTTGTGGATTGTCATCAGCACCGCCTTGATTATCTAACCCTATCTTAGCCCCAAAATTGGGTTATGTCAAGAGAAAAAAACTCAAATTTAGATGTTTTTTCGGGCCGCTTGCGTAAAGCCCGTACTGACGCGGGTTTATCCCGAGAACAATTAGCGGTGGCAGCAGGAATTTCTTACAACACCTACCGAAATTGGGAAAACGGTAGGAACGAACCCCAGATCTCGGTTACAATTAAATTGAGCAAAGTCTTAGATGTCTCCCTCGAATGGCTGCTCACCGGTGAAAATCGCGGCCTGATCCGGGAGATCAAGGATCTGCCGACCCTCCCCCTTGTCGGGGAGATCGGCGCCAACTTCAATGGCATCAACAACGACATCCTGGAGGATGCCTCTTACGTGCCGGTGCCAGGGGAGGTGATCGAGAAGGGAGCTCGGTACGTTATCCACGTCCAGGGCAGCTCGATGCACGACGCGGGCATCTACGAGGGCGACTTGGTGGCAATCGCCCCCTGCACCCCCGAAGAGGTTGACTACGGGTCCAAGGTAATTTATGCTCTACTCGTCTGTGAAGAGCAGTTCTGCCACGGGGCGATGCTGAAGCGCCTGAAGATAGAGGATGGGGAGGTCTGGGCCGTGCCGGACAACCGGGACATGCTCCCCCGGCGGCTGTCCAGCCTGGGAACCGAGGCCAGAGTCTTCGGCCGGGTCGTGGCGGTGATAAGGATTTTACCGTGAAGGAGGAGAGATGAGGTGTCTATTCGTTTTGGTCGCGGTGTTGCTCGTCCTGGGCTGTGGGATCGCCGAAGAAGAGGAGATATCAAACGGAGCCGACGAGATAACGAAAAAGGCTATCGAGGAGGACAAGCCAGGGCGCTCCCCGATTTCTACACCCGACGGACGTTACCCCAAAATTAAAGAGAAGCCAGGTTTAGATACTGGCCATAGCCCCGAATCATATCTACCCTTAAACGTGGGTGATGTTTGGCGTTACTCATCAAAGGATGACTCGCTGCGTTATAAGCTCGAGGTTATTAGGGAAAACACCCTGGCCTACGTTGATTGCGTTTTGGATTATGAGTTTATTGACAAAGAGCGCCGTTACAGCTTTGATGGGCCTAGGATTACCGAACATTGGGACGCCACTTCTGTTGTTTTCCTTGATGTCAGCGCCCCCTTAAACTACCAGTATGATCCAAAAGCCGATAACCTTATACTCCGTCGGGATGTGGAGGTTGGGGGATACAGCGGTTGCATTGAGGCTTTAGTCTTTGGGTACAAATATGTATTCGCACCCGACGTGGGCATTATTCAGTTTGAAACAGTTGGTAAGGAACTGGTAACGCTGATCGAATGATAGCCTGGTTCGCCGCCCTTGTTCTGCTCCGATTTGACAAGCGCTCGAATGTGTGGTATGCTTAAACACAGAGACAGGGGATGTTAGAGACAAAGAGGACACGGTTAGGTCCGACCCTTCGTCTTTTCCGATGTAAAATATAGGGTTTTAGTTGCTTTGGATCGCCATCAGGAAAACGATCAGATGATGATTTTAATTATCCCCGTCATCATTATCTTCTTGTTTCTCCTGGGGAAGCTCACCGAGATTATCTGTCAGCGGATAACGGGAGAGGTGAGCACCAAGAAAAAGGAAAAGCCTGACTTCCGCCTCGAGCTCGATACAGACAACATCGCCGGTGTTGAACACGCGACCATCCACAGTCCCGACGGTTCGATGGTCAACCTGGTCCGCGTAACCATGAAGGACGGCACGGAGGGCGTCGTCCGAACCATACACGGCGGCGAAGGCCGCCTGATCGGAGGAGAAAATGAAGTGGTTTCTGATTAGCCTGGTCGCCCTCCTGTTGCTGGGCTGCGGCGTAACGGGCACTGATACTAACGATGTTCCCGACTACTCCTTCGAGTGGGCCTACAACATCCTCGTGGACCTGGCCCATGACTGGCAACCTGATGCGCATCTGTCGCATATCGTAGGTGTGGGTGTGGACGAAGACGGGTTTTTGATGGAAGAGGGCTGGCTGGAGGGCATGGAAAACTTTTGGCAATTAGTCTTCACGCATGATGAGGACTGCCGTTCCTTTTTCATCGGCTATGATGGCAATACGGGATGGAACGATGGGTCAAGTCAATCTGGCCCCCCCATCAATTACACCAACAACCGTATAAACCGCCTGTTTGACCCGATCAATCAGTATATCGCTGATACCTACGGTTGGGGAAATTATCGGTTCTGCTTGGGGGCTGAGGGCAGTGATCCCGAACTGAGTGATAATCCTTATGCCTGGTTTGCTTGCCGTGATGCTTACAGCAAGCTCTTCGACGCCTACGTTGACACCGTAACCTATGAAATCCTCTTGATCGAGTGAGAGTTGCCTTCTACGCCCGGTCATCAAATGACGCCCACGACGTAAGCTGCGAGTCTCAGATAAGAGCCTTCGAGGAACTGGCTGAGAAAAACGGGGAGACCGTCGTCATCCAGAAGGTTGACAAGGCGGTCTCCCATTTTGACGCCACCGGGTTCCTGGAGCTCATCGAGCTGGCGAAGCAACACCCCCGGCCATTCGACAAGGTTTATGTCTACGACACCTCCCGGATCGCCCGTGAGCGCGTCCGGCAAGCCGTGTACATGCAGGAGATCGAACGCGCCGGGGTCTTGCTCCACATCCTCAAGCTCCCCGCCACCGAGGACAAGATCACCGACATGATGGTCAAGGCCATCTACGGCGTCTTCGACGAGATGCACAGCATGAAGTCCGCTCGGGACGCCCGCCGGGGCATGAAGGAAAACATCCTCCAGGGCTACCGCGCCGGCGGCCCCGCCCCCTACGGCTACCGCCTCAAACACGAACAGACCGGGACCAACCGCCGCGGCGAGCCGATCTACAAATCCACCCTCGAGCCCGACCCGGAGAAGGCCGCTGTCGTCCTGGAGATATTCCAGCGCGCCGCCGACGGTGAAACCCGCGCCTCCATCGCCCGGGACCTCGCCAGGCGCGGCATCCCCCGCGCGCGGGGTAAGACCAACTGGACCATCGGCGCCGTCCAGGCGATCCTCCGCAACTGGCGGACCTATCGGGGCGACGCCGTGTGGAACCGGTCCGCCTCCCGCCAGCGTAGACGGAACCCCTCAGAGCCCCATAGCCGCCCCGAGGATGATTGGGTAGTCCTCCGGGCGGCTCACCCGCAGATCGTCCCAACGGAGCTGACGCGGGCCGCAGGGCGGCGAACCAGGAGCAGGAAACAGCCCTCCCCCCGCGTGGGTTCGGTCAACACGTTGGCCGGGCTCCTCTACTGCGGTGTCTGTGGTGCGCGGATGCAATCCTGGGGGGAGGGGAGGCTGGTCTGTCCCATCTCGATCCGTGGCGAGGACCGGTGCGATTCGCCCTCGATCACGCACGACCTGGTAGTCGCCGGGATTCTGGACGCGCTGGAGAAACAAACTAGGTGGGAGGGTCGGGCGGAGGAGATAGCCCGGATGTTGGTGGAGGAAAAAGGGGAGGGCACGGCGGAGCTGGGCGGGCTGATCGTCCGGCTTGAGGGAAGGATCAGCCGCTGGCGCGCGGCGTTGGAGGTGGCGACTTCAGACCTCGAGGCGGTCCAGGTCCAGCAGGAGAACCTTGCCCCGCTCTACTCGGAGCTCGAGGCTGCGCTGGCCGAGCGGGATAGGATCGAACGGGAAAACCCGCCGCCCCTGACCTATTCAGAAGCCCTGGCCGGGGTCAAGGTGGCCTTCAAAAACCTCGGCGGGATCACCAGGGACACATCACCGGAGGACCTCCGGGCCTTGTTCCGCAGCTGCATCCAGCGGGTGGAGTTCCGACCGGCGAAGCAATTCGGGGTCCGGCGCCACTCGGTTGTGATCACCTGGACCCCGTGTATCTCTTACCGTGGTTCAAGATGTAGCGGCACGGGGAATCGGCATCAACCACGGTTCCAGTTGACAGCCCGGCTCAACCGTGGTCGGGTTCACTGACTCCAGAGCACCCCCACCATCGTTCCGATCCGGGTGATCTCAACGTCCTGAGCCTGGTTTGTGTTCGCCTGCCCCGCCAGCTCGGTCCTCACTTCAACGCGCAGCGCCCGTATCTCGTCCCGCAGGTCGTCCAGCTCCCCGGCCAGGTTCAGCCACATCATGGCCACCAGGGCCGGGAGGATGATTCTCACCACCCAGGTCAGCCAACGCTTCTCGCCGTTGTTGTTCTTTTCCACGTTATGTAAACTTTCAGCATTAAATGTTACTAACGGAATCCGTATGTAACAAAAGTTTACTTATAGGATCAGCCCGCCGACCGACCACCAGTCGAAGGCCCACCCGATGAGGAAGAACAGAGCCAGCAGCGCGATAACCAGGACTGTTAGAAAAATCCACTTCCACTTCTTGTCGCTCACTGCACCCTCCTTGGGGGCGTGTGTACCCAAAATGGGTTCAATCGTACCCTTAATGGGTACGGATGGCGGTTGACTCGGGCCGGAGGCCGTCATACCAGTGCGGCGGGGTCCCCCGGTAGGCGTGAATCTGGGTCCAAGGCTCCAGCTCAACCGAGGCGTGCCAGTATTCGAGGACCGACCCGCCGATTATCCCGTGCTTCCAGTACCAGGGTAGGTAGAGGCCGACGGCGACCAGGGAATCCCGCACGTCATCCCGGTGCCACTTCGGCGCACCCTCTCCCCAGAATGACCACGAGGTCAGCCTCGAGGAGAAGTCCACCGCGCAGCCGGTCCAATGGCCGTTGATGTCGGTGAGGTCAATCCTTCCGCCGGTATCGTTGCAGCAGGTAGTCCCTCGCGGTCGGTAGCAGGAGTTCGCCATGAGGTAACCCGTCGGGTCCCCGTCGTAGTGTTCGACGACCAGATCCTTCCACATTCCCAGCGTGTCAATCAGCAGTTGGGTTCCGCGCAGGTCCACGCCCGAATCCCGCGCCCGGATCAGCGTCCGGGGTATGTCGTAGAGTTTATTCATCTTCCCCCGTTCCAAAGCCGATGGCGTCCTTGGCTTCAATCTCGATCCTGCCATTGGCCTTTTCGCAGGCGGCCATCTGGATACCCCTGGCGATCTGGAGAGTGATCGCCACGCCGCAGAGCCCGGTCCATCCGGCGATGGCCAGCGCCTCCCCGATGAACCCGAGGACGTGAAGGACCAGGAGGCCCACGAAGACCAGCGCGAGGATCGAGAAACCGAAGAGCCGTTGGCCGAACTCGATCCCGTCCCCGAAGTCGAAGAGTTTTTTTGTGGCTCCTTTGTCTTCTTCCATATCAAGCTCCCGGTAGGTAAGGTGCAAACAGCGCCAGGATTATCCAGGCGGAAAGGACCCCGAGGCTCGACGCCGCGCCGTCTCGCCAGCTAAACCCGTCGCCACCGATCCAGCCCCAGTCCTCCCAGCGCATGAAGGCGTCCTTGACCTCCCAGAGCCACCAGAAGGCTAGAGACAAAACGACGCACCAGGAGCGGTGTAGGTGGGGTATAACCCAAAATAGAAGGGGGCCCATCAGTCCCCCTAAAAAGTGGCCGAGCTTATCGCCTGACCACCACTCGTCATTCGCCCAACGCCAGGGCATCATAGCCTCCTACGGTAACGCCAGCGTGTAGCCGGTGAGGATCACGTTTACATCCGAGGGGCTTCCCGTTATCCCAAACTCTTCCTCGTGGTAGATGCGCATGTAGTTCTCCTCGGCGATCACGTCGGTATTTGCGGCGGCCGGTAGCTGGGTCGCCGACCCCCCTACTCCATCCGCGTCCGGCGCAGCCACCCCCAGCACGGCTACGGCAAAGTTGGTCGAGGCCAAGGCCACCCCCGCTGCGGCGGTGTAAAGGGTGAAGGTTGAATAGGCAGTCGTCCCAATATCGGTCGGGCCGGTCAGGCAGTAAACATCCAACCGGGTCGGATAGAACCGCTCCGGCACGGGCCAAGCTTCGTTGAGATAGGTGGTCGTGCTCAACGATCCGGCGGCGAAGAAGTTGTATCGTACCGGCGACCAGAGACTCGGCATGTTCCCGGCCCACGGCATCGGGTGGGATCCGATATTAAGGCAGGCGCCGTCTACCAACAGTCCGGCGGCGGCGACCTGATTCCCTTGGATGGAGACTGTCAACGCCGTCGCTGCGGCGTCCACCGTATGAACCACCCACACCCGCGTCCAGTCCGCGTAGTCGTCTTGATCGAACCCGACCGAGGTTGAGCCGACACCGTCCTCCACCTGGAGTATCCAATTCTTCGCCACTCCCGGCGTGTACTCCTTGATGAAGACGCTGAAGCAGACGGTCTTTCCTTTAAGGAAGGCGAGGATGTCGGAGATGGCCCCGATCCGCTGACACTCGCCGACACCAACCCCGGCGAGGTCGTCCAGCCGGAGACAGTTGTTGCCGAAGTAGGGGTTTGTGGTGTAATACTGGGCCATGGTGCTCGCCGTGTAACTCTCCCAATAATCGGGGTGCCCCGTCAGGGCGGTCGTATCCCACCAGCGGCCGAAGTCGCCGTTGAGGAGGAAATCAACCGGGATCACGTCGTCGTAGGCGATAACCTCCAGCGGGTGCGAGGAGTGCGCCTTGAGGTAGTCCCCCTCGTAGGCGCTGAACTCGTCCACATAAAACGCCGGTGTACCGCTCGTCGAGTGAATCATAATCGTCAATTCGGTCGCCGCCGAGTCCACATCCCGCCGACCGGTCACCTGCTGGAAGCTGCCGGATAGCGTTACGGCTGCTCCGGTGGTCGCCCCCACCCCGTCATCAATGGTGATCTTCACATCTCCCGCGACGCTTTGTTTCACCCAGCACGAAACGGTGATGCTCTTCCCCTGGTAGTCGGCGAAGTTGGGGAGCGAGTATTTGATCCCCTGCGAGAGGCCGTCCGTGGTAATCAGTACCGAGTAGTTCCCGACCCGGACGTTCCCCACGCCCGACTCCTGGGCCACCGACGGAGGCGCGCCGTAAAGCTCCCAGCCCTCGGGCGGTGAGTCAATCCCCGCCGGCCAGTTGTTGAAGCGCCCGTACCGGATGATGTTCTGCCATGCCTCCTCGACGAAGGCGGTGTCCTCATCAATCTCGTCCGGCCCGATGATTTTAGCGGAGTGGGTCCCGTCCCCCTCGTGCTCCGCGTCGAGGCGGTTCTCGATATTGGTCAACGCCGTGTCCACCTTCCCCACGTCGGTAGGCGAGCGGGCGATATCATCGGCGGTCAGAGCATTCGGGGCGTTGTATTTGAGGACGATCTCGGTGTTGTCCACCATGATGAAGGTCGTATCCGAACCGGTGGACCAGACGACCAGCGAATCTATAAAGCCCGCGGTGGAGTAGTCCGCCGGCCCCGCCGCGCCGTTCACGATGTCGGTGTCATCGAAGCGCAGGTCGTCGTCGGCCGTCATGGCCGTCTTCCAGACCCGCGTCCCGTCGCCGATGACTACGCTGTGCTCGGCGTCGAAGAGCCCCGTGGGCGTGGTTACCCGGCACTCACCCACTATGGAGCCGTTGTCAACGAAGTCCACTCCCCAGCCCTGCCGGACAGCCAGGGCGTTGTTAGCGTCCTCGTTGTTGTCGTCGAAGTAGACGCCGTCAATCCGCTTCGCGGCGTTGTCTCCTTCGCTGACGGCTAAATTCTTCGCTTCCAGGTCGGGATAGGTTACGACATCCCGAGGTTTACCGAGTGCCATGAGTTACCTCCACGGCATGTATAAGTCCATGTGCAAGCGCCGCCATTTCAGACGGCGCCCGATCTCCTCCCGCGCGTGGCGGGTGAGTCTAAAAAGGCCGCTCGTCAGCGGCCGATAACCCCACTCAAGGCCGTGAGGCTGGTTGAGCGGAGAGGAAGCGGCATGAAAAAACCGCCTAAAGGCGATCAACTAGGAACTAATTATTTCTTCTTTCTTCCTCTAGATTTATTATGCTTAGTTCTTTTTTTCTTGGCCCTCTTCAAAACAGGCGGTTGAACAGTTTTTGGGAGTTGTGGAACAACAGCGGTCTTCATCGGTGGTGCTGGGATAATAATCTCATAAAAACCAGATGAACCATGATAAAGAAGCTGACCAAATAAAAGAAAATCCCTCCCAAGCAACATTAACAATTCTAATATCTGAAAACGTAGATCAAAACCGATAAGTAATAATTCAAAAGGTTTAAATCTACTACCCGGTAACTCAAATTTTACTGGAAAGATGGGGTTTGGGTTTTCCGATTGACCATTGGCATGAGCAATCCTCACAAAATCAACCGGATTATAGTGCAAATCCGCCGCTATTGTTTTACATATTCCAGAACGTGAAGCACCGGTGTCAATTAGAGCCAAGCCCTCCTTGGGTTGTAAATTACTGGGGGCACTTGTAGATGGGTAAACTCGAACCTTTACAAGTGGCCCCAGTTCAAGTAGTGCGCGAGGGTCAATTTGATTTGAGTAGCGAGCTGTCAAATAAGATTCCTAGGGTGTAAGCTGGCGCCCTAAATTCAGGGTCTTTAAGCAAAATCTGCTTAACTAAAATCTGATCTGTACTAGCTTTTTTAGCTCCCTTCTTAAATGCCTCAGAAAAAGAATCAAAGACTCCAAGAAGAGTATCACCGTAAACGCATGCCCATTTTTCTGGATACTTGTCAAAAAGCTCTTTCCGGTTTTCCTCAAACCAAGCCAGCTCTTTCTCTAATGGCTTTTCTACTACCATTGGTCTCCTCTTTTTTTTTAACCGCGAAGCGGTACCCAAAATATAGACTCGTTTTAGGCGTTTGTCAACTACTCCGCCTTATTGAACCACCCCAGCGGTTCGGTTCCGGTGTAGACCAGGTCCTTGTCTGAGAAGCAGCAGATTTCGTCGGTGGGATCGTAAGCCAGGTCCTTGTCGGAAAAGTGGCTGTTTTCCTCCTCGCTGGGCACCCCGGCGCGGAGCGTTACCGTCTCGAAGGTAATCGAGAGGGGGCCGTAGCCGATGGCCTTCCCCTTGAGCTGTTGCATGATGCCCGTCGTCGAGGCTACCCGGCAGAGGTAATTCTGAGCCGTGTCGGAGTGCGGGTAGAAGTAGTATTGACAGCTGGTATTGACGATCCTGGCAAACTCTTTCCGGTTGAGAGCGGAAAGATAGGCGTAGTGAACGGTGAAGACCCCCCGGTAGCCGACGATGGACTCCGAGACGGTTCGTGATCCGTCCGCCGCCGCGTTGACTATCTTCTCCGGCACCCAATCCTCGTCCATCCGGGTGAAGCCGAAGGATGGGAAGGTTAGGTCGGGTAACCCGATGGCGCCGTCGGTAAAGCTGACCTTGGGCCGCTCTTTACCGCCTGAGTCCGTATCGTACCAGGGCATTAAGTCTCCAAGTCTAAAGTAATCCGCGTCGCGGCCCGTCCGAACCCCAACTCCGGTTCGATCCCCACCACCGTCCCACAGCCGTCAGCGGGGGAAATCGTCCCGGTCAAGGGGAGCTTCAAACCGTCGCCCATCTCGATGTCCAGCCGCAGACCCGCCAGAATCACCACGGCCCGGCTGGCGTTGTTTCCCTTGGCGGTGTAGAGGTGATTCGCCAAGAGGGACGCCCAGCCCGCCGAGGTCACCAGCGGCGCGCTGACCGATTCGTTATCCGAGAGGCGCGTCGCCGAGAGGGTCCCCGCCGTCTCCGAGCCTCCGGGCCAGCTCACCGTAACCGCCGGCGCCGCCCGCTGCCACGCCCCCGGCTCCTGGTAGTCCAGAATGTCCGTAGCGGCCACGTCGGTCCGCCCGCTCCGCCAGCCACGAGGGACGAAGTGGATCACCCCGTCGCCGTCCACCCAGAAGACGCAGCCCAGGGCCAGCGCCACCTCGGCCAGACACGACGCCAGGCCCTTGCCGACCCAGCCAGAGCGGTCCCCGACGTGCAGCGAGTGATTCACCGAGAGCTGGTAGGGATAGCCGCCGCCGCCCTCGGCCACGCCGTAGACCGTCACCGGAACCGCCGCCGAAGGGATCACCAGGGGCGAAGCCGTCCCCGACGCCTGGTAGTGAACCTCGCCGTGCTCGGCCACCGAGCCGTCGTAGGACCGCAGCTCTTTCCCCCGGGTGTAGTAGACCGTAGAACCGGAAGCCGCCGCCTCGGTGAAGCGTAACGAAACATCCCAATGGGAATAAGTTACGGATAATACCAACCCCGCGTAACGACGCGGTATCCCTAACGTACACTCCCCAGTTTCGTACATCTCCTCGGTATCTACGGTGTGGGATACCGGGGAGTCGCCCAGCTTCACCTCTATGGTCGAGGTGTCGGGGAAGGAGTTGGAGAGCGTGAGCGTCGCCCGGTACTTCTCCGGGTCGTCCTCGGCGGTCAGGGCCTCGGTAACGTCTTCATCGCCAAAGTCAAGCGCGGTTTCCCAGGTGCTCGTCGAGAGATCGAAGGCCCGGAAGTAGGTGCGCACCTCGCGGGCCTCGGCCTCACGCTGGAGCTTAGGCGGTCCCCAGTCGAACTCGCTGTCGTAGCGCCCGTCGTACTCTTCGATCCCCCTCGTTAAGTTCTCGCCGGGTAGGCGCTCCATAATCCGGTCGGGTGGGTTGAGGGCGCCGTCGCTACAGTCCAGAGACGGACTGATTCTAAGCTTGGTGATTAGATGCTCGGTATCCCACTCAACGTTGAGGATGGTCCGAGGCAGGGGGGCGTAGGGGAAGCCGTCCACCTCGTCGGGCCACAGCCGGATACGATCCCCTACCTTGAGATCGTCCACGAGGTAGCCGTTAATCTCAACGTAGGAGTGGCCCAGGTTGTAGTTCGCCCCGTCCTGTTCCCAATCCACGTAGGCCCGGCTGACGGGGGCGTCTTTAATGTCCACGAACCGTTGACAGCGACGGGAGTAGCCGACGTACAGTTTGTTATTATGATAGGCAATTGAGTCGGGGTTGTAGTGGTAAACCGTCTCCTTGATGTCGGCGAAGGCGTCCGGCTGCCCGCCGAGCGTTGTTAATTGTGAATAATGCCAGAGGCCCCCTTCCAGGTCGAGCCGGCCAACCTCGAGCCTGACGAGCGGCTCCTGCCGGCCAAAGGTCCCGAGAAGGCCAACCTCGCGAGCGAAAACCGCGTAGCCTTCAGTCGCGCTTTTCCTCACCAGGTGAACTAGGTATGCCCCGTCGGGGAAGCCGCTCACCGCGACCCGTGTTCCGCCGGAGAGGTCGCGGACGTACAGCCGTTCAAACTCGTCACCGGCGCCCAACAGAGGACCGAGCGGATCCCCGAGCGTGTCAATATCCACGTCATCCTCGGCGGTGATTAAGTGCTCCCCGTCCGAGGTGTAGAACGCTGCCGGGCGACGCTCCAGCCGGGAAAAAGAGATCTCAAAATCAGATACCTGCTCCGCTTTTAAGTCGGCGCGGACAGAGCCGGAAACCCGCGCCCCATGGGTGATAAGGGAATAGTACCCGGCGGGCAGCGTCATCGGCAAGGCCCCGACCTTTTCCGCGTAGGGGAGGCCGTTTCCAATGTCGTAAACCCAATTATCGTCGTCGTCGGGGTCAGGGGACGAGCGGGGGATGTAATAGGACAACGGCCCCGGAGCCCGGTAGGCCACCACCTCGGCGGATCGTAGGGTGTTATCGGTGTGCTCCAGGCTGACCTCTGTTTCCTCGGGAAGGTAGAGGTTGCGCCCCAGGACCAGCGGGTCTTGGGATGCATACGGGGTAGGGGCTTGGCCCTCGTGCCCGACTAAGAAATCCCGTGCAAACGCCTGGAAGCGGTACGTTATCTCACCTACGGCGAAATCTGTATAGAACACGACCGGGCCGGCTCGGTATTCGCTCTCCACCGGTCCGCTCAAGCCTATGGCCGAACCCCCGTAGAGATACCACAGTGTCGGGGTGCCGTATTGGTCGCTCCACCTCACCCGGTCTGATAAAATCCTCGCCCGCCCGGCGTTCCATAGCTTGAACGGCTCACCGGTGTAAGCGGTGTAGTTGACCGGCGGCCCGGCGATATTCGGGTTGAACCCGCTCAGGTCCGCCTTGACGATGTAGCCCGGTATAGATACTGCGGCGGTGGACTTCGGTAGACTGATACCGTACACGTCAGTCCCGTCCACCCACAGCTCCTCGATCTGACGCATCGGATCAGAAACTATCCACGGCGGCCTGGCCAGCTCGTAGCTGACTCCCGTGCTCGGCGAGTAGCCGTAGATACTCTCGTTGATCCCACACACCAGGAGCCCGTGGGTAGACCACCAAGCCAGGCCGTGAATCTGTACCGTGGCGTCGGCATCGCCGGGCCGGGGGTGGTGAGTTATGTACGGTACGGACGTTTCGAGGCCGACACCGTGGAAGCTCCCCACGGTCAGGTCCATCTCCGCCGCCAGGGCTTCGGCCACCGCATCATACCGGCCGGGTTCGGTCGAGGTCAGGATACTCGCAACTGGCTGGCGCTCGTTCCCGTACTCAATCAAATCTAAGGCGGTCATGTCCAGGGCGTCCCCGGCCTTCAGCTTGGTCAGCCGGGCCAGTTCGATCACGCGCCCGGTGAATACGGGGGTCGTGTGCGGTGCCGCCCCGCTCATCGCCTCGTGGAAGAAGAGCCGGAAGTCAATCCGCCCGGCGTCTAGGACCTGCCGCACCGTAACGCCCAGGTCTTCCAAAAACGGGACGATCACCCGGGCGATCACCTTGTCCGAGGTGAGCACCCCCGTCTTCCGCTCGACCCGCCACCGGGGGACGACGAAGCCCTCAACGGCGGTGGTGATGTCCACCCAGGCCCCGCTGTCGAGTCTGATCTCGACCGTCTGCGCTGGCGCGTTGATTCGGTTCATTTAGTAGTCCTTCGGTCCCGCGCTCGCGTGTTGGTTATACTCGTCCAGCTTATCGAGCGAACCGATGGCCGGGGCGTTGAAGATGTTTTGAATTGTGGTCGTGCTCCCTATGCTGGCCACTTGCGCCCCGCTCGGCGCCGGGCCGGTTATTGTTCTTCCTGAGAGCCGGGAGAGGAGGTTCTCGACCGCCCCCATCCCGCCGGCCATCGCCGCGAGCATGTCGGCCCGTGGGATGGCGAACTCAGGGCCGCGCTCTCCCATCATGGCGAATGTGGGCTGCGTAACGTAGCCGCCCTCGGCGAAGCCGAGAAGATCGAGTATCCCGCCAGCCAAACCCCCCGGCTTTTCCGCTGCCCCCAGGCCGAACAGAGAAAAGAGCCCGGACAGAATCGCGTATTGAAGCAGGGCGTCGAGGGCTCGTAAACCCAGGCTTTCAAAGCTATCCCAGAAGTTCCAGGCTTCATCGGTAAATGCGCCTCGGAACACCCCCGCCAGGTCGGCTGCCAGCGACTTTTTCCGCGCTATTTCCTCTTCTTCATCAGCTTCGATTATGGCTCTTAATTTGGCTAGGCGGTCTCGCATGGCCGCTATCGCGGCTTCGGTCAACCTCCGCTGAGTTTCATCTTCTGCTTTTACCCGCTGTTCAATTAGCCTTTCCAGCTCCTCTTGGGTAACCCCTTCCCAGCCCCGCCAGTAACTCTGGGCGTCGGCGGCCCCGGCGGCGGCGGGGGCGCGGCCATCCCCATCCCCCCAGAGCCTATCGGACAAAGACCCCACTTCTTTGATATTGGAAATGGTCTCGTCTATGGAGAGTTTGACTGTTTCAGCCGCATACCTAAATGCTTCAACGTCTTTATCACTTACAAACCCGGCCGCAGCCCAGGCCGCCAGTTGTTCACCCTGGATTCTCATGTTATTGTAGGTGGCGACGAGGCGATCCAGCTCCACTTCGAGCTGGGAGACGAGGACCGCCAGCTCGTCCTCTTCCAGGTCAAGCGTCCCTTCGTTCAGGGCGTTAATGTCTTCGAGGATACCCAGACGCTCGTAGTCATAGCGGAGGTTTTGAAAGCGGATACGCTCCTGCTCTCGGAGCTTCGTAGTGGCGTTGGCAAGGGCGCCGCTTTGGGCGTCGAGGAAGAAAAGCATTTCTTCGAGGCTCAGTGAAGACTCGGCGAGAGCCGAAGCCTGTTCCTCGGTCAGGTCGGTAGTTTCACCCAGGTACTCGACGAGCAACTGGCGTTGTTTCACCTCATCGCCGGTGGCGGCGTAAAGGTTGAGTTGAAGTTCGGTAAGCCGTTCCTCTTCCTCTCGGACCTTCTCCGCCGTATTGAGCCGGGCCTGCCAACCCTTCAAGTACCTGGCCAATGTTTGCTCTCCAACGACCCCGGCGCCGATCTCCTCGGCGGCCTTCTCCGCCAGCAACGCCGATTCCAGTTGGAGGGTAGACTGAGCCAACGCCGATTGTTCTTTAATCAGCGCCTGTTCCTTTTCCCGTAAGTTGTCCAGCTCGTCAGCGAGTCCAGCCGCCGCAAACTTCCCTACTTTTCTGGCCTGGGCGGCTTCAAGCTCGGCCTTGACTTGTTCCTTGGCAGTCTGTACCTGGGCGATTGACTTCTCGTTAAGCTCCTGCATCCCCCGGGTGAAGTCCAGAATCTCTCGGGTGTCTCTGGTGAGGATGTCCCCGAGGCCGACAAAGAACCCGATCAACAGCTCAATCGCGCCCAGTACCAAACCGAGAGGCCCGCCTTTCCCCAACGCCGTTTTTATAATCGTGATGGCTCCGGCCACCCCAAGGGCGATAGCTATTACGGCGTCCTTGTTCTTGAGCGCCCAGGCGGCCATCTCGGTCCCGGCCAGCTTCAACTCGTTGGCGAACATGGTCAGCTCGCGGCGGGCGGGCTCGGCCCGTTCCCCTATCTCAATCAACCGGCGGTTGAACTCGTTCTCGATCCGGTTCCCGGCGGCGGAGGCGGTGGCGGCGAAGGCGTCGAACATGTCGCCCACCTCGGCGGTCTTCGTCTTCTCGATGGCGTCGTTGAAGTCGTCCCAATGGGCGATCAGGCCGGCAAACTTGGAATACTGACGGACCCCGAGGATATTCACCCAGTCTTCAGCAGTCAGGCCGACATCCTTAATCTGCTGCATAGTACCGGTGAAGTCGGTAATTTCGACACCGAGCGCGGCCAGTTTCCGCCGGACCTCTTCGGTCTGCATCTTTGCCCAGCCGGTCTTGAGGGCCGTCGCGGCCATGTTCGCCGAGAATCCGGCCTTGGTAACGGCGGCGATGGCGGCGGCGGTGACCTCCGCCGACTCACCGGTAACGTTGAAGGCCGGCGCAAGCTCCCGGATCGCCTGGGCCAGCTCCCCCGACTTGGCAATCGCCGCCTGCTCCGCCCCAACGAGAATCCGTATAACAGTGTTCGCCTCGCCGTTTACCAGGTTGAAGGCGCGCATGATACCCATGACATTATCGGCGGTTTCGCCGAGGTCCTCGTGGGCCATCGCGGCCAGCCCGGCGATGTCCTGGAGGTCCTCGAACATGTGGACCTCATCCTCACCGGCGGAGGCCATCCGGTACATCGCGTCGGGAAGCTGTTCGTGGAGATTGGCTACGTTCTGGAGGGGGCCGGTGGCGGCCAAGAGGCGTTGTTTCAGTACGTCAAGTTGATGGTCCTCGATCTGGAGCATCCGGTTGGCGTTAGCCATCGCCGATTCCCAGGCGACGAACTCATCGGCGGCGGCGTTGACGAACCGCGCGCCGGTCTGAATTGCTTTCATCGCGCCGGCTATCGAGAGGAGACCGGTAACGATCCCCTTCAGACCGGACTTGACGCCCTTCTCACCCTTGAGAAGCGCTTCGATAACTAATCGGTTGGCTGCCATCGGTTCAGTTCAGCTTTCGCGCATACGCGCGCGTGGAAAACTACAAAGGGCTCCCAGTAGAGAACCCTTTCAACTTCGGCGTCGCTGTCGTACAGGGCGTGGGCCTGCGCCAAGAGGCTCAGGGGACGAACACCGCTTTTCCCCTGGCCTCCTCCGCTTTTTTTGCGAGGTGTTCCTGGTGCTTGGCCAGGAGGATCGGGATGTAGGCCAGGTCGGTCCAGTCGTAGGGTCGCCGGCCCGTGATCCATCCCATGAGCCGGTGCCACCACCGTACTCGTCCCGGTAGATACCAGCGGGTGGCGGTGGCGGGCATGGGTTCGGAGATCAACCGGTTCAGCCGGGCGATGTGCCCCGGATAACGGCGCTGCGCCAGCCAGACCAGGTATCCAGCCCGGATGCCCGCCCCAACATCGTCGGGGGCGAAGTCCTCCAGCCCCAGCCGGGACAGGACGTGCATCTCGAGGGGCGTCAGGATCGGATACCGACGCCCCAGGATTTCCACGTTTTTTAGGGCTGGATCGAACGGATCAGGCTGGGATTCGTTTATCGCCTTATCGTCTTCAGCGAAGGCATCAAGGGCGCGACGCGCCAGCTCTTTATCGGCGTGTTTACTCACGGAGTAACGTGGTAGGTTGGGTCTTCAAGCCACATAGTTACGTCGCCGGCGATGTCGTTTTCAACCCGGAATTCCCACTCGGTTTCGCCCTCGGCGTTAGGCTCGTAACCAAAGGTCGAGGGCCCCATCGGAGTACACTTTTTGAGGTAGATACCCTGCATCTGCGTTGAGGCCGCCCCGGTATCCATGTTGCGAGTTTTGAGGTAGCCCTTAAACGTCACCTGTGACGGGGTATCAGTCGGGCCGATGATGATTTCTTCTCCCGCCGAGGCGTTCGTGCGCATGTAGGTGATCTTTAGGTCGCGCGCCTCGTCGGCAACTACGAAGGTCAAAACTTCGTCGACGATGGTATATTCGCCGGTTGCCGGAGCCGCCGCCACACGTTTATAGATGTATCCGGTCAGGACATCGTAGACGCGCTCTGTGTTTGCGATGTTATCCGCGTTAGCCAGCGTAACTGCGAAGGGGGTTGCGGGAATTGTCTGCGCCTCATCCCGGACCTCCAAAACCTGCCCCGTCGTGATGGGGGAGCCGGTGTACATCGCCCACATGGCCGCGCTCTGGGCGTCCTTCATTTTGACTTTGAGGCTGGTTATCTTCACCCCCAACGGGATGTTGTACTCAGAGCTGGTTTCTCCCGATTCCCAGGTGTGTACGGGCTGGTCGAACTCCACCTGGAAGCCCTGCGGGTCCCAGTGGGGATGCTCATCGTCAAGAATAAACCAGCCCTTACCGGTTCTTACGTTACCGGGCATTTAGCCCTCCTTCGGATAGATGCGCCAGCCGGCGGGGTTGGCTCGGGCCTCGGCCTCCAGGGCGCCTTTGAGTTCGACTATCTCTCCCTTGTGATATAGGACGCCCCCGAGGTTGGCGTGTCGCCCCATGCACTCGGCGTAGAGCTTCGCCTTCGGGGGTTTGTTCTCGGGCGGCTTCCGCGTTGGATCTTCCGCCGGCTTATCGCCGCCATCGGTTAATCTCATCGTTTCTCCCTATGAAAAAGCCCCCTGACGGGGGCCGATGTTTGCGGTTGTGATCTAGTTAATATGATGGCGGTAGTTGGTAGCTTATTCCGGCGCTTGCCATGCGGATGTACGTGCCGTCCTCAGAGGACATGCCGGGGATAACCTGATCGGCGGCCGCCTCGAACGGGGGCGGGATCCGCCAACTCAACACCTCCAGGAGGTAGTCTGTGGTGTGCCACTTCCCGGCGTAAGTCCCGGTTACAGTAACGTACTGACCCGGGCGGACGAGACTGGTCAAGAAGTCCAGGATCGCCCCGCCTTTTATCATCCGCTCCTCGGCGATACCCTCAAAATACTGGCTCAGGATGACGTGGGACACGGCGACGCTAAACTCGACGAAGTTCACTCCCTCGGCGTGGCTCGCGTCTCCGCAGACGAGGATATAAGCCCCGTGGGTGGCGGGTACGTTCTTCTCCCCGCCCCGCTGGCGGATGGACTCGAAGGTACGGAGGTATTTGGCATCCGAACCAAACTCGTCCTTGAGCGCCTGTTCGATGATTGCCAGAGCCTTGGGGCGTTGGTCAGGCATTGAACTGCCTCTCCATTTCAGCGAGGGCGGAGTTGCCACCCCCGAATTCCGTGTTGAGCCCCATTTGCGCCGCCGCTTCACCGATCCGGTTGATCAAGCTCTCGACCATTACCTTGGGGGTGTCGGGGAGGAAGCCCATCACGTCCCGCTGCGGGTTATGTCCTGCGCCCGTGCGGTGGTAGTCCATGATCTCGGCGCGCTTCCCGGAGAGGCCGACGGTAGCCTTCTGGGGCGTAACCCCGTAGATTGACCCCTGACCCGCATGAGTGATCGAGTGCCAAAGGCTATCGAGGATCGGGTGGCTCGATCCGTAGGGCCGCCCCATCCGTGATCGGGATTCCAGGGTTGAGGGCTTCAGAGGTTTGAGCCCGGAGCTGCGCCAGTCCGTTTCTCGCTTCCGCATGAGCGAGAACTGTCCCCACATGACCCGCGCGAAGTCGCTATGGACCTGCAAACGGAACTGATCGCTCCCCAGGTGCTCGGCCAGGTCCTTCAACCTGGCGTCGGTATCAACCCCCTCCTCGAACTTGAACTCGAGGCCGAAGAGGTCCACTACGGGAGTCCTATGTCGGACACCGACGGATCGGTCGGGTCATCGGCGTAGGTGCCTGGGGACCGGTCAACGAGCGGCACGCCCAGGCAGCCGGGATTTCCGAGGATCATCCGCTGCCCGGTCTTTACCTGCTCGGCCAGCTCGGTTGCTCGTGGGTCGTTCGGAGCCAGGTGCCCCTGCGCTTTGATGATGTGATTCGCCGACCAGACCGTAGCAAGCTGGATCAGCTCGGCGGTGGGAGACACCACGGGGACCACGACGCCAACGGATCGGAGCAGCACCTTCAACTCATCCTCGGCCTGAGTGATGTGGTCCTCGATGTCGGCGTCGAGCCAGTCGTCGGAGAACGGCCTGCCGAGTTCAACCTTGACCTTGGCGGCGGTCGTGTACATCACTCATCCTTGAGTTGTGTCAGGATGTCCTCGGCTTGTGCCACAGTAACCTCGGAGCTGCGGTCTTTTAACACAATTCCCAACACGGCAGCGGCTTTTATGACGGCGGCGGGGCCGATGCCCTTCAGCCCTTGATCCTTGGCCCGTCGGGCAACGGTATAAACCCGGATGATCTTGCCGTTTGTGTCGGCGGGTTCGTCGGCCCCTACCACCTCACACCGGATCGTCTGGGCCTTCTCGATGGATCGGTACTCGGCCTTGGTTACGTCCAGCATTACGGGCCAGGGGGCCTCCACCCAACGGGTGACCTTGCCCTTGCCGTTCTTGAGAGCCGCCTTCAGGATGCCCCCGCACCCCTCGACGGGGTAGATTTTGACCTTCATGTCAACTCCTGTGTAGGGGGCGACCGAAGCCGCCCCCTTCTGTGTTTGTTCGTTGTTACGCGATGGCCCGGAGTGCCTTCTGGGGGAAGGCGTAGCCGGGGACCAAACGCGCCCAGTAGCCATACTCGTAGAAGTTATCGTCGGTCACGTCGTCGGACTTGTCGGTGTCCAGGGTCGGAGCCATCCGCTCCTGCATGAGGATGGGCTTGAGGGCTCCCGAGGTCTCCAGCAGATACCAGGTGGTAGCGCTGGTCAGGTAACGGTTGACGATGTACTCAAAGGTGCCAGCCAGCGCGTTGTTTGAGGGAACACCGGCGGCATAGACCGGATCAAAGGTCAGGTCCTTCGCCGTGAACTCCAGAGCGGACGGAACGACCAGCTTGAGGTGCGGTCCCGTCGAGTTGCCCCACGGGTTCTTGTTGTCGTACCGCTTGACTGCGAGCAAGGTCTCGATGGCCGTCTTCAGGTTGGCCGCAGTGAGAGCGGTGCCCGTCAGGTTGTTGTCGTAGGCTGATCCATCCGCGTAGATCGCGTGGGTATCAGAGAAGAACGGCGTGCCGTCGTAGCAGTTGCCGTAGGTCGTGCCGGTTGCCTTCTCGATGAGATCGGCCATGAGCCATGCCTGCCACTCGCCCCATTTTTGGGCGGCGCTGTTAACCGCAAGCTGTACTTGGCCCGACTTGTCATCCATGAACACGGTCCTCTTGACCTTGATGCTGTACTCCCAGTCTCGGTTGATCAGGGAGTAGCCCATGGCCTTGAAGTCCTGGTACTGACGGGGACCGATCCACTCGCGCACTTCGCCGAGCAGCTGCGTCCAGTCGTAGTATTCGCCCTCTCCGTCGGAGGGGACTACCGTGGCGAGCTGCTTCCAGCTGTCGTCCACGAAGGCCGGGAGGGCCTTCTGGAAGGCCTGGTTGACGTACCCCCGCCGCTGGCCTGTGGTCAGATTACTGATTACTGCCATACTAAGTCACCTCCTTATCGGACGAATTGCCAGTGGAGGATGATGTCCAACTGGCCGAGAGTTGAAGAATCCCCGGCGACGACGA
>SDBU01000788.1_pt1 | contig 45442 bp, 79 predicted proteins | sample 2277071 | NCBI WGS metagenome assembly SDBU01 (sample SAMN10397929, study PRJNA504765) | marine sediment metagenome | isolation source: marine sediment core GS08_GC12, 126 cmbsf | place: Arctic Ocean: Gakkel Ridge, Loki's castle | collected 2008
TTAGAAGCATATTATTTATATCCAAATGGAACAAATCCAATATCATTAAATCATTTAGTTAATAAAGAATTTGTTGAATTAGCAGTTGCAGGATTAGAGCTTGATTATTTCTTTACTAATGAAACTTCTGACATATCTGGATATTATGTATTGAATAATACTGTAAGAGGCTTTAATCAAACCACAGTAGAAAGTTTTAGTCTATCCTCTGGGAATGACCAGTTAATATTTAACTTTTCAACTACCTCAGGACTTCCATTTATTTTCCTGAGTGAAGGGATTTATGATGCACATATTCACTTAGACAAGACTGGTGGTGCAGCTCAAACTATACTTCCAAGATGGACATTAAGCAAAAGGAATTCATCAGGAGAATTTTTGATAATGACGTCAGAGACAAGCAATACAGAAGTAACAACCGCTGAGCAAATATTTAATTTGCATTCTGTTTTTAATCAGGATGTACCTATAGTAAATACTGATAGGTTAGTATTTAAATTATTCGTGGATATAACTGGTGGGGGAAGTTCCACAGTGAGATTATATATGGAAGGAACAACTAACTCTCATTTTACTTTTAGAACTCCGTCATCAGTATTACAAGAAATTTTTATAAGAAGGGACGGTAGAAATGAATTAACAAATAATTGGAATGCTGGAAGTTATACTATAACTACAAATGAATTTAGTGGCCAACAAAATTGGACAGACAATCAAAATTATCCAGCTGCTTGTCCAGGAAGTGGAAGCACTCAAACCTACATTTCTCTTTTAAATGATTCAACTACTTGCACTGGAATAACAAGTTTAAATGGTTCAAATATCCAAGATATATATTTATTGACTGCAGGAGATACAACTCCAGATGGAGCTAACTTTACTTTTGATGATACTGATAATGTTTTGTTTATAGATTCTACGAATAATATGGTTGGAATTGGAACAAGTACTCCTTCTCACAAATTAAATGTTGTTGGTGATGCAAATATAACAGGAACAATTTACTCTAATGATACCATAACAAAAAGACCTTGGGTAGATGTAAGAGCATTTGGTGCTGATGGTTCTGATACTGCTGATGATTCTATCGCAATACAATCAGCCATAGACTTTTTAGGAAATAATTGCGGTACAGTATTTTTCCCTTCAGGAGATTTTTATATATCAAATACCTTAAACATTACTAACGGTGGTTGCAGTCTTATTGGTTCTGGAATAGATGCAACCACATTAAGGATGAGCAACAGTATTAACAAAGATATGATTCATTTGCATGTAGATGTAAATGATGAATTTTTTACTCTTCGTGATATGATGTTAGTTGGAAATAAAGCTAATAATAATTTAGGTAGAGGATTATATACTGGTGCGGGAGATGCAACAATCAGAGATGTCCAGATTAATAATGTATTTTTTAATGGTTTTCCAGAAACAGCCATACATTTAGAATCTGCTTGGGGAGCAATTATTGATGGTGTTGTCATAGAGTTTGGTCTTGGTGATGGAATAAGAATTAGTTCTAGTACAGATGCAAAAATAACTAATTCCAAGATAATCGATAATCAAGGTTCGGCTATAAATGCAAAAGCCGATTCCGATGGTGTTACTCATCTTGGAATATATAATAATTATCTTAAGATTGGTAATGAATCTCCTGCAATATTGCTTAATGCTTCTTGGTCAACAGTTTCAAATAATAAAATAGTAGAGGGTGGTGATAGTGTAAATTCAACAGGAATTAAGATAATCCAAGATAATAATATAATATCAAATAATGCATTTACTGGAAGTACTCAAATGAAGTATGGTATATGGCTTACAAGCACAGCCAAAAACAATATTATTTTTGGGAATATTATAGGCGACAGCACAATTACTCTTGAAACTATCAGGGATGATTCTGGAAATTGGAATGCAATAATTGGCAAGGAAGAAGTAGACAGACCAGCCATAATAATTGATAGTGGTCATAGCAGAGGAGTTAGATTAGAGCCTAGTGCAACAGGTGATGTTATTTTATTTGATAATAAGAATTTTACTACTTCAGGTAAAAAGTTAAAGCTCTGGAGAAAAACAAATACAACAAACAACTTGATGGAAATGTTTTTTGATTCTGCTGGAGATTTAAGATTTGTAGTAAATGAAAGTATGAGAATAGATGCTACTGAAGGACAACTTTGGTTGCAATATTCTGCGGAAGGCGATATAAGACTTTTTGGTAATCCGACCTCAGGAGAAAACCCTTATTTAGTTCAAGCAGGATGGATAGATGAGGCTAGTGCTAAAAAGCAAATATATTGGAAAGTTTCTGATACTGATAATAAATTTCATTTAACAAGACAAGATGCTAATATTACTGCATTTAAGATAGAGATGCCTTTGGAAGTTGTTGGTAATATAAATATTACAGGTAATCTAAATGTTACAGGTTGTATCCAATATAACTGTACTCAACCAAGTGGTTGTATAACTTTAGGTGTGTGTATTTAAAATGTATCCAAGTCCAGCAGAAGAAAGAGAATATAAGGATGTTAGATTAGGAATAAAGATAGGAGCAGTAATAGCTTTATTTATAATATTAGTTTTGATTTAAAATGGAAACAGATAAAAAAACAATATTATTGAGCGTAATAATAGCAAGTTTATTTTCATTAGGAATTAATGTAACCTTTCCAGATGATTTATTTGTTGATAATGTTCCTAAATATTTTTGTGAAACAAGACCAGAATTAGGATTTAAAGAATGCGATTCGTTTAGTAAGTATGTTTCAGAATTAGGAAAATGCATAGATGATGATGGTCCTAACTTTATTTGTCGGAGTGGTTGGATGTTAGTTATTGATGATTATACATTTCCAGATGAAAAAGATTATACTTATGAAACTGGTATTGGTGATTGGATATGTCATACACCACCTAAGAATAATTGTGTAAAGATTGAATAAAAACCTTATTCTTTGGTTGTATTTATATATCATTAAATAAATTAATAAGAAATATATGCCTATTGGACCTTTCAAAGACTTTGCAGATTGTGTTGGTGCTCAAAAACGAAAGGGAAAGTCTGATGAATCTGCAAGGAAAATATGTGGAGCTTTAGAAAAAGTGAGTAAAAAGAATAAAGAATTAAAGTTCTTTCCTTCTAATATAGTTTTGAAAGAAATTGAGAAAACATTTTTTTCAGAAGGATTCATTGCAACAACCCACCCTGATAGAGCAGCAGACGAATCAACTGGGATAAAAGGAGATATTCTTTCAGAAAAAGTAATAGATAAAATTGTCAATGTACTTAATAATCCTTCAAAAGAAGGGCATCCAGAAGCAACACAAGTTAGTTATAGACATGATTGGATTCTTGAAGATAATGCAGATTTGCCACCTGCAGGAATAAATATTTCAGCCGAAAAAAAACAAACAGATGATGGACATTGGGGAGTTTATGTAACTACAGAACATGCAAAAACCTTTCCAGAAAAAGAAAAATTAATTTATGATATTGATAAAAAAATCATTCCAGGTTATTCTATTGAATATAATTCTACAAATGATGAAATAATCGATTATAATGGAGATAGTTATAGGTTTATTGATGATATTGAATTTAGCGGATATGGTTTCGCTAATGGAAGAAAGATTGCCAATCCTCAAGCAGAAATTACTGCAACAGGATATAAAGAAATGGTGGCTTCTTTTAAACAAAAGAAATCTAAAATAAATAAAGGGGTAGAAAAAATGAAAGAAAATAAAGAGGAAGAGACTTCTGAAAAACCAAAAGATGAGGAAGACAAACCTGAAGAAAAACCAGATGGAGAGGATCCAGCTGAGGAAAAACCTAAAGAAGAAAAAAAGGAAGAGCCAGCTAAAGAAGAAGAAAAGGCTGAGGAAAAAGAATCAAAATCACTAAAAAAGGAAGTGAAAGAAAGCGTTCTTAAAGAACAAATTAAGAAAGAAGTATTACAAGAAATGAAAGAAGGAAAACCAATGATAAACAACCAAAAGACTGAAATTAAAGAGATAAAAGAATACACTGACGCAGTTATTGGAAAAGAAATTGATGGAAAGATTAAGAAAGCAAGTATGGAGCAACAGTGGAAAGAAGCAGCTAAATTGCATAACTTCTTAGATAGCAAAGGAGGAATTAGTTATACTAGTTCGCCTAATTCAACTGGATTAAGTTTTGAAATAAAAGAAAACAAACTTGAATTAAAAGACCTAGAAACAGACACAAATTACGCTGGAGCACAAACAGCATTTGTAAGTATTTTGACTGCTTATGAACAATATCCAGCAGAATTAAATGCAATATATCAACCAGTTGTAATCAATCAATTAAATGATGTAACATCTGTTTGGAATGTACTTCCTAAAGACGACTTTAGTACTGCCTCAGTTATTAATTTTAGAGTAAGAGATGGAAGAAATACTACAGCAGGTGGATACACAGAAGCAACAGCAAGAACATTTATAACACTTGGAAATTTTTCAGGTAATGTTGGAAGAACAAAATATAACTTACACTTTTCATATTATAGGGTGTTAGTTTCTGTAACAGGACCAATGATAGCATTAGCTAATTCAGTAGGGGGATTAGGAGATGTATTTTCTATGGAAGTAAGAGATAGCACAGTAGATTTAATGCAAGTTCTTGAAGCAGGATTAGTTGGTGCTGGAGACGGTACAGCGGAAGACGCATCACTTGGATTTGAAAAGTTAATTATAACATCTGGAAATCTTTATGGAAAAGATGTTACAAGTAAAACTTTACTTGCAGCAGCAGGAGTAGATGTAATGAGTTCAGCAGCAATTACTTTAAAGAAAATGAGAGAGATGATTGATGGTAGCAGAGCAAATGGTGCAAGAGTTGAAGATTTATCATTTTTTTGTCACTTCACTCAAGAAAGATTCATCAAAGCATTGATTCAAGATATGCAGAGAATTGTACCAACAAGTGCAAGAGTAGGATTTACTGGAAACATTGAATTTGATGGGGTACCTGTTTTCGCAAGTCAAAACCTAAACACAGACGATTTATTTTTAGTCGATATAGTACATACAAGAATTGCAATTAAAGTAGCACCAACTCTTGAAATGTTTGGAAAGAATGCAGATGCAGTAACTGGTCAAATAAAGACATACTGGAATTTGTATTCAACACGACCAAATCTAAATTATTGGATTAATGGTTTAGCAACCTCTTAAAGTTGCTTTTTTATTTTTTTAAAATGAAACAAGGAAGTGTATAATGGGAGTAGAAGAATTAGCATTTAATGCAACAACAGTATATCAAGCAATTGGTACAGATGGAATCCAAGACCACTTAGAAATACCTGGAAGTCCGTTTATTGAAGTATTTAGAGTAACATCAAATGAAAGTGGAGATTGGCTTTTTTGTAGAAAAATAAATAAAGTTATGGGTGTTTGGGTACAAAACCATGGTACAACTTTTGCAACTGGTGTAGCTGTAGATGCTCCAAAATTAACAGTAGATGATACAACTACTACAGGGGGAGCAAAAATCACAATAACACATACAACAGCAAGAGAAACATTCACTATAGTTATTATGGGGTGGTTATAATGGCAGAATTACATGTAGATGTAACAAGTACAACAGCAAGAGAAGTAAACAACCCAAGATTTGAAATAATTGAATTTACAACACAAGGAATAACTGGAGATTATTACGATTGCAAAAAACTTGGTCAAGTTCATGCAGCATTTGCCTCAAATTTAACAAGTAATGATAAAGAAATAAGAGTTAGTTGGGCAAATAAAGCAAATGGTCAACCAAGGATTACAATAATTCCAGAAGAAGCATCAACAAATGGATATTTATTAATAGTAGGTACAAAATAAAATGGGAGCAGGAACTGTTTTACAAGACCCAGAATCATTTGTTGTAGGAATGAGAACACCAAGAATTACTACAAATGGAACAACAACAACTTATCTCTTTCCACATGCAGGGTCTGGAAGTATTGTTGGAGTTGTGGCAAATAACGAAAGTGATGATGATGGAGTAGGAATTAAAGTAGATGGACAAACGATAACCATCACAGTAGGAACAGATGGAGATGTAGTCACACTTATGATATTTTATAGAAAATGAAATTAATAGATGATTTAAACTTATCAGATGGAAAAGTAATCAAAGCAGGAAAGGAATGTCCTGAATCAGAACTTGGGAGATTGCTCAGACATAATTGGGATAAATTAGATTTAGAATACAAAGGCGGATGGCCTGTTTTATCTGAAGAAATTCAAAAGAAGTATAATCTTCATTATCCTCCAAATGTTGTAAAAACAAAACAAAAAATAGTTGGAATAAAATATTCACAAGACAATCTAACTACTAAATTAAATGAACTTGGTTCAAAAGGATTTAAAGAATGGGCTGAGAAAACCTTTGGAGAAAATAAGATAGATAGAAGACATTTATCTAAAAAAATAATTGTGGAGATATTAAGATTACAAGAAGAAAGAAGAAGATAAAATGGCTGAGAATGACACTTTAGGAGATAATAGGGAATTTAATGTTAATACAGCAAGCGATGTCACAATCAATTTCGTTGGCGGTTCAACAGGAATTTTAACCTCTGCAGATGATACAGCCACAACAAAATATACTAATATTCCAGGAGCAGTAAAATCATTTTTTTTAAGAGTAGATAAAACAGTTCAAATTGTCTCAATGACTGGTGTAACTTTTACAGACCCAATAACTGTTATCATAAATAAATCACATAAAGAATCATTTACAAATGGTATCGTCACTACAATGATTATAAGGGTTTTAACATCAGATACAAATATAAAATTGAGGTTCCATCAAAGATAAAATGCCAACACACCCTTTAGTAATTTCAGTAAAAATAAGAGGAGTAGCAACAAAAGCAGAGGACCATGTTATTATTACTAATTTGAGTAGGTCATCTACAAAAAATGCTATTCAAGTAAAAGGAGGGGGTTCTGCAGAAGTAGAAAGAGGAAGTACTTGGGTAGCAGGAGATATAATCAATTCAACTTTACAAGGGAGACTTAAAGGTTCTAAACAAGGAATAATAACGAAAGCAGGAGGGCTTTCATTAGAAATAGAGGCATCTGCTGACACAAATTCAGTAGCTGTAGATTTATGAGGTTAAAATGAAAAAGAAACTATTAATTATTATAATGGCATTAATCTTAGTAGTTGGTGTATTAGCTGCTTTTAGACCACTAACAGTAGAATTAATTACACCAGTAAATGAAGCGTATTGGTTAATTGGAGAAAACAATCTTACTTTTTTAGTTAATTCATCGCCACTTACATATTTTAATGTAACCAATGTAACTCTTTATCATAATATTTCAGGTACTTGGGCAGCAAACGAAACTAATGGAACTAATGGAACAAACAGCTCAAAAGTTAGTAGAACTTTTGTTAATGCACAAACAACTATATATCCTTCTTTAACAGATGGAACTGTTTTTTTATGGGGTGCATCAAGCACAAACAACATAGATAATACAACTTTTAGTATAGAAAATAGAACTGTTTTCGTTGAACAAGCACCAACACTTAATTCTCAATTACCTGCAACAGGAACAAACAAAAGCTCAAACTCAGTGGTCCTTTCATTAAATTTATCTTCAACTTCAACACCTTCAGAATATTTTAGATGTTTCTTATATACTAATCAATCAGGAGCAAATAGAACAAATGGAACTTGGGGTATTATGCCTGGAGTAATTACTGTAGTAAATGCATCTATTACAAACTATACACATATTTTTGAAGATGAGGTTACAGCACTTTGGAATGTACAATGTTTTGAAGGTGCAAGCACAAAAATATATAAATGGGGGGAAAATCTATCTGTCCAAGTATCTAGTTCAACTATAACAGTTACATTAGATAATCCCTCAGGTAATTCTGTAACTAATCTAACTTCATCAACACAACAAGTAAATATGACTGCAACGAGCACAATGCTTGATACTTGTTTTGTTTGGATAAATGATACAGAGAATGTAACAAACACAACAATGACATCTGGAACATCATTTAATATAGTAACTTTATCTAGTTTATCTGAAGCAAATCATAAAGTAACAGTTGGATGTAATGATTCTGCAGGAAGATATGTAAATGCAACTTCTTTAGTAATTAGAATAGATACAACTTTTCCAACATTGAGTAATGTAACTAATTACACAATAGAAAGTTGTACTAAGTGGGGAGTAAATTTCACAGCAAGCGAGGTACTCTCATCTTCTTCAGTTCATTATGGTAGAACATCACCTACTGGAACAACAAACACAAATACAATGAAGATGGCAAGCAGAATACATAATATAACTTTTAGTCCTTATGATGAAGGAGAATTTCAATTAAATATTACTCTTACAGATATAGCAGGAAATATAAATAATACAATTTTAAGGAATTATACTATGCCTTTCGGCTTATGTAGTAACCTTAGTTTAGTCTCAATTTATAAAGCACAAAACCTATCTGATTTAGAGGAATCTATAACCTATTCAGATTTCATCTTTTATTTCAATGAAACAAGTCAATCATTTTTGACAAAAACAAATGGAACTAGCACAAACGCAGGATTTGATTTAGTTCAAGGAGATGTTGTTTGGATTTCAACTAGTACAGATAGAACATGGTTTAGAAACAATACCCCTGTTGAGGTAGTTAAAAACGTAGCAATTAATAATAGTTATGTTGGTCTAATTGGTTTACATACCTTTTATGGCTTAAGCAACACTACATTTGCAAACGCAACAGGAAACAAAACAATTAGTAGTCAACCATTTACAGTAGACTTCTTTGCAAGTTGGAATAATTCAGGAAAAAATTGGGAATCTCATACAGATAATACAACATGGAATAATGATACTAGATTAGGACGATTCTCAAATACATCTTTGGATGCGTTATGGGTAAGTTCAAACTTTACAATAACTGTAAATTTCACAGCTAACTATGTTACTGGAAATTGGAGCTAATAATATGAAAAAAACAATAAACTTTTTAATAATGTTAACATTACTTTGTAGTTTAGTTTTAGCAACATCACCACAGCCACCAATGGTTGTTAGAGGAGATGTCTATTCAAATGGACAACCATTAAGTGGAATTCATGTTGAAGTTGAAAATGAGAGAACTGGAGAGATTTTAGATTACCATGATATTATCTCTCTTACTACAGAAAATGGAATATATGTTTTTCTCGCAAATGATTTTAAATTAGGTTTTGGACCAAAGACAGATTATTATCCTGGAGATCCAATTACTATAAGAGTTGGTGTAGTTGAAACAACAGAATACCTAGGTTATTTTCCTTATATAGTTGAGCCTTTAGAAGTTACTTGGTATGTTCCTCCACCTGATGATGATGAGGAAGAAGAGGTTGTAGTTGATTCTGGAACTTCAAATATAGATGAAAGCTATATTTCAATAGATGCTTTTTATGGGGATACAATAGATTTATGTGTTGGAAATAGTAAAATATCAAAATTGTTAAATGAAGAAGTTAGATTTGATGGAACAAATTATGATATTTCTGAAGAAATGTGTGTTAAAGCACAAGTTCAAACTTCTTTAAATAACAAGGATTTTGGATTAAATCCTTATCTTTATATTGAAGAAGCAAGTTATTCTTATATTTTTGAAGACTTAATTCCAATTGATGATATAAGTGAAGATGAAACACTTTCAATTACATTACTAGGAAAAGAGGTAGAAATAAGCAGAGCTAGTGCAAATGAGATAACTTTAATTTCTGGAGAGGAATATTTTATTGAAGAAAAAGGATATGTTGAAGTTGAGGGTAAGAAAGTTGTAGTAAACCTAATTTCAAATGGTAAAGTAGCATTAACTGTTGATGGAGTTTACGAATCTTTTGAAGAAGGAGATTCTGAAGAAGTAAATGGTTTGGAAATAAGAGCTGATGATATTATGTCTAATTCAGATGGATTAGGAACAGTTAATTTAAGAATTGGATTAGATGTAGAAAGTGTTATAGAAGATGGAGATGATTATAAATATGGAGATTTCGTTTGGGAGTGGGTTATTAGTTTAGATAGTTCTCCACAATTTATTGGTGTAATAAACCAAGAAGAGTTTAAATATTTAGATGATGATGTAAAACCATTGAGTGTCGGAGACACAATAAGTTTACCAGAAGGATATTTAAATTTACAATTAAGCAGTGTAACTAATCCAGAAGTTACAGAAATAGAATTAAGATATAGAGATGGATACTTGCTTGTTGAAGGAGATTTCAATTATGGTACTGATGAATATGATGAAGTTTATGTAAACTCTGTTGGAATATATGATAGAGATTATGAATTAATTTCTTCAGATTCAATTCAGATTGGAGATAGTGATATTAATCTTGAGTTAGGTTCTGTAATTATAGGAGATTTAGAAATAGAATTAGATTTAAGTGATATTTTGCATAAGGGTTCTTCTTATGCCACAAAAGATGAGGACTTTTTAGATTATCTTGGAATTATCTTTAAAGATGCAGAATCTGCAGTAGAAGATAAAAGAAACTTTAAAGTTTATGTTCCAGAAGAAAGACCAGAAGTAACTATTAAATTAGGTACAAACTTTAGTGTTAAAAAAGCAGTAGACTGTCCTGAAGTAGAAGAGTGTCCAGAATGTAAACCTGAAATTATACAAAATGTTTGTCCTGACCCTATTGTTTGTCCTGAAGTAGAAGAGTGTCCTACAGAAGAAGATAAAGATAATATGGTAGCATTTATTATAGGAGGCATAGTGTCTATCTTATTTGCCATTGTTGGGGTAGTAGCTGGAGGATATAAATGGTTCCCTGGAATGAAAGGAATATCAAATTATTATATCAAAGAAGGATTAGCACATTTAAGAAAAGGAGAATATACTCAAGCTAAATCCAAACTTGAACAAGCCTTCAAAACAATGAAGACTATAGCTGAAAAAGCGAAGGAAGAGAAGTATGAGGGGTGATTTATGCCTGCCAATCCTTATAACGTCACAGTAACTGTATATGATACTGACAGTTCTACATTATTAACTGGAGTACAAGTTAATATAAGAAATGAAACAAATGATGAAGTTCTTTCTGAAACAACAGATGGTAGAGGACAAGTTGTAATTAATGCAGCAAACTTTCCATCTGAATATATTGCTGGAGATATTTTAACAGTATGGTGTGTTAATGGTTCTGATTTCAAAAGCACAACTCATACTATTACATCAGGTGGGGTTTCTTTAACATTAACATTAATAGATGGTTCTACTACTGGAGCTACTGAACTTAGATATTTTACAGTAGGAGAATTTAGAGAATTTTTTTGTATTGCAAATTATAATGCAACAACAAATTCAAGTGTACCAAAAGATAATCAAATTCAAAGAATAGGAACAGGTGTAGAAGAACAAATAGATAGACTTTTGACACAAAGATTTGATAACAATAGTGGAAGTAATTATACTGTAACAGATGAATATCACGATACAGGTTCAGGATATCAGCAAGACTATTATTCTCGTTGGGCACCAATCATTTCTGTTACAAAATTTGAAATAAACACTTCTACAGTTGAAGGAAATAAAGATTGGACAGATTTGGTTGCTGAAACAGATGGAGAAAATCTTTATGAAGTAGATAATGAAACAGGAAGATTTAGAGTTGAGAAAGACAAGGATTTAAACAGCAGATATGTATCTCTTCCTTTGGTTGGTGCGAATCAAGTTCGCCTTACTTATCAATATGGTGCTACAACAGTACCTGATGATATTAAAAGATTAGCAATAATATGGACTGGAATGGATTTAGCAAAATCAAATTTAATGAGGCTTTCAATAGTTGGTACAGAACTAGAGAGGAGTGGGGGTAGTATTGATATATTAGAATCATCTAAAGAAGAAATAAATAAACTTATTAATGCAAGATTGAGGCGGAACGCTATTTCCACCTAACTTTCGGAGAAAGACCGATATACCTATTGAGGTAATAAAATGGCAGTAGATGGAGTTACAAAAGCTAACGAAATAGATAGAACTTTTGATGTAGTTGAAGATATTCTTAAAGACAATGTTACTGATCCTTTAGGAAGAGCAGTTGCAGATTTTATAAAAGATGGATTTCCTAATCCTAATGCTAGAGAGAATTGCAAAGATGATTCTTGGACATTTCCTTTAGTAGTGTTAGTAGATCCAGAACCAGAAAGAGAACCACTTACAGTAGATAGGTCGCAGACAATTTCAAGAGGAACAATTGCAATACAAGTAGATGTTTATGCAAGAAATTCTCAAGAAAGAAGAACACTTTCAGATAGTGTAATGAATGCTTTATATGCTAATGCAGGAGATGCCTCTACAGGTTCACTTCAAAATTTAACAATGCCACGTACTTTTAATGATACTCAATTTTTCGGACAAGATAAAATAAAAGTTAAAACAATTACATTTGTGTTTTCGAGGATAGATTAATGGTAAAATCAGTACAGATGGTTGTAACAAAAGACACAGCTACCCCATTTTTGAAAGGGTTGCCAACAAAAGTAGAAACAGCTAAAAATGTGTCTGGATGGAATATGGCTAGAAGAGGAACTAAATTCCTTAGGATGTCTGCCAGAAGAGCAGGAATTCAAGATTTTAGAGGAAACTTACTTGGTCCAAATGGTATGAGAGCAAAGAAAGTAAATAAAAATACTTGGGGAATATTTATTCCAAGAAAAGGAGTTATGTTAGATGGAATGAGGCCCCATATTGTAGCACTTAAAAGAGGAAGAATAATCACACAATGGGCAAGGGAAAAAGGTATAAAAGGAAAAGCAATTAGAGTTCATCCACATCCATTTATAGAAGCAGGATGGAGAAGTTTATTGAATAGTATTCCAAGTGAATTAGAAGAAATGGTTAATAAAATAGTGAGGTAAAAAATGAAAGAATATATAAAAAATATAACAAACGATAAGAAATATGGATATGAATCGGTTACATTATCTTTTAATGAAAAAGGGAAGAGAACAGTATTAAAACCAGGAGAAAAGGCAGAAACAACATTACATGGTGAAAATATTGACAAGAAAAGATTAAAACTAGTAAATGAAAAAGGAGAGGCGGTGAAATAAAATGACAATAAACGCAACTGGAGATGAGGATGCTTGGCAAAGACAGGCTTTAGTTGAAGTAACTAGTGATTCAACTCATATAGTAAGACTTCATGCTATGACTGAAACTATTGACATAGATATGGGAGAAAGAGATTTAGACAAAATAGATTTAATAAATCTTGGACAAATCCCTAAACATGGAGCTATTGGGATTACAACAGTAACAATAGAAGGATACCCACAAGAAGTAGCAACAGAAACAACAAGCACAGGAGATGGATTTTGGGATATTTTTGCTGCTGCACCAATTTCAGGAACACAACCAGCAGATGAAGATATGACTAATACTCTTACAAGATACCGTGTAGCAATACTTTGGACAGAAGACACATCCGCAGATGACGCAAGCGATGCAACTTCTACAAGCAAAAAAGCTATGAGATTTGTAATAGCAGATTGTTTTTGTACAAGTTGTAAAACAACTTTTACAGACGGAGTTTTAAAGCAAACCATTATGTTTAAAGGTATAGGTTTTGACAAGTCAGCAACCACAAATATTAAGATGGAATCCAATGATAGCAGTGCTTCAGGAGGAATACCTGCTTTAGGAAACTATACTGCAAGTTCAGTTAAATGGGCTTAGAGGTGAAAAATGGCAATAGGAGCAACAGGAAGTGAGGATGCTTGGCAAAGACAGGCTTTCATTTCAATAGAATCAAGTTCTACTGTCAAGATGCAATATGAAGCCTTGACAGAGACAATTGATATTGACATGGGTGAGAGAGACTTAGACAAGATAGACTTACTTAATTTAGGTCAGATACCGAAGCATGGAGCTATAGGAATATGTACTGTTACTTTTGAAGGTTATCCACTTCAAGCAGGAACATCTGATACATCTGGAGCAACAAGAGGAACTCCAAAAGGGGGTCTTGCTAAAGGTTATTTTGAATTATTTGCAAATGCAGGACACTCAGATACATCTCAACCACTTGATTTAGATATGTCATTGACTTTAAGTAGATATAGAGTAGCTATATTATGGACTGATGAAGACAGAACAAGTGGAACACTAAGTGCAGCAAGCAATGCTACTCCCAGTGTTACAGCAGCATCACAGACAGCAGGAGACCATGATGGTAAGATTATGTATATAAGAGATGGAACTGGAATTGGTGGATATTATATGATAGTAAGTCATGATGGGACAAGTGTTTACACACTTACTACAGGAGATACACCAGAGACGGATTTAGGGGGTGTAGGTGCTGATAATAATATCTATATTTTCCCTACAGGAAGTGGAGCACTTAAATTAGCAAGCAAAGGTAAAAGATTTGTAATAGCAGACTGCATTTGTACTTCTTGTAAAACCACAATGACTGATGGAATTGTTAAACAGACTTTAGTTTTTAAAGGAGCAATATTTGCAAAAGACCAAACTGCATTAGTTAAAATGGAATCAAATAATGGAACAGTACAACTTCCAGAGTTAGGAGATTATACAGCTGGTTCTGTACGATGGGCATGATAACTAAGAAAAAAGGGGTTGAGGCAGTAGCCGAAACTAAAAAGTTTATTGAGAAAAACAGCAAATGTCCAGAATGCGGTAGGGCATATAATGTTTTCTCTATAAGCAGATTACCACCTAAAACAAGAGAAGAATTCGTTAATTACTGTAAGGAAGAGCTTTGTGGAGATTATGGTATGGGTCTTAAATGGCTTTGGGATTATTACAAAGGTGCATTAGGACTTGGATCTGAAGTAGCTGAAGCAAAAGCTGATGAAGCATTAACTCAGATTACTGAAATGAAAACAAATGAAAGAAAAGAAGAGGAACCTGACATTAAAACAGTTGATGGAGGGAAAATAAAGAAGAGGTGAAAAAATGAGTAATTTAAGTAAATTAACTGGAAAAGCGAAAAAAGTAAAGATTGGAGGAACTGAAATAGAATTAGAACCACTTCGCACATCTGATATGGATTTAATTCACAATTTTGGTGAAGTTGAAGGAAAGGAACAAATTGAAATTGTAAAAAAAATTATACAAAAATCTATTCCAGGTTCTACAATGGAAGAAGTAAATAATATGTCTGTAGAATATATGACAAAACTTCAAGATGAAATAATGGAAATAAATAATTTAAATCCAGACAAAGAAAAGAAAGCATTTGAAGATAAGATAAGAGACAAACAAAAATAAAATGGGAAGAAACCCATTTGGAATAGGAGACAAAACAGAGAAAGGTAGTGTTGAAAGAACTATTTTTTATTTTTTTAAAGAATTTAAGCAGACTCCTTTTGATGAAGAATATGAAGTAAAAGATAAAAAAGGAAATATTGTTTTTACAATTACTAAAAAAGGTATGCCTTTAGCTTTATTCAATTCTTTACTTGAAGAAATGGATAAACATTATAAAAGATAAAATGAGGAGATAAAAAGAGCAAGTAGGAAAAGATAATGGTACAAAGAGAAATAGGTATATCAGTTGTAATGAGGGATAACCTCACTAAGGTATCTAAAACTATCACCCAATCTACTCAAAGGATGAAGAATGGGTTTAACACATTAAAACAGGAAATTGATGGAACCTCTGGTATGGTTCTTAAAACGAAAGAAACATTTAAACCATTCACAAATGCTCAAAGAAGAGCAAATGCTGGTTTTAGGAGATTTGGAGATGCACTTAGATTAACTAATGAAGAGTTTAAAGAAACTTCAGATGGTGCTGGAAGGCTGAATAAAGGAATTAAAGAAAATAGTACTAGGATGGGTAGAGCGGGGTTAGCTGTAAGAAAAGCGACAACTGGTTTCCGTGGTTTTAAGATGGAATTGCTTGGTGTTATGTTCTTTGGTATGGCTATTCAAAGAATTTTCAAAAGTCTTATTCAACCAGCACTCCAAATGACAGGAGCAATACAATTACTTTCTACTGTACTTGGAATAATGTTTTTACCAATTGGATTGATGGTTATAGATTTTGCAGTGGCTTTATTGGGTTGGTGGGATAATCTAAGTGAAAGTACCCAAAAACTTATCCAAAGATTTGTTTTAATTGGTTTAGCTGTTGGAACATTTCTTATGATGTTTGGTGCTATTGGATTAGGGGTAGGCAGTGTTATAATTGCTTTTGGTGGTCTTATTGCAACACTTATTAATGCATTACCTATACTTGCATTAATTGCAGTAGGTTTAGCTCTTTTTGGTATTGCTCTCCCTAGTGTTAGAGCAGGGACTGACGATTTAAATACAAGTTTAGAAAAACAAGAAGGATTCTTCAGTCGTTTGATTGGTTGGGTAGATGGACTTTGGGAAAAACTTTTAGATGCAGAGCCAGTTCAAAAATTCTTAAAAACCATGGGTTTAACAGAGGAACAAATAGAGAAACTAAAAAATCCAATAAAATTACTTAAAGATACAATAACTAAATTATGGGATAAAATAAAAGAATCTGAAGCATTTAAATCAGTTAAAGAAGAAATAGATGCCATTATAAGTCGTTTTGAAGAATTTAAACAAAGATGGATTTGGAATATATGGCCACCAATAGCAGATGTATTAAATGCGTTTATAGAAAAATTACAATTAATTACAACACTTATTAATGCTTTTGGTATAGGTGGAAGGTTTATACTTGGAAAGGAAACTATACTAGGAGCACCAGGACCAACTACCCCTGGAGGAGGTATTGGAACAGTTAATTTAGATATTACAAATAATGTTACTGCAACATCAGATGTAGATATTGATAATTTAAAAGACAAAATAAGTATTCAAATAAAGGAGGAATTAGATAGATTAATAAGAAGTTAAAATGACATCAGTTTCAACAGCAACAATTTCTAAAACAGGATTCACTTCCGTAGAGATTGAAATAACAAAAATAGATCATAATGTGGATAATGAACTTATAATACTTACTATACCAAACAAAAACCAAAGTGATTTAAAAACATGGCTGATTGATTTACAGAGAGCAAAAGAAGCAGTTACAATTCAAGGAATTCTTACAGATTCATCTACTACTTCTGCACAAACTAAAAAAGCGAATTTACTTAAAATGATTAGGAGAGGAGATTTAGGAAGGGGAGCAGTAAATTTAGTATGGGGTGATTCTCCTTATACTGAATCAAATGGAAACAAAATTATAGGCAATATCCTTAAATATATGATTACGGAAACAGCTGGAAGAGTTAGAGATGAATCTGCTCCTGGAACAGATACAAGAGGATTCTCTATTCAATTAACATTTGTAAGGGGGACACATAAAGGATGAAATGGCTGACCATCGCAACTATTTTAGGTGGTGGAACAGGAATTATAGCTTTATTTACTTATCTCTTTCTTTTGGCTGGAATTAACTATTCTTATACAGGAGATTCGGTTTGTGACGAACTTGAATGTACTGCTTATATTAATGTAAATACTTCTTATTGGGAAATTTGTTTTAGTCATTATAATAATACTAAATATGAAGATGAAACTCTTTTTAAAAAGCGTACTAGATCTAGGACACTTCATATAAATCTTGATAAAGTTAGTAATATAATTTACACAGACCCACCTATTCTAGTTACTTGGTATGTTAAGACTGTTAAAAGATATGCAAATCATAAAGATGAATATGGTTATTGGAGACTTTTAAAAGATGGAGATTGTTGGAGAAGAAATGCTAAACCCAATAAAAATAAATTGATTGGACATCCATCTAAAGGACAGATAATTAAATGGTCTTTTGAATTAGGGGATAAGGTGTCTATCGACCCAATTTGGATAAGTTATAAATATATTTATGAAAATCTAAGCAGACAAGTTCCTATTTACAGAGAAGATTTGATTTTAGTGAAAGAAGATTGTTTTACAAATATTACAACATCATCAATACAATGTAATCCTGCTTATAATTACACTACTAAAACATTGATTGGATACAAAACTGTTTATTATGATGGAGTAAGAATTGGTGTAGAAATAGATTCAAAAGAAACTATTGGATTTGTTAATATTGAAGGTAATATATTAAGCAAATGGGCAGTACCAATAAGGGATAGGAATTTTAAAGAATATGGTAGATGTAGACCATTTGAAATAACTAAAGGAGTTTGTAAAGAGATTGATTTGTTAAAATGAAAAAGAATATAGTACAAGTTGGAGATGATTTTATTATCTTAAACTCTGTTGATTCATAGGATATATCTTATTATACTAAAGTAAAAAAGATTAGAGAATGAAACTTAAATCATTTATTTGGATATTTGTATTGATTATTTCAAGTAGTTTTGTTTTTGCAGTTGCAGAATATCCTGCTGGTTCTAACCCTTTTAATGCAACAAGGATATTTCATTTGGATGATAACTGTGGTGATTCTTTAGAAGTAGAAAATTGTACCCTTATTGGAAGTCCAGCATATAACACAACCACACCACTTGATAGTGGAAAAAGTTTGTTAACTGGTGCAAATGAGGGAGTGGATAGTAATTTTGGTGCAAATGACTTTGGTCTGCAAGATGCATTTAGCACTTGTTTTTGGTGGAAGCAAATTGGTGGCGATGCAAACCTTTATTTTTTTGGTATGGTTGATACTACTGCTACTGAGAACAGGTACTATTATTTATTTCATAGGGATGCTGATGATGATATGGAATTTATTATAAGAAGTGAGACGAGTGGTACAAATAAAGACGATATAAGGGAAGAAAATAATGATGATGTAACAACCAATGGAAATTGGCATCATATTTGTGTAACTCATGCAACTGGTGGTGGGGCAGATAAGATGAAAATATACAGAAATGGGACAAGAGTTGATGATACAACAGATTCTAGTGATACTGTGGATAATGTTCTTATCACCTTAGATTTTTATTATGCTGTAAGAAATCAAGATGGTTCTCCAACTGTTGGAATGAATGCTCATTTGGATGATATACTTATCTTTAATGGAACAGAATTAACATTGGGACAAATACAAACAATTTATACAGGTAATTATACATTAGTCGAACCACCAACAAATTTATCTTGGAATGTAACAAGTGCAGTAGTTTCAGGAGAAAGTAGAATAGCTTGGAATACAGGAGGATTAATTAACATTACAGAAAATGATTTAAGCTTTACTTTTACTGCAAATGAAGATTCTAATTGGAGTTGTAGAAAAGGTGTAGAGCAGAATTACACCCAAATGATTACGGCCAATATAAATTACAAACTTGCAACAACAGAAACAACTTCACATGCTGGAACATTGTATGATAACATAACAAGTGGAGAGAATAATTGTATGTATTGTTCTGGAATAGATGCTTCAGGAAATGAACCTACCTCTGGAGATAGTTCTTCTGGATGTTTAAATTTTACATTGATTGATACAACTCCTCCAAATATAAACATAACCTCTCCAATAAACTCAACAACATATACAGTTAATTATGTAGATTTAAATTGGACAGCAGATGAAACTCTTGACTGGTGCGCTTATAGTTTGGATGGTGGGGCGAATAATACAGACATTTGTCCTATCGGAATTTATACTGGATTTAATTTTGGTGTAGGTTTTGCTTCAACTGGAATTACTTGGAATGGTAGTAGCTTTTTTGTAATAAATGCACTATCAGATACAGTTTCGGAATACAACTCTTCAGGAGATTACACAGGATTTAATTTTGATGTAAGTGGTGAAGAAGTGGGTCCGACTGGAATTACTTGGAATGGTAGTAGCTTTTTTATTGTAGGTACGGATTTAGATACTGTTTTTGAATACAATTCTTCAGGTAACTACACAGGATTTAATTTTAGTGTAACTAATGAAGAAATAGCTCCACATGATATTACTTGGAACGGCAGTAGCTTTTTTGTTGTAGGTCTGGCTTCAGATACTGTTTTTGAATATAATTCTTCAGGTAACTACACAGGATTTAATTTTTATGTTGGCAGTCAAGAAGATGTTCCTCGTGGTATTGAATGGGATGGAAATAATTTTTTTGTTGTAGGAGATACAACTAAGGTTTTTGAATACAATTCTTCAGGTAACTACACAGGATTTAATTTTAGTGTAGCTAGTGAAGAACCCACTACTCCGACTGGAATTACTTGGAATGGCAGTAGCTTTTTTGTTATAGGTGCAACAAATAGCGTTTATGAATATTCAGGAGATGTAACAACGACAAACATCACACTAACATCTCTCTCATTAGGTTCCCATAATGTAACAATCTGGGGTAATGATATTGTTGGGAATATAGGACAAAGTAGTTATGTTTATTTTACTATAAATCTGCAATATCATCTTTTTATGGATGGTTTAAGTCAAGACAGGAAATATGAATATGGAACAACTGCTAACTTAACAACTGCAAATTTTAGTGGAAATGTTTGTTTTGATATTTTAGATGATACAGATAGATACTTAAATGTAAGTTGTGGAGCAGATGCTTCTTATAATTACACAATAGATAAATTAGTTGTTAATACATTTAATGACAGTTCAACTATAACAAATATAACAAATATCACTAAAAATATTACTACTACAATAAATAATAAAACAGATTTAGTTGATTTAAAATTTAATGTAACTGGATTTAAGACACCTAAATATCCACAGAATATAACAATAGATGTTGGAATAGACAATATAATAGATGCGATTATACCAGGAAAATTGGTTGGAACAAATTATCAAATTAATAATTTTATCTTAAATGACATAATTTATTCTTCAATAAACCTCACATTTGCTTCTCAAGGAAACCAAGAGATATTTTTAAACATAACAACCAACGGAAATAGAACATCTAATGGAACACTTAATTTTACTATTACTGTTTTCGATTTAGATGTAGGAAACGAACTTGATTATAATCAAAATTTCAGTTCAAAATTAGGTAGTTCATTCACAATTAATGAATCAATTAATGATAACATTAGTAGTCCTTTAATTGATGAAACTTTTTTCAATGAAGGTGCTGTAGATAAATATAACTTTTTTCATTTCTTAGATGGTACTACTTATACACCTCCTACTAATAAAATCAATGTAACTTGCGGAATAGGACAAGGACAATGTTTATTTAATGGAGTAAGTGGCACTACTAATGAAAATGCATTTACTAGATCTTCATCAGTTGCTACTAAATTTGATTTAAGAAAAACTAATCAAATTAGATTAGAGACTCAGCAGAGTTTAAAGTGTGCAGGTAATTATGATTACACAATAACTGAGTCTTGGATTTATTTTGTTAATTTAGATGATACTTCTGAAATTGTAAGTATTTCTTATCAAAGGTACCGTTGCAAATCTCAGGGTGAGATTACTTCAACTACAAAAAAAAAATATACAATTTATAAAATAACTGACAATAGTTTTAAAGTTGAGGATGGTTTTACAACAACAACTTATGAAGTATCATCTATTACAGGAAGATTAGGATTATTATTTGCAAATAAAATATATAATCCTAGAGATTGTGGAGGTTGTGGTTCTCCTGGTATCTATTCTAATACTTATATAAGTAATTTTTCAATTTCGGGAATTGGTTTAAATCGTACAACTGGTGACAAATATCCTACAACACCTCAAAATTGGACATCAGATGTATTATTTACTGCCCCTTCAAATATTGAAAGGGCTAAATTTACTTCAGTAGAATATTTAGGGGAAGATTATAATGGAACTGTTACTGCAACTACAACAGTGGATTATTGGTTATCTAATGATAATGGAACTACCTGGGAACTTGCAGTAAATGACACTTTTAATGATTTCGATAGTACAGGGAAGAGTTTAAAAATAAAAGCAGAACTTGATACAAATAATTCTTTAGTTTCTCCTGTTATAACCGACTTAAGAGTTCAAATTATTCCTACTTCAGGATGTGATTTAAATATTGGTGTTGGTGAACTTAAGGGACAAGAGATGAGTGTTGGATATGGATTAAATTCATCAAACACCCCTATTTATTATAATGGAACAGATGTTGGAATTAGAGGGTTTGATTGTCCTTCATTAACTTGTGCAATTCCTATTGAATTTACTGTAAATCAATCTTGCATGATTCAAATAACTAATATGAATTACACTAAAAATCCAAATCCACTTAAATTTACTAATATGACATCAATTGAAACAGAAGAAAATCCACAAGTGGCTTTAAATTTTTCAGATGGACTTATCCAAATATCAAATTGGATGCTTCAATTTTATGGAAGTAAAAATATCACAGTGTCTGTTTATCCGTTAGGAGATACATCTGCTAATGATTCACAAGTAATTCAAGTAAGATATTCTCAATTTGATTTATATTATCCATCTGGACAGATGTATTGGGAGATATTTCCTACTAGTAGAAATCAAAGCGATATAGAACCTTATGGTCAAAATACTTCTACAGGAATATGGAGAATTAATTCCTCTGCTTATGATGATCCTTTTGATATTTATGTAAGATACAATAAAAGTATTGATAGTTGTGTTGTAAACAACACCTTTGCTGGAATGAATCTAACATTTAATCAATCTAAACAAATGAAATTTAATGTTTCCAGCCTTTCTACGACTTATCAAAAACTTATGGTTGGAGTAAATGAAACTACAGATGAAAAAGATATATTTACTTTTACAGACATACTTTGTGGAGGAAATAATACAGACCCTTTTGTAATACCATGGTATTGTTTTAGAGCAAGATGTCAAGAATGTGTAGAGACATTTGATTTTAATGAAAATTGTAGTTGGAGCGAATAATGCCAAGAGAAAATAGAGCAAGAGAGAAAGCTTTTATATGGTTGCCTATGGAGAAGGATTTAGTTAGCGATATAACTGTTGATGGCACATCTGTTTTAACAGAATATTTAACAGCATCATTTACTAGAGCGGTTGCTCCAGAAATAGGAGATTTTAAAATAAATTTAATTAATGCAGATGGAAAATTTTCAAATCTCTATTCTGGTGGAGAAACAGTAAAACTCTTTGTAGACTTCTCAGATGGTTCATCTCAGCGATTTGAAGGAACTATTGATAATATCAAAAACAAAAGAGTGGGTTTTGAAACTCTTGAAATAAGTGGAGGTCACATCTCTTCAGAATTGCTTGATTTAACTGTAACAAAGGAATTCAATGGAGAAAAATCTTGTGATGAAATCCTTATAGAGATAATTGGAGACAAACTTACAGGATATACTACTACAAATATTCAAGCCAGTACCGTCTCTCCAAATATTAAATGGAGCAATGTTCCTTTCTGGACTGCAGTAGACCAACTTTGTCAATTGGCGGTCGCAGACAATGATAAAACCACAGATTTAAATAGATTTGATTGTTATGTAGATGATTCTAAAGGTTTCCATTTCTTTCCAGAGAACTCTATTGAAAACAATAATGAAGCAATTGTCTGGAATGATACTCTTATTAATTTAGGTGGTTTTGGAGATAAAATATTTATCACAAAAAATAAAGCAATTGTTTATGGAGAAACAGATGGTCTTCCAATTGTTAGAACAGACAACGATACTTCTGCACAAACTAGTTTTAATTTAAAAGAAGAAGTAATTATAAATACAGATATTGTTTCAGGAACCCAGGCAGAGGAAATTGCTAATGCTATCATTTCAAATCAGTCCCAACCAAAAAAAGAGGGTGGTGCTTTAGCTTTTCTTCTTCCAAGTCTTTCCCCAGGAGAAAAAATATGGATAACAGATCCTACTATGAAAATCCATCAACAGATTAAGATAAATAAATTTACACACAAATATCCAGAGGAACAAACAAAAGTTATTATGACAAATGAAGAAAATCTTCCAAGAGCTTTAAGAGAATTAAGTCTTGGTGATTTGGCTAATGCGGAGATAATCAATCCTTATGAGATGATTAATTCTATTAATTTAACTTTTGATGATTTCAATGACCTTTCGGCTTGGGATTCAAATATTGGAATAGTAGATGGAAAGATTAAATTATTAAGTGGAACAGTTGGAGACTTTACTACTAAACCATTTTCTCAAGAAGCCAATATAACTCAAGTTCAGATACTATTAAATGCAGAACAGAATTCTGCAACAACATACAAAATATCAACAGATGGAGGAACTACGCTACGAACAATCACACTAGGATTGAATACTGTGACTGCTGGAAATAATATTGTCTTGAAAGTATTTATAAACTCATCTTCCGCAGAAATAGACTCTATAGCGTTATTAATAAAATGATAACCAACAGGGATATTTTAACAGATATACAAGTAAAAGTAGGTAGAATAGAGGAACACATGAAAAACTTAAATAAATCAACACAGAGAAACGAATCTGATATAAACAATATCTATACTAAGGTCAATGCAAATACCACTGCTATAGGCAAAATAATGGGGTTTTTTATAGCAATAGGAACTGTAGCAGGATTAGTTGGTGCTTTAATCTTCAAAATCATTAGTAAATTACTTGGAAAATGAGGTGAATATAATGGAAGACAAACCTTGGTGGCAAAGTAAGACGGTTTTGGCTGGTGTTGCAATTGGTTTAGTTGGAATTGCACAATCTCTTGGTTGGAACCTACCTTATGAAGCTGTCTATAGTATCCTTGGTGCATTTGGAATCTATGGTGTAAGGGACGCCATCGGAAAAAACAAAAAATAAAGGTGCGTAGCACAATGAAATTTTTTAAGTTTCTTCTAGATTATCTTAGAGGAAAAATCATTATTCTCACAATTAAGATAGAGAAAAAAGATAGAACATAGTTTCATATTATTTATAAAGAAAAACACATTACTTTAAGCACTGGTAAGTATGTCTACAGCCCTCATTTAAAGACAATCTTACCAGTCTTTTTCTAATAGTTTAAGACAAACTTTATCATATATATTAGTGTTACGATTAATTTAAATACTTAAAGTGTATCACAATATACATATGTATATAAAACAACATAAAAAAGGAGTATCATCACCAACACACGAACATCTTATTAGTTATGCTAAAAAGAAATTAATAGAGTTGGGTTATTCTAATATAGAATTAAATTATAATATTCCTTGTGGTATTTTGGATTTGTATGGCGAAAAAGATAATATAAAAACAGGTGTAGAGTGTTTAGCGAATATTTCTATAAGAAAACGAAAAATAAAATATCTTAAATATGTAGATAGTCTTGTGTTTTGTTTTCCATCTTGTCAAAAACCACAATTAACAGAAACAGACAGACAAGACAATCTGGTGTTTTGGGGGGTACCGATGGGGGAATTTCCAACAGGTATACCATATAAAAATAAATTAATAACAACAATAAGACTTTCAAAGAAAACAAAAGGAGAAATAGATGGATTAAAAATACATCCTAATCAAAGTTATGAAGAAGTTATTGTCAATTTAATGAAAGAAAATCCCTAATATAATATTAATATAATACTCACAGACAGAATAAAGGTTTAGTGTCCTTTTCTCAAAGGGTTCTAAATCATCAAAATATATAAAGTTTTTGGTTTTTGTTAGTTTACAAACCATTAAAAATATTAGAAAAATATTAGTTTGTAGGAAACGAAGGTCAAAAAAGAGGACATACAAATTTAGATAAAAATATTAAATTAGTATTATATTAAAATGTTAGAACCAAATAAAATATATAATATGGATTGTTTAGATGGTATGAAGATGATAGATGATAATAGTGTTGATTTGATTGTTACATCACCACCGTACAACATAGGAATAGATTATGATTTATATGATGATAACAAAGACACCAAAGAATATAAGGATTTTATTATGAAAGTGTTAAAAGAGTGTAAAAGATTGTTGAAAAACAAAGGTATTTTAGCTTTAAACATAGGAAACCAAAGAAATAGTGGTTTACCCCATTTTTACTATTTTTTCCTTAAAGAAGTGGGTTTAAATGTAATTAAAGAGATATTTTGGTTTAAGGGTCTTTACTATATTCAAGGAGAAACTATTTTTGTTTGTTCAAAAACAAAAGAGTATAATTGTTATTATAAGAAAAATGATGGGTTTTATGCTAATGGACAATTTTCTACTGTGTGGGAAATGAGATATAATACTAATGAGAGCAGGAAGAAATTAAACCACGATGCTTTTTTTGTTAAACAACTACCTTTAAATTTTATATTAATTAATACAAAAGAAGGAAATACAATATTAGATCCTTTTGGTGGAGTAGGAACAACAGCCGTGGCATGTAAAGAATCAAACAGAAATTTCATACTTTTTGAAATAAGTAAAAAGTATTGTCAAATAGCAAGAGAAAGATTACAACAAAGTAATTTAAATCAAACATTAATATGAAACAAAAAAGAGCCGAAGGAAAAGAACCAATTTGTATTAATTTTGATAAAATAGTGGCAACAAAACTAAAAGAAAAATGTACTAGAGAAGGAACTAAAGTCAGCACATTTGTTAATTTTAAAATTAGAAATATAGTAATGGACGATTTGGCTTGGTTTGAAGAGTTAAGAAAACAATCTGCATTAAAAATAAACGAATATGATTATATGATAGATAGAATCAAAGCAAAGAAACAAAACAAAGAGGAAGAACTGAAATGAAAGAAAGCTGTGCAGAATTTGATGCTATATTTTCCAAAGAAATAATAGAAGCAATAAATCCAGAACGAACATATCCTAAATGGATTAAAAGAGAAATCAAAAGAAAATATGGTAAACATCCAACTATTTATATTGATGTGTGGGTTCCATATCTACCGTCATTATATAGTTTACTTCCAAAAATAAGCTGGGTAAAATAGAAGGTTTTATATAGTAGTTATACATATACATATTATACACAAGGAGGTTAATAAAATGAAAGCAAAAGAAGTTTTAAAATTGGCAACAAGTGAGCTAAAAGACGAGAAGTCTAAACAAATTGTTGAAGTAGTTAAACATAGTTTAGAAAAAATAGCTAGTTGTAAAAGAACATTGGCTAAACTTGAAAAAGCACACAAAAAGCTATTAGAACAAGAAGTTGAAGATTTAGAACTAGAAGACTACAAATATTAAATATGATGCCAACTAGACAAAGAGCAATTATCATCAGTATAGATAATCAGATAATAACATCAGACAAAGCCATATTAGAAAGTATGGAGATAAATCATTGTATTGATGAACTAACTAGAATAAGTTTAGAGTTTGTTTGTATGAATCATGATTTTGTTACTGAAATGATGGATGAAAAATACAAACCAAAAATCAGAAACAAAAAAGTTGATGATTGTACAATAAAAGAATTATTATTTGCAATAAGAAAGAAGGTAGAAAATGACATACAAACACAAATGTAAAAGATGCGATTATGATTGGCCAAGCAAGATTGAAAGACCTAAAACTTGTCCAAGATGTAAGAGTTATTATTGGGATTCAAAAATCAAAATGTTAAAGGAGGAATAAAATGGTAGATGATTTAAAAAAAGTAAAAAGAGATAGAAAAAGAATAAGTTTAACTCAAAAGCACGAATTGAGATACATAAAGAAGTCTGCTCTCGGTTTGTTGGCCGAAGGCAAAGTCTATTTAACACAAGACAGAAGCAAAGGAAACAAACTACATGCACAAAGATTTATGAGAATATGCAAATTTGCAGTAAAAGCAGTAGATAAACTGCTGGAGGATAAAAAATGAATGAAGTAGTTGATATAATTGGAAAGATTGAGAAAAAAGAAATTAGACAAACAAAAAAAGGAGACGACTATTTTATTTTTAAAATAGAAGGAGCAAACTGGAACTGGTTTACAAATCGAGATCCACAAGGAGCAGAAATTGCCAGAGTTTTAAATGAGGGTGACGAAGTCACAGGGTTAGGAGAAAAAACAGAAAGAGAAGACAACTCAGAACCTTATAGAAATATTAAATCTCTTCAAAGAACTGGAACACCAGTAGAAAAAGTAAGCACCAACCCTTTCGATAAACCAGAAGCACACCTTGAATCATTACCACAAACAAAAGTCACAGATTATAAAACAAAAGAAGCAGACATATATGAGTTAGGTATGGCAAAAAACAATGCAATGGCTTATCTTATTAAGTTTTCAAATGAAAGATTCACACCACAGACTTGGACAGAAACAGTAAACTTACTTTTTGAAGAAGGCAAGAGACTTAGAAAAGAAAAGTTAGGATATTAAAATGATATGTCCACATTGTGGAAAGGACACAGAGGAAAAGGTTGAAGAGGAGAAACCGTATGAAAAGTATTTTTAATTCGTATTACAATGGAAAAACGCATAAGAGGTAAAAAAATGAATTTTATGGAAGCCATTAAGGTAATGAAAAAAGGAAAGAAAGTAACTAGAAAGGGGATGATAGAGGGAGGTAGTGATTGGTATTTGTGTTCAGATGGACATGTAATCAAAGATAACACAGAAGACGGAAGAAAAGGAATAATTGCTTTAGACCATATTGAAGGAAAAGAATGGGAAATATATGAAGAAAAGAAAACATTAAGTGATAAGATTTATGTTAAAAATGGAGAAGAACTTTCTGTTGAAGATGTCAAAGAACATTTAAAAGAGTTTATTCTTGCCTTAAAAAAAGATATGCACTTAAGTTTTGATAATGTGAATGTAATAGACAATAAAGCAAAAGAAAAATTCGGAGATAAGATAGTCGCTTAATTTAGGAAAGACGTATGGAGAATTAGAATGAAGTGTAAAAATTGTGGAAAAGAAATTACTAAAGTAATAGATAAATGGTATCACACAAAAACACAGAAATGGTATTGTTCAACTAATCATGGAGAACCAAAAGACAAGTCGCAAAAGGGAGAATAAACGAACAATGAAATTTTATATTGGATACTTAATTATAACATTGATTTTTGCTTTTTTTATTAGTTTATGTATGAGTATAAGTAAAGATGAAAAAGGGCGGTTTAAATATTTTGTTGGTCAAGGTATTTTATACCAAACACCATATTGTATATGGTTTTTAATAACAAATGTCGTTTAAGATACAGAATGAGACAGGAGGTTTAAATGAAATTTGAAATAACAAAGAAAGAGGCAGAATTAATAGTTTATGAAATAGTTAGTACTTTTAATAGTATTCAAGAAAAACCATCAAGGGACAAATTTGGAGAATTTAAATTTAAGAATTTTCACAAATTTAAGAAATCTGATTTTGATTTAAATGATGCAGGGATTACTGATTATGAATTTAAATCGTTTTTTAATCTTTTAAATAAAATAAAAGATAGTCGTTTAATATAAGGAACACGCATAGGAGGTGAAGAATGAGAACAGAAAAAGAAATCAAAGAAGAGATGATTGGGAGTTTTAGTATTTCTGGTGGCGAAACTATAATAATAGAATTACTCTTAGATATTAGGGGTTTATTAAAGAAAGCGTAAGGAAAATGACAGAAGATTATAAATATATGGAACTTGATAAAAAGAAATATAATAAATTGAAAAAAGAACTAAGTAAAAAGGAGTTTGAAAAACTTTGTCCAGTTAGTTATATGAAAGAGAAAACGATAACAATTCCTGATTTTGATTGGAGAAAAGATGATTTTTGGGCAAAAGTTAATATTAAAACAAGTCCACATACCACAACCGTTAGTATTAAAATAACTAAAGAAGTGAGAAGGGCAATTGGGGATGCACTTAAAGAATATAAGTTATCAAAAAGCGACAAAAAGAGAAGCAAGGTTGTACGTCGGAAATGGTGAACAAGTCGTAATATCGTGAGAAAGCGAACAAAAAGTAAGAGGTTAAAAATGATAGAAAGAATATATACAAAAGAAGTTTATGAAGAAATTAAATATAAGTTTCATTCTGTAACACATATTGCCCAAGTTATGATAGACAATGCAAAGCCGAAAGATATTTTAGTATTAACAATCTCAATGGATGGAAAAAGAATTGTAGAAAAAGCACAAGTAACAACACCAGACGATTATTTAAAATCTTGTGTAATATAATGTTCGTATAATATGCAAAAAGCGTTTAAGAGGTTAGAATGAAGAAATACAAAGTTAAAATAAAAGAAGTAATAGTGCATGAGTTTGAAGTAGAGGAATTTAATCCATACATGGCAGAACAAAAAGCAAGACAACTTTTAGAAAGAAAGCAAAAAGATAGAATGACTCGTGATGATAAAGATATTGAGATTGAAAAAGTGTCTTAAATGGTGTGAAATATGACAGAAAATTATTTATCGGAATTTGAAGGAAAGAGTTATGTTAGCTTGGATTATCATAAGAAGAAACTCAAAGAACAAGAGAAATTTATTGATGCACTAAAATATGCTTATCACAAATCATTAAAACAAAATAAAGAACTATACAAAAGAATTGAAATATTGGAAGGTTATAAAGGCAAGAGTGAAAAAACATTAAAAGAAAGATTGGCTAATCAATATGAAACAATTGCGAATCAATTAAAGGAAATTGAGAAACTGTCGTCAAAGTGTACTAATACGCAAGGTGATAAAGAATGAAACTAGAACCATTAAAAAATAAAGGAACGTGGTATTTGCATGGAATTAAAATACATCATGATGATGATATTAAATCAGCAGTTGAATGGTTGAAAGAAGAATTAAAGAAAAAAGAAGAACTTGGTGTTGTTGGTGTTGTTATGAGAAAAGAATATTTTGATGGTTTTAATAAGGGAATTGAGAAAGCACTAAACAAAATAGACAAAGCTTTTGAAGATGTGACAGAAGATGGAATTACCAAACAATAAATATAAAATAATATTAGCAGACCCTCCTTGGAGTTATAATGATAAAAGGAACTGTGCTGGTAAGAATAACCCACATGGAGCAGGAGGAGCATTAAAACATTATAATTGTATGAAGATAGAGGACATAAAGAGTTTAGAAATAAATAAAATATCTGATGATAATTGTATGTTATTTTTATGGGTTACCTCTCCATTTATGGAACAAGGAATAGAAGTTATTAAATCGTGGGGATTTAAATTTATAACCATTCCTTTCGTATGGGTTAAAATGAAGAACGATATGTCAGAACCAAGAAAAGATGGTATAGGAAATTATACTTTAAATAATGCAGAATATGTATTACTTGGGAGAAAAGGGAAATATTGGAGAAATAGTACAAAGGTTAAACAAATATTACAATACCCTAAATTAAAACATTCAGTAAAACCATTTGAAATAAACGAGAGAATTGTAGAATTAATGGGAGATTTACCAAGAATAGAACTATTTGCAAGAGATAAAAAAGATAGAAAAGGTTGTGATACACATAGTTTAAGATTACAAAAAGAATTACAAGATAGAAGGGAATTATAAATCCAAATTAAAATAGTCGCATTAGAAAGGAAGTACGAATAAAAATGGAACTAAAAGAAAAGTTTGAGTGTGATGATTGTGGATGTTATTTTTGGGTAGAAGATAGGAATAACTTTGATTGTCCAAATTGTTCGTAATTCAAGTAAAAGGCGTTTAAGAAAATGGAAAAACTAAAAGATTTATCTTGGGAAAGAGAAGAATTTTATATATTATTTGATGGACTACATAATCCTAAAATATGGGATGTATTTTACAAGATTATTAAATGGTGTGATAGTTATACCACATTTCATCTCAGTACAATGGAGGTAAACAAAGATTTTGTTCATTATTTTCTTGCAGTTGGAACATTTCTTACAGATGTTAAATGGATTTATGTAGCTATCAGAAAACCAAAACATAGATTAGATTACGAGAATAAACAAATTAAGATATTTAAAAATATGATTTTAAAGAAGTTTAAAACGAATAGACCTTATTTTAGTGAAGAACTTCCAAAAAAATATCAGGAGGTGAACTGAAATGGAAAAAGAAAAACTAGAAATAATAAGTAAAGAAAAGATATTAAAGAATGAGTTACCAGATTTTGAATGGTGTTTTTTAGATTTAACACAAGTTAAAAAAAGAATTGAATGGCTACAAGAAGAAATATTAAAATACGCTAATGATGAACTTGGTGGGGAGATTGAAGAAATACCAGAACTAAGGAAATGTTATGATTTAATAATTGAGGCATTTAAAGAAACGTCGTGATTTATACCAAAGACGAAATAAAATAATTCCAAACCAAATAAAAGCAACAAACGAGTGAAACAAATGAAACTAAGACTATTCAGAGAAGCAATTGCATTGAATGTAAGAGGAAAAGTAGAATTAATAGGTACAGGCAGACATTCAATTTATTTCAATATTGCAGATGTAGCTATAGAGTTAAGGGTTGAAAACAATATGACACTCTGTACTTGCAAACAATGTTCAATTCACGGAGATAAAAGAAATTTGCTTTGCTCTTATAAACTTGCTGCTTTTTATTATTTGTTTAAAAATTGTGTCCCACCCAAGAGGTTATTTAAATGAAAAGAAGTTTAAAAGAAAAAATATTTTACTACTCTCAATCTGGTTTATATAGAAAAAAGATTGAAAGTTTAAGGGAGTGTGAAGAAAAAGTAATTTGGTTATTGGCTAAGTACTCTCATTTAAGAGATTGTGATAAATGTTTATTGTTTAATTATTGGGCTTTTGTTGATGGTTTAGATGTTCTTGCAGGAACTACAATAAATACTTTTAGTTTGAATAGAGAGTTAGTTCATAAACTTACACCAGCAGAAACAATCACAAGAATCAGAAGATATATTCAGAATGATTTAGGACTTTTCCTACCAACGGATCCAGATGTAATCAAAGCAAGGGAGATTAGTGAATTGGATGTTCATGACTGGGCAAACAGAATTAAAGAAATGGAAATCGAGGTAATTAAATGAAACTAGAACCATTAAAAAATAAAGGAACGTGTAGATTTTTGTATGAACCAGATGAGATTATTAATTGTTATGATGAAGAAGATATCAAATCAGCAGTTGAATGGTTGAAATATAAAGATAGAGATTGTATAGGAAATATAGCTTTATTTATGAGACAATTTACAGAAAAGAAACTATCTTTTGAAGAGTTAAGAACTTTAATTACAATAGAATTAGGTAATATAGATACAAATAGGAACAAAGCTTTTAAGATGTGATTAAAAATGGCAAAACTAAATAAAATAGAAATGGAAAATTATCGTAAGTATCATATTCCAGGCACTACAAATATACATAGATTAAAGTTAGATGCTGTATTTTTTAATATTCACAATACAAGAGAACACGAATTAAAAAAAGCAGAAATCTGTTGGGAGATTAAAAAGTCTGGACAGCATTTTCTTAGTGAGGCGGAACGCAACAAAAAACCAACAAGAAGAATTGATGTAGTCAATCTCAATGGAGATGAAATTGAAATAGTTCACAAACACGAAACCCATAGACAAGTAAAAGAATATAGAGAAGAAGGAATTACAGTAGTTATTATAGATTCTTTTCGCTGTAGTAAATGTAAATTACTTTATCCAAAGAGAAACAAAAAAAACATTTGTAGAAACTGTGAATAAATTAACAAAAGGACAAAAGATAATTATGTATGTTGTTGCATTTATTTTAGGAGTGTTACTTATGACTTCAGCAGATGTAATTGTCTGGTGGTTTAAATTTGTATTGAATTAACATTCAATACCCATGAGGTGAAAATGGAAGAAATAAAAGGGCACGAAGTGCAAAGATGACCAAAAAAGAAGTATTAGACAAAATAGAAGAAATAACTAAAGGAGTTATAGAAAGAGGAGTTCAAAAGAAAATTACAATATTTCAATTAAGTTTAGTTCTCCCTCAAAACAGGCAGACTATTAACAGAACTTTGAATATGAAAGAATCAGAGAGGAAGGTTTATAACCTATTCTGCTCTACTTATAAGGTTAAGATAATTAAAGTAAGGTCGATAGACAAAAAACCAATTAAAACCATAATTAAACAAAGATATTTTTGGATAGAATGAAATCAGAAGTTAAAAGAGCAGGGATGAAATGTGAATGTGGAGCAGAGATGCTTGTAGCTGATGAAATGGTCTTTTGCCAGATTTGCAAAAAACAAATAAAACCAAAGTAATGCGTCAATGCCTAGCTGGATTCAGTTAGATTATGAAAGATTTAAAAAACTGAACAATACTTATAGGAAATAGGAAATGCGAAAGGCACTTTAAAAAGTCATTTGTAGTAACCTCTATTAATTGTATTTTCTTCTGTGTCCGCAAAATTTCCTACAACATATTGTGGTTTGATAACTCAAACCACAACATATAGTATGTAACGGAAGTTACTACATGTAACGAGAGAGTAGTAAAAAGGCACGAAGTGCAAAAGAGGTGAAAAAATGTTTTTATCAAATGACTTAGAAACTAAAATAAACGTCATTAAACACAAAGAAAAGACAATAGTCCTATCTTTTATCGAAATAGGCAAAGAACTGCTTGAAATAAGGAAGTATTCGACCTTTAAAGGGAAGTATTCAAACTTTGAATTGTTTATTCAGCATGAATTCAGTTTCAGCTACAAACAAGCTTTTAAATTTATGAAAATAGCAAGCAAATTTGATAACCCAGGTAGAGACATAATAACTAAATTAGGAATAGAAAAACTTTACTTACTTACTTTCGTTCCAGAACAGGAATCAAGAGAATTAATTGAAGAAGTAAAAGAAACAAAAATGCCTTTAAATGAATTAAAAAAAAGAGTTGAACGAATTAAACCAAGATCTTTGCTTGAAGTAAGTACAATTAACGAAATAGAAGAATATATTCTCAAGAATAGAAGAATTGGCATGACTTTCATAGAGCAGATTGAACAGTTTAAAGAGGAACACAAGCAAACTAAAGAGCTACTCACAAATAAAATATCTCTTTGGGCTGGAAGCATAAAAAACCAAAAATTAGAAGACATAAAAGAAAGAGTATTAAAAGCATTAGAAACAATAGAGGTTTAAAAAATGCAAGAAATAGACTTTAAATACTTTGACTTCGTCCCTAACAAACTAAATACACTATAACTCTTTGAGGATATTTACTTGATATGATTTGAAGTAAATCTTGTCGTTTATATTTACATCTCATATCTGAACTAAAAGTAATACAAGAAAGAAGAGAATCCCTTTCTCCTACTAAACTTATTATCTTAAAATTAAGTCCATCTTTTTGTGAAAAAATAGTATCTTCTTCCAAATCTAATATACATATTTCACATCCCATTTTTACCTCCGACAATTTTGAAACCATTTCTCAGGACAATTTCAGGACAATTTTTTTGATAGTTCAGTTAATTCTTTTAATAACCATTCATCTGGTTTTGTTGCAACGCCCAATAAAATCAATAACCTCACATAATCTTCTACATAAACTCTTTTATAATCCCCATTTCCAGATTTGAGATTGGTCATCCATTTTTCTATTTTACTTTTTGTTTCTTTTTCTTCCATTTAAAACAACTCCTTATTTTTTAGCTTATGGTCTGCTTCTTTAATATACTTACACTTAATCTTAAGTTCTTCTGAATCATTTATAACTAATAACTCATTTATAGGAACTTCTATTTCTCCAAGTAGTTTATATCTTCCTTTGTAATTTTCTACAATTCTTTTAAGCTGACTTCCATTAATGCAATTATCTTTTCTAACAGATTTAAGCAACCACTTTTCTATAATACCACCAATTATGCTATTAAATTCTCTAATATTAGGAGAACTAAGTATTACATAAACATTGTTATGGTAGACAAAGTCTACAAACTCATCTAGTTCGTCTTTGTTGCGGCGATCGTTAAGCTTTAAACGCTGAAATTCATCAATTACACAAATACAATCTTTCTTTCCTACTAAATGTCTAAGGCTACTAATCTCAATTACATTAAATTTCTTCTCAAGGTAATTCATAACATCTTCATTAAGTCCGAAGGCATAAATCTGTTCTTCCTTATGAGTTCTCCTATAGTCTACAATAAGACTAACTAAGTTATTGGTCTTTCCTGTATGCTTTAAACCAGCCAACCCAACTATTCTAGCTCCTTTAAATATTTTATTTAGTTTGCTCATTCTTCCTCCTGTTCATCTTCGTGTTTTTCTTCTTCATCTGCAAGAAGCATCCATCCCATATATTCTAACATTTTGTATTAATCTCCGTTTAATACCCATTTGGTAAAGTTAATTAACATTTTTCTAACTTGTTCTCTATATGGTTCCTGGACTATCTGAACGAAAGAGTCAATTATACCACCCTCTCGTATAGCTTCTTTAAGTTCGTTTTTCGTTCTCATTTAAACACCCCCTTGAGATTCTACTATATCATCTTTTGGTTGTTTATCCCACATCTCTTTATACTGATTCCAATACACAGGAAAAGCATCTTTGATTTTCTGTTGATTAATATGATCTGCACATTCTAAAGCATATCCTAATGCTTTTACAAAACTACCACCATATTTAATCATAAATTTTGTTACTCCATATACTTCTTCTTGGTTTATCATTTGATACCACCAATCTTTTTAAGTTTTTTAATTGTTACTGGATCTAAATCTCCGTTTCTTTTTAAATCTAAAATAGCATTAGCCAGAACTTCAAACCTATCCATTAAAAAAGTCCAAATTCCTGTTAAATCTTGTTGTAATACATCTCTTTCTTTTTGTTTATCTTTCATTTTTTATCAATCCTCATCATCTTCTATATCTTCTTGTTCCATTTAACCATTCCCAAACCCCTAAATTATTTAGGAGTCTATAGATGATAGACAAATCATCTTGCATAACTAATCCATCCTCTTTTTCTTCTTCTCTTTGTTTTTTAAGGAACGACTCACATAATTCAAGGAAACTCACTATTTCCTTTTCAGTTAATTTCATTTTTACCTCCTTTTAAATCATCAATATGTTTTGTTCTAATTATAGGTATTCCTTCAAATGTACTAATTTCTCCTTCAATATCAACATTTTGATATTTACTAGCTTGTTTTAGATAAGATTGTAATAATTCATAAACCCCTTTTTTTAATGTTAGTTCAACACAATTACCCAACCCATCTATTTTCATAAAGCCAAATTCAGTTTCAATAATCTTGTCTGGTGGCATATTTTCTTTAATTAGTTTAATTGCTTTCCTTATATCTTTTAAAGTTATTTTATCCATATTTTTCATTTTCTTTTGGTGCGAAGCACAATACCTTTTGCTGACTTTCCATCTTTACTAATTAAAACTATATAATTCTTTTTAAGCCAATTCTCTGTATTTTTGCTTATGTAATCTGTTAGCATTTTATTGTATTGATATTTCTTCAATACTCTTAACCATTAAACCATTCTTCTGGTGTTCTACATTGTTCCAATTCCATCTTTGGATTCTTTCTTATTAAACCAATCCATTTTTCGTGTCCTTTTTTTGCTTCAATCTCTTTTTCATATTCTTCTACTATAATCCACTTTTCTTTTTCTATTCCTGTTTCCCATTTCATTACATCTGGGGCATAAACTGTGTCTATTGTTAATCCTTTTACTTTATCTGTCATAGCTGTCTTCCTATAACTTCTATCTCCCATTAATATTTCTGTTCCAAATCTACTTAAATTACTCATTTTTTATCCCTCCTAATTTTTAAGGTATAAGCTAAAAGCTTATACAAATTCAAACCTCAACTTTTATATCAATCTTACAATTCTTACAAGTATATATATCAAAATCCTTTAAATATTTCATTTCCGAATAGCATAAATCGCATTTCATTTTAATTGTATTAATCTATCTTTTAATGCCTTTAATAGATTTCTTTAAAAATCTTCTTAATTGTAAAAACTCCTTTTCCTATTGGATCAACAAAACCAAAATCTTTTAAGAAACCAATATAATTAGAAACTGTTCTACTATCTGCTCCAACCAACATTCTAATTAATTTAGCTAACTCAACAGCAGGAATCTCTTTATCGTATCCATCTCTTTTAACTTGTTTCATTACTTCTATGCATTTATCGTATGCTTTCTTTCCCATTTTATTACCTCTTTGTGTGTGTATGTGCTTGTTTATATATATATAATAACATATATTGTAACATATATAGTATAGTAAGTGTGTAACTTATATATAAACTTTGCTCACTACTTACCCATACACACATACTCTTTATTACATTGAGGACAAAACCAATGGATTTCTTTACCTTCTTTGTAATAAAAAATCATTTGGGTTTTACATTTTTTGCATTGTCTTTGCATTTTAGTTCCCTCTTCAATAAAACAATTTGAAAAGCATTTGCATCTGCTATACCAATTGCTTCCCAACCTTGTAATCCTAATTTGTTTATATTCTTCTCTTCTTGAAATATATTTAATCTTTCAACTCTATATTCAAACTTTTTCATTTTAATTCCTTCTTTTAAATATGAGGTGGTGGGATTTTATAGCCCACCACAATTTATAGAGGTGTTTTATATTAGATAATCTTCAAAACAAGGAACAACCATAACATCACAAGGATGAACACAATCTAATCCATCACCTATTGCTTGGCAATTCTCCATCTCCCATAAGTAACACATTCCATCTTTCCAATATTTACAGTCTTTGTTTGTTTTCATTTTCTTTGAATTGACAAGGATAACAAATATCGTCATAATCACCAACTAAACACTCATCACCAACAACGCCTTTTGATGCATTTTCATAATCCCCTCTTGTGAATTCTAAACCACAAACACGACACTTACCTAAAACATCATCTTTACTCTCCTTTCCTACCATTTTCTCATTGCCTCCATAGTCTCTTTACTTAACTTTTTGCAATACTCCTCATTAATACAATCTTCACAATGATTTCTAACTTCACTATCATAATCTAGCCAACACATTTTAACACTCTCCATATATTTTATTGGTGTAAAGCGTTAAGCTTTTACACATTTTCTTTTAACAATATCAAATACAATACGTTCTACTTGAATTACTTGTTCTTTAGTTAAACCTTTTATATACTGATTTTCATCAAATTTAAGATCTTTTTCTTCTTCCATATTTACCTCTTTTAAATCTATGTTCTTCACACATAAAAAAGTCTACTCCTGTTTTTTTATCCATTTCCCAAGTAACACTTTCTTTATTACAACCAACTATACTACATTTTATCCCTTTGCTTTTTGTTCTTTTTCCAATCCGATCTAAATACTTAATTAACTTAGGCATATTACTATCACCAACATACCACTCTAACTTTTTACTTTTGTTTATTTTTATTATATTTCCTGGCATTTTCTTTCCTCCATATAGTTTTTATAAATAACCTCTTTGTTTTAATGTTTCAATTCTACTTATTTCAATATCTTTAAGCCTATAATCTTTTAAAAATTTAGTTCTTTTTATTTGAAGATTTCTATATAAATTTATTAGATTATACTTAAGCATATGTTTAGTCATTTCGTAAGGCATATCATAATATTCATATAGCCAATAACAAAGAGTATCTTTTTTAACTAATAATATGCTTTGCATTTGATCATAAGGTATAAGCAAAGTGCTTATACAACTACCTCACAATCATCTTTTAACCAATTAGACATATCCTTTACAGTAGGATAATCTTTCTTTACTTCTTCATATGCTTTTATTTCTTGATCCATATTAGACACCTCTATGTCATATACTTAATTGATCCATTATAATACAGATATATAGTATAACCATAGCATACACATACATAGATCATAATTAGATTATGATTAGTACACAATTATTATAGATAAGATAAGTTATAAGCTTTTCTAACATACAATATATATGTTGTAGTATATATCTTAATCAATACATATACTACATTATATATATTTTATTATATATATTAAATAATATTATCCTTCTATCTGTTATTACTATAGGGTAGTGGTTAAAGGAATAGGTGAATGTATATATACTAGTCAATAAACAAATTTTAAGAAAATCCCCATTATTTATATATAAGTATATGTAAATATATGTTAAAATGATTAAAATAGCTAAAAAATTCGGCGTGAGTTCAGCTCACATAATAATACATAGAAAATACATAGGCAAGGAGATAGAACTAAGGCTTCCTAGTGAAAATAACAGCACTCTAACAAAACAACAAATAGAATTGCTTATAGATAAAAAAATTGAGGAAAATGGAAATCATTAAAAGAGAAAAAGACGAAATAGAACTAGTCAAACGGAAATTTATGTTAAGCAATGTACCAGTTAAGTCATTTCAATTAGACCATCTAGTTCAGCTTAAAATCGTAATGGATGACTTAATGAAGCAGTGGAAGGAAGAAGGAATCGTCCCAGATGAACTAGCTAAGATTTCCAAGAATATAGTAAGCCTAACTGATAAAATGCGAAGACAAGATGAAGGAATTAAAATAAGCACAGATATGTCAGTAACTCACACTAAATTTAAAGATGTAATAGATATAGAAGCAAAGAAAATAGAAGAAGCAGAAATAATAGACGAAAAGAATATTTCTGAATTAGAATGAAAACCAAAGATAAAATTTCTGAATTAGATAAACTTAACACAGATCACAAATGGCAGATTATAGACAATCAAATGCCACACTGGTCTGGCTACCTTAAAAAAGATCCAACACTCTTAGCTTATTTCTATTTTAAAGATAAACTTGGAAATAAATGGAAATGCAGATCCTATCAAGATATTATCCTAAATGACCCCAGCAAAAGAATTTGTGTCTGTATCTCTAGACAAATGGGGAAGACTTCTATGGCTGCAATTATGGCATTTTATAAAGCTTATTTTACAGACAGGAGTACTACTGTAGTCGTCTCTGCAACTAAACCACAGGCAATGGAATTAATAAGAAGAATAAAAGATTTTATGCAAAGCTCTGATTATGGATTCATTTTTGAAACACTTGCACCATCTAAAAGGGATTCTAAATCTGAAATAATTCTAAAAGAACATGGAACAGAAAGCAGAATAATTAGTATTCCTGCAACAGATGCAGGAAGAGGTTATACTGCAGACTTAGTTATAGTAGACGAAGCTGCTTTCATAGAAAATGGAGATTATATATTCCATCAAGTAATAGAACCAATGACACAAGCCACAGAAGGAAATATTCTTCTTCTTTCTACACCAAATGGCAGACAAGGATTTTTTTATGATTGTTTTAAAAGCGAATACTGGAGTTCTTATCAATTCGGTTGGTGGGAGAATTCAGAAAACACAGAAGAAAAGATGAAAATAAAAAGATCTACAATGACTGCTTTAGCTTTTCAATCTGAATATGAAGCAAATTTTAATATGAGTGAATCTAGTTACTTTCATCCAAATGAAATTAATTCTGCAGTTTCAGAACTAGCTGGACATGGTGCTCTACCTAACACGCATATTGCTGTTGGGGTGGATTTTGGAAAAATCCACGATAAATGTGTAATTCATATAGGAGAAATAATAAATCCAAACGATACTCCAGATAAACATATAATTAGATTAGTAGAAAGAAGAGTTAAACCACTTGGCACAAATTATGCTCAAATCATAGGAGAACTTAAAGATATAGGAAAAAGAATCAATCCTACGATTTTTGCACTTGATGCAACAGGAGTAGGGGAAGGACCATCTGATATACTTATTCAGGAAACAGGGCTTAATATTGAACCAGTGAAGTTTTCAATACAAAAAAAATTAGACATCTTCTCTAATTTAAAGGTATTATTTGAGCAAAAAAGAATCCAGATTCCTAAAGAAAAAGAATTAATAAGCCAACTCGAATTATTTCAATATGAATATACTCAATCAGGAAATATAAAACTTCATGCACCAGAAGGAGAACACGATGATGAATGTGATGCTTTAGCTCTAATGGCTTGGGGATTGACTAGAGCAATAAACCCTCCTGTAACTCTTAGGATTATAAAATAGAAAGACTTATATATGGGTTATACTTTGTACATAATACAGATAGAGGAGGTGTATAATGGAAACTGAAGAGAAAAAAGTTGATACGACAACAATCATAAAAGATACATTGCGAGTTTACAAAGGAAGCACTATTTTAGTTCTACCAATAAAAAAACTTACACAGGATATGTTAGGAATTAAACCAAGATCCTTGCTTGAAGTAAGTATTAGAAATACTGGAATGATTGCCCCCCCTGATTCAAGAAGAGTTAGTAGAAAAGTCTTAGAACAAGCAAGAGAATAAGAGTATTTATATATTAAACTAGTTCTAAAGTAGATTAAATGGTTAGAATAGTAAAGAAAGTAAGAGAAAAGGGTATAAAAAGTCTTGAAAAGTTCTTAACAAAGTATGAAAAGTTAGAAAAATTCGATGATACAGCATTAAAAGTTGAGAATTATCTATTTGAAAATTATAAAAAACCAATAGTTGAATGGATTTTTCAAGTAATATTCACATCAATACCAATATTTATAGCAATTTTATTATTTAATGGACCAAAAAAAGCAATTTCGTGGGCAATTGGAATCTCTATTGTTTGGTGGCTTATAATTGAATTTAGAAAAGATTGGAAGAGGTAAAATGGGAAAAACTAAAGAAATAATTAAAAATGTAGCGAATGAACAAAAAGCACAAAGAATGAACTCAGATCCTGAGGAAGTGAAAAAACAAAGAGTTTTAACAGAAGCAGAAGAAAAAGAACATCAAAGACAATTCAGATTAGAAACTAAATACAAATGCGAAATGCAAATAGAGATGCATGAAAAACAATTAAAACACAGACAATCACAAGTCGATTCAAATGAAGTTGTTGAAGTAGATGAGAATTATAAAGACGGAATTAAACCTGTTTGGCTACTTGAATGTGAAATAAAAATTCAACAACATTCGCTTGCAAACGAAAGAACAAAACTAAAATTAATAAAAAATGCCATGTAGAAGAAGAAGTGGAAGGAGGAGAAGATGATAGAATTAAAACAAAGTAAAAGACCAATAACAAATACGCTTTTCCCTATTCAGACTAGTTCTAATTTACCTATGCCGAGGATATTTCCAATAAAAACATTTATGCGGTTAATTAAGAGAACTCCAGAATGTATTGGAATTGGTATGAGGATTACAAGGGATATTTTTACAGAGATGACATTTACTGCTATTGAGAAGAAAAAAATGGGAAGACCCTCTGAAAAACCAAATATAGAAGCAGAAGAAAAAGCAAAGTTATTTTCTAAAGACGAAAATATGAAACATAAATTATCTACATCAGTCGGACTTGATTGGCTTTTTACTGGAAGTGGTTATATTTGGAAAGGATTTTCTGAAACAAAGATGAAAGAAAAAACTATAAAACTTTATAAAGAAACAGGATTAGACACAAAAGAGATTGAAACAAAAGCATTTCTAGACGAAGATTTAAATACCCTTAGTAAATTTGAATCCGTCCCTAGTTCTACTGTTGAAATAATTGCAACAAATAAAGAAATATTAAAATATAGACAATGGGCAATTAATGCAGAATTTATTGAATTTAATCCAGATGAAATTATTCATGCAAAATTTTTAAGTTTAGATGGAGATCCTTATGGTTTTACTCCTATGATTTCATCTGCTCAAGTAATAGATACCTTATCTGCAATTAAAGATTATCATCATGTTTTCTTTAAAAATAATGGAGTACCTGACATGATGTTTAAAATGCCTAAGGAAATGGCTAGTTCTCCTAATTTTAAATTAGTTGAACAACAACTTAGAGAATATAAGAAACCAGAAAATAAACATGGAATTATGCTTTTTGCAGGGGAGATAGAAAAAGAGGAACTAAATAAATGGGATAAGGATATGGAATTTAGGCAGCATGCAATATATTTAACTGGGGTTTTGGCTTTTGCATTTAACATGCCTCCAGATACAATAAGTTCAATCCTCGGTGTAGACATAAAAGGCACAGCACTTGGTTCTGATTTAGAAGATTCAGGTTATCAGGATAATATAATTGCTGCACAAGAATATTGGGAGAATATTTTAAATACCCAATTATTTAATCCTATTTTTGGAGTAGATATACATTTTAAAAGAAAATTCAAGCAAGACCAGATTAGAATTACACAAAACCAAGCAATGTTCTTGCCTGTAATGGAATCCATATTTAAACACAAGATCCCTGTAACAGATGAATATATAATCAAACAACTTAATATTCCAAGAGAACATCTTAAAGATGGTGTGATAGATAGAAGTGTTGAAGAGATAGAACAAACAGGTATAAGTCCATTTTCTAAACCAGCTAAATCAGAAAATCAACAAAAAGCATCTAATGAAAAAAAAATGGAACAACAAACTCAAGAGAATATAAAGCCACCTATAGGAGTGTAAAATGTCTGCTTATTTACTTACCTTCGATACATTTATGATGGAAGTTAGAAAATGGGGTCAGACTAATAGTTTGTATAAAATCAAAAGGGAAGATAGAGGAGATTTTTTTATTTTTAGTATAACCCTTCCCAATGGAGAAGAATATATTTCTTCAATTAGAAAGGCAGATTTCAATGTTTTTTTTGAAAAAGATTTAGAAAATATAACAATTGAAGGAAAGAGAATTGATGAAAATATTGGATCAACTAAGTTAATAATAAGTAAATTAGAGGAATTAAAAGATGTCACCAAGCCAACCATCAGTAATACAAGGGAAATTATTTGAGACCAATGGTGATTTTGTTACCTCAGCAACATTAACACTTACTCATTCTAGTGGAACACTCTCTAATACTTCTAATGATTCAGGAGAATATCAGTTTAATTTAGGAAACCTATCTAGTTGGTCTGTTGGGGATTCTATATCTATTTCAGCAAATAAAGCTGGAAAAGGAAGAAAAACAATAACCACTACTGCTAAAGATGGTGGAGAGACGATTAATATTACTCTTGAAGAAACAAATGATTTAACCCCTTTTGATGATGGAACAAAACAAAGGGTTTTAAATTTTTCAATTCTTACTTCTTTTGATGGGGAAAAAATAACAAGATTGAATCCAGTTCCTGTTGAGTCTTCTGAAATAGATTTACTTAATAATCCACAATGGGAATGGACTATTACAAGAAGCGATGGTCAGCCAGATTCTGAAACAGTAACTTTTGCAGATGGAAGGGTTTATAAAAGAACATTTAGTTATACAAGCAACATCTTAACTAAAAGAACAAAATGGGAAAGGCAATAATTTATTTGATTGGAATTTTATTAATATCTTATATAGTTACAGCAATTAATTATGATTATATTTATAATCCTTATACAGCCAAACAAGATAGGAGTATTTCACTTAATCAATCTGGAGATAATGTTACTGCAGATTATTTCTTTGGCTTGGCAAATAATTCAGATAAATTGGATGGAATAGACTCAACTCAATTCCTTAGAAGCGATATTAATGATACTTTAGAAGCATATTATTTATATCCAAATGGAACAAATCCAATATCATTAAATCATTTAGTTAATAAAGAATTTGTTGAATTAGCAGTTGCAGGATTAGAG
>SDBU01000789.1_pt1 | contig 45419 bp, 43 predicted proteins | sample 2277071 | NCBI WGS metagenome assembly SDBU01 (sample SAMN10397929, study PRJNA504765) | marine sediment metagenome | isolation source: marine sediment core GS08_GC12, 126 cmbsf | place: Arctic Ocean: Gakkel Ridge, Loki's castle | collected 2008
TTACCTGCGTCTGGAGCAGCGGCAGCTGGAAACCCCACCTCCAATTTTCGCTCGCTTGCAGACGGGTAGGCGCACGATCGCATACCACCTCTTTAACCTCGCATTTGCCTCTCTTCTGGTCTCACAAGCCCTTATTCCCTGGTTGACCGTTGCTGCCTTCGGGCTGATGCTTGCCGACTCGCTGGAGGGAATACTCAGGCCAGCCATTGGCGTAAAACCCTCCATCATCGGCCTGCGCCAGTTGGTCGCGAGTTCAATCTTTGTCATCTTGACTTCGTTTGCGTTCCGCTTTGTCCGATAATCGGATGCTTATCAGATCCTGATCCCGATTCGGTGCATGACAAGATGCTAGACCAAACCTATCGGACACATCGTGTGCTCGTGCATGCAGATCAATCACTGTGTGCTAATTTTCGATGGCACAATCCGTGGAAAGAACGAGCGGGGATATCCATTTCATGCTTGATGGACGCCAACCCCAGCGTCCGATTCTGAATCTACTCAGACTAGTTCAGAGCGAGATCCCCAGCGACCCTCTCGTGATTTGGAAATCGACGTTTCCCTGCTCAAATGACCTTGGTGAGTATTCGCACGAGAAGGTTTCAATCAACAAGCGCAACATTTCCTGTGACCAATGCGCCGGATCCCCGTCCAAGACAAGATCCAAGTCATCCTTCCACCCTTCACGCACGGCGACCTGCGACGTCACCTGAATCACAGGTATCATGGGGTGCCCTTGCTTCGGACTATCGCCAACATACGCCAGCATGATGTGCACCCCTGTTGCGCCCAACCCCGTTTGAGCCTCCACCCAGTGTTCTGATGGTGCCTGCATGATGTGCAATCCAGGCGTCGAGATCCGTCCCCCATAGACCAGGGTGGGTCCGCTCCTATTTGTGTCTCGAACACATGCTGCAAATGCAGCCGATGCCAGTAAGCCATCCTCTTCAGGAACGACTACCGTGCCCCCTGAAGCGACAATGCCTCCTATCAACTGGGTCAGGCCCTCAGAGGCATGTGGCGATAACGCGCCGGAGGTGAGCATACCCAAGCTCAACCGATCGAGCCCCACTATTTTCTGTTCCCCGGGGTCGACATTTGAAAGGGCCTCCGCAAACCACTGTTCGATCGTATTCAAGACCTTTTCCATACCGCCATCGAGCTGCACGCTGGCCCAGCCAAAGCTGTGGGGGTCAAACCCTAACTGCTTCAGTTCTCTTCGCAGACCGTCGTTATGGTTCTTTTCACAGCCGTGTTCCAGCAGAAGGCAGCACCTCACCATGGGATGTGTGGCGTATCCCATCAAGGTCCGCATAAGAAGTTCATCGAGGCCTGTGCCCGAAGTCGCGCAACCCTCTGTATGAACGAGGGAAACAAAGCGGGAAAGATTCTTTCCGAATCCGAGCTCCTTTTCATTCATGCGCTCAGCGGCTAGCCGCGCGATCTGACCTGAGCAGAGACTTGCCGGCAGGATAAGCCCCACCTGCTCCGAGGCGACTCCCACGGTGGTACGGATGGCCGGGAAGCCCTCGGAAAATGCCTCAGCTGTTCGGACAGGGATACCAACCCCGCTGGGCAGTGGACATCCGAGGATCGAGTCAAGGCTCCTTGCATCTCGCTGCTGCCAGTCGCGCCAGATCTGCACTTGCGTATGCCCCGCCAGTTCGCCTTTGCTTCGTTCTCCGGAAGCCACGTCAAGGGTCAATTCCAAGGTCCGTCGGCCGAGTTCATCTAACGGCGTTCCATCTAAATATACGCCCGCGTTTACGTCCATCTCCCCAGAAAGAAACTCATACCTCTCCGTCGTCGTCACGATTTTGATCGTGGGTACAAAGGGGAAGTTCGTGACCGACCCGTTGCCGGTGACGAACAGGATCACGTTGCTGCCTGCGGCTACCTGGCCGGCGATGCTTTCCAGATCGTTGCCCGGAGTATCCATGAAGACAAAACCCGGTTGATCCATCGGCTCAGCATAATCGATGACCGCATCAAGACGGACATCGGGGTGCCGTTTGCGAGCCGCCCCGATGGACTTGAGCGCTATGTTATAGAGACCACGAAAGCGGTTCCCACCGGCGACATTTCCTTCCGCGGTAGCTCCGTGCCATGACGCCCACTGCTTTAAATTCTTGATCTTCGAAAGAAACGCTCGAGCCGTCTCAAGATCTTTCACTTTCTGCAGCATGTAAGCTTCCGCGCCGACCAGTTCGGCAGTTTCGCCGATGACCGCCGAACCCCCGTACTGGATGATTTCCTTGGTAACCCAGGAGGCCAATGGGTTGCCGGAGACGCCGGAAAAAGCGTCGGATCCACCGCACTGTAGGGCGATGTTAAGGCCACTGGCCGACTGCTGCGTACGCTGGCAACGATCAACCGCATCAAGCCAAGCATTTACAACCGCTTCGCCCCGATCCAGTTCACTCAGGAATCCACCTGTGATGGACAAGAATTGATGAGGGACATCCTGCAGAGGATATCCGTTCACTTGCATGAAGTGGCGCAGTACAGGGTTAGTCAGCAGCGCTCCATCGCCGCTGTCCACCGCCAAGACAGCCCCCACATTAGGATGGACAAAAAAACCGGAAAGCACTCGCAATACATAGTCAAGATTGTTGGATCTCGGACCGCCCCCTTCCGTATGCGCTACGTGGACAATCCCATCAATATTCCTGAAGCGACCGGCTATTTCATCGAACCGTTTCGCCAACTGCCGAACGTAACTTGAACTACGGGAGGAAGTACCCAGCAAAACAATGCAGTTCCTGGTGCCAACGCCTCTGGTTGAAAGGCGTCGATAACCCTGAAAAGTTCGCTGATGCTCGTGCAAAGCGACCTGCTCGGCAGATTGAAAGTTACGAACATCCAAGCGATAAGGCTCGAAATCATCTACGAAATTTGGCTTGGCCAGGAGGTCGAAATCGATCGAACGTCGCTTGAGCGCGGCGAGCATGCCCGGATTACATACGTAGCTGCCCGGATCGAGGTTGCTCGTGGCCGTACCAAAAGGAAGCCCCCAGGACAGAAGTAGCTCTCCGCGCGCGACCGGCTGGATCGCGAAGCGATGCCCTTCTAATACCGTGCAATCCAGTTCGAACCGTCTTTCGCCATCGATGATCTTCGATCCGGGCTCGAGTCTTCGCGTCGCGATGGTCACATTGTCACCGGGCAGCGGGATTCGTCCAACGTCATGCAATTGAACAACGCGGGTCATACCTTTCCTCTCCAACAAGTTAGCCTGTCCGAAGGCAGATCTGCTCAAGCAATATCGTTCAACCTCCGTATTACACTCTTAGTGTGATGAGGGTCTTCCATTTGGGCAAGTCATTGTACATGAACTTCTACCAACTCGGATATCTCACGAACTCGATCGCTAAGATTTTTCTGGAGAACCATGTCACCGCTGCCGAGGATGATCTGGCGACCTCCAATCGCTCTCAAGAGTCGTTGGACGTACTGCCAATATTCCTTTCGCTCTTCCAGTCCTCCAGGACAGGTGATGGGATTCCAACCCAGATGATGGATCCATCTTGTTAGGCATGCCATGCTTCATCGAAGAAACAATCGGTGAATAGAAGAAGAGAAGAGGATCCAACGACCTCCGATCTTGTCTCCACCATCATACCTGTTTGGGGTTTTACTTCCCCATCGCTTGGACTTAAGGGTGGAATCCAGTTCATTCTGGCGATGATGAGCGAAGAGCACCGATCATCAACCCTCTCGCTACCGGTTTCCCCTCACAAGTGAGCGTGGTAAGGTTAGGCTATGGCGGAATCGGAGGCAAACTAGGGGATGAAAACGAGAGAGGAGATCTTATGAACCTTCATCGGTTACTTCAGGAAAGGGAAGAGCTGGGGCAACCCGTTAGGCTTGGCCTCATCGGTGCGGGGAAATTTGGCTCGATGTATCTAGCCCAGGCCCGATTGACCCCGGGGATTCACGTCGTCGGGATCGCGGATCTGGATGTCGAGAAGGCAAGAGACGCATGCATACGGACGGGTTGGCCTGAGGACGTTCTGGTCTTTGGAGAGACTAGCAAGGCGATTAATGACGGCGCTAGAGCCAGGAAGACGGTGTTAACCGGTATTGCGGACGAACTTATCCAAGCCGATCTTGAGGTGATAATCGAGACCACCGGCGTAACTGAAGCCGGAACCCAACATGCTTGGAACGCGCTGGAGGCAGGGAAACACGTCGTCATGGTCAACGTTGAGGCAGACGCATTGCTCGGGCCAGTTCTAAGGAAGAAGGCCGATGACCTGGGACTGGTCTATTCGATGGCTTACGGAGACCAGCCCGCCTTGATTGCCGAGCTAATTGATTGGGCCCGCGCGATTGGCCTGGAAGTCGTCTGCACCGGCAAGGGTACTCGATTCCAGCCTGAGTATCACTACTCCACCCCAAAGACCGTTTGGGAATACTATGGTTTTTCCGAGAAACAAGTCGCGTCCGGCGATTACAACGCCCAAATGTTCAACTCTTTTCTGGATGGTACCAAATCGGCCATTGAGATGTGTGCAGTGGCGAACGGTTCGGGGCTGATCCCCCAGAGTGGCGGATTAAGATTTCCTCCAGCGGGAGTTGATGATCTTGTAAACATACTCAAGCCAAAATCGGATGGCGGGATTCTCGAACACAGCGGCACGGTTGAAGTCGTTGCCAGTGAAAACCGGGATGGAACTCCAGTCCAGCGTGATCTTCGCTGGGGCGTGTATGTGGTCTTCAAGGCGCCCTCGGGCTACGTTAAACGCTGTTTCTCGGAATACGGTATGCATACTGATGATTCCGGCGAGTACGCGGCATTATATAGGCCCTATCATTTGATCGGTCTTGAGCTTGGGATAAGCGTGGCCTCGGCTGTTCTGCGTGGCGAACCAACAGGCTCCTCACAAGCGTTTCTCGCAGATGTCACCTGTGTAGCTAAGAGGGACTTGAAAACCGGAGAGATCCTTGATGGCGAAGGCGGGTACACAGCGTATGGTCGGCTATCAGGTGCACGGGATAGTCTGCAGTCTACCTACCTCCCTTTGGGATTATCAAGCGACGCGAAGGTTATCCGACCGATATCCAAAGGTTCGGCGCTAACCTATGCTGATGTGGAGATTAATGAAGACCTCTTTTCGTATTCATTACGTCAATCCATGGAGGAGGAGTACAGATGGTTGCTTGGTCTTTCCATCCCTCAAAACGACGATTAACTTGGGCTGCCGCTAGACTCCTTGCGGCCGATGCTCTACTATGATGGTATTCGGCAAATCGTTCCTCGTCCGAGATTGAAAACGGATTGGAACGAACTTCATTTGTACGTAGCCATTTCCTTTTCACGGCTCAAAGCACTAAACTCGAAGCTTCACACGATGGGGTGCAGAGTACGACGGGGGGATAAGTTCGAGTAGATCCAATTGCGCTCATCAGTTAGGGAGAAAGCAATGCGCATCAAAGTAGCGGATGGTCGTGAGTCCGTGTGGATCGTATTTGCGGATGATGCCTATGTGGATATCACCCGAGCACTCCATTCTGCCAAGAACGAGAGCCCGGAGCTCCTCCGGCGCGGGGGCAATGGTGAAGGCCAATTGAGCGGCAATCTCGACGTGTTTATCAACGGGGAAAACATACGTTACCGGGAAGGCATGGACACGGAGCTGAGGGACGGCGATGAGATCTACGTCATATCCATCATCGCCGGAGGATAAAAACCTGCACTGAGGCGCACACAGAAGAAATTGGAAAAATATGAAAGTGCATCAAGATATTGAGAAAAGGAGAGCCCTTCCAGAGAAAGCCACCTAACATCAAGAGGACAGGGAGGTACGACGTGGCACGCGGATACATAGGACAATTGCTCGACGTTAATCTCAGCACGGGCAAAATCGAAGCAGAAGAACTTGATGAAGGACTCTGTCGGGAGTATATAGGGGGATATGGTCTGGCGGCGCGACTTCTGTATGAGCGCATCCCTGTCGGCGCAGACCCTTTAGGGCCCGACAACATCCTCGGTATCCTGACCGGCCCGTTGACGGGGACACCAGCGGTCATAGGTTCACGATTCGTAATAGTGGCCAAATCCCCAAAGACTTCGGGGGGTTGGGGTGATGCCAACTGTGGTGGGTTCTTCGGACCCCACCTCAAGTTCGCCGGTTTCGATGGGATCCTATTCAGTGGCAAAGCAGAAAACCCGGTCTACCTTTTCATCGAAGACGGCATAGCCGAGCTGCGCGATGCCAGCGATCTGTGGGGTTTAGGCGTGTCCCCACTGGAGGACAAGCTTAAAGAACGCCATGGCACGAGCGCCGAGATTTGTTCCATCGGTCCTGCAGGGGAAATGCTGGCTTTGACTTCCTGCATCATGAACGACAAAGAGCGTTCAGCTGGGCGATCCGGGCTTGGCGCGGTGATGGGCTCCAAGAAACTCAAGGCGATCGTGGTCAAGGGCAAGATGAAGGTTCCTATGCATGATGGAAAGAGGATCAAAGAACTGCGAAGGAAGGTCCTCAAACAGGCTGACGGTTTCTTTGACATCCTTCATGACTATGGCACGGCGGGCATCACGGAAGAAAGTGCCCTCAGCGGCGATTCACCCGTGAAGAATTGGGGCGGCGCTGGAACAGCCGACTTTCCCAGCAAGCGCGCAATGAAGATCGACGGAAGAACAATCATTGAACAAGAAGGGTACAAGCCTTATGCATGCTGGGGTTGTCCGATCGTCTGCGGTGGCAAGATGGGCCAGCGCAGCGGCAAATTTGGCTTAAAGCACAACGAGGGGGTCGGTCACAAACCCGAATATGAGACTCTATGTATGTTCGGGACCAACCTTCTCAACGACGATCTAGAATCGATCGTTAAACTCAATGAGATCTGCAACAATCTGGGCGTGGACACGATAGCCGTCGGAGCGGTCATTGGGTACGCCATCGAGTGTTATGAGAACGGCTTGCTTACCAAGGAAGACACCGATGGCCTCGAACTTACCTGGGGAAACGCCGAAGCGATCGTGGAATTGACCCAGAAAATCGGGCGGCGAGAGGGTTTCGGTGACACCTTGGCTGACGGCGTGAGGGTGGCCTGGGAGAACCTGGGGCGGATTGGAACCGAGTATGCGATCCACATCGACGGAGAAGAGCTGCCGGCTCACGACCCCAAATTCATGCCGGGATTGGCCACGACTTACCTGCTCACCGCCACACCCGCTCGACATACACAAGGCGGCGAATTGCTTCAAGCTCCCGGAATGGATCTACCGGACAAGGATAAGTATGAGTTCAGCGGATGGGCCGAGACTCATTGGAAACAGGTGACGTCTATGGAGGTGTGCAACGCCGCTGGTCTTTGCATGTTTGGCTATTTGAGCTATCCCATTGATACGATCCCGGATCAACTGAGCGCCGTTACCGGATGGGAATTCGATATGGAGGCGATATTCAAGACCGGCATGCGTATTTACACAATGCGCCACGTGTTCAACTTGCGCGAGGGCATCAACCCTCTGCTCCGTAATTTACCCGGTCGCGTCGTGGGTGAACCACCTCTCAAAGAAGGCAACGTCCGGGACGTGACCGTGGACTATAAGACACTCATCACGGAATTCCTCGAACATGTGGATTGGGACACATCAACAACGGTGCCCAGCGAGGCTGGATTGAGAGAATTAGGAATGGAATTCCTGATCGACACCATGGCCAAAATTGAAATTCAACCTGCCTGATAAGGGCTCGATTTCGTATGGGATCCCATTCACTAGGAGACCTTGCTTGAAGATGCGCAGGAACGCGGGCTCACTTCAGGGGTGTCGTTATAATGGTTGCGGGATTTTTGTGTAGGAAACACTTAGTAGAGAAGCCGGGTGAAGAGCAGACTTATAATTTGATCTTCGTCGTTTTGAGGCAACCGTAGTCTAGATTCTTCGAGGCGATCTTACACAGGACCCACTCTCATAGGGTGGGTCCTGTGCAAACGCACGGCGCTCAGTTTATCGAGATTCATCATCAGTTATCATCGCTCCAATCCAACAATGTGATCTTAAAGAAACGCGACTGAGCGAATCCCAACCCTTCCGGAACGAAATCGCGCACGGCGAAAGAGGAAGCTCACATGATCTATTCAATTTCTGTACTGGGCCTAGGACTGATGGGACGCCCCATGGCCAGGGTACTGATCGATGCAGGACATCACGTGAAGGGTTGGAATCGTTCAACCCTTCCGGAGGAAATAACAAAGGACATTCCGATATGTTCAGATCTCGAACAAGCAGCCGAGGCTGATATCTTGCTCATGACCCTCTTGGATTCGATGGCCATCGACCAGGTGTTGGAAAAGCTCATGCCCTACCTGTCTTCACCTCACCTGGTGGTGGACATGGGCACCTCGGATCCCGCCCGTTCCCTAGTTCATGCTCAGCAGCTGGGCTCCATGGGCGTGGAATGGCTTGACGCACCTGCTTCGGGTGGACCAGAAGGTGCGGCGAGTGGAAAACTGACCATCATGGCTGGTGGCTCTGATGAGGCTTTTGATCGAGCGCTGCCCATTCTCAAAACACTTGGGCGCAACATCGTCCATGTAGGAGGGCCAGGGACCGGCCATGTCACCAAACTTATCAACCAGCTCATCGTTGGGTTGACGATCGAGGCCGTCGCAGAAGCGCTTACCCTGGCCGAGAAGGCCGGCCTTGACCTGAATCTCGTACAGGAAGCTTTGAGAGGCGGTTTTGCCGACTCAAAGATCTTACAACTCCATGGAAAGCGTATGATCAAACGCGCTTACGTACCAGGTGGCAAAGTCATAACCCAACTGAAGGATCTTAGACTGTGTTTTAACTTGGCTGAATCTGTTTCGGCTGAACTGCCCCATTTGGAAAGCACAATTCAATTGTATGAATTACTTGTGTCTAGAGGGGAAGGAGATCTCGACCACTCGGCTCTGCATAAATTGCTGTGGTCTTAGTTAGACAACTTGCAAACTCCCCAACCCTTGTGAGGTTGGGAGAATTCTAAAGCATATTAGTTTATAGCGAATTACATCAATTGTTATTGATCACGAAGGTAATCATTTATTAACCGATCACCACAATTTTGGTCAAAGTGCTGCGTCTCCTTTGCTACGAGTTGCTTGGCCACAACTAACGCAGCAGGGGTGCAGACTTTCTTACAATATTCATCCAAGGTTTCCCTTCTCTCTTTAAGATGATAATGAGCATCTATGATCATATCTACTTATCACCCATTGATAATCCATTGCGATTTGTCCAGGAAACTTTCACACGCAATAATAGATAGCAGCTGCGGTTAACCAACCCGCCTATCGATCTCGAGCTCCTCTACCAGGGTTAGGAATACTATCTATCAAATCGCCCATCATCCCGGGTCCGATGCGGCGAGTTGATATGTGTAGACGAATGACAAAGCCTTAAAGAGCTACTCTCCCAAAGTAGTACCACCCAACCTCCTAACATTTTGGAAACTTATCTAGCCACGCGAAACATGACCATTAAACAATCTCAATAATATTCAAGATCTATTAAAGCTTTTAATGCGGATTTCTGCTGTGATCGCATGAGCAAGCATGTTCTCCACTTCACATTGACGAGCCGTTACTTCCGCGATATGGATACTTGCTTCCCGCGTCATTTTTTGGTATGTGACTGTTTTTAAGAATTTTCCCACCCACAACCCACCAGTATATCGAGCAGCCCGGCTGGTCGGGAGGATGTGATTGGTGCCAATACATTTATCACCATAAGCGACTGTTGTCTCTTCACCGATGAACAATGAACCGTAATTACGAAGGTTTTCAATATAAAAATCAATATCTTCTACATGGATTTCCAAGTGCTCCGGTGCGTAGTCATCGCTTATTGCTATCGCCTCTTCCCTATCACTGGCAACATAGACCTGTCCGTTGTCCCGCCAAGATATTTCTGCTATGTCTTTGGTGGGTAATGCATCCAATTGCTTTGTGAGTTCCTCAACACATTGCTGGGCAAATTCTTCCCTCAGGCAAACGAGGGCTATTCCACAATTAGGATCATGCTCAGCTTGACCAAGTAGGTCGCAAGCTACGAGAGCAGGATCTGCCGAATCGTCAGCGATGATTAAAATTTCTGTAGGACCAGCAAGTAGATCGATACCACAACGTCCGAACAATTGCCTTTTCGCCTCAGCAACGAACCGATTCCCTGCGCCACATAAAAAATCCACAGGTTTAAATACGCCCATCCCAAATGCCATCATCGCGAAGGCTTGGACTCCACCAACAATAAAGATCCTATCTGCACCTGCTTTCTTCATGGCATTCACCGTCGCTGGGTAGTATCCTTCTCCCTTTATTGGAGGAGTAAAGGCATAAACTTTATCAACACCCACCACTTTTGCCGGGATAATACTCATCTGTGCCGATCCAAACATAGGGTATCGACCACCAGGGATATAACTACCAACCGTCTCAACCGGAATATGTTTATGCCCGAGAATTACGCCCGGTTGAGTTTCAACTTCTAAATCTTTTAATGTCGCCAACTGAGCTTCTGCGAACCGCCGAACGTTTGCCTGACAAAATTCTGTATCTTCAATAATTTGGGAGTCCAGCCTTGCGATGGCTTCATTAATGTGTTCTTCACTCAACTCGAAATCTTGTGGATCCCAATCGTCAAATTGTCGACTATATCTACGCACAGCATCCATGCCGTGTTTTTCCAAATTCACAAGCATTTTCGAGACCACCTCTTCTGTTTCCGGATCTGTTTCAAAGAGATGCCGGCCCCCATGTTTGACAACCTTCATCCTATCCTCCTAGGTTAATTACATTCATGGAATGATTTAAACTGGCTACCCCATTTAAAAAGGGAGATACATGGGGGTTTTATTTCAAATCAAATTTTGTCTGAATTCCACCCACATCCCTCTTGAGTGGTTACGATCATTTCAGCGGTTCTTGGTAGATCGTGGATCGTTACCTATCCCGCGGCGAAAACTGTATTCGCGGTTGATAGACTTCTATCCAGATAAAATATATGAGAAACAACAAATGAGGAAGCTCGAGATAATAGAATTTGGTTCCGACTCACCATGAACGCAGATGCCCCCGAAGACTGGACAACACTGTATGTGATTCTGATTACTTTTATAATCGGACGATAACGACGGGCATCACCGATGGATATAGAGCTTAACGGAACTCCCGTCCGCGTGCCTGCAATTGTTAAACCATTCCTTCGATACACCCACTCGGGAGAGAATTGGGCTTGCTGTCACGCCCTATTGATAAATGCCTTACAGATTTCTGCAACATGTTGATGATCGGTTCTACAACAACCGCCGAGGTCACTTAGGTTCTCAAGACTTCCTGTTAAATCAAGATACTGCGAATCGAGTTCTTACAGGTTTCCTTCGTCCAACTCAGTGGTCTCGTCTAGCTCTGGAAGACTCTTGGTTAATGCATTAGCTCTCACCGCCCTGATCCTTTTAGTCCATGGATCGAGTCCCAACACATCAACAAAATGCGTCGGATGCGCACAGTTGATCATATAGTAGGCGGGTCCGTTGTCAGAGACAGTATCAACTTGTTCAATAGCGTCCTTTAACAGCTCCCCCAATGGAAGCTTTCCATTAGTCTCAACAGTGAGGGGGATTACCACCGGCATTCCCTCAGACTCGGCTGCGAGCGTAATACCCATTTCCTTCCGCAACGTATGGAATCGTAAAGGCCGCTACAATATCTGCTTAAGTTCCTCTGAAAGTCGCAATTTGGGTACTGTGGGAAGTCTCTGCCTCGCTCGCTGTCATGGAAATGTCTGCGCTGTAGCCATCACCACGAGGCTTGATACAGCCACAAATAAACATGTGAGGGATAGGCACCGTCATATTCACGACGGATGTCCCACAGCAGCTCAATACTCTTGCGATATAAGTCCGTGATCTGCTCAGAAGAATAGCCAAGTTTCTTACCCCAATCCGGACTTGCACGCCATGTCATGCTTTCGAGAGTAAACTACCCGGCCGCAAGCGGTGGGGTTTTCAGTCGGAGTCTCTCTTAAACATGTATCAATTATAGTGCCACAAGACCGCCCAGGAGCGCGCCGAAGAGACGCCATCGTTTCTGCTCGACGTCCGCTCCATAAATGAAGTTGAAGAGTATGGCAACATCGAAGACGCTACCGTCATCAACAAGATGCTTTCCAGCATCCCCGAAGACTGGGGCTTCACCACCGCCAATGCCATCCTCCAGGAGATCCCCGGGAACCGGGGTCGGATCATAATCGACGTGCGCAGCAATGATGATATCAAGGTGAGTAGCCTTATCGAGGGCGCGATCCACATCCCGCTTGAGGATTTCATCGACCGAAAAACCGATTGGCCCGTCGACAAAGATGCCACGATAGACACCTATTGCGGCGACGGTCACAGGTCAACCATCGCCATGATCATCCTTTTGGATTACCTTTTTGGTGATGTCCATTCTCTTTGCGGGTAATTCGCCGCCCGGATCGATCCCGCACACTAAACTCTGCTTCTAACCCCTGGTAGGGTCTTCCGACTCCACTGGAAAAACACCAGGGGCTTTCCATTGAGGATCAACGCTTTGGGTTTATGCAGGTTTTAAAAGGTAACAATCCCAATATGGACTGATGGACAAACAGCGCTCGCCTTACCTGCGCGCCATTTCCTGGATATCTTCCCAGGCGATCACGCGCAGTCGACGCCAGAGAGAATCATCTTGTACACGCTCTGTGAAATCAAGCCAATCTTTTTCGAGTCTCGACCAATGAGAACGCGGCGCGAAGACCCAGAGATGAAACTCGCGCCCTAAAAAGTCCGCGAGTTCACGCCCGATTATGAGTGTGCGCGCCAGTTGATAGTGGCGATTGCAGGCTAGCGATTCGGAATCTGGGTTGGGATGGAGATCCATGGCTAGCTGGTTTGTAAAGCGAGATTTTTCGATCTCCCAATAACGGCAATGCGACCGGTCATCTCCAAGCGAGAGATGTATCTCCGGGCAGCGGCGCCTGGTGAAGCGTGAGCAACGGCCGAAGCCGCTCTTGCGCTTGGATTCAACCAGGATAAGGTTCCGCTCGCCAAGGAAAAATAGGTCAACCTCAGTCCTGGGCCCGCTTCCATCAATCATGAGAAGAACATCATCCAGCCCATATAGGCGCGCCCCATCCACGCCGTATCCCCAGAAGTAGGGAGTCAAGGCATCATCGGTCTTATTTTCTTCGTTAGGATTCCCCCATAAGGGTCTGCTACTCAGAAGATCTATCAGCGAGACTGTCGGCTGCGCCAACAGGTAGATCACGTTCCATAACAATGCGTTTTCTGAAGTTGGTTTTAGGAAGTTTGTCAGCACATTCTCAGGGAGAACTGAAAATATACGTTCATTCTCCCCGGAAATGACCTGTTTTGGAAGCCACCTCCGCTCGCCGGCATGATTATTCCCACCATTGCCAAAAGTGCCATTGAGGTCATCTGTCATTGGTAATAGTGTCTCTTGCCTTTGCAGCTTCGGTCATTGCTAGCAAGAAATCGCTTAACTGTTTCCGGGCATCGAAATACAGGTAGAGGGCAGGCGATCCGAAGTCCCTGATCGCCGCAAGATCACTCAGAGCTTGCCCTTCAAACAACTGCCCGAAGGTATAGGCTTTTCCGGGTATGGCCAAATCTTTACGGGGTTTCACCATCAGGATCAGGTAGACAATATCTTTCAAACCGAGGTCTGAACTTATATCGCCTTCTGCGAACCCAGCCAGCGAGAATAAACCGAGTTGATCTCGAAGAGAGCGACGCAGACGCTCTGCCTTACCTTGAAGGGCTTGCGACACAGGAGTGTAAAGGCGCAGTCCCAACCCTCCCGCTTGCTGTGCTTCGGCGAGAATTAAATCAAGCAGTTCAGATAATCCGCCTCCCATGAACTTCAAACCCCGTGATGCAGCTCTTAACTCCACCCCCTCGCCCTGCCACAGCGGATTCACTTCAGGCAGTTCAGTTTTGCGTTCGAGCTTATGCAGAAGGTGTTGGAACTCCACTCTACTCTGGTGCAGGGCGTCATGATCGGTCGGATTTACCGATAGCAAGTGCTGGGCGATTGCCGCGCCAATCTGCCATTGAACGAGCATCCCGCCTATCTGTTCTGAGTTCGTGCCTGTCTCGAGCACAAGCACGGGAATTCCCGCGCGGATCCACTCATTCTGACGACGGTCCAATGCTCCCGGTCCGCGCAGATACACCAAAAGGCGATCGTCGCCATAAACATTCCACAACCCCGACGGTTCATCCAGGATCGAGATAAATCCCATACCCTCTCTCCCGCGCCCTGCCACAAGTAGGCTCTCTATCCATTTTAATACCGGCCCTAAAGGCGGATCGGCGAAGAGCGTAACTTTATCTCGCCCACTGCGCAAAGCCGCAGCTAGTACCGAGCCTAGAAAAAGCCCGGGGTTCTGGGCAACATCCACGAGCGGACCACAGGCCCGCGTCATCTTTACGCCACCGCGCACAAAAGAATGGAGATCCGCACCAGCGAGCGCAGCGGGCAGAAGGCTCGTCCAATTGAATGGGGAGCACATAAGGTCATCAACGGAATCCACTTCAACAATCTTCTGGATACCGTGCTCACCAGCCCAATTTTGTAATTCGGAACCATCTTTTGTGATGACGATGAAATGATCCCCTGTTTGCTCTTCAAGCTTCTGGATCGCTTGTTCCCAAAAAGTTGCTAGTAAGCGCTCTCCTATCCCATCGTCCGATGAAGAGTCCACGATGAGATACAAAGTCGCTTCAGGTGAAATTTTCCGCTGTATGGCGCTGATGTCATCCGGATTCGCCGTACTGATTGTGTAGAAATCAAACTCGTCGGGCGGCGCAAGGATCCGAACCAGCATCTCCGCAGTGAATGGTCCGCGGCCAGATCCAATGAGGACGAGCGTAGTTATTTCAGGACCGAGCGCTTCTTCTGCGAAACGAATGAGCTCAGCGACCCTGGTTGACATTTTCGCAGGCTCGGATAACCACCCCAGCCAATGACGAACCTGCGCTTTCTCGCGATCGCGTTCCACCCACAGAGTCACGTCCTCCTGCCAGAGCCTCTTCCCAACTTCATCTCGTTGTAAATCCGCGAGGGTCTCCTGCATTTTCGGCTCAAGCGCGGCGAGCTCCTTTTGGAAAGCACTTGCCTTCTCTTCAATCGCCCTCAAGATTGAACGATAGGATGCTACGAATTTGCTTACACCCCGCCTCTCGAGTTCTTCCATAGCCTCAGCGAGTGGGATCCCAAGATCTTCCAACGCCTGCAATTGACTGCGTGCAATTGAGATATTCTCGGTAAGGATCAGCTCTGGCGTTCCATGATCCCTGAAAGCCTTTAAGGTTGTTTCAGAAAGCGAGCTTATAGTGTCCGGTCCTATCAGATGATCGGCATAGTAAGTATCAGGATATTCAGAGTTCTTCGTGCTCGTAGATGCCCAGAGAGGTCTCTGGACTCGTGCCCCGTGGTCGACGAGATATTGAAACCGTTCCCCTTGAAACGTCGCTACAAATTGCGCGTATGCAAGTTTGCTGTTGGCGATGGCAATTTTCCCGAGCAAGGAAGAAGCGCGCTCCCCTTCTCCATCGCCGCGCTGAATAATTTCCTGCAGGTGCTCGTCTAGCACAGTATCGATCCGCGAGACGAATAATGAAGCCACTGAGGTAACGTGGTCGAGCGAGCCGCCATCATCGAGGCGCTCTTCCAAGCCAATCACGTAGGCTTCCATAACCTCGATATAACGCCCCAGAGAAAAAATCAATGTAGCATTTACATTGATACCCGCTCGAATAGAAGATTTGATTGCGGGGAGACCGGCGAGTGTTGCCGGGATCTTAATCATCGCGTTTGGACGATTAACTGCTTCCCAAAAACGCCTCGCCTCTTCATAGGTCCTGGAAGTGTCACCGGCGCACTCTAGATTCACCTCGATCGAAACGAAGCCGTCCCCACCATTCGTTTCCTCGAAAAGCGGCAAGAAGACATCTGCCGCGGCGCGGGTATCATCAATTGTAAGTTGGTCGAAGATCCTATCTGCCGCCCATCCTGCCTGAGCGAAACGGCGCAAATCGACCCTGTAATTTTCACTCGATAAGATGGCATTTTCAAAGATGGTTGGGTTGGAGGTCACACCACGCAGCTCACCGGCAGCGACCCTATCAGCCAGTTCCCCAGAATCAAGCGAGTCCCTGCGGATGTTATCCAGCCACAGGGACTGTCCTAGTGAGTGAACAGATTGGATCGGGTTCATCTTCTGCCCCAGCAGGAACCGTTTCAACTATTTTCTTGCTCTACCGAGTCGATGCAGGCGCTCCGGTTGCGTTATCAAGCCCATGGTTGGAAACATCCTCACTTGAGAACCGAAGATGTAAGGGGATATGAATTTCCGATATAACAACCTGGTAGAAACATGGCTTATGAACCTGATGTATCGATCCGCGCCAGGACTTCTTGAGCTTTCTGGACAACATTGTCCGCTGTCAATCCAAAGCGCTCGTAGAGTTCCTCGTATGGCGCCGATTCGCCGAAGCGGTCGATGCCAATAACGGCTCCAGCGTCGCCAACCCAGCGCTCCCATCCGAGCGTGATGCCGGCTTCAATCGCCACCCGGGCACGAATCGCTTCCGGGAGCACCTGTTGGCGATATTCTACGGATTGGGCTTCGAATAGCTCCCAAGACGGGAATGAAACCACGCGGATCGAGATACCGTCGCTGGCGAGTTTCGCACCAGCTTCGAGGATGATTTCGACCTCTGACCCCGACGCCATCAAGATGAGCTGAGGTGCTCCCTCGCCCAGGTCAGCCAGGATGTATGCGCCTTTCTGTAATCCCTCAGCCGATCCGTATTTCGCCCGGTCGATTGTCGGCAGCGCTTGACGGGTTAACGCCAGTGCAGTTGGTCCATCATCCCTTTCCAATGCTGACATCCAAGCCTGGGCAACCTCATTTGCATCCGCCGGCCGTAAAACGATCATATTTGGGATTGTGCGCAACGCGGTGAGCTGTTCAATGGGCTGATGCGTGGGGCCATCCTCTCCCAGACCAATCGAATCGTGAGTGAACACATAGATTACGCGCTGCTTCATTAATGCCGCCAGGCGGACCGCCCCGCGCATATAGTCGGAGAAAACCAGGAAGGTCCCACCAAAGGGGATGAGCCCGCCGTGCAGAGAAAGACCGTTCAGGATCGCTCCCATCGCGTGTTCGCGCACGCCGAAATGCAGGTAACGCCCGCGGCGGTCATCCGCCGTGAATGGCGACTCGCCCTCCAGCGCAGTCTTGTTCGAGCCTGTCAAGTCAGCCGATCCGCCGATCAATTCGGGGATGACAGAAGCCATCGCGTTCAAGACCTTGCCTGATGAGGCGCGCGTGGCCATCCCTTTCGCGTCTGTCTCAAAAATAGGCAGGCTCTCGCGGGCTCGTACAGGTAGTTCTCCTCGCAGAGTGCGGTTGAATCGCTCCGCCAGTTCAGGCTGAGCATCCGCGTATCGGGTCATCATCTCCTGCCAGGATTCGTACACCTTGAGATTGCGCTTTCCGCTGTCAAGGAAAAACTCACGCACATCGTCAGGAACGAGGAACGAAGGCTCTTGCGGCCAACCCAAATTGTCTTTTGCAGCTGCTAGTTCCTCTTCCCCTGGCGGTTCGCCATGCGCTGCAGCAGTATCTTGTTTGGTCGGAAGACCATAGCCAATATGAGAGCGAGTTACGATCAACGAAGGACGTTCATCCGCCTTTGCGGCTTCGATGGCGCGATCGAGCGCTTCCAAATCGTTGACATCCGCGACCTGCTCGACATGCCAACCGTAAGCTTCGAAACGCGCGGCACGATCCTCGGTGAAAGCAAGGTCCGTGCTGCCATCGATGCTGATCCGGTTGTCGTCGTAGAGATAGATCAACCGGCCAAGCCGCAAATGCCCGGCAAGTGAGGCAGCTTCAGAAGCGACACCCTCCATCAAATCACCATCCGAAACAATTGCATAGATGAAGTGATCGACGACAGTGTACTCATCACGGTTATATAACGCAGCGAGGTGTTCCGCGGCGATCGCCATACCCACACCGGAGGAGAATCCTTGCCCGAGCGGTCCGGTGGTCATTTCCACTCCTGGTGTCAGCCCATGCTCTGGATGACCCGGAGTCTTGCTCCCCCACTGCCGAAACTGCTTGAGCTCTTCCAGTGGAAGATCGTATCCACTCAGATGCAGCATGGCATACAGCAGCATGGAGCCATGTCCTGCTGAGAGGACGAAACGATCGCGGTCCGGCCATTGTGGATCTGCGGGGTTGTACTTCATATGTCGTGTATACAGTACATACGCAGCCGATGCCATCCCCATAGGGAGCCCCGGGTGACCGGAGTTGGCTTTCTGAACCGCGTCCGCGGCCAAGAATCGTATGGTGTTTATCGCTTTTTCATGCAGATCCTTTGTTGCCATCTACCGCTCCATTATTTATATCGTTTTTTTTATTATGATCCGTAGATTCAACTCGTAAGTGCAACTTTGAAGGTTGGAATAAGAGGTAAGCTGCAGTAGCATCTGTACTTCTTAGACCGACCAAAGTCAAAGGAGCACTGACACCGGTAGAGCACCGGTACGGTGTGAGAACCTACACGCAGCTTACCCAAGAACAAAGATATCAGATTTACACGCTGTGTACCCTTCGGTACGCCCTCCTGAAAATGGGACATCTGCAAGTCGAGATAGCTGGAGTAATCGGTGTTCACAAATCCACTATCAGCAGAGAAATGAGACGCAATCGTGGACAGAAAGGTTATCGACCCAAGCAAGCTCATCAGTTTGCTCTGAACAAACGCAAGAAAGCAAGGTATCGCATCAAATCTTCCACCTGGATCTTGATCGAAGCGTTGATCCGTCAGGAATGGAGCCCAGAGCAGGTATCGGATTGGCTCGAGGTGAACTACGGTCTTCAAATCAGCCATGAATGGGTCTATCAGTACATTCTCATGGATAAACATGCGGGAGGAGATCTCCATCGTCACCTACGATGCCAGACGAAGATCCTGACAAGGGAAGAAGCGCAGGAAGCGTTACGGGAGCTATAACAGGCGTGGAAAGATCAAGAACAGGGTAAGTATCGACGAGCGGCCTGCTATTGTGGACACACGCCAGCGGTTGGGTGATTGGGAAGTGGATACGATTATCGGAAAAGGACATCGTCATGCTATTGTCTCGCTTACGGAACGAAAGTCCCGTTTGGCTCTGCTGAGAAAGGTCGAGCGCAAGACCGCTCAAGCCGTGGCAGACGCTGTTATCGAGCTCATGAAGTCGCCGCCGGTACGAACCTATACGATCACGGCGGATAATGGCCAGGAGTTTGCGGACCATGAGCGTATTGCGAAAGAACTGAATACTGATGTCTACTTTGCTCATCCCTATTCATCCTGGGAGCGAGCTACAAATGAGAACATGAACGGTCTCGTTCGCCAGTACTTTCCGAAAAAGTGTAACTTCACAACGATCACTGAGACTGAAATCGATTTCGTTATGGAGAGACTCAACAACCGACCTAGAAAATGCCTTGGATTCAAATCACCAAATCAAGTATTCTTTAATCATTCATCCGCTGTTGCACTTACGAGTTGAATCCAGGATCCTTCAATACTAACCAAGGTGGATGATAACATGCAATATGTTCCACCCATGCTGTATTTAGACGATCCGAGAGCTCCTTTTCTTCTCAGTGCCCGGCTTATATGGAAAAAACGTATTCAGCCACAGTTTCAGCCATGAAGCGTCAGGGAATTCATCTTTTTGCGATTCGCCGGGAGGGTAAAGAAAAGGAACGCCCATTGAGCGCTGTCCAACCAGACAGGATCATACATCTCTATCTCTTCGAACAATCCAGCCCATAATCCAAAGAACCACGGCTATCAATAGGGCCGGCAACAGGGTGACGCCCATGCATAGCAGCGACAACTGGGCCGCACCGCGTCCATAGAAAGTCCAGATGAGCACATTTCCAACAATCAAGACTATGGCCAAACCTCCTAGAACAAGCCGAAATGTGGTCCCGCTTGCGTACGCACGCAGATCCCGTCCTTTGTTTTTTTGCTCAACCTTATCCGAATTCTTATCGTGTGGGTCCAGATCTCACCTCGCTTCGTTGAGGCCTCTCGAACCTCATTAAACCTAAGCCGACTTACCAGAACCCTGGTCCTCCCCCATCTCTGTCCAATCCATTCCGAGGAGCGCTTCACAAATCATCCTGGCATCTTCAAGTGGGTCTTCTGGGAAAGGAAGCGTATGGTCGTGACTCACGCGAGCCGTCAGTCGAGTCGCAGCGGAACGAACTGCGCTCGGGGTGTCCGCTTGCCTTGCCAGCCATTGCAGCATGTCATAAGCATTCGACTCGATCTCACGCTCCTCGTTCAAGCTGCGCGTGACGCTTACCGCCCAGCCTTCTTCCCGCCGAGCGCAGACTCTGGCTCGCCCCTCATTGCCGTCGATCCGTGCGCGATTGGCATCTTTTAATTCCTTGTTTATCGCCCGCTTGAGTGTAAGCAGATCGTCGCTTAAACCCTTTTGCATCGATCGTTCCCTTCTCGTTGGTATGTCATCACCGGCGATTCTCGCCAGAGAGTCGAAATGTTACGCTTGGCCCATCCCCTAAATGGTAAGATGAGCGCAGGATAAATGCCAGCCAAAGGAGAAAGCACAAATGCGCTTTAAGGACAAGGTTGCCTTGGTGACAGGATCAGGCCGGGGGATCGGACGAGCTATCGCTTTGCGTCTAGCTGCAGATGGAGCTGACATTGTTGTGAATTTTTTCCGCAACCGCGCTCCCGCGGAAGATACTGCCGAGGAAATCCGTAACTTAGGGCGGAAGGCAGTCGTAATCAAAGCCAATGTCGGCGACCTGGATGAGCTCGAGAATCTGTTTACAGGCGCGGAAGAAGCTTTCGGTGGCTTGGATATTTTCATCAGCAACGCTGCCTCCGGGTACAACCGTCCCGTGTTGAAGCAGAAGCCGAAAGGCTGGGATTGGACGATGAATATCAACGCCCGTTCGCTGCTCTTCGGCGCCCAACATGCAACGCGGCTCATGCAAAACCGCGGCGGCGCGATTGTAAGCCTCTCCAGCCCGGGCGCTTCGCACGTCATTCCCGACTACGTCGTCGTCGGCGCCAGTAAAGCCGCAATCGAAACCCTGACCCGATATCTCGCCGTCGAGCTTGCGCCTTTGGGTATTAGAGTGAATGCAGTTTCGCCAGGTGTCGTGAGGACAGGTGCTCTGGAGCATTTCGATGTGGCACAAGACGATTCTGTAATTAAGCGGGTCTCATCGATAACCCCCGCCGGTCGACTTGTGACTCCGGAGGATGTTGCCGATCTGGTCACTTTCCTATGCTCCCAGGAGGCTAACATGATCCGCGGGCAGACGATTGTCATCGACGGCGGATTCATCTTGCTAGGAGATCAAAGCTCTCGTTAGAAAAACCGAGAACTCTGATCTAAAGAATGACGACTAGACCGCTAGGCTGGATGTATCTCTGGCGATGTGCTCCAGGAACTCTTTACGAGTGATGTCGTTAGTCTTGAAGGTTCCGGTCATGGCGCTGGTGACCATGCGTGCGTTGGCCTTCTTCACCCCGCGGATCTTTGAGCAAAGATGCAATCCCTCAACAACTACGGCGACACCCTGAGGGTGGATCGCCGCCTCGAGGAAATCTGCTATCTGGCGCGTCATCCGCTCCTGAACCTGCAGCCGCCGAGCAAATAAATCGACGACGCGCGGTATTTTCGAGAGACCGATGACCTTGCCGCTGGGAAGATAGGCGACGTGCGCACGCCCAATAAAGGGCAGCAAGTGATGCTCGCACATGCTGTAAAACTCAATGTCGCGGACAATGACCATATCGTCATAGTCCACCTCGAAAACAGCTTCATTAATGAGTTCATGTGGGTCTACGCGATATCCGGCAAGAAGTTCATCATACATTCGGGCAACACGTTCGGGGGTGCGTTCCAGACCTTCCCGGCAGGCGTCTTCTCCAAATGCTTTGAGAAGTGAACCCACCGCGGCTTCAATTTCTGGCTTCGCAACACCAACGCCGTCCAAGAGTTCCGCTGCAGCATCAATATTGTGCATAATATTCCTTCTCCTCTTATGGTGCCTATTGTTAAAATCCTATCACAAACGCTATCCACTCTGGGAAAGGAAATATACGCGGGCACCCCTCATATTGTGAGATTCTGTGTAAAATAGCTCCAACGAAGAAGCCAATTTCTCTACAGCTTTGACGATTCACATAACACATATCTTACCTACGATCATCATTCTCAGCCTTTACGAGATCGAGCATTACGAAGGGATGGAACCATGAACGAAGACTGCATCATCATCAAGGATTTGCTGCTGCGTGGAATCATCGGGATCAATGACTGGGAGCGCGAAAAAAGACAGGACATCCTGATCAACCTCACCCTATCGGGTGACCTGCGAGAGGCCGGCGAGAGCGATAAGATCGAGGACACCATCAATTATCGGACTCTAACGAAGAAAATCATTAAACACGTGGGGGAGTCAGCGAGGTATACGGTTGAAGCCTTGGCCGCCGACATCGCCAAACTGTGCCTGAGCGCAGAGGGGGTTCAGCGCGCGCAAGTTCGGGTCGAAAAACCAGGAGCACTGCGATTCGCGAAATCAGTCGGTGTGGAGATCGAGCGGAGCCTGAGTGACTTTGACTGAACTCGCGTTTATCGCCTTAGGTTCGAATATCGATCCGGAAACGAACTTGCTGCTCGCGTCAACGCGGCTCTCTAAGCTTGGCAATCCCATCGCCATTTCTACGGTCTACCAGAACCCCGCCATCGCCGACGAGCCGCAGCAGGATTACCTCAACGCAGCCGTCTTAATAGAAACCACGCTCGACCCCTTGGTGATCCGAGACAAACTGCGCGAGATTGAAGCAGACCTAGGGCGCATTCGCACAGAGGACAAGTTTGCGCCGCGAACGATTGATCTGGATCTGTGCATATTAGGGGATCGAGTGCTCGATCATGAGCTGTTAACCCTCCCAGACCCAGACCTGTTAAAAAGAGCGCATCTTGCGGTGACACTCGCCGAACTCCGACCGGGGTTCCTTCACCCCATAACAGGAGATTCCTTAGATGAAATCGCTCATGAATTACAGAAAGATGCAGAGCTCAACCCTAGGTCCGACGTTGTCCTTCAGAGTCACGAATAACAAGCCTATTTACTGTTTCTAGGCGTGAGGAGGTTAGTTAATACAGATTATGTCATCTCGAACTGCTGATGTAGTCATCTGTGGGGCTGGGATCGCTGGGATCTCGGCAGCTTACTATCTAACCCGAGATTCAGCCGTGCGGGATGTATTGCTGGTTGACGAAGGAGCGCCCCTCTCATTAACAAGCGATAAATCAACAGAATGTTACCGGAACTGGTGGCCGGGGCCAGGCGAGGCGATGGTGAGCATGATGAATCGCAGCATTGATATCCTCGACCACCTGGCCGACGAGAGCGGCAATGTCTTCCACCTCAATCGTCGCGGTTACCTCTTCACAACAGCTAACCCGGATAGAATCAACGACTTCCGCGCACAGGCTGAGGAGGCCGCATCCTTCGGTGCAGGTCCGCTCAGAATCCACGACGGTAGATCGGACGGATCAATCTATACGCCGGCGCCAGCTGAAGGGTACAGGAACCTGCCGACGGGCGCGGATCTGATCACCGATCCAAATCTCATCCGGGAACATTTCCCATATTTAACCGAAGACACTGTGGGAGTTATTCATCCCCGCCGCTGCGGCTGGTTCAGCGCCCAGCAGCTTGGCATGTTTATGCTCGAGCGTACCCGGCATAACGGCACCCGGTTAATCCAAGGGCGCGTGGATGCGGTTAAAGTAAGCGGCGGGCGGGTTACAGGGGTTGAAATAACCGGGGAAAGCGGGAGTCAGGTGATTTCGACTCGCCATTTCATCAACGCCGCTGGACCTCATCTTAAGTCGGTCGGGCGATTGATCGACGTCGATCTCCCCGTGTTCTCCGAACTGCACGCGAAGATATCGATACGCGACCACCTGGGGCTATTCCCGCGCGAGGCGCCGCTTCTCATATGGAGCGATCCGCAAGTTCTCACCTGGACGGAAGAAGAGCGTGAGATACTCAACGAAACTGAGGATACCCGTTTCATGCTCGATCCATTCCCTCAAGGGGTCCACGCCCGCGCAGAAGGTCCCGTGGACAGCCCGATCGTCTTGATCCTTTGGACGTACCATACAGAAGCAGTTCCTCCGACTTTCCCGATCGAGGTTGACCCGTTCTACCCCGAGATCGCACTGCGTGGTCTAGCGAGAATGCTCCCGGCGCTGGAAGTTTATTTCAAACGCCCGCCCCGACCCCATATCGACGGCGGTTACTACACAAAAACAGAGGAGAACCGGCCATTGGTCGGTCCACTCCCTGTGGAGGGCGCTTGGGTCATCGGTGCGCTCTCCGGCTTCGGCCTGATGGCTTCCCCGGCCTGCGGCGAGCTTCTCAGCAAACATATCGCCGGGGTCGGTCTACCTAAGTATGCGCCATGGTTCCAGCTCTCTCGCTATGAAGACCCTGAATATCAAGGGCTGCTCAAATCCTGGGAACAAACGGGGCAACTCTAATCGTCGAGCGAGAAACCTAGTTGTGCCGAAGTCTCCAAATTCCACACGCCCCATACATTGAACCAGGTCCTGTGAAGCAGTCGCTCCATTTCAGTCGTGTTTACAATTCCATGTGTGTTTGCGCTAACATTATCGGATGGCTCTGCTAATGCAATTACTCTGGCATGTCATTCTAAGCGATAGTAGGGAGTGGGGATCAACGCCGAAGGGATGACCTTGCGGCCAGGGACCTGAGTTATTGCCCGGTATTGAAGAGGGTTGACGTGTATTAGCTGTTTACGGAGAGAAGGTCGGCACGTACAAGGATGTTTCTTAATTCCTCTCGTTCATCAGTCATGAGCGGCTGCAATGGCGAGCGGACCGGTCCCCCATAGAACCCCAAGAGATCAAGCGCTGCTTTAAGTCCCGCCACACCGAAACGCGAGGTGACCGCGCTGTTTGTTTCGATCAGTTTTTGCTGCAGATTTCGGGCGTCACCGATCTGCCCGTCTCTGAAGAGCGTTTGAATTCGGGCAAGATCGGCGGCGGCGATGTTCACCAATGCAGCGATGAGCCCAACGGCGCCGATGGCGAGGGCTGGCAGAAAGAAGCTGCCCGAACCAGCCAACACCTGGAACCCTCGGGGCGCTGCGCTAATCACTGCCCCCATCTTCGCCAGGTCGCCTGAGCTGTCTTTAATCCCGACGATATTCGCGTGCTGCGCCAACTCGAGGATCGTCCCCGCGGGCATATCCACACCGGTATTCGCGGGCACATTATAGAGAAGCACCGGGACGCTGGAGGCCTCTGCCACCGTATGATAGTGACCGCGCAGAGCGCGCAGATCCATCTTCGATTTATAGTAGCTCGGCGTCACAATCAGCACAGCATCCGCCCCGACAGTCGCCATCGCCTGCGTGAGATCCACCGTCTCCTGGGTCGAATGCATCCCCGCGCCGGCGATCAAAAGATGGTTAGAGGACATCTCCTCGCGCACCGTCTTGACCACTGCTACGCGCTCTTCAAAAGACTGGGATACGAATTCACCGTTCGACCCACCCACGACATATCCGCCCAACGGCCACTCATTCCAGAGCGCGAGATTGGCGCGCAGGTGTTCGAAGGCTATCTCGCCTTTGTCGGCAAACGGCGTTGATATCGGAGGGTAGATCCCCGCCAGGTTTATTTCGGCTCGATTGGACATCTTGTACTTATCTTTAACCCACCTAGAGATTGAATTCCTTCACAGCTTCCGAAATAGCTTCCCGCACACGTGCGTCCGGGATATCATCCACACTTGCGTAACGCTTGTTGGCGATCCAGATTTCAAGCGATCCATCCTCCGCCGTGCCAAAGTCGACCACTTGCTCTGCCAGGTCAGGGTATTCAGCAAGCCGTTTTCGAACCATCCCCTCGATCTGTTCGCTGCTCGGAGAAGCCTGCTCCTCGTTTTTTTCAAGATGAGCGTCGGGAAGCAGCGGCTCTAAACGCTCCAAAGGTGAAGGCTCTGAGGATCGAGAGCGAAAGCCGGAGGCTTTCCTGATCCCGAGCAAAATCACAATCCCCACGCAAAAGATCCCAAGAATATAAATGAGCGTCGTTCCTGTAAACATCTCAACCTCACTTGCCGCCACTTGGCGTCCTACTCATCTTGAAGTAGCACCGCCCGCGCCGGGGCACCGTCACTGCCAACGAGTTTCAACGGAAGACAATAGAGACTGTACCATCCTGGATTAACGCCTGACAGGTTCAAACCCTCGATGATAACCACCCCTGCCTGCAGAAGAATTGTATGGGTGGGGACGCTATTTCCGAAGGGCGCGACCGACAAGTAATCCACACCTACCGTTTGAACTCCGTGATCCGTAAGCCATTCTGCACCACGGGCATCGATGGCGATGAAATCCTCGTGGAACGAAACCGGGCTTTCCGACCAAAAGGCTGAATTCCGCGTTTTGATGAGCAGCCGGCTCACCTCGGCAGGCAGATCAGCGGAATCGAGGGCTTGGTCGTCGACTACATCAATTTCGTTAAACTCGGCGACGTACGCCCGGCCGAGCAATCGATCAAGGGGCAACGATTCAATACTCGTCGCTCCCTCGACGAAGTGAACCGGGGCGTCGACATGCGTACCTACGTGAACTCCACAGGCAAGACGAGAAACGTTTGCGTTCGCCCCCTCCGCAATATTGGCGATGCGCTCCAATTCAACTGGCGGGTCTCCCGGCCATACCGGCAGATCCGAACTAATAGGAACCGAGATGTCAATTACTCGCATCATATCCTCCATGGGCGGGATTATAGAATCCTTTCTTGAATCAAGGAACAACCAATTTGCAGGTTAATGTACATCTCTATAATACTAGAAACGAAAAAAGAACCTTAATCCGATGGCTGATTTCAAAACCCTCGATGACACCATCCAACGCAATTTGCAGACAAACCTAGGTGATCTGAATCGGCTATGCGCCCAGCCCAGCATTGCCGCGCAAAATATCGGCATGGTAGAGTGTGCCGAATTGACCGTAGGGCTGCTGCGAGCGCGAGGATTCGAAGTGCAGATCATGCCGGCTAAGGGCTTCCCGGTCGTCTACGCTGAGCGGAAAGGTCAGACAGACCGAACGCTTCTATTCCACAACCACTATGATGTCCAACCGCCAGAGCCGCTCGAACTCTGGGATTCGCTGCCCTTCGAGCCCACCGTGCGCGATGGAAAGATGTTTGCCCGCGGCGTGAGCGACGATAAGGGACATATCATCTGCCGTCTGGCGGCGATTGTGCTGCTTCACTGACCTCATCCGTGGGACGAGATAGCCTTGTCCATAGCCATGAATCATTGCCGTCTTTCGATTAGAAGTCCATTAAAGAAGTGTTTTTGGATCCTCAAGCAGGTCCTTGATCATGTTCAGGAAACTGCATGCCATCACACCATCGGTAACGCGGTGGTCAATGGATAGGGTCAGGTTGAGCATATCCCGCAGGCCTACATTTTGCTCATCAAGAGCGACGGGGCGTTTCTCAACGCTGGATACAGCCAGAATTGCCGTCTCCGGTGGGTTGATGATTGCCAGGAAGGTATCTACAGAGAACATGCCTAAATTGGAGATTGTGAACCTGGCGGGAGCTAGTGAGGGTTGCTTTCCCTCCTTCGCTTTTTCTACTAGGGCGCGCCTTTTCCGGGCGATTTCGCCCAGCGAAAGACGATCAATATGTTCGATAACGGGTACAACAAGCTCAGAATCCACGGCAACGGCCAACCCAATATTGAGACCATCCCACAACACGATCTTGTCATCATCCATCGCTGAGCTATTAAGTTCAGGGTGTTCCTGAAATGCTAACACACAAGCGCGAGCGATTAAATCTGTCACGGAGATCGAACTTGTTTCCGGGTCATCTAGATCGCGGTTGAAGTCCGCCCGAATGTGTAAGGCTTCCGTCATATCCACAGCACGTATAACGTAGAAGTGAGGGACCGTTTGCTTGCTCTGTCGCATCTTGCGGGCAGTGACTTTCCGAATCTTCGACATCCGAACGACTCTCCCGCCGCTCACGCCGAATTCGATTGGTGCTCCAGCATCTTCTCCTTGCAGTTCAATGAATGCTAGGACGTCCTTTTCTGTGACTCGCCCCCTTGCACCCGATCCTTTGACCTGTTCGAGAGGGACGCCTTTCTCGTCTGCAAGTCGCTTGACGCGAGGGGAACTCGCGACACGATCTCCCCGAAGTGATAAAGAGTCGTCAACTCCTGGAGAGCTGACGGATACCCCGGCGCTATCCGTGACTTGCTTTGAAACCAGGGTTTCCCCAAAAACGATTTCTTCCTCAAGCTCCCCGATATAACCGATCACAGATAAAATCGGGGCCTCCTCACCTTCACCAATAATAATCTTACGAAGATACCCTTCTCCAGGAGCTTCCACCTCGAAGACGGCTTTTTCAGTCTCGACCTCACAGATCACTTCACCTTTCGTAATAGGGTCCCCCTCATTCTTCAACCAACGCACTACCATTCCATATTCGAAGTCTTGCCCACGTTGGGGCATGATCACCTCGACCGCCATCGAGAACCCTCCTTAGGGATCATTTTCAATCCCCTAATCAAAACACAAACGCGACGCGGAGCTAAAGCTCCACTACATGTGTGACACACTCAACGACGTCTTCAACGGATGTTACACAGACTTGCTCCCAGTTTAGACTGACGGGAATAGTAGTTTTCCGCCCAACAACTCGAATGATGGGAGCGTCGAATTAGTCTAAAGCCTCCTCGACCACAATTGCTGCAATGCCGCTGTCTATGCCCCTACCTTTACAAGCCGCTCACACGACTAATTTGCTGGTCTTCTCTACAGACCTGTGAACACAGGCCTTATCCAAGGGAACCAGGGTCCTCGTATCGATAACCTCAACATTAATCCCTCTGTCTGAAGAAGCTCAGCGGCTTCTAGGCTGTGCAACGTCATATGCGAATAGGTGAATGTTGTAATATCCCGCCCCTCACGTTTATATCCGCCTCGCCGAATAAAATCAGGTACTCCTCTTCCGGCACATCCCCTTCTGTCAGATAAAAGAGTTTATGCTCGATAAAGATCACTGAATCGTCGCTTCTATTCGCAGTCTTCAATAGCCCCTCGACATCATACGAAGCCTATGGCTTGACTACCTTCAGACCTGGAATGTGGTAATAAAAGATTTCCAGACTTTGGGAATGCTCCCCATCAAGTGCATTGCCCGCGCCTCCCTGCGCGCGAAAGACCAACGGCACGTTCCCTTGACCCCCTGACATGAAATGGATTTTTGCGGCTTTGTTTACAATCTGATCATCACCATTCAGGCGAAGCCGATGAAGATGATTTCCACGATCGGACACGCCCCGACGATCGCCGAGTCTATCGCCATGCCAAAGAATGAGGTCTCAGAAATCGGCGCATCGATCAATCGCATCCTATCCTCCATGGGCAGGATTATAGAATCCTTTCTCGAATCAAGGAACAATCGATTGGCAGGTTGATGCACATCTCTATAATACTAGAAACGAAAAGGGGTAAACGACCCAATGGCTGATTTCAAAACACTCGATGACACAATCCAAAGCAATTTGCAGACAAGCCTAGGCGATCTGAAGCGGCTGTGCACCCAGCCCAGCATTGCCGCGAAAAATATCGGCATGGTGGAGTGTGCCCAATTGACCGCAGAGCTGCTGCTTGTGCGAGGATTCGATGTGCAGATCATGCCGACAAAGGGCTTCCCGGTGGTCTACGCAGAGCGGAAAGGTCGATCGGACCGAACGCTTCTCTTCTACAACCACTATGATGTCCAACCACCCGAGCCGCTCGAGCTCTGGGATTCGCCGCCCTTCGAGCCCACCCTGCGTGATGGAAAGATGTTCGCTCGCGGCGTAAGTGACGATAAAGGGCATATTATCTGCCGCCTGGCGGCGATTGACGCCTTTTTGATGAGCGAGGGCAACCTTCCCTGCAACGTCAAGTTCCTGGTTGAAGGCGAGGAGGAAATCGGCAGCACAAACCTCCCAGAGTTCATCCGCGACCACCTCGATCTTCTCGCCGCGGACGCGTGCATCTGGGAATTCGGAGGGGTTGATCACGAGGGTACGCCGGGGCAAGTCGCGGGGTTGCGCGGCATCTGCTATGTGGAGCTCAGCGTCAGATCCGCCAGCATCGATGCCCATTCCGGATTAGGCGGCTCGATTTTCCCAAACGCCGCCTGGAGGCTGATTTGGGCGCTTAACTCACTCAAAGGACCCGATGAACACATCCGCCTGCCGGGCTTTTATGACCGTGTCCTACCGCCGAGCGAGCGTGATCTCGAGCTTCTCGCTCAATTCCCAGACATGGCCGAGGAGTATTGCAGCACTTACGGCTTGAGCGGTTTTCTAAAGGATATCGAGGGCGGCACCGAATTGCTGCGGGAGGAGATATTCAGTCCAACATGCACCGTCTGTGGGCTCACCTCGGGCTATCAGGGACCGGGGTCGAAGACAGTTCTCCCCGCCCTGGCGAGCGCAAAAGTTGATTTCCGCCTTGTGCCCAACCAGGATCCCGAAGAGGTCGTTCTTCAATTGCAAAACCATCTCGATAACGAGGGTTTCCACGATGTGGAGGTCACATACTTGGCGGGTGAAAATCCAGCCCGGACCGACCTCGACGATCCTTTCCTTCATCTCGTCGTCGAAACAGCAGAAGATGTCTACGGAGTACCCCAGAGGATTCTACCGATGTCGCCTGGCTCCGGACCCAACCATCCGTTTTTACACAAGCTAAAAGTCCCTGTGGCAACCGCGGGGATCAGTTACCCGAAGGCAAACATCCACGCGCCGAATGAGAACATCGTAATCGACAACTTTATTACTGGTGTACAGCATACCGTGCGAATCATGGCTGAATTCAGCAAACTTTAACAACAGCTTAGGATCCCCCGGCTAAGCCCCTCCGCGTCATGATCAGTCAGGTGAACACCGCCGTCACTCTTTTCTCCTCGCTGCTTGTCTCGTTTTGAAATGGCGCGTGAGGCTGTTCACTATTCGCACCTTGAAGGAACACCCTCGGCGCGCTATAATCGAACATGTTCGGGGCGTAGCGCAGCCCGGTAGCGCACTTGCATGGGGTGCAAGGGGTCGGCGGTTCAAATCCGCCCGCCCCGACCAAACAGGCCGCTGGTATTTCCCGGCGGCTTGTTATTATCTGCAGACCAGCTTCTCGCGCTGACTACTAGCATCAGTAAACATCATCGCGACGTGTGCAGTCGTGGGAAAATATCAGAAAGAATTAGATCGCCATAAACTCAACTTCCGCTCTTTCATACCCCTGTTCGTGAGAATCTGACCGATGTGGAAACAAGAAAATTCCCTTCCTGTACAAAACATCCTGGGGGAAGGACCTTTATGGCATCCAAAAGAACGATGTTTGTACTGGGTTGACATCGATGCGGGTACGATCAACCAATTCAATCCGGCTAGTGGGATATATGAGACCTTTGAAATTGGTTACCCGGTGGGCTGCCTGGCATTTTGCACGAATGGGGACCTGATCCTTGCCGGTCAACATGGATTCTCCCGTTGGTCAATCGTAACCAAGCAGATTGCGCAAATCTCCCATCCCGAACCCAATCGACAAAATGCGCGCTTCAATGATGGCCGCGTTGATTCCCAAGGTCGTTTTTGGGCTGGGACCATGACTCCGGAAGGCATGGCCAACAACCTCTACAGACTCGATCCCGACGGCATGGTCCACACAATGGAGACGAAAATCGGCATCTCCAACGGCATCGGCTGGAGTCCGGACAGGCGGAGAATGTACTTTACTGATTCTGCTCGAGAGGTTGTTTATGTTTATGATTACGATGAGCTTACCGGGAACATCTCCAATCGACAAGAGTTAATTTCAACGCTTGAGGAAGATGGTGTGCCTAACGGACTAGTAATTGATCGTGAAGGATGTCTGTGGAGTGCGCGTTGGGATGGTTGGAAAGTTATTCGATACAGCCCACTAGGAGAAGTAATTCAAGAAATTCCCTTACCTGTCAAAAGACCTACAAGCTGCGCATTTGGCGGATCAGACATGAGCACACTTTTCATCACCTCTGCCTCAATCGATTTATCAAGGGAGCAAAAAGAACAACAACCACTTGCCGGAGACTTATTCTGGATTGAAACCGACACCAAGGGTTTTGAAGAACATTTTTACTCTGGCTAAGGGAGCAAGTACGGCAAACTAAAATTAGTGAAACTGGTAAATAGACCAGTAAGGATCCGCTGGCACAGATTTTGACTCCCAGGTCCAGTCATCAATTCTTACTCAACCATGTCGGGGATGAGAGTAAGTTATTTGTGATGAGTATGGAGATCGTGTCAACAACTCAGGCGCTCGCTCCATAGCCGGCACACCAATTGCGTCTTTATGCAGAATTAATTGAGCATTGCTATGTATATCCTGCTGGTTTTCAAAGAAATACATTGTGGAGACCAACAATACTTCATGACCGAAGGAATTATCAAGACAATACAAAACTAATTTCGCCCATCAAAGTTTGGCAGTCTAAACGTCATAGAGTGCCCCATCATGAGATGCAGATGCGGGCTCGGAGTCAAGAAATTATGATCCAAGGTCTTCGATAGCGGTTCCATACCACTAAAGCAGTTCATTAAGAGTTGTCGAGGATAGCTATAGATCAATCCATCTGGCGTTAACTAGATTAGCCTAATATCTCGCTGTCCCGTAAAGACCCCAGGATGAAAAACCATTAGAAAACGCTAGATATTCGGAAGTCATGGGAGAATAACAGGATCACCTTAAGTCTATTTGATGAACGATCTTCTCGGGACGAACGGTGCACCCGACATATCCCACCCATTGCACAAGAACGAGGGGACATCACATTGCGTAGCTGATCCTTGGTCCCTCGACTGGCTGAAAGTATAGCTGTAATCAGTGCATACCAAATTATCAAACGAAATTGGGTAGATCGTTCATTCGCTTACTTGTGCCTGCGCCGCAGGTGCAGGTTGGACAGGTTTATCTAGAGTATCATTATCGCTATTGATAAACCTATGATTAGGGAAGCAAGCTTACTTGACCCGAACAGGCTTCGCTCCATATACATTTCGAGTTCTGGTCAAGCGGGATGAACGATGCTCCGCAACGATATTCGTTGCATAAGAGGGGCATCAAACTCGAAGCGGGGATCCGGCTTAATTAATAATAAATTTAGGAGAATTGGTATGAGTATTCAAGTATTGGGAATTTCCGGAAGTCCAATAAAAAACAGTAACACGGACCGACTTGTAAAAGCTATTCTGGCTGCGACCGAACTAGAATCCGAATTTGTTAAACTTAGCAGAATTAACGTTAGACCTTGCATTGCTTGTCAACTTTGTGTTCCGGACAACATCTGCAAAGTTAAGGATGATTTTCCGGAACTTGCAGAAAAAATCAAGGACGCCAAGGCATTGATTATCGGTGCCTATACTCCCTACAAACAGATAGATGGTTTCACTAAAGCGCTTCTTGAAAGGTTCTGGTCACTGAGACATGTGAACAACCTGCTAAGGGGCAAGCTGCTTGCAACTGTCGTAACGGGCCTGAGCCCCGACGCGCTGGTTAGCGTCAATCAAGCATTAGTCAACGAATTGGAGAAACAGGAACGGATGGAGCTTATTGGGCAAGTGACGGTTAAGGGTAATCTTCCCTGCTTGTTCTGTGGCAAGGGAGATGAATGTGAGATGAGTGGAGTAAAAAGTCGCTTCGGACAAGATGCTAGGACATGCGATTATCCATATTCACGGGTCGAGGATCAGAAAGAAATATGGGAAGAAGCTATGAAAATCGGCAGTCTAATCGGTGAACGCGTACGAACAGCTAATGGAGGCTAAAACTCCGTTAAATCAGCGTGTGGACTCGGACGTGTATTCCGCTGCGCTAAAGCCACGCCACTTATCCGAAGCATTGGGCGGATCCAACAACGAGCTGCATTGTGCCTAGACCCGAGTTTTATAAGGATGTCTTCCGATGAACGAGATATGCTTCCTGGCTAATTTTTACGACCTCTGCATTGAGGATATTTATCGATAGACCATTTTTCAATGTTGAATACCAACAAGCGCGACTGCCGCGGCGCCGTAAAGACCTACATCATCTCCAAGCTCAGCTTGCTCAATTTTGATCTCACGGAAGATATCTGACATAACTCTGAGATGCACAGTTTCGCGAATCGGCTTGAAGAGCAGTTCGCCGGCCTTGGTAACACCACCGCCAATCAAAATCTTTTGGGGCTCTAAAATATGGATCAGATTCGTTAAGCCTATACCGATATACGCCCCGGCTTTTTGATAGGCGGCAATAGATACTTCATCCCCCTTGAAGGCTGCCCTAGCCACATCAGCAGCCGTAATCGAATCAATGTCTTTCACACCATCGATCACTTGACTCGTTTGGCCATTACGAATTTCATCCTTCACTAATTGCGCGATTGCAGGACCAGAGGCAAGAGCTTCCAGATGTCCCGGTTGCCCACACCCACAAATTGGACCATCATCGACGATGGTCTGGTGTCCAATTTCTGCTGCGAGGCCTCTCCAGCCCGTTAGCAACTTGCCACCACTAATTATTCCACCACCAATTCCCGTGCTTACTGTTACGTAAAGCAGATCTTCGACACCCTTCCCAGCGCCGAAGCGTTGCTCACCCAAGGCGGCGACATTAGCATCGTTACCAACGAAGACCGGGATCGAGAACCGATCCTGTATAGGCTCGAGTATGGATCGAGTTCCCCATCCTGGTAGGTTCGGAGGATTGTAAATCGTCCCGCTTACTGGATCGACCGGTCCAGGGACACCAAGGCCGATGCCAATCACGTCCACTCCCGTCGACTCCAGCGCTGAATCTACTATATGAAGGATCGCGCTGATCACAGCATCAGGACCTTCCTCGGCTGGTGTCCCCGTCGCATTCCGGGATTCAAGATCTCCCTTGTCGTTGATCAAAGCAGCTCTTATCTGTGTGCCGCCGACATCGATACCCAGCAACCACTTATCCATAGTTCCCTCCTTCTACCAAATATTACGTAACAATGATGTCATGTCTGTTGAATGTATCATCCTGCACCATGTAGTTCCTTGCGGGAACCAAGACAGGCGAGAGCACAGGCATTTTTATCAACATGCCTCCCTTACCCAAAGTGTAGAACGATCCGCCCCAAGAGTGCGAAGATCCGAGATACCCAATATTATAAGGGCATTGAGCTTGATTCTTATCACTTGATCAGAGCATGTGCGTTTTCTACCGGCGTTGTACAAGGCCATGCCTGACTGGCAAATTCTTCTTGAAGCTAAATGGTGTGAGATTGATCGATAGGTTATTCGACGAACGCGTGGGATTGGGTTAACATTAGACATAATCAGTAAATACAAATGAGCATTGTATGAGTCATATGAGGGCAGTTTTATGAGCATTATTACCATTACTCTTCACCCTGCGATTGATAAAGTCTTGAGAGTTCGAAGGTTGCGACCGAATGAAGTCTCACGTTGCACGATTGAGATGACCCACGGTGGTGGAAAGGGTAATAATGTTGCCCGTGCGCTTACCAGGATTCAAGCACCCGTCATTGCCTCAGGTTTCCAAGGGGGATACAGCGGGGTTTTTATCACAGAACACATTGAAGTAGAGGGAATCCGCACCTCATTCGTGGAATGCAAGGAACCCACGCGCACTTCAACAATCCTGCAAGTAGATGAAACAGGCGATACATATCCTTTGTACGAACCCGGTCAATCCGTCACTGAAGCTGAGATCGAGCGCCTTTATCAACATTATCGTGGACTGCTCAGAGAGGCGTCTATGGTGATTTATTGTGGATCGGGGCAAACCGATCTACTTGCTCCTGTGTTTGCACGAATGATCGAGATGGCGAACCAAGTTGACATACCCACACTTCTTGATAGCTCGGGTGAAGCACTGAGGCAGGGAATCAACGCAAAGCCTTATATGGTGAAGGTCAACCGGAACGAACTCAGTGGCTATTTCCAGAGACCTCTCGACACCTTGGATCAACAAATCACCGCCATGTTTGAGCTTCAGAAAAGCGGAATCCCCATCGTGGCATTGAGCCATGGCGAGGATGGACTGATAGCGACCGATGGTAATGAAATTTGGGAAGGTGCACTCAAAGTTGCTACAATCGTTAATGTTGTGGGATGCGGTGATTCCCAACTCGCAGGCATCGCGAAACAGATGGTTGAAGGTGCTCACTTGAAGGAACTTGTTCGTTGGGGTGTGGCGTGCGGGACTGCGAATACACAAGTCCGCGGCGCAGGACGAATTGAGTTTGAAACTGTTCAGGAGATGCTCCCTCGGGTCAATCTTGTAGAACTGCCTCTCGGGGACTAAAATGATAGGGGTTCCTTCTCCCCCCCCCACCCTTTTTCGATCCAAGCATAAGAATAAGAAATGAAATTCATGAGCCAATCAAAGCAGGAAATGAAGGAATTGATCGTTGCCTACGGTCAGGAACTTTTCGACCGTCATTTAACCGATGCCGCGGGTGGCAACATCGGTGTTCGAATCGAAGATATCATCCTGATGACCCCACGGTACGCAGGAAATCTATTCCACTGGAAATTAAATACGAAACAGATTTTAACCCTTGACCTTGAAGGGAATAAACTCGAGGGCGATGGAGAGGTATCACGCGAGGCAAAAGTGCACGTAAAATTACTCACTGAATTCTACCCTGAAGGTACAGCGGTTGTCCATGCACACGCGCGCAACGTCCTGGTTTTTTGTTCAGCCGTAAAACCGATCCCGCCCACGCTGCACGCCACTGAGAAATTCGGTGAGATCATCCAGATCCCCGATGAGAAAGCTCACTCGCAATCGTTAGCTGATGCGGTGGCAAATGGAATTCGCCCGCAAATTGATCGTCTCGCCAAAGGCGCGGTAGCGGTCATGGCACCGAAGCACGGCCTCTTTTTACTAGCCACAAACCTCTACACCGGTTTCGATACCGTCGAGCGTATCGATACAAATGCCTTCTGCCTGCTTCAGCGAGGGAATATTCCCTCCTAGGAACGGTGGATATGCACACTAAAAACGATGCCCTCCCATGAGCTGGGAGGGCACTGCTGTCTTCTCCAGGAAACAGATTTTTCATGGATTGAGAGCCAGAAGGCGCCGACCGGCGGTCAAAGCGTCTTCAGTTGTAAGCCCGAAATCCTGGAATAGATCTTGCTCCGAGGCACTCGCACCATAGTCATCGACCCCCAATGACAGGCCGGTAAGACCTACATAATGTTCCCAACCGTTTGTGATACCCGCTTCCAGTGAAAGCCGCCGCGTGAGGTGTGGTGGAAGCACTGTGTCTCGATAGGATTTTGGCTGGGCATCGAATAACTCCCAGGAAGGTATCGATACAACGCGAGCGCCAGCCCCCTCTTTCTGTAATCTCTTACCAACTTCAAGCGCAAGGTGAACTTCAGACCCCGTGGCGAGTATAACGATATCAAGCTCGGACCCCTCGCCCTCCCAAAGGATATAACCGCCAAGGTGAAGATCTTTGGCAGATGCATGTTCATGCCTATCTATCATCGGTAAATCCTGTCGGGCAAGTAAAAGAGCTGTGGGACCGTCCTTCCGATCGAGCGCAACGCGCCAGGCTTCTGCAACCTCATAGACATCGGCTGGACGGATGACAACAAGATTCGGGACTGCCCTCAGACTCATGATCTGCTCCACCGCTTGATGGGTCGGCCCATCCTTTCCAACGGCAATGCTGTCGTGTGTGAATATGTAGATGAGAGGTTGCCGCATCATCGCTGAAAGTCGGAGCGTGGGGCGTAGGTAATCGGAAAAAGCCAGATAGGTTGCTACATAAGGTCTCACGCCACCATGCAAGGCCATGCCGACACCTGCTGCGGCCATGGCATGCTCCCGTACGCCGAAATGAAGGTTGCGGCCGGCAGGATTTTCTGCGCTAAAATCGCTTTCTTTGGTTAGGAGTGTTGATGTGCTCGGCGCCAGATCCGCGGATCCTCCGATAAGACTCGGAATCCTTTCAGCCAGGAGGTTAAGCACTTTGCCGGATGCCTTTCGAGGGGCCATACCCACACCGCTATTTTGAAATAAGGCTTCCAGCTCGTCATCCCATCCAGCTGGGAGATCACCGGATTGTGCATGCTTGACCTCAGAAGCCAAGTCCGGGTATTGCGCGCAGAAAGAGTCCCAGCGGACCTGCCAGGCAGCGTATACTTCTGACCCTCTTTTGCTCTTGTGTCCAAAATGGTCCCGAACAGCATCAGGAATCCAGAAGGTTTCCGTAAAGGACCATCCCAATCTTGCTTTAGTCTCACGAACGCCCTCCGGTCCCAGCGGGCCATGGTGAGCCCGTGCCGTACCTTCGACCGGGCTACCAAAACCGATTTTTGTGCAGACCGAAATCAAGGATGGTCGAACCTGTTCGAGTATGGCCTCCTGCAGAGCGGAAGTTATGCCTCGAAGATCCTCCCCCTCTATACCATCGACAACGTGCCAGCCGTAAGCCTTGAAGCGAGAGGAGACATCTTCCCTGAATGCTAGTTGTGAAGGCCCCTCTATTTGAATGTCGTTATCATCATAAATAGCGATCAGTTTCCCAAGCTCTAGCGTGCCAGCCAGGCTGGCAGCCTCTGCGCTGACACCCTCCTGCAGATCCCCGTCAGAAACGAGCACATAGGTATGATGATCGATGATTTTGTGGCCGGGGCGGTTATATCGATGCCCAAGGTGTTTTTCGGCGATTGCCATACCGGTTGCGAACGCAAAACCTTGTCCCAAGGGCCCAGTTGTCGCCGCCACACCCGGGGTCAATCCGAATTCTGGGTGTCCGGGGGTTTTGCTCTCCCGCTCCCGGAAGCGCTTGAACTCATCAAGGGCTAGATCATAGCCCGTGAGATGGAGGAGAGCATAGAGCAGGAGTGAGGCATGTCCACAGGAGAGGATAAACCGATCTCGGTCAGCCCATTCAGGATGGGCAGCATCATGCCGCAGGAAACGATCCCAAAGAATATAGGCCATGGGCGCCGCTCCCAACGGTGTGCCAAGATGACCCACACCAGCCTGCTCGACAGCATCCACAGCCAAGAAACGGAGTGTGTTGATGCATAGTTTGTCGATTGAAGAATTGGATCCCATAATCTTCACCTCTACGGCACTTGGAGTGTCTTGTGCTCAGTGCTATGATACAAAACATCATAACTTAATAACATTATGATATATTAGCTTGGAGCGACATTAACTACAATCCCAGAACAATGTAATGAATAAAATATCATCCTCCGTTGAGAATATACTTGAGAAGAAATCGCCAATCCCTTTGTATTTCCAGATTGAGAAGATCCTGGAAACACAGATCCTTGAACATGCTCTGTCCCCTGGCGACCAGTTGCCCACGGAAGTGGCTTTATGCGAGCATTACCAGGTCAGTCGCAGTGTGATCCGGCAAGCTCTTCAAAACCTGGTTAATCGTCGCTTAATCGAACGCTTACCGGGCAAGGGTACTTTCGTCTCCAAACGCATAGTCAAGGAATCTCTCATCCGAGAGTTGCTGGGATTCTATGAGGATACGATTGATCAAGGTCACCGACCGGGGACCAGAGTCCTTGAGAAGCGAATTCAAGAGCCTTCGCCGGAAATCGCCGCGAATCTCGAAATTGATACTTGCAAGTCCATTCTCTTCCTGAAAAGGCTTCGCTTTGTCGACAATGAACCTCACCTGCTCTCCGAGACCTATTTGCGAATCGATGTGGAACCAAGGTTGGCAGATGAAGATTTTGCCGATGGATCCCTTTACGAACTACTGGAGAACCGCTTTGGCCTTATCATTACCCACGGAACCCGCATCGTTGAGGCTGCCCTGGCAACCCAGGATGATGCCCACAACCTCGATATCAAGGCTGGATCACCTCTCCTTCTTCTGACAAGCCTTGTATACCTTAGTGATGGACGACCCTTTGAGTACTCCATCGGTAAACACCGCGCCGATAGAGCGCGATTCGAAGTCGATCTCGTACGCACTCGAAAAATCAGTGATCCAAACCAAAACCGTGACGATAAGATATTATATTCTGCTCAGCAGCCTCAGGAGGAACAAGATGTCTGATGTCTACGATCGAGCGATCACTTTGAGCGAAGGGCTGGATCCAGAAAAATTCATTGTTGCTACCTATCTCATGCAAGGCCCTGCTCAAGAAGATTACCTCAGCCGAGCTGTCGCGGCGGGAACAGAGCAAACTATCGGTCGCATGAGTTATGTTTCAGACCAGCTAGAACCTATGGTCGAAGGGTATGGAGGAAAGCTCCTGAGTTTCTTCCGGGTCCCCGATCATGAATCAAAAGCATCCTTGTCCTCAGATGCGCGCGTGTCATGCGTAGCGAGAGTCGCGTTTCCGATCGCCAATTCCGGTCTTCAATTACCAATGCTGCTCACGATGGTTTTGGGAGATTTGAGCCTGGCCGGCATGATTAAATTGGTAGACCTCGACCTTCCGGCCGCATTCATCTCAGCCTTCCAAGGACCCAAATTCGGCCTATCGGGGATCCGTGAGCTCCTGGACACTGATCGGCCACTTATATGCAGCATTCTGAAACCTTCCGTTGGTCTAGGAGCCCGTGAGGCCGCCGAGTGTTTTTACGAGCACGCTCTCGGTGGAGCTGAGGTCATCAAAGATGACGAACTCATGGCTTATACAAAAGACTTCCCCATTGAGGAACGGGTGCGAGCATGCATGGAGATGGCGAAAAGGGTCTATGAAGAAAATGGCCACCGTGTGCTCTATTTAACAAGCATTACTGACCGGCCGGACCACATGAGGGAAAACGCGTTGCGCGCCATCGAAGCGGGAGCCTCCGGCCTCATGCTCACTCCGCTATCAACCGGCATCGGGGCGCTCCAGATGCTGGCAGAAGATTCTGCAATAGATGTACCAATTTTCGCCCATCCGGCTTTGCTCGGCGCCACAAGTTGGTCCCCTAATTTTGGGATTAGTGCTCATATTTACGCGGCTAAGCTCTTCCGGTTAGCTGGAGCGGATATTAATGCCATCCCCGTCCCTTACGGTCGATTTCCGCATTTGAGGGAGAGCTATATTCGCATCTTGAAACAATCCAAGGCGCCTATGACCACAATCAAGCCTGTTTTCACCCAGGTTGGTGGGGGCTTGAACGCCCTTGCTGTGCCCAAAGTGATCCAGGATGTCGGACATGACGTGATGCTCGTCATCGGCGGCGCTGTTCAACGTCACCCGATGGGATTGGCTGCCGGTGTGCGCGCTGTCCGCCAGGCGATCACAGCTACACTGAAAGGTCAAACTCTGGATGCGGCCGCGGGCGAATTTGCCGAATTACGTGCGGTTTTGGATCTCTCATAAGAATCTGTGAGGACGATGATGTTTGCTGCTGTTTTTGAGCCCAATCAAGGCATAGTGCTAATCGAACGTGAAATCCCTTCCTTCGGACCCGATGAGGCGCTGCTCCGGGTTGAAGCTTGCGGGATTTGCGGTACAGATTTACGGATTCTACATAGCGGTCATCGCCGTCTGGACGCCAACACCCCTCGCATTTTAGGCCATGAGCTATCGGGAACCATCGTCGAAGTTGGTTCGAAGGTGCAAGGCGTTGAGCGCGATACGCGAGTGGCCGTTGCACCGAATATGGGATGCGGACAATGCGACCTTTGCGTGAGCGGATATACACAGATCTGCCCTGATTACATTAGCTTTGGAGTAGGATTGGATGGTGGTTTTTCAGAATACATGCTCATCCCTGCAAAAACCATCCAACAGGGAAACATCGCTCGCCTGCCGGATACAATTTCGTTTGATGAAGCGGCCCTTCTCGAACCCTTGGCCTGCTGCTATCACGGCCTTTCTGCTTGCCGACTTTCTCCGGGTGAGACTTGCCTCGTATATGGCGCCGGACCGATCGGGATCATGCACATGCAGCTAGCTAAAGCCATGGGCGCCAGCAAAGTATTTTCCGCTACATCCCACTCCGAACGGATCGAGCAATTCCCGCACCCCATCGCAGATGCCATCGTGGACCCCAGTCAGGAGCATTTCCAGGCCCAGCTTTTGGAACTGAACAATGGTAAAGGAATCGATGTAATCATTATTGCAACACCTGCTGCGAAAGCGCAGCTGCAAGCGCTCCAAATCGCGAAAGTGCATGGTCGTATCAATTTGTTCAGTGGCCTTCCAAAAGATTCCTGCATCACTACTATCGACAGCAATCTCATCCACTATAAGGAATTAACAGTAACCGGGACCACCGGCCAGACAAACCGGGACTTTCGAGCCTGCCTGGAAATGGTTTCCGTCGGCAGGATCAAGCTTGCTGAGCTTATCACGCACCGATATCCGCTGCCCCAGATTCATTCCGCTCTCGACGCCGCCCGTGAGAAGTACGGACTAAAAGTCTTGGTAAAACCGCAACAAAACGAAAGCCAGGTTCCTTCCTAGACTGCCATCTTGACCTCACCAGGAGTAGTGCGCCATGTCAAATAAGCTACCAGAGTCAATGCAGGTCTGTATGCTGAGAGGGAAGGAAAGCATGGAGGTTGTGGAAGTGTCCTTCCCAGATCTCCCCCCAGGAGGTTTGATCCTTCAAACGAAGAGCGTGGGCATTTGTGGCTCCGACATCATCAAGGTCATGAACTCACTCTCCACAGAGAGACGTGTCATAGGTCATGAGATCGCTGGTGAAGTTGTCCAAATTGATCCCCGAGCCGACCATATCTACCAAATCGGGGACCGCATCGCAGTCGGCCATGTTCATGTGCCGTGCTTGCACTGCCAATATTGCCGGCGAGGCAGCTTTGCCATGTGCGCGTCATTCAAACGCTCGCGAGTCACCCCTGGTGGCTTCAGTGAATACGTTGCCTTATCAGCCGATCACGTCAACCATACTGTAATGCGCATACCGGATGCCATGCACTTTGACCAAGCGACATTCATCGATCCAATTGCCTGTTGTTTGCATGCGATAAACCGCTTGCACTGGCAGCCTCTGGACCATGCAGTTGTCGTCGGGATCGGTGTGATGGGTTTACTTTTTGTCCAGCTTCTCCATCAACTCCAGGTAGAAGTAATCGCAGTCGATATAAGCGATCTACGACTTGAGAAAGCAACCGCGCTCGGAGCAGACCTCATTTTGAATCCACTTCGTCACGATGCATGGAAGGAAATCAAGAGCAACACCGGACGTTGCGGGGCTGACTTCGTTGTGCTTACGGTGACCAATCAAGCCACCATCGATCAGAGCATGACATGGATTCGCGACGGGGGAGCGATCTCTATTTTTGCCGGTCCCGTTGAACAATCCCCTCTAAAGCTAGATTTTTATGAACTTTTCAGACGAGAGCTGAACCTGGTCAGCAGTTATTCCGCTTCCCTGTCAGAAATGGGCCAAGCGCTAGCATGGGTTGAAACCGGCAAGATTCAAATCAATGATATGATCACCGGGTATTGCGAACTTGAGGGTATCCTCACAGCGATCCAATCGATGAACGAGGAAAGCTATAAAATCATTGTCCATCCCTGAGGAACTCGACATGGAGGCTTTTGCAGACATCGCTGAGCATCGACCCTGACACGAAAACCATACAACCATCTTATAAATCTGGAGGGCTCCTTATGAAACAACTTCGCATCCAAGTTATCAATGAAGTAGGCTTGCACTTACGACCCTTACATTTGTTTCTCCTAACAGTGAATGAGTTTGATGCTTCTATGGATGTGCGAAACGCGAGTTCCGAATCGGAATGGGTTAATGCCAAGAGTATTCTCGATGTTCTCACACTCGCAGTGGAGCAGAATCATTTTATTGAGCTCAAAGCTGAAGGAGTGGATGAGGCTGAGGCCATCGAGGCATTAAAGTCGCTCATCGAATCCGATTTTCAAGTCGAATAGCTGGGATATTGATCGGTTGTTTCCCGCATCTAAACTGACCGGCCCATATTAGCGTCAATCCGATTTCAACCATCCGCCCTGATAACATCCGCTCGACCCTTCAGGGTCATCAACTTGGTGTTCTTTTGCCAGATTTGCGATGTTTATCCGAACTACACCGAGGCGCTCAAGTTTCCATTCAGGGTTCTCCAACGCCTTGCAATCACCATGGCTGAACCGGAACCGATCGCTAATCCAATGGTTAGATAGATAAAATGAAAGACGGGTAAATCGAGAGGACTAGGGATGAAGCCTTCGAGACCTTCACTAAAGCCAGGAGAAAAAAAACCATCTAGAATTCAGTTGATTATCTTGGACGTCGACGGGACGCTGCTAGATTCTGAGAGTCAACTTCGTGAAGGGGTTCGTCAAACCATCCAATCCGCGATAATGGAAGAGGTGCAGATCTCACTAGCCTCTGGCCGAAACAAGACGCAGCTCGATAACCTTGCCTCGGAGTTGGGGATTTTCATCCCGCTCATCTCGCTCGGGGGTGCTTGCATTGGTCTACCCGGCCCCAACCCTCCCCTCAGGCATTTAGTGATACCGTTTGATCGCGCTAATAATCTGGTCGTGAAATCTCGCGAGCTGAATCTTGGAATCATGATGCAAACTTTCACTGAAAATCTGCTTGAGTCAGATGAGGAGACTGCAGACGAGATTAACCGGATTTCCTCCGGCAATTTCACGCGAACTGATGACATCCTGATGACTCTGACTGAACCGGCAAGCAAGATCACTTTAATAGGTCCTGGTGCCATCATTTCGTCAATGCAATCTCTCTTGAACGATGAGCTCGATCCGCTTTACAGCGCACTTTCGGGTGAGCGCTATCTAGATATCACTGCGAGCGAAGCGGATAAGGGGACAAGTGTACGATATCTAATTCAGTATTTAGGATTCAATCCTGCTGAAGTGGCTGCCATTGGGGACGGGCACAACGACATCAGCATGTTCAATGAAGTAGGAACCTCCGTTGCTATGGGCAACGCGCTGGAAGATGTCAAACAGGCTGCTGACCGCGTAGCGCCTTCGAATGATGGGGATGGTGCTGCCTGGGCCATCATGAAACTGCTGGAACATAATGTTTCCTTATGAATCAAAGAGATGAAGTAGAGGGCACGGCTATTCGAGGCTGAACACGAGACAAATTAGCATTGGACTCTATGAGGGATGACCTTAATGAAAACAATTCGTAACTACTCAGGCATCCGAGTCAAAGGTAATGGGTTATTGGTTACATTCGATTCTTTTAATGGCTTGATGAAGCGTTCACAATAGAAAGCATGACACC
>SDBU01000790.1_pt1 | contig 45324 bp, 75 predicted proteins | sample 2277071 | NCBI WGS metagenome assembly SDBU01 (sample SAMN10397929, study PRJNA504765) | marine sediment metagenome | isolation source: marine sediment core GS08_GC12, 126 cmbsf | place: Arctic Ocean: Gakkel Ridge, Loki's castle | collected 2008
CCTTAATAGATTTACAAAAGGTGTACTTGGTGGAAGAGTATCGACTATCGGTACGCAGATGGCCTCTATACCTGCTGCCAAGGCCGTTATACCGAGTAAGTACTTTAAACCCCGAACACCAGCCTCGATTAATAAGTCAGTAGACGAACTGATGACTTCGGATTTCTTTTGGTATAGATGGACTGGCAGAAGAGTGAGCGTTGAGCTTGGTGATACAGCAAGTAAATCCAGTCTTGACCATTTCATATTCAATAAGACACCCTTGACAGAGAAACCTCTGACTGGATTAGTTTGGGGTGACAAAAAAGCCATAGGCACAATTATGACGAACGCAAAAGATTTTCTCGCTTCTACAACGAAACTTACTGGCGACGATCTAACTAATGCCGCTATTAAATTAACTGAAAAGGCTACGAGAGAGACACAGCCAAACTGGAGTGTCCTTACAAGGTCAAAACTAGCTAGTGACCCATCAGTATTTAAGCGTTCTCTTACTATGTTCAGGACGGCACAAGAGGCTCAGTTCAATATCTGGAAGAGGGCTAATGTCAGGTTTGCCCAAAGCAATAGAACTCCTAAAGATGTGAAAGATTTATCTAATTCATATAAGGCCGTCCTTGAGTCCCAGATGACTGTTGCTATATGGAAGACAACATGGAAGCGTGGGCGAGAGGCTGGAGTTGCGCAAGTAGCAAGATGGTTGGGTGTTTATACGCCAGAAGACGATGATCCGTTTGCAGAGGATTTGACTAAAGCCGCAGCGAGAACGGTTGCTGGCACAGTTCCCTTGGGTCAAATAATGGAAGCTGGTATTGAAGCGGGATATGACCAATTATTTAAAGACGAAGGTGCAAGGTTTAATCTGTCAACAGACCCATTTACGACCCTTGCTTCAACAGGATTTTCTGCTGCTTCCAGCATTGTAAAGTGGGCTGGCAAGTGGTTAGACAAAGAAGTAAAAAGAGAAGGGTTTACTGTTGATTTAATCCCTGCCACTGTAGACGATATACTTGACCAAATTTCCACTAGCGAAGCTGACAGGGCACAGAAGAAACAAGAACTCATCGACCAGATAGCCAAGGATTTTGTCAAGGCGGCAAGGGCTGTTGGATTAGTGACAGGTTTACCAGTTGGCCCATTAGACGAATGGGTTGCTCCCGGCTTAAAACGAAGCGAATTTAAATTGGTACGTAGGGTAAACGGGAATAATTCCAGTGACCCTGCTAGTTTGCAGCGAGACCTTCATAAGTTTTTAACAATCCAGAAAAAATTGCAAAAGAAATCAGATAAGCGTGGTTTATCGAGTGCCGAATCAGTTTTGGCAATCACTATGGACTCTCTCAAGGCAGGTGTAATAGATGCGGCGTTTACGGTAGATGATATAGTTGGTGACAACGGCGAAAACGTATTAGACGGCGCCCATAAGTCCTTGAAGTCGTTCCTAAAAGAAAACAAGGATAAACTCAAATGAACCTTTTCCCCCTAATAGACATCCAGCTTGACCGCGGCACGGCCACAAACCAGATACCGGTGTGGAACGATACCACAAAGCGGTTTGTACCGTCAGTGTCCCTGACTGGCATTACACTTGCTTCACCATGGACATTAAGTGGTGACGGGTCACTCACTGGTACATTACAGGAAATTACCGCTAATGACAGTAATAAATTTGTTCTACTGGGCACTAAGATGTGGAGTTTCGCAAGTACTCTTGGGAACAACATATTCACTATAAGCTCGACTATCGTAGCTAGTACTCCAATTTTCCAAGCTACCGGAGGAATAAAAATTCCTGCGGGTGAATTTATAGGAACCACTACAGACCTCACTCTTATGCAACTTATTGATGGCTTGGTTACGATTGATGGTGACTTACGATCAGGTCATATTGGAGTAGACGTAGCCCCAGTAAGCACGACTCAGATACTTGCAGGCGGTACTATGCCAGTCAGTATAACGTCTGCAAGTATTGCAAGTGCAACACTTTTTGATCCAACAGCAACTATTGCATCATTAGCTGGGATTCGGTTCGTAATACAGCTTACCAGTAGCAATGAAACTGTAACAAAACTCTCTGGTGGACAAGGTGTTATAGGGACAACAAATACTTATGGAGGTGCGATACCGGATGCGAGATGCTTTGAAGCCGCAGGGGTAATAAGGCAGACTGCAATTACTGGTGCCGATATAGGAAATTGGGTTGATTATTACGCAGCGAACCCAATATTTTCACCCGGCATCCCTGCGTGGGCTGCTGATATTGATAAATGTTATGGTATTTTTATAGAAAACATTACTGCTGGAACTACTGAGAACTGGGCTATTTTCTCAGCGGGCGGCAACTCGTCACACGCTGGCAATTTCCGCATAGGTGACAATGTAAAGCCTATTTTAGGTGCATTAGAAGTTGAAGGCGTATCCTTCTTTGGCGATCCGGAGCAAGACTTTTCTACGTTTGAAGCCGATGGAACACTCAGGTTTAACAATGCCGCTACAGTATTCAATGACATCTTTATAAGCCTAAGCTCTGCAAAGGTTCCCGCATCAAACGCTCCATCGTGGGATTCGTTTATAAGTAACTTGAACGCATACACTTATGGGCTTAATGACTTTCAGGAGTTTAGTGCGGAAATAAGCCACCCATATAAAGAGGGTTCGGATATTGAATTTCATATCCACGGTGCCACTAATGGACAGGAGGAGTCGGACAAGACTATCAAGTTTGAGGTAGAATACGAACTCGTAGACAATAATACATCTGGTGATTTTGGCGATGCATATACCGGCACTACCATCATGGAAGGCGAAATTACCATTGCATCTGGCACTGCTGATAAGACTGCTTGGGTTATTGATGTTGGTATAGATGGTACGGGAAGTTTTTTGCAAGGGGCGTCTGTGGTAGGAAGAATAAGAAGAATAGCCTCCACTGGAACGGAACCTGTCGCAAATCCATTTGTTATCCAGTTAGGTATGCACATAGAAGAAGATACAGTAGGTTCAAGAACAGAATTAACTAAATAAGGAGAAAGAAATGAACAAAGAAGAAAAGAAGCAAGCAGCACAGGACAAAATCAGAACACAGATCGACAAGGCAAAGCTGGCAGGGTATGAGATGCAAAAGCAGGCTAGCAAGGTGCAGCAAGCCGGACAAGCCCTGAACCAGCAATATGCCCAAAACGAACAAGAAATCGCACAATTAGAAGCTAAACTAAAGGAGTAACAATGGCAAAAGAAGAACATGAATCAAGGATAACTCGCAACGAAAGCGATATTCAGGATATATGGAAAATAATAGAATTGATACGAAAAGGGTATTTGCCTATTTGGGCGACATTCCTTATCGCAGCCTTGTCGTCTGCATGTACAGGACTTATAGTTAGAGTGGTTGTACTCTGATCTACTTTTCATCATAGGACCCTTGCAAAAGGGTCCGCCTCCTCCTTTCAAAGAGGCGGTCAGCTCCGGGTTGGCCGTCTTTTTTACCTATTCCCCTAAAAACTGTTCTTATATTGCTAAGTTTTAACCCTATCTTGCTATTATCACCCTCATTCCAAGATTTATATTGCAGTCTTCTTAATGCGTGGTAAATTGTACGTACAGTGAATGATATTTAAAAGGAGACAGCAAAATGGAACGTACAAGACTAAACATTGGTGATAAGTTCACAGCAGTTATCCGCAGGAGTCCACGGTGTATGCGTCTTGATGGCACAGACGGCACGGGCGATCTTGCTCATAAGGGCAAAGTGTTTACCTGTGCGGGCTTTTCGGAGCACGCTATTTTCGCAGGGGAGATAAGTTATTGCGGAAAAAAAGGGAAGCAGTATGAATGGACGTTTGAATACGCATATTTCGAGATAATAAAAGCCTAACTAAGCACCCGGTAGGGGCTATAAATATTAACTCTTTTAGAAAGGAATGATGATGCCAGAACTAGCGGACATTAAACTAATGAAAGAAACGGCTGTAGGTGAGTTGCTTAAACTCAAAAAAGCCAAGAAAAGCGATGTTATCAAGTCGTTTGTCGAAACAGACACATTGCGGGTCAAGCTCACAACCGATGAAATTCTCGCTGCCGGTGACGCCCTTGCCGAAGCTTTGAGTCAATCGTTCGAGTTTGAAGCGGAACTTGACGAGTTCAAAAAACACATCAAAGGCAAGCTTGCCGAACTCGAAAACAAAATCGACGCCAGCCGTAAGAAAGTCCATGACAAGTGGGAGTACCGGAAAGTCGATACTGTCGAAGTCAAAAACAACACGGTCGGTAATGTTATCAAGATCCGCATGGACACTAGCGAGATATTTGACGAACGCAAAATGACGGCGGACGAACGACAAGGATCGCTGTGGGACGAAGAAGAAACCGAAGATTAAAACCCTTAACGCAGGGCTATCCGTAGCCTTGCCTTAATGGCTTTTAACTTTTAATCAGGGAGAATAGACAAATGTTTAGCGTTAAAGAAAAAATGGCTATTGCAGAAGCTATCGAAAAGGTTTTACTCGATTTGAACCACCCTGAAATGCCAGACGAAAAACCTAAATTCAAATTGCATGTCGAAGGCAAGGAATCGTGTTCGTGGGCTGACATTGAACCAAACTGGACGTTTGATGGAACAGGCAAGCCGATGGGGTATAATTTATTCAATGAAATATCACGGGACTTACATAATACGGCAGGCCAAAGTCCATAAAACGTAACAAAGGGGTCAACGTAGGCCCTGTTAATAATAACCAATTTTAGAAAGGGAAGTAAAATGAACACAGAACAAACAATGCACAAAGTAACAATCGACGAAGCAACCGAAGTTTACGACAATGAGCAGAACCGCGTTACCAGGACTGACCGCGGAGAACGCTATAACAAGCGTATTGCCGGTACATCTAAGCTGGCTTGCGTCCTCAAGGCGTTTGCCACCCTGCCGAAGACTGCCATCACTGATAACCTTGAGGTGAGGGTAGACAACGCCCCTTTTCCCGGCTAATACAACCTGTTCAGGTAGACATGGATGCCGATTCTGCTATCGTGAATACGGAATGCGTACCTGTGCCGCCTACCCCTAGCTACACCCCGGCTCCGGGTGATGTGGTGAGCTTTAATTATGACAACGAAGCATGTAGGGGCATCGTATTTAAAGACAACTACGGCAGTTTGGTGATTGCAAGATATAGTACTGCGAGCGAAGAATCTGGCTGGGGTACTGTAAACACTACTTTAATGGAAGTCTATCATAATCTGCGGAAAACTGGAGATGCCACTATCAACCTTAACGGACTTTCATGCTCGTCTGCTAGTGATGAAGCCAAAGCCTACTTCGCCAAGCAGAAGTCCGAAGCAAGCCCATTTGACGGCGATGAACCTGACGAGCATACCTACAAGGTTGGCGACTTGGTGGAATTTTGTTGGTTTGGTGACTGGAAAACCGTGAAAGTGACGGGAACAGAGGAAAGTACCGGGATTCCCTACAAGTTGCTTTTCAAAAACGGCGAATTCCATTACGGCTCACTGGTAAATCTCCGCTCCCTCTCCGGCACATACGCAGAGCGACAGGCCAAGGCAGTTGAATTCTATGACATCAAGGTCGGCAGCAAGGTTAAGGTAGTGCGGAAGTTTGAAAACAGAGAAGGTGGATGTGATGTTGATTTTAGGGAAAAGGCTTGTTACGTTGGCAAGGTCTTTAGTGTAACTCAGATAGATTCTGAATCCATTGCTATCTCCACTAATCAGGTCGGTCAACGATTTTTCCCTTATTTTGTCTTGGAGCCAGTGAAATGAAAGAGATAGCACTGGCAAATGGCAACGGCGTAGTGATGGTGGACGATGCTGACTTTGATTGGCTGAATAAGCTAAGTTGGCATATCCACCACAGCAAGAATATTTGCTACGCCAGAACTGGTATGAAAGTGGACGGGAAGTACAGGAATGTCCACATGCAACGCCTGATTATGGGTAATCCCGACGGACTTGAAGTTGACCACATTGACGGCAACGGGTTGAATAATCAAAGATGCAACCTAAGAACTTGCACGAGATCACAGAACATGGCTAATAGGCGAAAAGTGGAGTGTGAATCTGGCTATAAAGGCGTTCACAGAAACGGCAAGAAATGGAAAGCTAAAATTGTAGTGAATTACGTCGCCCACAGTCTTGGTACTTATGAGTTACCGGAAGACGCCGCCAAAGCCTACGACCAAGCAGCGAGAAAGCACTTTGGCGAGTTTGCTAATACGAATTTTGCTCTTTAACAATGAAATATGGGGCAGTAGCGAAATCGAAAATAGTGATTAGACGCTGACTGTCGGGAAAGAACGACTAGGGCTGAGATGCCCGAACGCACTTGCAGATGCTTTTTGCATCAGATACCGGGTAGTAACAGAAAGTGAACTGTTACGAGGAAGATATGGGTATCTTTTTTCAACAGGTTTTGTAGAGTACAATAACCCGTGCAGGTTTGAATCCTGCCTGCCTCACTTTAAACTTAACCATCAGAGCGGCGTGGTAGCGTCGGGTAAGACTAGCACTGAGATAAAATGGCTGTTACTACCATAGGCCAACAGGAAGAAACTATATGGGTGCAGGGTGTAGGAATCCTGCCTCTGATGGATGCAATAATTTATAACAAAACACATATTTCTAATGCGAGGTCGAGCCGGAAGACCTTATAACCCAACCGGCAGCAATTATAACCTTATACAAGGAGATACAGAAATGAAAGCTACAACAGAACAGATTAAAGCGTTACAGGAGAACCTGCGACAATATGACCAATTACAAGACGAAGATCAACAGTTCCTATGTGATGTGAAAAATGAACATTTAATTTACCTCGATACCTATAAAGGCATTTGGGAGCAAGTGGGAAGAGATGGTTCTACATCAGTTCACGATATTGTTTACCAATTAAAAGCCGACTACAAGCCAGAGAGCGGTATAGTGGAATGTGAGATACGGTACAACCTAATCAATGAAGATTACCACACCCTGCAATACAAAGATACTGACAAGCAGTGGCGAAGCATAGGCATAGTCCCTGATGGATACATATTCATCGGTTTTAAGTTTGAGGATGGGGAAGGAAACCCAAAATGGTATCCACTGCCGATTATGCCAGTGCGTAACGATTGCCCGCTGGTTATTGGCGATTGTGACCTTAAATATGTCAAGTCCGGTACTATCAAAGTCCTCCACGCCACCCATATTTTATTCCAAGAGGTGCAGGAATGAAAGAGCGATGTATTATCTTTATAATAGGTCTGTTCGCTGGCGCTCTTGGCATTATCCTTTTACATGACCTTAATGATATTCCAGATTGTACTCCGAGCCATCTCACGGACGAAGCGTACAGGGGCACGATGCCCCATTATATAATAGACGATGCTAACCGATTGGAGATAAAATGAGCCATTACCAATTATCTTTAAGAGATAGATTCCAGATCGCCGCTTTCCAAGCGTTTTATCGAGCAGCAGAAATAGGCGGCAAAGATAGATACCAGTGTTTTATCGCCGGTATATGCGGGTCAAGCGATTTGGAGGTTAATAGGCTGTTAGCAGAAAACCCGACCGCTATCGAGGAATGGCAGGCTAAGACCAAAGAAATGAAGCGTAGAAAAAGAAAGAATATAAAATGAAAGACATACACGAAAACTCCAGAGACCCCTACTCTAACGATGCCATAGACGAACACCACCGGTTTGACGATGAGAAAGTAAATCCAAGATTCAAATACTGCGGGAAGTGCGCCCGGTTGACCATTGACGACGACCTTGACGACCACGACCTTTGCATTGACTGTGCGCAGATAATCCTGAACGAAGAAATCCACGCATCGGTAGTCCAAGAGCAATGCGAGACTTGTAACGGGCATATCGGCATGGAGAATACGGAGTGCTACACCCGCTGCGATGAATATAAACGAGTATTTGAAGAAACACGCAGAGAATGGGAGAGTAAATAATGGCAATGTGGGATGGAAAAAAGACAATTTACTTTAAAGACGAGCCGTTAAAAAATTATCCCGGCTGGGTATCTGTTGATTGCGGATGTTGTGGGGGGACTCAATGGGGTGGCGAAGAACCTATTGAGTGTGATATATGCAAAGGTTCGGGTAGTTATTGTAAGTATATTAAGTCGGGTGTACATGCACTGTATCCCGGTGGTCCCTTTATATAGGAGAATGAATAAATGGAAATAACCCAAGAGCAAATAAACGAAGTAACCAAATTTCAATTAAGTCTTAGCCATGAAGACGAGTGGCTGTTTTACCATCTGGCCTGGGTAGCGGGCGACACTGATACAATAACCTTTGAGGACAAATACGAGATTATGAAAAGATGGGATGAATTTAAGGAGAATGAATAAATGAGCTTTCAAATACTAAAATCAAATAGTCCTACTTATGTTGACGGGTTTTTATATACCGTGAACAGTGTAGGGGAACCAGAACCGGCAGACCACGGTTTTAAACAAAGGCTGGTATTGACTGATGGAGAGGGCTTAGAACGTGGCGTCACGGTTTATACACCAAAAAATATGCCTGACCGAGTGCTTGAGCCGGAATACGAGGGCAAGAAAGCCGTGTTTAAGCTAAGGTGTAAGTTTGGCGATGACGGTGAATATTATACTGGATACCCTACGGAAACCGAACCACCTGAAAAGCTGGAAAAAGCTGAAAATTCATGGGAACGCAAAGACCGCAGGATAGCCAAGCAGAATGTTTTAAGGACGGCGGTGATGTTTTATGATCGTGTTAGCTGTAAACCAAATGATATTGATAAACTTGCCAAACATTGGCTTGACTGGATATACGAGGACGAAAAATAATGTACGATGACATACCAAAATCAGAATGGGATACGTACAGGCCAAAACGGTCAAAAAACGGCCACGATGGAACAATAACAGGTAGAACTATAATTAGAAAGGAACGAAATGCAAGTATTATGCAAAGCAGTAGGAAAGTACAAGGATAAGTTTAATCAAACCGGACTTCTGTTGGTCGTGGACGGACAAGACAGATGGTGTGATTTCCCCGGACAACTTGGATGGAAACAGTACAAAGACAAGATTGTCGATGTCGATATGTCGCAGAACGAGAAAGGCTACTGGCATGGTGCTTTTGTGGGGCAGCAAGCCTCACAGGAGCAACCCCCAAATTACCAACCAGCAGACCAGGGCTACACACCACCGCCTCAAGCTGCACCTGCTTACGTACCGCCGCCTAGAGATACTGGCGTAAGCATTGAAAGACAGGCAAGTTTTAAGGCTGCTTGCCATAGATTCCAAGGTATGAGTGAGGCTACTAATACCGAGATTATGACATTAGCTGCTTTGGGAGCCGATTTCTGTATCACGGGTAAAGCTAATTGTGGTGGGCAGGGCGGCGAACACTTTCCAGAATAATAATTACGTGTCCGTTTTTGACGAAGACAACACAAACAAGGGCTGGTTTAACGAAGACGAACTGGCCGAATTAGATGAAATTGATGGAATTGAATAACTGGAGACAGACATGAGTGAAGAACTAAAGCAAACGTATTGTCCACATTGCGGGTGTCATATACTGCGCAAAACAGATAAGATAAAACTAACGTGTCCTTTGTGTTCCAGGGAATTTGTAACCCACGAAGCCCGCTCCGCCCTGTTCGACGAGATGGTGAAAGGGCTAGAGTCAATGAGAGAAATACTTGGCAATCTCGACCAGAGAAAGTGGCCTGCTCCGCAGCAGGAAGCACAGGCTATAGCTATACAGCTTCTAGCCAAAGCAAAGGAACAGCAATGAGCGACTTTAGCTTTATCAAGACAAACCGGCTATCAGTCATGCACATGTTCCTAAATCTCGACTGGACTGCTATCAAGGCAACGCTCGACGGCTGGAAAGACGGACAAGAGGGCAAGCTGGCTATTACAAAGAAAAGCAAGCCCAAGTCTCCTGAACAGCTTGGGTGGTACTACGCATTGCCAAAGAACGGAAACAAGGGCGGTATCTTGCAACAAGCCGTCGATGCTTTCCGTAAAAACGAAGACATGAGCCTAACTATGGATTTTGGCGACAAAAAAGTTGAAGTAGAGCTAACATTAAAAAACATGGACAATTTCCTAAAGCTAAGATATGCAGCGATGACCGGCATCTATAAAAACAAGGGCGATATGGACATGGCTGAATGTTCAGCATTTGAAGACTGGTGTGTGAAATGGCTGGCAACCTGGCTGAAAATACAGATAGTCCCAACCTTAACTTAACGAAAGGAAGTGAAATGGTAACAGACGAAAACGAAAAAAGAATCGAATCAATTTGGTCAATAAATTGCCACTCTTGCTCGCCTATGGCGTGGGAAGAAATAGGTGACGCGGTTGATAATTGCGGCATTGTGGAGTTTCTTGCCAAAAAGCTGGATTGGGGCGAGGGTGCGGTGCAAAACGAGTTGGTTCTTATGGATGATTACGACCCAGACAAAAAAGGGACGATTACCATAGAGATACCGGAGTCGCTATGGGAATCTCACGAAGAGGAGTTACAGGCTATGCACGACAAAATTGACGACGCAATCGACGCCGCCGGTCCAGGCTGGAGTTTTAATTGCTAAAACTTACAGAAAATCAAAAATAGTTCTTGCAATTACAGAAAGATATGGTATAATACGAGAATGGTCGAAGTGCAATACAATTTAATATCAATTAACCTCCCGTCAGGAGACGCACATTTGACCATGTGTTATCCCTGGCGGGTTTTTTTATGGAGTGAATCATGGACGTAAAAAAAGAATTAGAAGAAGGCAGGCGGATTGTGGTATCTACATCTAATCCTAAGCTGTTGGAAAATAAAACTCTTATCAAAGCCTGTATAGATGTAATAATAAAATACAACAAAGACAAGGCTATTAAACCCCCAACCCAACAAGCAAGGGAGTAAGACATGAGTAAGAACCTTGACGAAATACCAGCTTTTCAATGTAACGTAGATAGTTGCACTAATGTTGACGGGTGCGGAATTTTTGAGATGCGCACTGAGGAATGGGTTTCAGGGGATGCGTGTAAAGGGTGTCAATATTTGATAAAACCTAAAAAGAAACGATTAAGGGAGTAAGCAATGACTATAGGTGAAAACATAAGAAAACTACGGCAAAGAACAAAAGTCGAAAAACCGATGTCGCAAGTCGATCTTGGGGAAAAAGTTGGTATGTCAGGCGCGGAAATTTGCAATTTAGAGAAAGGCCGTAGGGTCGGCTGTTTGAAAAATATAGCCAAGATTGCCGCTACCTTTGGCGTAACAATAGATGAACTTGTAAATGGAAGTTTTCACGATTAAAACCTAAATTAAAAAGAAACGATTAAAAAGAGCTATGCTAAAGGCAGGACGCAAAAATGACAACCGAGAATCAGCGGGTAAAACAGGTAGACGGCTGATGTCAAGGGTAAACCGGACAAGAACACCCCAAACCCCGACCGGCAACTGCGGCAGAAATTAGTACAGGGTATAATAAAAAAAGCTCTTTCCCTAAAGTTAAAGAAAAGACTGAACTGACTAACAGCACTATTAGTAAGGGTAGTCCGGAGAAACTCGGTGAGTAAAGAAAGAGAAGAAAAAATGAGCGAAAAACAAAAATATCTTGATTTTGTGCTGCTTACGAACGAAGAACACGCTAAACTGGTGATCCTGTGCGGTGCTGACATACTGGACAGCTTGATAGACGATCTAAACAACTATATTGGCAGCAAGGGCAGAAAGTACCGCTCACACTACCATGTTATTAGAGCGTGGCACAAGAAGAATGGGCGACCGTCGGAAAAAAGGCAAAAAACAAAGCTGTTTCCTATTTCCGGCAAGACGTGCAGCAGGCGGAAATGTCCCTTGCCAGCAGTGTATAAGGATACTGGGGGGAATTACGACACATACTCGTGTATCGAACATATGCCAGAAAAAGTAAAAGAAATATATGGATAAACCCGGAATGTAAACGAATACTATTTGGATAAGGAGTTGAAGTAATGGCATGGACGGATGGAATAAAAGAAGTTGCTGTGGGCGTAATGGATTATGGCCCAGAGTTTTCGGCTTATTTCAGATATGAGTATATTGTGTTGTTAATAAAAGACGACGGAGTGATGGAGGACATTCCCGGCACTTTCACAAACAGGGCGGAGTGCCGGGCACGAGCAATAGAGATACAAGGCATGGTGGGGAAAGCGAATGGTTCATGTAATCTTAATAAAGACATGAAATTAGATAGCAAGAACATGCATGGCAAACAATTAGAACTGGTCGAAAGGCGAAAATTGGCATGGAGAGAAAAAATGAAATCATCGCTTGAGCGAAAACAGGCCGCTTCACATAATATCAATGCTCCAGGCGGTGCTTACGATCATAGCCAGCGGTAAATACGTGCCGGATGCTTGCAGATGGCTTAAAAAGAAACGATACGATGATTATACAGTGAAAGGATAAGAAGATGCTCATAAATAAAATCGGAATTGAAGATATAAGGAATAAAGCCGAACATGGAATCGCCAACAATGACGATTGCAAGGCTCTTTTAGAGTATATTAACGAGAGCATGGACACTGAAGGGTTTACCGATAAAGTAGTGGAAGCCGTTGAGGACGCTATAAGCGATTCAATATGTCAGGCCACTATTGTTAATGCGGTCGAAAGAGCAGTGTTGAGACTAAAGCTATAAAAGACCCCCAGCAACGGAAAGGAAGTGACATGAAAAGTCACGAAGACAAAGAGTTAGCCCGCGACGGGTACAAGGTATTTGATAAAGTAGTTATCCTTAGTGGCCGTCTAAAAGGCGAAACAGGTGTTATCCTTGGCATAACAAATCTTAACATGGAATACCTTATTATTGTCAGGCGTGACAACAAAAGGGCAAGGATTGATTCTATGGGGTTTAGGCCGAGAGAGATCAAACTGATAGCAACGGAAAGGAAGTAACATAATGATATTAGGCTTTAAAAACCAATTTGAACCACTGATTTTAGATGGCACAAAAATACACACAATACGGGAAGACAAACATAATCGGTGGAGAAGGGGCAGGGATATTCACTTCGCCACGGGGATAAGAACTAAAAATTACAACCAGTTCTTTAGCGGTAAATGTAAGTCTACTCAGAGAGTTATTCTGGTTAATCATGGGAATCATGTCTATTGTAATATCCAGACAGGCGAAAATGAGTATATACACAACGATTGTGTTGAGCACGAACCTACTAAGTGGCGAAACAGTTATATAAGATTCTATAAAGGTACGAACGCAAGGAAAGCTGGAGAGCTTTGTTTGCTGGGTGATTTATGCAAAAATGACGGCCTGACATGGGATGAGTTTAAGGAATGGTTTGTTCCGAAGCAGGGCGATAAGTTTACAGGTAAAATAATTCATTGGACAGATTTTAGATACGATAGCAAACAGTTAAGGGAGTAGAACAATGGCGTGCAGCCACAAATGGTTTACGGGTTTCTACGGGTGTATATGTGAGGTTTGCGATATTTGCATTACATTTGACAGTTTTATAAAGAAATACAGCAAAAAGGATTTGTTTACAGTGCGGAGAAAAACCGCTAAAGACTATGAGGGTTGGTTAAGGGAGTACCCAAATGGCTAAGAGATCGGCAGCAGCAAGATTATGTGGGATAATGCAGTTGTACGCACGATTGCTTCATACAGACGAGAATGGATATGGATATTGCTGTTCGTGCGGGAGGTCTCTATCGTGGGGTGAGTCTCAGGGCGGTCATTTTCAGCCCAAAGGACGGAACTACAACGCCGCCGGATTTGAGGAGGATAACATAAACCTACAATGTGCTGAATGTAACTGTACACTTCAAGGCAATCCAGCCGGGTACGTGTCTTATATGCTGGAAGAGTACGGGCAGGATGTGATTGACCATCTGAAAGATTTGAGTTACAAGTATCTGGAAACCGAGGAAGTCCGAGACCTTGCCAGAATTTACAAACAGAAGTGCCGAGATTTAATAAAAGACAAAAACTTTGAAATTAAAATACCAAGCTAGGAGCCATAATGGACATAGCAAAAGAAGCAGCCAAACTATTTAGCCCGCCGCCGTGGAAGCATAAGCAATATCAATGCTGGAACGACCCTCCAGTTTGGCGTTGCCGTAAATGTTTATTGGAAGAAACAGGGCATCAAAAGATGGCAACTCCTTGCCCCATCCCCGACCCTATCGATATAACAGACTGGAATGTGGCGATGAGGTTGATTCGAGAAGTAACCCATTGTTCTGTCGGGATGGTGGACGTTTACAATAAAAGGTGTAACAAAAGTTATCGGTGGGATGATGACCCCGAACGCACGGTAGCGATGGCTTGGTTTGCTTCACCTCTATCAACCCCACAGGATTATATTGAAGCCGCTTGTATAACTAGAGCAAAGGAGAACTATAATGGCCATAAAAATACCTAAAGAGAATTTCAAGCCTTCTGAAAAAGCGAAAGAATGGCTCCATCGCTCATTGCATCCGACAAAAAATAAGAATAAACAAGACTGGGTAGTAGGTAAACCAAAGGAGAATAGCAATGACAGATAACAACGAATTGAAACTGCCGAGCGAGAAACGAAAAGAGGTGTTGAGTTTCGTGAAAGAAGCGTTCTGCATTACAGGCGATGTTGAATTGGTATACAAAGCTATCGCTTTTCCTGCATACATTAAAGGGCACGACGACAGGCGAGGTGAGATACGAATTGCATTTGGCGATTGGAACACCCGCCCGGAACCGGATAACAACGTAGTAAAACCGACACACGACACAGTGCCAGATGGTGATAAATACAGGTGTGTCGAATGTGGTAAAACTTGGCCTCTTAAAGGGAATGACCCGCTAGAACTGGACAAAAGAAAATGTACTCGTCCGGAACTAGATAACAACGTAGTAGCAGATGCAGAAGCGTGGATGGCAGACAATGATTACAGAATCCTTGTAGAGCTAGTATCTGCAACCCCTCACATCACCGCCCTCATATCCCAAGTAAAGTCATTAAAGGCAGAGCGGGATAAGTTGAAAGGTACCTGTATGTGCATGGATTGTGGTAAAACAATAAAAACGATTGAGCAAAGCAAGCACGACAAAGAATGTAAACATTAAGAAAGGAAGGTAAATAGAGATGGGAAATGAAGCTTACAAAAAAATGTTGGAACGAGAGGAATTGATAAATAAAACCATTGAAGCTGAATTTGATGGAGTCGAATTAGCTTGTATTGTTGGCGATCTTATCGACCTTCGCCAGCAGCTAGACAAAGCCAAGGCAGAGATAGCGAGATTAACAGCACCGCGTAACCATACTGATTATTTTGCCTATGAACGTGAATACAATAAATTAAAAGCCACCAAAGACGCTACCATAGCAGGGCTGAGAGGGGCGTTGGAGAAAGCGAAACAAGAATACAATAATGCTGATAGCATGAATGATGGCGTTGAGTTAATGCTTGATACAATTACCAAAGCCCTTGCATCCACCCCGCCAGAGAGTAAGCCCTTTGTGGCCTATTTTTGCGGGGCTAAGCAATGCGATGAAGTGTTGGTAAACCTGAAAAGAGTGATCGAAACAAAGCCAGAGAATCCCTGTGAGTGGAAGTATGACGAAGAGCATGAGAAATATGATACGTCTTGCGGTTCAGCATGGAGTTTTATCGACGAGGGCATAGAAGAAAATGGCGTTAAATTCTGTCATAGATGCGGAAAGCCAGTTGTAGAAGAGAAAGGACTTGAAGATGAAGTATAGACACTTGCACGGATATAAATATGAATTGATAGAAGATGTGACGGTAGCTTCGATTGCTGCTGTTGGCAAATCGCCACCGTATATCACGTTTTTAGGTAGTACAATGACGGTTAATGCTGGTTATGCATGGGACGGACCGAGCGGCCCAGGGATTGATACCCCGAACTTTATGTGTGGATCGTTAATCCATGACGCCTATTACCAGCTTATGCGAGAGGGACACCTTAACGCAAAGAAGTGGCGAAAGTACGCCGATGAAGAACTGCGAAGAATTTGTATCGAAGATGGTATGAGTAAATTCAGAGCATGGTATGTATATCGTGCTGTGCGAATATGGGGAAAATGGACTTGCAAGCCCCGGAAAAACCCAAGGGGAAAGGTTGTAGAATTATGACAAAACTATTCCTAATAATCTGGGCTGCCTTTTGGCTGGCGGTAGCGATAGTTATGTCCGGCTGCCAGCGTACAGACTATCAAGCCGAATACCACCCTAACGGCAATATTAGCCTGTTGTACATCAGTAACACGTCATGGTGTACCGATTCAAGCTCAAAGAAGATCATAATAGACCCAAACGGACTTGCGACATTACTCGGCTACGACAAAAAAGAGGATTCTATCAAGGCCAAAGCCCTGATCGGCCCTGTGCCGGTGACGGTGGAAACAAAGGACGAGTAACTATAAACGTGGGTAGAAAGAGAGGTGACGATGCGATAGTAGACGTTCAATGAGGGCCGGTCTTATGGCTGGCCCTTTTATTCTTGATGACAGTCGCCTTTCTCAAACGGAAACTCCTGGCAAACATCAGGTTTCCACTTTTTACCGAGATACTTATGAATCATGCACTCGTTATTGTTATCGAGCATAGCACACCGGCCATCGTCGCTGAATAATTCTCCATTGATAAGCGGGTACATTGTGCGAATTAAGGGGTGGCTACTATTAACCCATATAGTACCCATATCACAGCACTTGGCGCACTTTTTGCAGTGAAAGCTCATTTTGGCCTCCAGAACTTCCACCATTTACGTTTGTAGAAGTAATAATTTCTTTCGATACATCTATCTTTAACGGATTCATTGCTAAGGGTAAACTCATACAGTAAACATGCGTAGACACTCACACAATCTCTACATCGCTTCATTTCACTTTCCTTTCCAATCGTCTAATCATTGCCTGGCACTTGCGTATAAAGCACAAAGCACCGTTGTCGCCCTTTTCGTAACGCGCACGGGCAAGGCTTATGTGCTTGCGTAGCGTGGTTATTTGGCAGTTAGGGCAGTTCATTTGCACTTTCCAGAGCAATCTTGAGGTCTTCGCGCCATTGTTCTGCACCAGGTTGTTCCCTTAAAGCACACCACGCATCACCGCCGTCGCTGGCAGTCAAAACAATATCGCCAAGCCATTTGAGTAGTCCTATATGCATCGGAAGCACATTTGCCGTCTTTACGATGTATTCGGCATTGGCTTGGTTTAAGTTGATGGCTTTACCACTACTATCTCTAACGACAAAGCATTTTGCTAAGTCAGCATCAGGGTAAGCTTCCATCGTCCACGGTAATTTAGAATGTTCCATAATTACTCTCCATTCTCCGGCATAGCCGGGGGTAGGGTTAGCGTTTCCAATGGGCGGTTGCGTACCGCCAACGTATTCTACCTCGTTCGTGATTAGTTTCCGCATCCCAGCCCCTTATTTTCCGATCACAAGAGGGGCAGTTGGATTGGTCGTCACAAATAGCCACTCCACAACATTCCGTGAAAAAGGTACTGTTCGTGCCTTGTGGCATCAATGACTGAACGCCTGACAAATATTCAGGATTGATATTCATAATTTCACATCCTTTCAGTAATACCGCCCGGCTAGCCGAAGCTACCGAGCGGCTAATTGTATGCTGACCACGAGCCAGCAAGTAAGGTCTATTTGACGTAAAGCAGTTTGGCTACAATAATATATATTGCGATCTCGGTCACAGCACTAAGAAATCGCACGTTATCACTATACTCCCTTTCTAACATTTTCTCAGCAATACAGGTGTAAATCAAACATATCGTCGGCCATAAACCCATCCAGAGCATAAATACGAAGTTCTTCATAATCTCATTCCTTAAAAGGCACTATTGCCAAGCCACGCTACAGGAATCGAACCTGTCATACGACCGCTGCGGGCGGGGGTGTGGTTAATTAAAGCCTTGAATCCACTTTTCTGCATCTGCTGTATTATCCATGTTGCCGCTCATTAGAAGCATCATTCCCATTCCAAGTGCTGCATGTCCCTCTGTTTCCGGGTGTTTTCCCATATCAGACAAAAATGATGCAACAGCGGTTGTAATGTCATTCTGCTGGACATATTCCATTGCTCTGTCTTTACACCATTGTAAGTGTTCCGATCTATTCATAATTCGTTTCTCCTTAATAAGTGGTTAGTTCTTTTCGGCATCGGCGATAGCTTGCTCGATAAATTTTCTTGATGGTGCATTGTCAATAAATTGTACGGCGTATCTCAATGTAGATAGTAGATCAGTCTTTTGCTCGGCTAATTGTTTGGGTGTAAAGCCTGTTTCATTGTAAATAGTGCCAGCTTCGGCGATCAGGGCGGCGTTATTAACAGCTTCATCCATGCTTATCGCATCATGTCCGCAAGATTTACCGTCCTTATATCCGTCAATTCGGCCTATAGTGAATTTATCGGTTTTGATAAATATATGTCTCATGTTGTTCATATCAAAGCCCTTGCCTTTATTAGCGGCTTCCCACTTGCCTTGTGTAATCATAACTCTACCCTTTCATAGTGGTTTTTAGTTAGCGGTAAATCAGTTTTTTGCATTGTTCACATAGTTTTTTATCAGGCGCACCGAGTATGAGGTCATATTGGTACTGGCGGTACATTAAACAGGATGTTATTTTGCAGTGGCCCATTCCTCGATTGTGATATTCTTCGTGCAGCAACAGATTAGATAGTCGATTGTTCATCCCGCGAGCATGTACCCAGTCCAAGTCTATGTATATCCGGTCTCCGTCCGCCCAAGGGTTGCCCCGGACGCTGTACCACCTAACCTCTGATCGGATACCAGTGTTTTTGGCTATAAGCCGGGCCTGTTCGATAGTAAGTCGTGACCCGCAGCCTGAACATAACAGTAGCAAGATCACCAGTTTTTTCATTTTCATAATACATCTCCCTATATAAGTAGTTAGTTCTTGCCTTCTTCCCAATCGCATCGGACGCATCTGCAATGATCTGTCTCGCTGTCATATTCGACGGGACTTCCGCAGTTAGGACAATATCCAGCACATATTTCATACATAATTATATCCTTAATCCCTTAAAACCCCTCCAGCCAAACAGCAGCCAGAGGGGGGAATGAAGGGCGTTCTAGTTAGTCATCCCAATTAGTTACAATGTTCACCAGTTCAGCATCTGGGTATTGCTTTCCCATTGCTCGCCGGGCGTGTAAATTCGTAGGAAAGTTGTTTTTGGCAAGCAAGTCTAAACTGGCATCTTTCCCATTTTGTCCGTATGCCTCAACATACCAATATCCGTCGTCTGGACTGTAAATAACGTCGTAATACATAATTAAACCGCCTTTCTAGTTAGATGTGCTTCCTTAGACTCTCTTTAATTAGATCAACAGCAGTTACACACGCCTTTTCAGCCTCCCTGCGGTTGGTGTACTGTTGATGCCACATAGCCCGCAATGCGATTTTTTCATCGGTGGTGTCGTTCATTGACTTGGCAATGTCGTTTGCAACACCAGAGGCACTGTCTGAGTGCCATTTAGCCTGTCCTTCAATGGCTTCTATCGCTCTGTATATCTTGGCTAAAAGTATTTCCTCGTCTGTTTTTGGTTCGTCTGCCATAATCCTATCCCTTCAATAAAGTGATTAAAGCGTTTTAGTTAGACACTTCCGTATTCCCATCCCATCAAGGCTGCATCCATATCGTATATTTCCGCCAAAAGCTGTTTTATGAGCTTGTCGGCTACAACGCAATGGAATTTATAAGTATCTTCACCGCAGTTTTTCGGCTTATTTTTCAAGTGTTCCACGGCTATTTCGATTAATGCGTCTCTGGTTCTCATTTTGGTTTCTCCGGTCTGTTTTGTAAATCGTTCTTATTGAATTTACCTACAATAACAGAGCACTCGTAAAAATCTGCTTCGGCTGCCTGTTCGATTAGCTTTTCGAGTAGAAGTATTCGCTTGCGAAGGACATTTTCAACGCTTCTGCCTGCTGCTATTTCCAGAGATTTAATGTCCATGGCTCCAAACTCGTCGGCAACCTCTAGGATTGTTGTAAGGTCTTCTTTTGCTGGTTTATCTTCCATTTTATTCTCCTTTGTGTTAGGGTTTAATATATTAGTGTTTTGGCTGCTTCTGCAATAAGGCTATAACAGGACTCTGTATCGTCTTCGGATGCTTCGTGGACAATATTAGACAGTCGCTCTACTTCGTCTATGAGTAGCTGCCCGATAATGACCGCCCTAGAGTAGTCTTCAATTAAGTCTGTGGGTTTATATTTAGGGTTTCCAAGGTCGCTATTTGCTTGTTTGAGGAAATCTTTAATTTTTTTGGAAGTGCATTTAGAATTGTAGGCTTTCCGGCAACTATACAGTAATTTTCGGGGCGGCTCATATCTAGGGTCGCCATCCGGTGCTAGGTTGACAAGTGCGACAAGGTCAGCCGCAGACATATCCGAAGTAAATGTGTATTCTTTACCGCACACACAGCATTTAATCTTATGGTCATATATAACCCACGCCGTCGTTCTGTTACATGATATACAAGTTGCGACTTCGTCCATTTTCACGCCTTTCATATAAATACGTGGCCAACGTCTTTGACTACAACATCAGCAGCTTGAGATAATAGTTCTTTTGCTTTCGCTTTTGCGTCTTCTTCTGATAAGCCTGTAACCATAAGTCTTCTGACAGTTCTACAAAAGATTTCTTCAATTTCTTTATAAGTGACTGACATAATCAAACCGCCTTTCTAGTTAGAGTAACCCTTTGATTCCGATAGTTTCGCCGTAAGTCTTGCCGTTGAACTCAGCAACACCAAGCACGTTCGATCGGTCTTTTAGCTGTTTTATAACGTCAACTGCCTTTTTCATGGTTTCATGTCGCTGGAATCCAATATGACACCCGCCAGCGTGACAGTGATACACAATAGAATACCCTAATTGCTTGCGTTTTCCGACGTTTTCCGCTGTAACATTCATAGTCTTTCTCCTTCAAAAAAGCAGCCCGCCCGGTTTGCCGTGGGAAGCGCGTAGATATGACCTACTGGCCGGACAGGCTGAAAGTTACAACTAGTTATTTCGATTACGTTTCCCATGACACTTGAAATTATACACTATGGCTTGAGCATTGCAAGAAAAAAATAATTATATTTTCACTATTGCGTTATTGAGCCAAAAACACAGAAAAACTTTAACACATTCTTAATTTTTCCCTTGCAATTATTTTGAGATATGTTATAATGAAAGAACTTCGACGGGGAAACCCGTTCGCCCGTAGCTTTCGGGATGCGGGCATCGGCAAAAACAGCGGCAATAATAGCGACTTAGAGACAAGTCAGCCAAAATTGGCTTTAAATGAAGTCGGCTAAATGCCGCTTTTAAAATAGAATACGGGTAGGAACCTGATGTTTTGCCTCCCACAGTGTTAGTTTTACTTTTTTAGTATTATGGGTTATACGGCGTCCCTGTGAGCCTAATCATAGGGTGGTGGATTCGCCGGGTTGTTCTATCAATCTGGTCCCCGCTGTCATATTTTGACAGTGAACACGAATGTCTAAGTAACGCCGTACCCGGCTGCGAACGGTAAGATAACTTTACTCGGATATTTTAAAAATAAATAATGCTATCGGCGGCGTGGTAGCGTCGGAGTAGTAAAAGCTAGTGGGGATCGCTGTACTACCAATCAGCGTTACAACTTAGCTGAAAGCTGAATAAGCGGTGCAAGGTGGGGAATCTTGCCCGATAGCACCTAAATACAACCAGCGTAAAGCTGATAAAAAGTAAATAACGGGACGTAGCATAACGGTAATGCGTCAGATGAATATCTGAAAATGTGGCTGTTTAGTCAGCACGAGTGAAAGTGTGCACACGGAAGCTCGGCGGTTCGACCCCCTCCTGCCCGATTTAAAAAGTAAATAGAGCGCAGTTATGATAAAAAAACCTTTATCTGCGGGGTAGGAATACCGCCAAAAAAGGGAATTTGCTCTTTTCCTGACAAATACCGTCATACGAAAGGCAATCTTTAAAACAAGCTGGGAATATTGTACAAGGCTTGAACGTGGAATTGCTGACGGAGGCCAAGCCATACGGATATAAAGACAGGCCTTTGGGGATTATCAAGTATAACCTGCTACTGAATAAATACCGACAAGCTGTTATCCGTGGCTTGAATTCGGTTTAGTAAAAGGCGCATACGTTTCTTTCGTAACGCGCGCGCCTCACAAATAACAGTCCTTAAAGGGCTTTAAAACGCAAATAGAACAAATAACAGAAGCAATGGAAAAGGCCAACATTGACCATGTACTTTTAATGGGCGAAGAAGCTGGCATAACACACGTCCAAGACCTCTGGACAGCATCAGTAGAGCTTACAAGGGCATGTGAACTTAAAATCGCAGAACTAAGGGACTAAAATGCCAAGCATAAAAGACCAATCAACAGTAGAGGCTATAGCAAGGGAGTATTGCTCTAATGGTCGTAAAAAGGGTAAAGCACTTAAAACAATAGGTTATAGTGAGGGATATAGCAATACACAAGGTATAATTGTAGTCTATAGCAATGTAAGAGTAAAGGCCGCTATTAAGCTAATAGACGCTAAAGATGAACAAAAATGCGAATATACAAAGGAAGAAGCGCAACGCAGGCTTGACGCAGCCTACAACCTTGCAATAGACGATAATCAGGCTTCCGCGGCTGTTAGTGCGGTTGTTGCGGCTAATAGAATGCGTGGATGGGACAAAGATAACGATATGGGCACCGAAAAGCCACGCGACCTGAGCGATGAGGATTTGGCTGAGGCCAACAAGCTCGGCGATGCAGCCATAAGACTATCTAAGACAGGGAGTTAAGTAATGAATACGTGTAAGCTTGACCCGGTGATGTATGCACCACGCACCAAGCGTGACAAGGTTAGCGTGACAGACCTTAGCGTGACGTCGGACTGGGACACACCGAAAGGTCGTGGGATTCTCGCCAGCCTAAATAGGCAGCTTGACAACATACACCCCGACCAGCCAATAGCCGTTGACACCGAACAGCGAGCGAGGCAAGGCAGGCGCACCAACCCTGACTCACTGAACTACGGAGCATACCTCACAGCCGACCAGCTACACGATGCAGGGCTCAAGGCTAATAGAGTACCAATCCCAGGTGACAGTGACTACAAGGGCGTGTGCGTCAAGGTGGACGGTGTGTGGAGGGTCAAGGCTGCATAGGGGGGGCCTAATAATTCGCATAACCCCCATTGGGGGCGGCGGGTGTGGATAGTACTACCTGCCAGCCATTATATATGAGTTTTTGAGAAAGAGTATAAATAAGATACAAGAATAGGAGAAAGAATAATGACAAGATTTAAGATGTGGAGTCGCAAAGAGCAAAAGCGTTGCCCGGCTTTGCAAGGTTTGGTTGCGATGGCAGGGATGGCTAAGACAGAACGTCAATTCAAAGATGTTATTGCAAGTATGGAGAAACGGACAATGACTAAAGACGTGTACAAGACTTTAGATAGGATATGCCGTCGATTGATTTCTGGCTATAGACCAGCGAGTAACTTTTAAGGAGAAAGATTATGAGAAAATGGTTATGTAGGTTATTTGGACACAAGGGCAGTTTTACTATGACCCACCCTATGGAAGAAGATGGCAATATTGTATTTCAGAGGTGGTTGTTCTATTGTAATAGATGCGGGCACACAAAGGACAGTGAGTGTACTGGTGGTGTTAATTAAGACCTGTTAAGGAGAAAAGAAATGAAGACTAAATGTGAGAAACGCGGCCATCACCGCTGGAAGCTGAAAAGTCGCTTACCCGGTCGTATTCTTTCAAAATGTATTGATTGTCCAAAAGAGGTAATAGAATTTGCTAAGTAAAGACCCAAAAATCTTGAATGATCAAATAAGGCAAGGCAACGCCGGTTACTGGGCTGATTCCTGGGGAATCCGTTTACAGGCAGCGAAGTTTACTTTCAATGGCTTTGAGTACCAACGTGATACAATGAGCTACCAAGGCCGAAGATTGTGTTATATGAAAGCCCGTCAGAGCTTTGGTGCGACCATAAATGAAGTATTAAAAGACTTGCATGGTATGATAACCGGCAAATACAAGCTGGGTGTGGCACATATCTTCCCGACTACCGATGAGGTTAGCGAGTTCTCGAAGTCTATATTTAAGCCATTGATAGCTGCCAACAAGACATCTATCGGTCAATATGTCAAGAATGTAGCCGGAGGTACGGATACTACGACTTTAAAGCGTGTTCGTGATTCGATGTTATTTTTACGTGGTGCGAGACTTGGCCAGAAAGTCGGCGACACAAATGAGAACACCTCCTCGAAGACATCTGCTTTTTCGTGTGACAAGTGTGTTTTTGATGAGGTTGATTTTATGTCGCCAGTGGCTATAGTCAAGTATCTTGAGAGTATGAATATGTCACCTCATAAACATGAGGTTTATCTTGGCAATCCATCTCACGAGGATTTTGGGATTGATCTTATATTCCAGAAGAGCGACCAGCGGCATTGGCATAGAAAGTGTTTTCATTGTGGTGAATGGACCTGTGCGGAATTAAGTTTTCCCGGTTGTGTAAAGATTAAACATGATGGAACTGGTTATATCGGTTGTGATAATTGTGGTAGAGAAGTTCCTGTATGGGCTGGAGATGGGTCTGGCGAGTGGGTTCCAAAGTTTAGAGATAAATCTAAATATATGTATGGTTATAGAGCATCACAGTTAATGACGCCATTTACCGATCCGGCAGATATATTGGAAGCGTTTACAAATCCTCCATTTGATAATCTTGCAGACGTCTATAGGTTGAAACTAGGTTGTGCATACTCCGATAGTTCTGAAAAGCTGAAGCGAAGTGATGTGTTGGCAAACTGTAGTGGTAAGTTTCCGGCAATAAGTCATCCCGGTCCGTGTGCGATGGGTGTCGATGTTGGCAAAATAGGTCATGTGGTTATAGGAACGAAGATCAGTAAGGATGTATTTGAGATACTGCATACATGCAAGGTTGATTTAATTACAAACGGGTTTGACCCGGTTGCAAGGTTGGCAGAAAAGTTCAATGTCAAAAGTACTGTGATAGACATACGCCCTTATGAATCGGAAGCAAGGAAATATCAAAAAAGTCATCATGGCACATATTTGTGTCAGTATAGCGACACACAGATAACTGAATCGGTATTTAACGAAAATACCGGCGTGGTGAAGGCTCATCGGACGGGAATCTTTGACCGAACACATTCGTTGATACTTAACGGTAATGTTATTTTACCGACCCAATGCCCGGAAGTTGAAGAGTTTGCTCGTCAGTGTTGCAACTGTGCGAAATTCGAGGAAAAGGATAAACGAAGTGGCACATTGACATTCAGGTATCGACCGACCGGTGACGAACAGGAACATCTCAGGCACGCGTTTAATTATTTCGTTCTTGCTGCGGGTAGGTCGGCAATGCCAAAGGCTAAGTCGAGTAGAAACAAACACAGGCAGACAAACGCAAAGATAAGGACATAATATGGGAAAAATACTTACTGGTTTAGGGTTAGTAAGTAAACCAAAAGAAGTAAAACCCGCTCCACCGCCCCCGGTGCAGCCGCCTCCTGCGTTATCAGAGACTACCGAAGCTGGTGAGGTTGCAAAAAAGCAACGCGGTAAAACAAGCAGGGAAGAAACTTTCCTGACGGGTGACTTAATCCCATCCGAAGAATTTCTTAAAACTAAAAAGAAGAAATTAGCATGAGTGACAGAGCAATAGAACTACTAGCTTTATACGATAGGGAATACAACGGCAACGGTGATGCTAACTTTAGGAGTATTTACCAAGAAGTCGCCGATGTTATGTTCCCCCGTGAGAGCAATATAACTACCGAAAGAGCTAAGGGTGATGTGATAGGCCGAAACATCATCGACCCTACGGGGCTTATGGCGTCAATGGATATGGCAGCAGGCTTGTCGATAAATCTATTCCCTCCAGGTGATAAGTTTTACAATGTCAAAATGTCCGACCCGGAACTGAATAAGATTCCAGAAGTAGAAAAGAAACTCTTAGAGATTACCGAAGTCTCTCACGAAAAGAGGGTTAATTCCAATTTCATGCTTCAGGCTAACGAGACAGTCCGTTCACTGGGTACGTTTGGAACGGGCAATATGTTCTCCGATTGGAAGGCTGGTATTGGACTTACGTATAAAGACTACGATATAGGCATGTACACTTTCATGGAAAACGAACTTGGTCTGGTAGATACCATGATGATAGAGTTTCCTTTCACCGCGAAACAGGCTTTCCAGAAGTGGGGCGATAAAGCCGGTGAGACGGTGGTTGAAAAGGTGGAAGATGAAAAGACTCGCGGTGACGAGTTTAAATTTGTATGGATAGTCCGACCAAGAGACCTTGATAAACAGACTAGTGACGAGAATACTGCAATGCCTTTTGAGTCTATATATATTTCACGAACCGATAATGTGATAGTAGAAGAGGGTGGGTTCCCTGAGTTTCCGTTTCAGGTTCCAAGGTGGACGAAGTCCTCTCGTGAGAAATGGGGTCGTGGCGTTGGTACTTTCGCTATCGGTATTGTGAACGGTTTACAGACAGAAAAGAAAGACTTGATAGAATGTGGCAATCTCCACAATAACCCACCGAAAGAAGTTTTAGAGTCTTACGAGGGCAAGGTCAAGGTATCTCCCGGCGACCTTAATTGGGTTACTGAAAAAGGAACTATTAGGGCTATCGAACAGCAGGCTTTGGGTAATTTCGTAATCACTGAAAAGATTATCGAGATGGACCAGCAGAATGTAAAGAAGATGTTCTTCCTGCCTGCTTTTAGTCAACTTGAAGAGTTAAAGGGCGACCGCAGGAACGAACTTGAGATACGTTCACGACTTGCCGAGGGTCTTAGAAAACTCGTCATGCCCGTAGGTAGGATTCAAACCGAATGGCTCACAGGTCTTGTCATAAGAGATGTCATGCTGCTGATAAGAAACGGTGTGATTAAAGACCTGCCGGAAGAAATGGAAGGTAAAAAGTTTAAGATCGAATATGTTGGCAGACTTGCTCTTGAACTTCAGGCCGCGCAGTCGATGGGTTGGTTAAGATGGGTACAGGAGGGCGCAGATATTGACAGTACCGTTGAGGGTGTTAATGTTCTTGATAATGTAAATATTGACCACGGATTTAGAAGTCGCGGCGTAACCCTTGGTGTCAGTGTTGACGATATAGCAACCGATGATGAAGTTAAAGAAAAGAGAGCAACAAGAGAATCACTGCGTAAAGAAGCACTTGATTTACAAATAGCACAAACCGCAAGTCAGGCGTATCCGGGTCTTACGAAAGCACCGGAAGCCGGGTCTGTCGCAGAACAGTTGGAAGGATAAATTATGCCTAAGCATACACCCGCAAAACGAAGACGTAATAAAAAAGCAAGAGCATTGGTTAAAAAGGGGAAAAAGAAATGACTTGGAGAGAAGAAGCGAAAGAACTTGGCGTACCTTTGTATGACCATGAACTAAAAAGAATTAGGAAAAAGGCAGATGTGTTGGCAGATTTTCCCAATGCTAAAGAGTTTAAGAGACAAAGGGAAAAGCCGGAAACTATTAAAGTTATTATTACTCCACGAGAAGCAACCGAGATTTGTAATAAAGCATTAAAGGTTGTCGCCGTAGAGCGAGGGCTTGGCGAACCTATCACTTGCGAAAAGTGGTTTGTAAACTGTAAACGAAAAGGTATTGTATTTAAAGGACAGAAAAAATGATATGTTCCTACTGCAATGACCAATACGAGACAAATAGGAAGATAAGTTATTATTGCGAAAAATGTAGGACGTTTTTTAGAGAGAGATATAGAAACTCCAGACGCCTCCGTTTTGAAATGAAGGCGATCCATCCTTCTCCTATGGGTGATTACGGACAAGGCCCTATTCATAGATTGTATGACAACAAGAAAAAAGAATATGTAAATATAAAAGAACTAGCAAAACAAATTTAAGGAAAACAAAATGACGACAAGGAACTCACTGAAACCGAAAATGACTGAAGCCAAAGAAGCAGAACGTGCAAATCAGTTCCCAAGAGGTGTGTCTGCGTCACCGGACACAATAACTATCGAAGAAACTGTTGATACCGCTGAAGATCTTGAGTTGCTCTCTTACAAAGAGGTGCAAGCTCAAGCAAAACTAGCAGGTGTCAAAGCAAGTGGCTCCAAAGCGGCGATAATAGCAAGACTGAAAGGAGACTAAAGTGGCGTATCCTCAAGGAGAAAGACCGGATGAACCGAAGAAGCCAGAACTAACAAAAAGGCAGTTAGAACAAAAGGCGACAGTGGCAGCGTACCAAAAACTGCTCGCCCAGCCAGAAGCAGAACTGGTACTAAACGACCTAAGTAAAGAGTGCTATGAAAACATATTGACATTTGTCAAAGATGACCCTTATGGGTCGGCGTTTAATAGCGGAAAGAGATATGTAATTTTGCATATCAGGAAACTAATGGAACAAAAACAAGAAAAACCAAGACAGGAGAATGCGAAATGAGTGAAGAACCTAATACAGCACCGGCAGCAGAGCCAGCAGCGGTTCCAGCGTCAGAACCAGCAGCGGTTCCACAGTCCTTTATTGAAGGTGACGGAACTTTCAAAGAAGGCTGGGAAGATGCGTACCTAACAGAAGATCAGCGGGTTAATGCCAGGGTTGCCGGTGGCCGGGTAAAAAGTGTGCAAGGTTTGCTGGATACCGTTATTAACTCTGACAAGATGATTAGCGGTGACAAGATTCTAAGGCCATCAGATAGTTTTGGCGACGCGGACTGGGACGCTTTCCATCAGGCCGGAGGATGGACTGGTGAGCCTATTCCCATCACTGCACCAGAAGGCATGGAAGAATTTTGGGGTGAAGACAGGGCAAAGAAGTTTTCAGGTTTGTTTAACGACTTGAGATTAAACCCAAAGCAGGTTGCTGGTTTGCTGAAAATGTATAATGATGATTATGCCGAACAGTTGACCGATCTAACCAATGATGGTGAAACTTCTGCGAAAGAACTGAAAGCAAACCTTATGGCTGATTGGGGCAATGCTTATGCCCAGAAAAAACACAATGGTGATTTTGCTGTCAATAAAGGTTCGCAAGGTGACAAAGAGTTTCAGGCAAGGGTATCTGGTAAATTTGGCAATGACCCTGATTTTATTAGACTGATGGCTAATCTCGGCGAAGGTTTTTCTGAATCCGGTGTAGTGCCGGTACCAAAACAGGACCTTACACCAGGCGATTTACAAAGTAAGATAAACGATATTATGAACTCGGATGCGTTTATGAAAGCAATGCACCCGGAACACAAAGCAACTATGAGTAAACTAAGACAATTACATATTGAAAAAGCCAAGATACCCGCATAGCGAACTTGGCGACATCTTTAGTGGAGTTACCCCAGAAATGGAACTCTAAAGATGGTAGTAACCTACCCGCCTAACGGCGCAAGTAGGAAAGAACTCATTAGAGTTACCCTTTCCGTTAAATAGAAAATTTAATTGAAAGGTAAACCAATGAGTAGAATTTTATCAGCAGGGATACCGGAGGGCTTTGTCGATGAATTTGACAATACTCTTTACCATCTCCTGCAACAGACAGAATCAAAGTTTCAAAAAGCGGTGGACATCAAGCCTATTACAAACGCCGAAGATAAGGCATTCGATGCGATAGGTCGGTTGTCTTTAGTCGAAAAAACAGAGCGTAACCCGCAGACACCAACAGAAGACATCACGACCGAAAGACGTTGGGTCAATACCACTCCGTTCCATCAAGCCGTACTTATCGACAAGGACGATGATCTTAACAGGGTTGTAGAGCCTACGTCTGACATTATGATCGAGTTTGTCAATGCTGTTAATCGGAAAAAGGATGATATTATCCTTGCTTCTATTGACGGTGATGTGGTCAACGGCAGAACGTCAAAGGGCGGAACTTCGATTACGTGGGCGTCTCAAGGTGGCGATTTACCATATACTGGTAAAGATACTGGTCGTACAATCGTGTATAATTGTGCGGTTGGTAACTGTAGTGCAGCAGATACCGGCATGACCATCGAGAAAGCGGAACTTGTCAGAGAGTATTTTGCGAACCTTGATGCTAACGAAAACGATGCTATCTGGGGTGCTATCAGTCCTCGTCAGGCCACAAACTTCTTCGGTCAGAACGAGTACGTCAATAACGATTTCAGTAACGGCAAACCTCTTACAACTGGGCGTATCATTCCTGGCTGGCATGGTATTAATTGGATTGTATCGACTAAGATTGTTACAGGTATAGCCAATGACGTTGTTGGCAGTAGCCAGGCAGTTGTCAGATGTCCGTTCTGGTTGCAAAGAGGTCTTATTCTTGGTGTACAGGATATGATTTCCACCGAGATAAGCATTGAAAGTACATTGTCATACTCAAAGCAGATTTATGTTCATATGAACATGGGTGCAATGAGACGTGATGAAGACCGTGTCTGCTTCGTAGAGACAGTCGAATAAATACTAATTGGGTCGGCGGCAAAATAGTCTGCCGGTTAAGACCCTACTTTTTAAGGAGCTTCAAATGAATTACAATTTTACAAAAGGACGACGTAATCGTCTTATCGGTCCTTCTCGGTTAATCGCAGAGTCAAATATTTATACCCCGACAATAGACCAGAAACATACTTTGGGCGTAGAGTTTGATATGAACGACGGCACAGGTCGGTGGTTCAGATATTGCAGCGGCAATTCGTCTGCTATACTTGCTAAGGCACTTATGAACCAAGCTGAGGCCGTAACAGCCAACTGGGTTGATGAACCTCAAACGGTTTCAGGCGGCGCTGTTGTAGCTACTATCGGTGACACAGCTATCACTTTACTCGTTCAGACGGCGCCTACGGCGAATCAATGGGACGATGGGTGGTTACTTGTCAATAATGGCACTGGCAAAGGTGAACTCTATCTGATTAAGAGTCACACACTTACCACAAATCCGGTAGTCCAGATTGTTGACGAAGGTGGTATCCGTACAACTACAGTTGATGGTACTGATATTACAATTCTCAAGAATCTGCATAATGGTACTATCGTTGTTCCTGCCGGCGCAGGTACAAATACGCCGATAGGCGTATCGCTTGCTGCGGTTCCGATAGATTATTTCTATTGGGCGCAATTTAGAGGCCCATGTCCAATGCTGGTTGATACCAATGGCGGCGGTGCTGCTTTGGTTCCTGGTAATATGTGTGGTGAACCCGCTGCTGCTCAAGACGACGGTACTGTTGGTGTCTTTGAGACTGATGGGACGCTTGTGATTTACGGTACAGTTCTTTGGATTGCCGAAGACCTTCAATACGGTTTAGTTGATCTAATGCTACCATAGAAAGGAGCTTAAAATGAAGAAACGAATTGGAAAAATTTCAATAGTTGTTTTACTCGTTACGGTTTCTATTCTATTGGTGGCTAATCTTTTCATAAAGCCCATTGTTGCAACACCTATCGGCGGTGCGTTTCCAGATTCAAAACTGGGTGCGTACACAGGCCCTGCTGCCGGTGCTGCCCAGGACGATAATGTCAAGGCTTCTCTTGATCTTATAAACACCGATACCGCATTGATTGTGGCCGACACCGATACGATTTCGGGCGCTGCATTACCTGCCGCTCCAACTGCCGATTCGCTTGCAGCGTTCGTTGCTTCGGGTGGAACGGCGTTAGGTACGGAACTTGGTGATAGTGTGTCTATTATTGATGCGATTGGTTCTGATGGTGCGGCCTTGCTTGATGTAGCTGTTGGTCTTGCGGGGATTATTGGTATTCCAACAGATGCAGACAACGCAGTTGATTCAACTAATATCGCGTCTAATGAGAATGGGTCTGTTTATGAAAGGTTAGAATTTGTCCAAGCATTTCCTGGCGTGGATTCAGCCACTAATTTCATTGGCGTCGATGATGCGGCTAATTTAGGAGTTACTACGAGTGTAACTTCTGATGCGGATGGGTCTGTTCTTGAAAGGCTTGAATTTATTCAAGACCAACCTGCTACTGATGTTGCCACTAATTATCTTGGTGTTGATGACGCTGCGAATCTTGGGCTTACAACTGCTGTTGTACCAGACCATGACGGTTCGGCACTTGAAAGACTTGAAGCAATAGCTACTGCTCAGTTTGGTTTTGACACACCAAACTACATTGCTGTTACGACCGGAACCTTTGATACCACTGGCACGTGGAGTACGGTTGCTTCACATGAAATAGCTACCGTCACAGGTCTTGTGAAGATGTTGATTATCCCACAATGCACGGCTTCAGTAGTATCAGTGTCGGATGGCGGAACTATTGAGCTTGAAGATGAGACTACAACTGAGAGTATTATAGCAACCTCGACACTTGGCGCAGGCGTTATGGTTACTAACGAGTTATGGGTAGATGCCACACTTACAAGAACCATACTAACCCAGACACAGTTAAATGCGATAACAATTATTGTCAGTGAGCTTGATATTGGTTATGAAGTTAAAACCCAAGCCTTGTCCTCTGGCACAATCGTATTTCACATTTTCTGGACACCTATGAGTTCAACTGGCGCAGTTGTCGCCGGTGCAGGTGGTACACTTTAATTTTTAACGGTAGGGCGGGGTAACACCCGCTCTACCATATTTTAAGGAGTATATTATGGCTGATAGTGCAGTATTAACAAGCTCAACGAGAGCTAAGACAAACCTGACACCAAACGAAGATGTATGGGAGGCCGTTTTTACATTTATTACGGATGCAGGCGGTCATGCAGAACAATCCGTTGCTTTCCCGTTAAACGGTACAGTGAGAAATATGGTAGTTGTTCTTCCAGTTACTAATGCGACAGGAACGACCTCTACTGTAACTATAGATGATAATTCGGACGCTGAGATTTTTAATACGGGTGCTTTAACTGAAAATGGAACCCATATATTTAATTTAGACCACGCTCTAAGTGGAACAGTAGATATTTCATTGGATATGAGCGCAGACCCAACAGTGGCAAGTGTATCTAATGTTGTTACTATCAGAGGTATCTAATGAAAAAGAAATATCGACACCCGAAACCGGGCACTCTCGGTTTAGTGGCAAATTATAGATTGTGGGCAGGACTTGTCAAACCGTTGACAGTGTTTGATTATTCACAGAACGGTTTGACGGGCACGACTACTGGTACTAATATTGTACCTGCGTATCCGGGGTTTTCATTAAATGGAACCGATGATTATATTGATGTCGGTACAGGTCCATCTTCTGTAAGTACAGTAGTGATGTGGTTTAAGCCAGATGATGTCACAGCAAATACTGATTACCCGATAGACCTAAACGGTACTGACTTCCTTACGGTTGTAAACGGCACTCTTACAAAGAATGGATTTGCTGGCGGAACAGCCGTTCTCTATACCGATGGTGTAGCTGCCGCAGCAACGGTTGGACTTGCTTGGCATTTAATTGCAATAACTGATACAGTTGCTAAGAACGCCACTGATTTTGATATAGGCAAGGAAACTGCAAATTTCTCTGCTGGTTCTATTGGTGAAGTATGGTTATATAGCGACGTTAAATCTGTCGATGATATGAAAAATCTTTATGAATTAACTAAGTGGAGGTATCCAAACAATGGCTGAATCTAACACAACAATTTGTAATCAGGCGTTAGCCGGGCTAGGCTCATTACGGATAAATAATTTTGAAGACGCTACTGAAAATTCTCCGCAAGCAAGACAGTGCAGACTTCATTTTGAACCGACAAGAGATGCTTTGATACGATCTCATAGTTGGCGGTTTGCTGCGGCAAGAGAATCTTTATCCAAAGATACCGTAGATCCTCCTTTTGAGTATGACAGTCAGTTTATTTTGCCAAATGACTTCATGGCAGGTCGTTCGGTATTCGGTGATAACTTTACTACTACTGAAGACTTGAGGCTCTCTTATGCCCTTGAGGGTGACAGGCTTTTGACAAACGAAACTTCGATAGACCTTAGATATACAAAAAAGGTTACAGATGCTTCAAAGTTTGACCCATTGTTTGTTAAGGTTCTTGTATTAGAGTTGCAAGATGCAATGATAGGCCCGTTAGCTGGTGGCGACGAAAGAATACAAAAGAAAATAGACCGCAAACTTTTAGTTGTGATGCGATTTGTTCGGGCTATGGACAGAAATGAAACAAACACTATTGGCAGGTTGAACCATAGGCCGTGGGTAGAGTCTCATGTAATCGGTGGTGGTACATCGTTCAGGAGTCGCGTGTGAGCAATGAGATTTACGCAACTTATGAAGAAGGCAATACTCTTTACGCTTTAATATGGCGAAAGATTGACGATAAGGTATGGAATAATACCGACTCGACATTCGATACTTATACGGACGCTGATATTGACAAGTACGATGTGGTTTTAGCTAATCAGGTTGACAGCGATTACTACTCGGTAGATTTTCCGGCTGGAATCACTGGGGATGGAACATACAGGGTTCAGATTATGTTACAGGTCGGCGGTGCGATTGATGCTGACGATGACATCGGTCTGTTCCAGGGCGAAATAACATGGGATGGAACAACAGAGATTGATATATTTACGCTTTTAGCGGTTACGCCGAAAGCTCTTTATGTATTTGGGCCGGGAGAATAAATGCCTAATCTTGGAGTAATATCTTTTAATAGTGGTAAAATGACACCGCTTGTCGATGGCAGGTCGGATATTGAGAAATACTCGTCTGGTTGTCGTGAGCTTCAGAATATGATTCCGCGCATATACGGCCCGGCAGAACGTAGACCCGGAACTAAAAAGGTTGCATTAGTAGAAGATGCAAGTGAGAAGTCCCGCATGATTCCGTTTATATTTTCATCTACAATCGCTTATGATTTAGAATTTGCAGAGAAAGTTATAAATGTTTATTTTGATGGCGTATTCGTTGCGTCTGTGACTTCTCCATATCTTGAAGAAGACTTGTTTCAGATTCAATTTAAGCAGTCTGCTGATGTGATATGGCTTGTACACCCAAGTTATAACCCGTACAAATTATCGCGTACTACAACCACTACGTTTTCTTTGGATAAAATATCGTTTGAGAATGGCCCGTTTATCGAGAGAAATGACATTCTAATCAGTGATGGCGTAACAATGCGGGCTATTGGAAACAGCAGTATAGTAGCCACGGCTGGCGCAGCAGGGGTTGGGACTTTTGCATTTACAAGTAATACGGACGTATCTTCGCTATTCCCCCCAAACCAAAGATATTATATAAATGGTTCTACGGCAAACGATGGTGCTTATACCGTAAACGCAGATACCGCTACCGATTATACTGGAACTACTCTTACCGTATATGCTAATGAGACAATCCCTGACGGGACGGACGATGGACAAATATTCTTCGATGGCGAAACTGTTACTTTATCAACATCGGATGACACCTTTGCCAGCGGTCATGTTGATGCACTTTTTAAGATTACTCACAAACGACTTGTAACTGTGGTTAGCGGAACTGTTACGGCAACTGGTGTGATAGATCAGTCGATTGACGTTAAGGGGTCGTGGACGTTTACCACAAACGGTAACTGGGAGGGTACTATTGAAATCCAAAGACTTGCGGATGGGACTAATTGGGAACTGGTTAAATCCTTTACATCTGTTATCACCGCAGGCCAAGGTTCGAGAAATGCTTTGAAGTCTGATGTCGAAAAGGATGATGGGGTTCAGTACAGGATGAACGTAACGTCTTACACTTCTGGTTCTATTATCGCTGATTTTACCGTTAATAATTCTACGCAAGACAGTATCTTTAAGATAACTAGTGTAACCAATGCTACGACTGCACGCGCTACAACTATCATAGCGCCTCCTGACAGGCTTTCAAATACTCGGTGGGCGGAGGGTTCATGGTCTAACGTAAGGGGTTGGCCGAGAGCGATTACGTTCTTTGAAGAACGGTCTATTTATGGGTTTACAGAAGATGATGCCAGGAATGTATGGTTATCAAAGACAAATAAGTTTGAAAGTTTTGAGGCTGGTACTGATGCTAATGATTCGTTTGCATTAAAAATCCCGACCGCCGACACTGGGAGATGGCTTGGTTCTTTAGAAGCGTTGACCGCTGGTATGTCTGGTGAAGAATACCGTATCATGTCAACCAATTTCAGCGAAGCACTTACGCCTGCTAACGCAAGTATAAAGGTACAGACGAAGTTTGGCAGTACTGATATTCAGGCACAAGAAGTTAATGAGGCATTGATATTTGTAGATTCCGTAGCGAAGAAAGTTCGCGAATATACATGGTTCGACCCAAAACAAAAGTTCGTATCTCCTGACTTAACAGCTTTGGCAGAGGATATAACGGCTGGTGGGATTACTTCTATGGCTGTCCAGAAGAATCCTGACAATATAGTATGGTTTACCATTGCTGATTCACCTTATCTGATCTCTATGACCTATGAGCGAGAGCAGAAGGTAGTAGCGTTTGCCGAACATCCTCTCGGCGGGAGTGGTATTGCTGAATCAATCTCGATAACCCCCGGCACGTCTGAAGACGTGATAACCATTACTGTTCGCAGGACTATAAACGGCCAAACGGTAAGAACTATCGAACAAATGCAACCAAGGGACTGGGGCGATGATACTGATATATTCTTTGTAGATTCTGGAATCATTGATACATCCGGTTCTACTACTATCACAGGACTAACCCACCTTAACGGTGAAACAGTTCAAGTAATGGTAGACGGTGCATTACAGACAAGCAAAAAGGTTTCAGGCGGAGAGATAACTATAAAAACTGCTGGCGACAGGGTTGTAGTTGGATTACCCTATGAGTACAAAGTATCACCAATGAGGCCTGATGTTACCAGTCTGGGCGGGACAACGCTTGGCAGTATAATGAAAACCCATGAAATAGTAGCAAGCTTCTTTAAGACATTAAATGCTAAATACGGTAATGGTGACAATCAGGACGATATAGATTGGCGCACTACAGAACCTTATGGAAGTCCACCAGATTTATTTACAGGTCTAAAAACATTAGTTTTCGATGGTGGATTTACAGACGAGCAAAACGTAGTTATTTCAGGTTCAGACCCGTTCCCGTGTACGGTGCGGGCGATAATACTTAGAACTAAAAAGACAGGACGATAATTATGACTTTTACGAACCAGACTAACAGAATATCAGCGGTTGGAAGTGGCGCGACAGGGCAGATAGTTCCGTTTACATTTCCGATAACTGATAACAGCGACCTTCTCGTTAAGAAGCGGGTTACTGCCACGGGTGTAGAAACTACTCTTGATGAGACTACTAATTACACAGTCTCTAATGGTGGTATTAACGGTGGGTCGATAACTACTGTAACGACTATCGAGACGACCGAACAGATACATATCATTAGAAACTCCCCGTTTAACCAGCAACTTGACCTTAAACAAGGTGGTGACTTCAACGCTGAAAGTCTGGAGGCAATGGGCGATAAAAACGCTAAGCTAAATGTTGAGAATAAAGATTTACTCGATAACAAGGCGATATTATTCCCAGAGACCGATGCTTCATCGTTGACCAATGTTTTGCCAAGTTCTATCGACCGAGCGAGTAAGGTATTATCCTTTGATTCTGCCGGAAACGCAACGGCTAGCGATGCTGTTCCTACTGGTTCTGTGTCATTTACTACGTTCGGTACAAATATGGCAGAAGCGGCCAATGCACTTGCTGGAAAGGACGTGATAAACCTTAATCATGTTTACGATGTAACAGATACAGTTTATGGCGCAGATAATACCGGCGTGGCGGATTCATCAACCGCTATTCAGTTGGCGGCAGATACGGCAGCAGCTGCCGGTGGTGGCGTAGTATTCCTGCCAGATGGTACATATTTGCTTAACACGGTTATATCTGTACCTCTCAAAGTTTCTATTAAAGGTTCTGGCTCTCCGTCTGTAACGATTAACGCTGTTGGATGTAGTGCATTTCTCTACGACGAAAATTATACAGAATACGTGAAAATAAGTGGCATGACGATTAAAGGTGAAGGGTATTGGGCAACCGAGAATAGTGATACTTCAACAACGCTTCTTGGGAGTCCGAGTACTTTTGTCGGTATTGATATTGGTGATAATGTTACGTTCAGGCATAGCATCAGAATCAAGGATATCGAGTGTGAATTGTTTAAGTATGGTGTTAGAATACAAAAATCTTTCACTATAAGTTTTGACGGATTGCTTTTAAAAAACAATCAATATGGTATCCACATTGACGATACGTCTGGTGCGGGGACTGCAAATTCTGTAATAAGCGGTAAGGATATTTGGTGCAAATATAATGGATTTAGTATTTGGATGACCGAAGTTCAATCAGCTTATTTTTCTAATACTGTAAACCAGTTTTTCAGAAATCACGCTGGTATATTCATGGATTCGTGCAGGCAAGTTGTTTTTGACGAACTTTACTGTGAGTTTTTGAATACTCCCGGCGACCTTGGAGTGGCTACTAGTCATCCAACAGATACGCCGACTGCGACTCTTATATGGGATTCTGATAGCAGTACCGGAACAAAACAATTCGTTCACATGACAAATTGCACCAGAAACACATTCCAAAATATCCGTATGCAACGATTTAGAATCGGATTCTACATAAGACTATCAAGTCTCAATCTGATTGATACGATTTGGGAAGTTGACAGGCTGGATTTGACTCTGGGTGGAGTTTCGTATAACGCTTCAATCATAAACTACGCAGGTTCAACGGTAGAGTCGGTCAGTGTAGATAACAGATATATGCAAACATCAGAGCCGATTATATCAAGGAATTTAACAACTGCCGGACGTAGAGGTGGGATGATATGGTACAAAGACACTCAAAAGGTTTACGAAAAGAACAACACCAGAACACTTATTGACGAAACCGGAATATTCGGACAGCAGACTACTGACGGTCTAACGATATGGGTAAGAACGGTTCCGAAAGTCGGAGATTTACTGTGTAACGAAAATCAAGTCGTATGTAATGAAAATGAAATAGTAACTAATTTATAGGAGTTTAACATGGCAGTAACACGAACTAACAATACTATTTTAGACCACAGCGCAATAACATGCGTGGCGCAATCGTTGGCAGAGGATATGAATGTAACCTCGACCACTAATCTGTACACAGTACCACCGGGCAAAATATTTACACCTTTTGCGATACTTATCTCTACTGTATCTACAAGTCTCACTACGGCCACAGTAAGTTTTGGTCAGTCTACAGCGCTAACCGACTTCCTTGGTACGCAGACCTTGACTGGTGCAAACGCCGCTGGTGATGCTGTGTGGTGTATGCCGCTAAACTCTGGGGCTACCCCGGCTGGTATAGTATCTTATACTGCTGGTGAAATATTCTCAATGGACCACGTGGCCGCTCAAGGCGGCGCTGCTACGGCCAATATAAGCGTGTTTGGTTTTTTGAATGATGCTGCATAATGGAATTTAGAGAATCTACAGCAGAAGATGTAGAGTATGCGGATAATCATTCGATAAGCCATGAAAAAAAAGAAGTTCCCGAACAGATTGATTATTTGTACACTCTTGAACACGATGGGATTCCATTGTGCGTTGGCGGGTTTAGAATGATAAACCATACTACCGCGTGGTGTCATGTTGACCTGACCGATAAGGCCGGTTCGCATATTATAGAAGTGTATCGTGTGATAAAGGAATGGATAGAATCGTTTTGCAAAGAACATGGAATAATCAGGTTACAAGCTTATATCAGAGACGATTTTCCAGAGGGTATGAGAATGGTGAAGCATTTGGGATTTGATTACGAGTTTACTATGGAAAAGTTTATGGGCGATAAAGACGCATTGATGTATAAGAGGATTATAAAATGAAAATATTAACACAAGTGGCACTTGGAACCGTAGCAGGCGAAACGGCGGCTACCGGTGGCTTGTTTGGAACGGCTGGGAAGTTTGCTATAGCACCAACTTTAAAAACTGCCGGTGTCGGTCTTGGAGTGATTGGCGCTGTGACTCAAGGCCGTGCAGATCAGGCAAGACTAAGGTCTGAAGAAAATATAGACAGATTTAATGCACAGGTACAACTAAGAGAGAAGACGGCTATCAAACAAAAGGCTGTGTTTGAATCTAAACGAGCAGCACGCACAGCAAGTCGCCGTGAAGCGGAACAGACAGTCGCTACTGCTAAAAAAGGAATCGCTGGTTCTCCGGTAGCGCCCGATCTTGCGGCAGCACAGGCAGCAGAAGATGAACTTGAACAACTCTTGATAGCGTTTGAAGGTGAGATTGGCGCACGCAGGGCGCAAGCCCAGGCAGATATTGACTTGACTGCCGCTGGAATAACACGGCAAAAACGTAAGTCAGCAAAGGCGGCATCGAGAATTAAGATTGGTAGAACACTATTGACGGGATTTTAAATGGCTCAGGGAACATTTCCAGTTGAAACAAAGAGAACTATTCCGGGTGTATCCGGTTCTGTAAGGGCAAACCTGCCAACAGATACCGGTGCAGGACTTACTGGAGAGGCGTTAAGTGGTGTTGGTGCAGAGTTAGTCAGAATAGGTTTGCAATCAGAGAAAGAGGTTGTTGAAAAAACCAGATTAAGACAACTCGAAGAGGTTAGAATAAGAAAAAACCTCGACGCTAATTCTGCCAAATTTGCATCTGATAACAGAAAACTCGCTGAAGAAAATATAAAAGCTATGAAACTTGTTACCCCACCAGAATTGTGGGAACAAGAAGCAGCAAAGATAATTCAAGCAGCAAACGCGCAGAACTCAACATTGGACTTCTCGGCAGAGGCGGCGGTTGAACAAGGTATAATAGCTTCTGGGTTTTCGGCTATTGAAGGGCAAAAAGCTTTTACCGAGGGTGCATCAAGGTTAAGAGATGTAACTATAACTACTCAAGAGGATAGGTTGACCGGTCTTTTCAGGTCTGGCGATCCTGATAATATAGCACTTGGGATTAGAGATTCTGCTGAGATATTAAGACTTAACGGTAAATCTGCTGGAGAAATATCTGCTATTATAAATGCTGCGAGCGAAGCTGGAAAGAAATTAAAAGCTGAGGATGCAATCTCTGGGAAAAGAAATCAGGCCAGCGTGTTCCCCGAACTTACCGTAGCTGAAATGGGCACAGAATTAGAAGCTAGGAAGAAAGGCGAAGGCGACCCTGCTTTAGCTAGTATCCCCAGTGATGACTTGATAAATATTAAAAAGTTTGCTAGTGGAATTGTCAAAGAAAGGGAGGCAGGTGTTACCAAAGAGGTTAATCTTGCCACAAGCAACGCGGTATCTGGATGGTCTGATATTATAGCTGACCCAGAGAAAGAGTTGTCTGGTTCGGAAGTGTGGAATACTCCGATAGAAGTGCCGCCTGAGTTTGAAAAGGATGTTGGAACATTAAAGAACGTCTGGGCGGGCATAGCACAGGGTTTAGCTGATAGAAAACTAGCACAACAAAAAGGGACAAAGAAGAAAGATCGTGAAGATGCTTACGACCCTGAACTTGCTGCTGCTTTAAAGACAGAGGCCAGAGACGCGGCAAGCCCAGAAGACGTAGAAACTGTTAGGAGAAAGGCCGCAGATGCCCTGAAAGAAGACAAAATAGACGATGCTGACAATGAGACTATCAACCTTGATGCACCAAAGGCTTTTAATACCGTAGTCGATAGAACCATCAGAGAAGAAGATGTAAGGTTTAAGTCTATAATATTAAAAGGAACATCATCGGAAAGTTTGCGTCCTTGGCTTCAAGGGCAAATACTGGCGATACAAGCTACGGGTAAAACCATTACATCTGAAACAACTAATGAATTACTTAAAACATTTTCAAGGGTTGGCAGAGCAAAAGAGTGGGCTGCTGGACAAACTCTAAGCACGGTAAGGGCGGAGATGGACAATCGAAAGAAGGAAGGCAAAGCGGTTACTGTAAACGATACGAGACTTTTATATCTACAGACGGAAAAAATATGGCTACGTAAATCTGACACAGAATTAGTTAAGGAGTATGACGCTTGGCTAGCCCGAAAACCATAACCGAAGAACAACAAGCAATGGACATGGCAGATAGTACAGGTGTCAGCGATATTTTTGCGCTTCAAAATTCAGCAGAGATGAAGAAACCTTTTGTTTCTGATACTGATTTTACAGCAGTTTTAGAACCGGGTGAGCCGGAAGACCCATTTGCACCAATACGCGGGTTTGACGAAGACCCGGATGTCTTTCTTTCAGGTGTATCGGGAAAGAAAGGTCTCTTTGAGAAGATATTTGGCTATAACCCAGAAGATGATATGCCTTGGGGTTATGAGAAAATGACTTCGTTTCAGCGAGGGGTCATGCGGGCACATCTTGGCGCGCAGAATATTTTTACCCGAGTAGCTCTTGGTGCAACGAAACAAATTAAAGGGTTAGCACAATTAGTGTTACCTGAAAGCATAGAGCAATACCTACCTACGGAAACAAAGATTCAGGAGTTTCGATTAGATGAAGACAAGTTTTACGAGAAACGCATACAAGGTGAACTAAGGAAGAAGAGACAAACTGCTGATGGTTTGACTACCGATGAACAGGAACAACTTGACTTTCTTGACCAATCATTACCGTCTAACTGGCAGCGATCCCCTGAGTTCATAGGTAGAATTGGCGCCGAAATAGAACGAATAGCACTTGCAACAGAATTGTTTAGCATGGTTCCTGTTCCCGGTGGCGGTACGCTGAGCAATCATTTAAGCGAGGCTGGTAAAAGAGTGTTGGGTAGAACATTGGGGGCAAAGGCCGTTGCCGCAGAGGGTAAAGTTATTACTGCTACACTCAATGCTCTTTCTAATCAGATGTCACGGCTTGGGCCTAATGTTGGAGAGCTATTTACTTGGGGGTTTTTAGCAGCAGAAAAGGACGAAGAAGAAGGTGGGAGGCTTGGCGCAGAAAGAATCGAGTTAGGCGCAAAGATGTCTGGTTGGGCAGCACTCCCGTTGGCTTTAGTTCCAACAGCTAAAGGAGTTGGTGCGACTAAGTTTGGAGTAGCAACTGGCAATTTTATGGGCAGAGTAATTGCTAAGACTGTTGCGCCTATTGCAGACAAACTTGCTAAAATGAAAGCAGGTAAAGCTAAGAAAACTTTTATAAGACAAGGAATGGTTGAAGCCGATAATATATTCTTTGAAGAAAATGGCAGGATACTTAGTGCTATTGAAAAGAAAGTTGTTCGGGAAACATTAGAGGATGTTGCTGAACAAACGTCTAAGATAGTTTCCAAAAACGCGGATGATATAATTGCCAAAATAGAAGAACTGACTGGCAAAGAACTAAGCAAAAGCCCTGTCGGTGCAGAAAGCGTTATACCCAAGGTATTACGTTCAGTTGATACGGTGGGCGATGATGTTATAAATGCCACGTCCGCTTTAGTCGAACAGCAGACTCCTTTTGTATTACTTAAACAACCAGATGGCAATTATGCAATACTAGACAAACAAACATTGAAAGAAATTGCCGTTGGAATTAAAAGAAAAAATACTGCAAAGGCGCTTGAGGACTTGATATTTGGCAAAGAACCGAAGCGACACAAGTTAGATGTTACTACCAGGATTAAAACTAAAAGAACTATTACCGAAGAGGTAGAGCTTAAAAGAGCGTTGAAGCGTATGGAGGTAGCTACTAATAAGGCGTTTCGTGCCGGAGTAAAAGACGCTAATGAGAAAGCAGCTATTAAAATACAAGCAGGGAAAGAACGGTTACAGACGGTCAAGGCTGGCAACAGGCAACAGTGGAAGAATGTTGAGTTTGCTCGTGAATTAGTCAAGGATTTTGTTCCCAAAAAAGATCAACACTTGTTTCTTAATAGGCTTATTAAAGCTAAAACTCAAGGCGGGCTGGACAAGATATACGACGACATTGGGAAACACATAAACCGTGCCAAGGTTCGCAATTCAGTTGATTCTATACGAGGGGCACTAAAAGCTGCTGCCAGTAAATACAGGGACAAATCGGGAAAGTTTGCTAAAGCCCCAGACGAAATACGACCTATCCTTGAAAGCCTTGATAGGTCTATGCAGGGAATAACAAAACTTACACAAGAAGCTGGAACTGATATATCGGGTTTTGGACAACTTGCTGATGATATGGTTGCTGGTCTTAACTCTGCTTTGGGTGGCAAGGGTGAAGTTCTGGGGATACCTGAAAACCTTGCTGATGATCTCTACTCTCTAACAATAGCTAGAGGCGATGATATAACGGCAGACGAGATAGAGACTTTGGCTAACTTAACGCGGATGGTTATCCATAGAGCGGAACAGTCACATCTTATAGACATTGGTGGTGAGTTTGTTGCGGTTACAGGGGCTATAGACGATTCCCTTGGCAGGGTCATTCAAAGAGAAATTAAGCCCCGGAAAACTACGTTAGGTGCGAACTTTAAAAAATTATATGGCGTTGACTCTGACCATCCGATTACTTTGGTAGAAAAGATGTTTGGGCAAGGTTCGGATATGTCGGTTCTTCTCGACGATTTATATGAGGGAGAAATAAAAGCCTTTGGAGTAATGCGTAATTCGTATCAGATGGTCAAAGACTATATGATTAAAAACGACTTATCTGATGACACTTTTAAAGGGTTAAAGAAAAAAGTAACAGTCAAGGTTGGCGGCAAAGATGTCACGTTAGCAAGGGACGATATTCTTGGTTTAACAATGTCTGCCAGAGACCCGTGGGTATTTGACCAGATGACCAGAACTACTGGTTATGATATTGGTGGCAATAAGATTCAACGCATGACCGTAGACGAACTTGGCGATATAATGGCTCTACTGACACCAGAAGAGATGAAACTTGGCTCGGTAATGTTTGAGTTAAATAATAATTATCTTTCACAGGTAGTCAACGAAACAGCTCTGCATCTAAATGGAACCAAAATAGCTACGTATCCGCAATATTATCCGTCCCACAGGTCTCTTAATAAGAAGTTGTACGGCAATAAGTTCTCTTTCAAGACCGCAGAAACCCAAAGTAATTTCATGCCTCGCATGGGCGGGAAAGGGAGAATGAGAATTAAACCGTTCTCTCGTGAGCTAATGGACTATATACAAAATTCCGCTATGTATCATGGAACAGCAACGCCTATGCGTTCTTTAAAGACAGTTCTCGCTAACAAGGAATTACAGGCAGCATATCAGAACGCAGGGTATACGGACGAACTCTCTAATTTTATTGACATTCTTTCAAGAAGCGAGGGATTGTATTCTGACAGTTCGATACTTGACACAATAGGAAGTGACGTCCTTAATAGATTTACAAAAGGTGTACTTGGTGGAAGAGTATCGACTATCGGTACGCAGATGGCCTCTATACCTGCTGCCAAGGCCGTTATACCGAGTAA
>SDBU01000791.1_pt1 | contig 45320 bp, 42 predicted proteins | sample 2277071 | NCBI WGS metagenome assembly SDBU01 (sample SAMN10397929, study PRJNA504765) | marine sediment metagenome | isolation source: marine sediment core GS08_GC12, 126 cmbsf | place: Arctic Ocean: Gakkel Ridge, Loki's castle | collected 2008
CCGTCCGCCGTCCAGAAACGAATAGAACCGACGGAAAGCTCTCCGTCCATTGCTTCTTCGATATGGATGCTGTAGGACCAGGTAGCTCCCTCAGCAAGTCCACCCCAGTCGTAGTCCTTCCACGCGACGAAGGTCCCTGAGAGGTCCCACACCTGTCTGATTTCGTGGCTGTCCTTGACATCTGAGATGTTATCATCGCCAGCCCATGCGCCTGGGGCCGTCGCTGCCATCACCAGCAGAACTGCAAGGCACACGAGTATGCACTTTTTCATGGCGCTGCTCCTTCCAATTGTTTGCAGCCACACCTGCCCCAATATTATAGCATCCAAATATGAACGTCAACAGGAAATTGGTACTACCCAGTGTGCCCTGGATCCTGCGGCGTGGCGTAGGGCGAAGCTCTACTCAGGTTCTTGCGGGCCGTGTCTCTAGCGGCCAAGTCCATCGCACCGTTAACGAGCCCTTGGAGAACCTTGCTACGCTGTCCCTGTCTCCTGACCGGAGTCCCCGGGGCACCGAGACCTATCCTGGCGACCCAAGGGATCTCCTCTGCTCCGACTTGAAGATCATCACGGGCGGCTGATAGAGATGGGGAGGCCTAGACGGCAAGGCTCTCCAGAGCGTTGGCCAAATCCTCCATGAGGTCATCGGGGTCCTCGATGCCCACCGAGTAGCGGATCAATCCCTGGGGGATTCCAACGGCAGCCATCTCTTCCGGTGTGCATTCCACGTGGCTGGTGGTGGCAGGCGGCCCCGCCAGCGTCTCCACCGATCCCAGATTGGCGGCGCGATCCGCATACTGCAGCCGAGGGAGGAAACGTTTCACCGCCTCAAATCCGCCTTCGAGCTCGAAGCTCAACATGCCGCCAAACCCGCGCATCTGACGCCGGGCGATCTGGTGGCCGGGGTGGCTCTCCAGGCCCGGATAGAAGACGCGGGCCACCTCGGGCCGGCCCTCGAGGAACAAAGCGATGCGCAGGGCGCTCCGGTTCTGCGCCTCCACCCGGAGGTGCAGGGTCTTCATCCCCCGCAGCAGAAGGTAGGCCACATTCGGGTCTAAACAGGCGCCGGCAATCTCTCGAAAGTGAAAAACCCGGCGAATCAGGTCTCCTCGACCGCAGAGGGCGCCGCCCAGGACGTCGGCGTGTCCGCCCAGGAACTTGCTGGCGCTGTGTATCACCAGGTCGGCCCCCAGAGACAGGGGATTCTGGTTGATGGGGGTGGCCACGGTATTGTCTACCACGAAGGGAACGCCTGCCTCGTTGGTCGCCCGGCCGATGCGGGCCAGGTCTATAACCTTGAGCGTGGGATTTGTGGGTGTCTCCAGGTAGACCAGCTGGCAGTCTTGGGCGATGGCGGCCTCGATGGCCTGGTGATCGGTGGAATCGCACAGCGTGGCCTGGATGCCCAGCCGGGGTAGAATCTCGGTGAACATGATATAGGTGCCGCCATATGAATCCTTGATGGAGACCACCCGGTCCCCTGGAGAGAGCAGGGCCAATAGCGTGTTGCTGATGGCGGCCATCCCTGAGGCGAAGGAGGTTGAATCCTCGGCGCCTTCCAGATCCCGTATCTTGGCCTCGAAGGCTTGGACTGTGGGATTGGTGTTCCGGGAGTAGATGTGGCCCGGCCGCTTGCCCCGAGCAACGTCGAGCCAGGAATCCACGTCAGGATAAGTGTAGGCGGTGTTCTGCACGATGGGCACCAGGGTGGAGCCGAAGGCTCGGAACTCGCTTTCCCCAGCGCGCACGCATTTGGTTCCCATTCTAGCTTCATCCATTGGTTTGTATGCCTCCCTGTAAGTTCAATGTCGCCCTTGCATCATCCGGGCGTAGACGCGGGTCGCCGTCAGGATGTCCTCGACCGGCACGTGCTCCTGAGGCGTGTGAGCGTAAATCTCGTCGCCCGGCCCGAAGCCCGCCGCCGGGATGCCCATGTCCTCCAAGTCGAAGACGTCGATGCCGAACTTCCAGGCGCCGGGTGGCGCGTGCTGGCCCATGACCTCGGCTCTGGCCCGCTGCAGCTGGCACACCACCGGCGCATCCTCAGGAGTCAGCATTCCCCTGCATTCCTTGGTGCACTCGATGTCCGCCCCAAAGGTTGAGTCTTCCCCCTCCAGGGTCGCTGCCAGCGCCCTCAGCTCGGCCTCGACCGACTCCGGCGTCTCTCCCGGCAAGGTGCGACGATCCAGAACGATCTCGCATCGATCGGGCACGATGGGCGTGGCCCTCCCGGGGGAGGCGGCGATATCGATGACGGTGAAGGTGGCAGGGCCGAGGAACTGGTGCCGCGGCATGCGATAGCTATCCCTCAGCGCGGCAAGGAACCTGCTCATCTGGAAGATGGCGTTCACCCCCCGGCCGGGGTCGCTGGAGTGGCTAGTCTTCCCCCGGACGGTTATCAGAAACTCCATGCTGCCCCGGTGGCCTCGATGGACTCGCAGCCCCGTGGCCTCGCCGCTCACCGCCATCGAGACGCGGCTGAAATCGTGGTGCGCCAGAGCGTAGCGGAGCCCCTCGGTTCGCCCCATCTCCTCCATGGCGAAGGCCAGGAGGATGATCTCTCGTCGAGGGACGGTTCCCCCAGAAGTCTCAGGGTCGGCCGCTCGCAACAGAGCCTCTCCAGCGTAGACCATTGCCGCCAGGGCGCCTTTCATGTCGCAGGCGCCGCGTCCCCAAATGACCCTTCCGTTCTGGCCGAAGGGTGCCCCATTGATCTCCCCGGCGCCGAAGGGGTCATCCATGTTGCCCACGTCCGCATGGTCCGTATGAGCCAGGAAGAGGAGGGCGTCGTCCTCGCTTCCACCGATGCGAGCGAGGACGTTATTTCGTTCGTCCATTGTGACATCCCCGAAGCCCACCCTCTCCATCTCTCCAGCCACGATCTCGGCGCACCGGCGCTCCTGGCCGCTGGGGCTGGGAATGGCGACGAGCCGCTTCGCGAAGTCGACCACACCCGCCTCATCGATCCGCAGCATGAATCTCGACCCTCCCTCAGGGAGACAGCATCGCCATTGTATATGACCCAAAACGCCCTGGCAACGGCCAACACGGGGCGACCTGCGCTGGCCAGCCGATCTCCCTGGGTGGGGACTGAGCCTGAGGCACAGCCTGGCCGGATGCGCCGCTTTGGGATTTATGCATGGCGGGTGGTATAATTCCTCAGCCTGGGGCAAAGAAGGATTGGGAAAGAATGTACAATCCTCTCCTCTTCGAGGATCGATCTGGGGCTGGGCGGAAACTGGCCGCGGAGCTGAAGGGGTTCAGCTTGGAGAAGCCAGTCGTCCTGGCGATTCCCGCTGGAGGGATGCCTGTCGGAATGGAGATCGCCAAGGCGCTCCACTGTGGCCTCGACTTGATCATCGTCTGCAAGGTCCAGTTTCCCTGGACGACCGAGGCGGGCTTCGGTGCCGTCGCCGCGGATGGGACTTCATACATCGGTCCCGGTGCCAGGAAGCTCTCGCCGATGGAAGTCGAGCTCCAGAAAAGGAAGGCCATCGAGCAGGTCAAGCATCGAGAAGAGGAGTTCTTGGGCGACCGAAAGAGAGTCGAAGTGAAAGGGAGGGCCGTCGTCCTGGTTGACGACGGCCTGGCTACCGGCTCCACCATGTTCGCAGCCGTGGAGTCAGTCGGGAAGGGAAGCCCGGCCCGCGTGATAGTCGCCGTCCCCACAGCCTCAGGCGGGGCGGTCGAGCTGTTGAGAGAGAGGGCGGATGAGGTGATCGCCCTTTACACGCATCCCAGGGGACTGCCATTCGCGGTCGCCTCGTCCTATCGACGATGGCACGATCTCACCGACGAAGAGGTCAGAAACCACCTGCGAGCGACCAGAGAGTGACATGATAAACCATAAAGTGCTGATGCTATCCCTCTTGCTCCTGCCAGCTATGATTCTCGCATCGGGATGCGGCGATATCGCGGAGACGACTGGATCCGTCTCCGCCTCCACTCCCACCAAGACCCCGCGGCCCACTTTCACCCCCGATGCACGGGTGGCGCAGGCGGCAGCCTCGCCTACCGTCACAGCCACATTGACGCCCAGTCCCACCATCGAAATCCCGACCGCCACTCCGCCACCACCGCCCAGCGACACGCCGACCGTGCCCCCGCCGCCGACTCTGGAGCCCACCTTCACCCCCACGCCGGAACCTACGGCGACACCCATGCTCTTCACCCCCACCCCGCCGGCCATCTTCGAGGAGCCGGATGAGCCGGGCAGTGGGAAGTACGATTTCAAGATCATACAGCAAGGGATCATCCCCGAGGATGAGAACGGCGGCAAGGGTCCGGGCGGCAAGCATCTGGTCCTATTGCATGCCGTGGATCAGAACGGTCAGCCGCTGGACGGGGTGGTATTTCAAGACATCCGGTCGGAAATCGAGGCCGTATCGGGAGAGAAAGAGCCCGGCCACACCCTCATCGACATGTGGGCGAATACCTTGGTGGTCAAGGCGGTGCGGGATGCCAACACGGGACGGACCTACACCAGCGAGGAGACCCATCGTTTGTCCCTTGCGGAGCCCGAGCTGGAGGATCTAGTTGCTCCAGGCTACTGCGAGAGCGTCGAGACTTGCGAATACAATCCATATATGTGGCATTTCTCATACCGGATCGTATTTCAGAGACAGTGGTGATAGAAGCCCTGCTGCCTGACTCACCCCTGCGGAAGCGGCCAGCCTAACGTCATGCCGGGCGCCTCCGGCCCTGGATCTCGGCTATAGTCTCATCGCTTCCTCGATTGAATCGCGGTCGTGGCAGCTCAAGGGATGTGATTCACGATCAAGCTCCCCAGTTTCCCCACGATGCGGCCGTTGAACCCCCTTACAGTGAGATCCGCATGTGCCGAGGCGACCTCGAGCCCTCGTTTGATCGTTGCCAGCTTGCGAACGTTTGAATGGGTGAGAACCGACGCGGTTGTGGTCGTCATCCTGTACCCGTTCTCGCTGCTGTAAATCGCTTCGCTGGGCTTATCCTGGTAGAAGAAGCGATTGGTATGAAGATGTAAGATGACATCCCTCTCGAGGCCCGGCCTGTTTGGTTCATAGACGCACACCTTGATTTCGTCCTCGCCGACCGCCTCGTAGCGATAGGCGAGCAGGGAGTGCATGGGTGACTTGAGATACGCTTGCCAGCCCCCTTCTATCTTCTTGACCAACGAGAGCACGATGGGCTGTCCCTCGGAAAAGGCATCTTTGATCTCCAGAAACACGTCCGATACGTTCGGCGGACGTCGGGATGCTTCCAGGAAGCGATCAACCTCGGCCACGCTGAGCTGTGCCGCCTGGTACACATCGAGCCCGCGCTCTCTGTTGCCGAACCTTGACATCGCGCTTTCCAAAGATGATATGTCGTATAAAGTTGAGATGCCTGGCTCCCAGGCCCTCCAATCTGTTCCCAAACGATCGAGGAACGCCAGCATGCTCACCGATGCCATGCCGTGGCAGTGACCGGTGGAGCCATCGAAGCGCCCGGAATAGATCAGGGGATAGACCAGGTGTCGCGCAGCCAACCCATGCATCCCGGCCAGGTCATCGAAGGCCTTTTCGAACGTCGTCCAGCTGGTCCTCAGCCCAAGCCTGTCGAGGCCGGCGTTCGGCACGCCGAATCCATCGGGCTTGGGCCGAAACCCGGTGTCTCTCCACGATTCCAACTCTCCTCCCCAGCCAGGTTTGCGACGCAATGTGAGACCTACACCAGAAAAGGGCAGGCGACCGACTGTCGATGGAATTGTAACAGAACGGGCCCGATGCCTCCAGCCGAGCGCCGCCTTCAGTCCTGGAACCTCGATCGTTTCTGGTTAGCCACCCGGATCACCCCGTCGGTGACTCCCGGCCTAGCGGGGTGGTTCGTAGGTCACGGCGCGGCGCACTAGCGCGTGATCCGCTCATTCCCAGTTTGTTTCTTCTCTGGCTGCTCCGATCGGTGTGGCTAAGGCAGCTTATTCACTATCCCCACGAACTCCTCAGCCGTGAACGCTCGCATAGTGGAGGTCCTAACCCTCCCCTCGGCTCCCAGTCCCAGCAGGAAGGTCAGGGCGACCTCGTCGTTAGGGCATTCCGCTATGGCCACGTAGTCGTACTCGCCCATGGTCACATAGAGGGCCACCAGCTTAGCCCCCATCGCCTCCATCTTTTCGCGGGATTCCTTGATACGCTGGGGTGCTTCCTTGATGTCCTCGATGCCCTCGCCGGTCATCTTCATCAGACTGATATAGGTTGGCATGACTTTACTCTCCTTTCCCATTGTTGACATAGCTAGTGCGCCGCTTGCCGCTGCCGATACAGATGATTCCTCATCACTCCACCTGGAACCTGGTTACGATGTAGAAACAGTTGAAGTAGGCGGTATCGCCCTCCAGCGTCCACTCGCCGTAGAAAGGTTTGACGCTGGGATCGTCGACCTCAGCCACCACCTGGCAAACTCCCGGAGTTAAGCTGAGGGTCTTTCGGGGCCTCCCCTCCTCGGGGCAGAAAACGGGGCCCACGAACTTATAGTGCTTGCAGGTGGGGCAGGGCTCGATGGTAGTCTCCAAGGAATTGGGAGCGCCCACCAGGATCGTGAGCGTATCGGGGGTGTCATTGATGATGGTCACCTCCGCCATGCCGCCGGCCTCCACTCCGCCCATCTGGCCTGGTTGAGGCAGCTCGCCGTGCTCCTCCTCGGCGATGTCCGCTATCCGTTCGTCCACCGAGGGGGGAGCGGTTGGCTCTTCCGGGATGGGAGTCGAAGTTGGCTCCGCCGGGACGGGGGTTGGGGTGTGCTGCGGTGGTGTGGGGACGACGCTGGCCACGGAGACGTCATCCAGCGAGGTTTCTGACTCCACATAGCCAGCGGAGATCCACCCTTCGGTGCCGTCAGGAAGGGTCACCGCCAGCCAGTCCCTGGCCCGGTTGCAGGCCGAGACGGTCAACACGTCGCCCTCGGTAACTAGCCCTGTCTTGTCGTACCCCACACCCGGGCCGGCGCGCACATTGAGGCCCTTGGCGGTCACTACCACTTCGAGTTGGAAAGCGGGCTCGGTCGAAGTGGAGCTGGAGATGGACGTGGGTGTGGCTGGCGCCTCGACCTCCTCCGCTGCTCTGGTATCCTCTGCCGCCGTCTCCTTTGCCTCCCCTGGCGTCAACGGAACGCACCCCATCACGAACAGGCCGAGGGCGACAAGGACGATAAACGACCAGACAAGGGTTTTCGTTTTCATCGCTATTCTCCCTTCCCTCCAACACCGTTTCATCGGGCCTGCCAGGATCGACCTCAGCCGATGATCAACTTCTGCACTTCCTGGGTCTCAGTGACCACCTTGGTCACCCCCAGTGCTGCGAGCGAACGGAAGATGAGGTCCAAGACCGCAGTCACCATCAAGGCCAGTATGGTAGTGACGGTCACCAGGGTCATGAACAAGCTGACGGCCACGACAAATGGGATGAACTCCTCGTAGGGCTTCACCGTGCGCTGGAGAAACTCATCTATCGTGCGCTGGAACTCCGTCCTGACTTGGACCAGCGCCTCCTCGCGCTGCTCTGCTGGCACCTGGTCAATGACTCGCTTCTCCATCTGCTCCATGAACATCTCGATGTAAGTCTCCGGTATCGAGAAGCCTTCCCGCTCGATGTGCGCCGCATAGCCGAAGTACAGGCTGCCACAGGCCACCAGGATGAGACCCATCCGCAACATCCCCTGGCCCTCACCGATGGGCCGCACGGAGAACATGATCCGCTGGTTCAGCTCCTTGGTGACATCCATGGCATAGAGGAAGGCAGCCAGGAGGTACACTGCAACCAGGATGCCGCCGACCACCGTCACCTGCCATCCCAGGAGAATTGCCAGCGCGGAGAGCGCAAACGCGAGGAACCCGACCCATACCGGCCGCAACAGCGCAGCCACCAGGCCGGCGGTCACCGCCACAGCGCCCAGGGCCAGCAGGAACCACAACAGTGGGCTCAGGAGTTCCCAGGAAGGGGAAAGTATCAACGTGTAGGCCTGGCCAAACTGCTTGCAGGCGATCCCGAAGAAGTAGCCCGCCCCTATCAACAGGGCCGCCAGAAGTGCCATCTTCAGCCATTTGCTCATCTTCTCGCACCTCCTACTCTATGCAAGTCAGGTACGGGCGCCGCTGCGCTAGGGAGAAAGATTCTTCAACACCAGCGGCAGGTTAACCAAAACGCACTCATCGCTGGCGGTGTTCTCATCCGCCCCGATGTCCACGAAGCAGTCGTAGGGCCGAGCATCTCCCTCGAAGTCGTTGGCCGGCGCTCCGGCGAAGGTCCCGGTGTTCACGGCGGGAGAGGACGGCGAGACGTGATAGTTCCATAACGGAGGAGTTAACGAAGAGAGGGTCGCCGTTGATCGCATTGGTGCTGACGATGGTGCCGCTCCCTCCGGTATCTGCGGTAGTGTTGCCGTGGAAGACGGTGTAGTCGGCCGTGACCAAGGACTGGCTACCACTGGCGTAGATTCCGTAGGTATGGCCGTAGACGATGTTGTTGGTCAGGGTAAGCGTGGTAGTATTCTGCGCCCAGATTCCCTCGCCAGCGGCCCCCAGGTCATTATCAGCGATGGTGTTGTTGACCAGCGCACCACGAGCAGGGAATCCGGTCATGCCCCAGGCGTAGAGCCCCCCTCCTACAGAGTCGGCTCGATTCTGGGCGATGATGTTGTTGGTAAGGGTGAAGCCGTCGCTTCTGTCCACCGACACTCCGCCGCCCTGGGTGAGGGCGGTGTTGCTGATGATGCGGTTGGCGTCGAGGGTGGCGTTGCTTAAATACAGCACGAGTCCCCCACCCTCGCCACCTGCGACGGTGCTGGCGGCGTTGTGGATGATGTCGTTGCCGCTGACCGTCGCCGCACTCTGGTTCAGGTACAGGCCGCCGCCTTTGCCGTCGCCGCCGATGCTGCCCACGTTGTCTTGCACTGTGTTCGCGCTGACAGTTGCGTCGCAGTTTTGGATGTACATGCCACCGCCGTAGCCGGTGTTACTAATGCTGGCGGTGTTGGAAAGGATCTCGTTACCGCTGACGACGGGCAAGGTGAAGGCATCTGTACCTATCAGGTAGATACCACCTCCAGAGGACACGACGCCGCTGGCGCCGGCGATGTTGTTGGTGATCACGTTAGTTGTTGGTGATCACGTTATTGGAGATGATGGGGCTGGCGTCCTTGCTGAAGATCCCACCGCCCTTCCATTTATCGACCGCTGTACCGGTGTCTGCCTGGCCGCCGGTGATGGTGAAACCGTCGATAGTGGGGGAGATACTGCCTGTGATCTTCACCACGTGTCCCCCTCGCTGGGCGTCCAGGGTGGTGATGTAAGTATCGGGATTGCGGATGGTGAAGCTGGCGTTCCAACCACCTAGCAGGGTCACCGTTTCGGTTATGTCGGCAACGGTGCCCACGGCGTCGGTGTAGGTGCCAGCGGCTACATAGATCCGGTTGCCGGGATCAGCCTTGTCCAGTGCTTTCTGTACGCTGGAATAACATGGGTAGTTGCCGCCGCAGTTGGGATCGGTTGAGACATATCGATAAGCGGGCGCAGCTCTTGTGGTGCTGGCGATAGGAGTTCCAGCCATCACTAAGGCTAGCATAACGATGGTCGGCAGTGCTGTGAGGTAACGGCAGGAAGGTTTCATTTCGTCCTCCTGCGATGTCTGTTGCTAACTGAGGCTAGGCTAACGCCAAGTCTGGGTGCTGCAGTGTGACTGCGATGCTCTATGGGATTAGTCGGAGGCTCGATGGGGTTCGATGTGAGGTGTTTCGCAGTAATCCTGTTGATGTCATTATCCTACAGGTACGCAGGAAAGTCAATACCTTTGCCAGGTCGCAGCTATTGACAGCGAATGTGTCGTCGTGTATAATGGTCGCAGGTGCAATAAGTTGCATTAGCGAGAGGTTGCTATGACTCACTGTGATACTCTCATAGAGGAGTTGCGAGAACGAGGGTGTCGGATCACCCCGCAGCGCGAGATCATCATCGAGGCCATCGCTCACGGTGGCCGCCACATGACCGCCGAGGAGATCTTCGAAGAAGTACAGAAGCGAACCCGCTCGGTCAACATCGCCACCATCTACCGCACCCTCGATTTCCTGGTGGAGGAGGGGCTGGCCAGCCGCACCGACCTGGGCGGCGGTAGAGAGATCTATTGCAGCAGGCAGCACGGCCCTCATATTCACCTGGTGTGCTCGCACTGCGGCAGGGTAACCGAGGCCGACGGCCACCTGATCGAGTCCTTGGGAGAGCAGCTCCGAACCAGGCACGACTTCTCCGCCAATCTGCACCATGCGTCCATCTTCGGCGCATGCGCAGAATGCCGGGCGAAAGCGGCTGCGAAAGGCTAGGAGCGCGACGGGAAGGAGGGCCTATCGATGCACATACCTGATGGGTTCGTGAGCGTGTCCGTCGCTGCGGCGGGATGGGCGCTCAGCACCGGCGGCGTGGGCTACGCCGTGAGGCGCACGGGCGAGGAGCTGAAGGAGAAACAGGTGCCCCTGATGGGAGTGCTGGCAGCCTTCATCTTCGCCGGCCAGATGCTGAATTTCCCGGTGATGGGTGGAACTTCGGGCCACCTGATCGGCGCGGCGCTGGCCACCATCATGCTGGGCCCGTGGGCGGCCATATTGATCATGACCAGCGTGGTGGGCATCCAGGCCATCCTCTTCCAGGACGGCGGGCTGCTCGCCCTGGGCACCAACATACTGAACATGGCCATCATCGCCAGCCTCACCAGCCACTTCGTCTATGGTGGCCTGGGATTCCTGGCTAAAAGGGGCGGCCGGGGCAGATGGGCCTCAGCCTTCGCCGCCGCCTGGGCCTCCGTGGTGGTGGCATCCATAGCCGCTTCCATCGAGCTGGCCCTCTCGGGCACCTCGCCGCTGCAGGTGGCCCTTCCCGCCATGGGCTTCGTACATGTCTTCATCGGCCTGGGCGAGGGGCTGATCACCGCGGCGGTGGTGGCCGTGGTGGAGAACGCTCGCCGCGATCTTCTGGAGCTCCGGACCGCGGGAGGTGAGGCCTGATGAAGGAGCGTTGGTGGATCGTCTTCCTGCTCGTGGCGCTGGTGCTGGCCGTAATCTCTCCTATCGCCTCAGCTTGGCCGGACGGGCTGGAGCGGGTGGCCGATGATCTGGGTTTCATCGAGAAAGCGCAGGATGCACCATACGAGATCATTCCCGACTACACCTTCCCGGGGATAGGCAACGAGGCCCTTTCCACCATCGTGGCGGGGGTCGTGGGCACTCTGATCGTCTTCATGGTGATGTGGGGCGTCGCCGCGATGCTGCGACGCAGGGCCAGGGAAGCGAGTTGATCGGCGACTGGCGCTAATGTCAGCCTCCCTGAGTTGGCTGGATCCCTATCGGGATACCCGAAGCCGGGTGCATGGGATGGATCCGCGCATCAAGCTGATCCTGACCCTGGCGTTCATACTGGCCGTGACCACCACGCCCCCTGCCTTATGGCCGGCGTACGTGGCCTTCCTGGCCCTGGTCTGGTCCAGCGTGTTCTTGGCGCGCCTCTCCCCGCTCCGAGTGTTGCGCCGCTCGCTGATCGGCATCTATTTCGCCATGGTAGTGGTCCTGTCGGTGCCCCTCGTGCGCGAGGGAGCGCCGATGGTCCACTTCCCCTTCTTATGGTGGGATGTGACCATCACCGACCAGGGGCTGATGCTGCTCCTCGGCGTCATGGCCAAGTCCTGGCTATCGGTGACGGCAGCGACGACCCTGATCTCCTCCACCCGGTTCGCCGAGCTCTTGCAGGCCATGACGGCGTTGCGGATGCCGAAGATCATGGTGGCCATCGTGAGCTTCACCTATCGCTATCTCTTCGTCCTGGTGGAGGAGGCGCAGCGCATGGCGCTGGCGCGTGACGCCCGGAGCGCCGAACCCGACGGCCATAGGGGAGGAACGATCTTGTGGCGCGTGCGAGTGCTGGGAAACATGCTGGCCTCCCTGCTCATTCGCAGCTACGAGCGAAGCGAACGGGTCTACGATGCCATGACCTCCCGAGGATACAGCGGACAGGTGCGCAGCCTCGATTCGCTGTCCTGGAGGCGCCACGAGGTGATGGTGGGCGCGGCAGCCCTGGTCACTCTGGCGGCGGTCGAGCTGATGGCATATCTCTGGTTCCGTGGGGGGAGGCTATGAGTCGCGATTCCATGCCTCCCGACGTGTACATCGAAGGACTCCGCTTCGCCTACCCCGACGGCACGCAAGCGCTCCTCGGGGTGGACCTGAGCGTGGCCCCTGGGGAAAGGGTATCGCTCATCGGGCCCAATGGCTCGGGCAAGACGACGCTATTCCTGCACTTGAACGGAATCCTGCGGGGTCAGGGCGCCGTGCGGGTGGCGGGCCTGGACGTGGCCGACGGCCGCCTGGGAAAGATACGGGCCACGGTGGGGCTGGTGTTCCAGGACCCCGACGACCAGCTCTTCTCGCCCACGGTCTTCGAGGACGTGGCCTTCGGCCCCCTGCACATGGGACTGAGCGAGGCCGAGGTGCGGGAGCGGGTCAGCAGGGCGCTGGCGCAGGTGGGGATGGAAGGCTTCGCCAAGAGGATGCCTCATCATCTGAGCCTGGGAGAGCGCAAACGGGTGTCCATCGCCACGGTGCTATCCATGGACGCGCGCATCCTGGTGCTGGACGAGCCCTCCTCCGGCCTCGACCCGCGGGCCCGACGGGAGCTCATAAACCTCTTGAGGAAGCTGCCCCAGACGCAGCTCGTGGCCACCCACGACATGCGCCTGGCGCGCGATCTCTGCACCCGGACGGTTATCCTGGATGAGGGCCGAATCGTCGCCGACGGCCCCACCGACCGGATCATGGCCGACGAGGCCCTCCTGGAGCGCCACGGCCTGGAAGTGCCCTAGGTACTAGGCATAAACTCAGGTACTCTCTGCAAGTCCTTTGGATTTCGTTGGTGAGGGCATTCGTCCAGCCTTGTTCGTGTCTCAATCTGCCTGCTTGATTTGTTGAGCAAGCTGAGTTAGCATAGGCAAGTTGAGTGTGACAACATTGGAGCATCCAGACCTGATAAGAGTAGGGAGAATGACGATGCCTGATATTCCACTTGAGAGATCGGGTCGGATTCAAACGTGCAGAACGAGAAAGTTGCTTGAGGCTTGGTTGGCGCGATATCCAGAAGAACATAGGGCTGAGCTCAAGACACGGCTGGGCCAGGAAAACGGGCGGTCGGCGGCATTCTTTGAGATTTATCTTCACGAATTGCTGACTCGGTTGGGATATGACCTAGTGGCCGTCCATCCAATAGCGCCAGGAAGTGATAAACGCCCGGAGTTCCTATTCCGTGATAGGGATGGGCAAGAGCTGTACCTGGAGGCGACTGAGGTGAAAGGGCCTGAAGAGGACAGCAAAGCAGCGGAGAGGGAGCGGGAGTTGCACGAAGCGATCGAGAGGGCTGACATCGAAGACTGGCATGTCTCCTCGATCGATTGGATGGAGGCGCCGGACAAAGGGCTGTCTTCTAAGAGATGCAAGCAAATTGCAAAGGCACTCAAGAAATGGGCTGATTCACAACCGCAAGGTGAGCCAAAAGCGCCTGTTTTCCTGAGTCTGGACCAGCTTCTTGGAAATAGCACTTTTCAGCATCCTGGGTGGGACCTGGAGTTTCAACTTAGCCAGAAGTCAACGATCAGCGGAATAGGCAAAGGTTATTGGCTCGGTGCACAGGGCAGCATATGCAACGCGCTCAAACGCAAGGCTCGTCGCTATGGCGAACTGGATAGACCCTATGTGATAGCGATCAACGTTCTCACAGAAAGGCACGCTGGGCTGAATGAAGTCGTGGAGGCATTGCATCAATTAAAGTATAGTCGTGTCAGTGCCGTGCTATATGTGGCGAGCCTCTATCCTTATAGTATTGCTGACCAGGATCTGGTTCTTCTGCATAATCCGGCAGCCAACAAATCGACCCCTGGACCCCTCAAAGAGCTACGGTCATGGACTGCCGAACGAGGTTTGAGTTCGGGTAAGCATCCTCGAGAGATCCTTGGTCTGTATTCCGGGTGGCCAGGTGACAAGCTCGTTTGAAGCCGAGGCAATTCACGAATCGCCCCAACGTACTTGCGAGGACTCGTCGAGAGGATTGTAACTCTTTATGCTATGATCGAATGGCAGTTCAATGAGCAGGAAACACGGAAAGGCGTGAACCATGGCAAACCGTTCAGCTATTGAGTGGACCGAGTCGACATGGAACCCTGTTACAGGTTGCACGAAAACTAGTCCCGGCTGCAAACACTGCTATGCAGAGCGGATGGCTTCACGGTTACAAGCCATGGGACAGCGCAACTACAAGAACGGGTTTAGACTGTCGCTTCACGAACATGCGCTGGAACTGCCACTTTTGTGGAAGCAACCGCAAATAGTCTTCGTGAATTCAATGAGCGACCTTTTTCATGAGGGCGTGCCCTTGAGTTTCATCCTGAGGACATTCGATATCATGCATCGGGCATCGTGGCACACTTTCCAGGTTCTGACAAAGCGCTCCGAAAGATTGCTGGAACTCGATCCAGAAATCGATTGGCCCTCGAATGTCTGGATGGGAGTAAGCGTAGAGAGTGAAGACTACTTTCATCGTATCGAACAGCTGAACCAAACCGGCGCGTCTGTCAAGTTCCTGTCGCTGGAGCCACTGCTCGGCCCACTACCGAGATTGGATCTTCAAGGCATTGATTGGGTCATCCTCGGTGGGGAATCAGGGCCAGGAGCAAGGCCAATGAAGAAAGAATGGGTGTTGGAGATTCGCGACCAGTGTCTGGAAGCTGGGGTGCCATTCTTCTTCAAGCAGTGGGGCGGCGTAAGGAGGAAACGGGCCGGGCGCCACCTTGAAGGGCGAACGTGGGATCAGTTGCCTGGCCAGGGTCGAGTCAAGCAGTTTGACTTCCTGGCTGCACCGACATAGAGGCAGCCCTACAAGGCATCCGAATCTTCTTTCGAGCGGCCATTACCTGCTTGGTATTCAAGATTACTCCCCCTAGCCTCACCTTGGCTACCTCCACCCTCGCTCCCCCAGCGTCAGAACTCGTTGAGCACCTTCACAGGCTTGCCCTCGCTGATCGACTGATAGGCGGCGTGTCCGACCGAGATAGTCTTGGCGCCGTCTACCACATTTGGCACCGGCTCCCGATCGTTGATGAGACAATCCTCGAAGTGCTTCATATATCGAAGCGCCGTCTTGGTGTGACCATAGACATCGACGCCCAGCTCTGCCGGAAACTCCATCTTCGAAACGGGCCGATACTCCACCTTGTCCCAAACGACCGATACCTGCCCACCCTTGTTGTCGCTGTACTCGGCGACGACATTCATCTTGTCCCCATACAGGCTCAGCTTCATCATGGGCTCGGGCGGTTCGACCACCCCGTACAGGCCGAGTATGCGCCCGATGGTGCCGCTCGCGAACTTGACGTTCAGAGTGAAGTTGTCCATGAGGGGATAAGAGGACAGCCCGCCTTTGCCTCCGTAGGCGTGAACCTCCTCGATATCTCCCAGGAACCATCTCAGGATATCGACGGGATGACAGACGCCGCCGTACATGAGATCCTGCGGTGCGCTGAGGCGCCAGGGGGTCATCTCGAACACCGGCCTCAAATCGTGGAGGTAGTGTGCCTCCGCAAACAGGATGCGGCCGATCTCCCCGTCATCGAAGAACCTCTTGGTCGCCGCGAACTGGGGATCGTAGCGCATCGTCTGGCCCACCAGGAACTTCAACCCGGACCTGCGAACCAGCTCCACCAGCTCTACCGCGTGATCGAGTTCGTTAGTGAGGGGCTTCGTGCAGACGACGTGCTTCCCTGCGTTCAGCGCTTCCTTGCAATGCTGGTAATGAAGGTGGTCGGGGCTGTACACGCCGATCACATCGATATCTCTGCGCTTTATGAGCTCTCCATAATCGGTGGTGTAGAACCCGAATCCCCACTCTTCGTCGAGCGCCTTGAGCTTGTCTTCGTGCTGGCTGCAGATTCCCCTCACCTCAAACCTGCTGTCCTCAAGCCTGTTCAGGGGGAACATGCTGGAGCCCATGCCTACGCCGATGACGCCGACTCCAATATCTTTCTTGGTCATCTCTCCTCCTTTCGAGAAATCGGGGCTCCGAAGGCAGCGACCCCCCTATCGAGAGCGGCTTTGGCGGATGCCCCTCTACGATGGCGCCAGGGCTCGCTCGTAGGCCTCCATGACCTGGTCGAGGGTCGCCTCGGTGTCCGAAGTCAGAGCTGGATGCACTCGGATCACCTCAACCCTGCTCGGACCGTAGGGGTGCCAGCGGACGGGCACCAGGGGGTGGGTGCTGTCGGCGAAGATATCCACGGTGGGCACACCCAGGGCGGCGGCTATGTGCTGGCCGGCGGAATCATAGCCGACGTAGGCGTCGCTCTCGCCGATGAGGGCGCAGAAGGCGCCCACCGGCCCCTCCCACGCCAGCAGATCGACACCCGAGACCGGAGCGGAGGGCGTTTCCCTGCCTGAGGCCCGAACGACTTTCTTGCCCGAGGCCTGAATCCCTGCCACCAGCGCCTCGGAGCGGCGCAGTTCCTCCTCCCCCACGCCCTTGATGAGGATCACGGCAGCTCCTCCATCCAACAGGCGATCCAGAAACTCGGCCTCGAAAGGATCGTGGAGCCGCTTCAGCGGGTTGCCGCCAACGCCGAAGCTGACCACCACCAGGGGTCGATCCACCCCACGGCGCAGTTCCCCACAGAGTTGCCGCGCGAAGGCCAGGTCAGGCCCGCTCAGCGCCAGATAGGGAAGGATCTCCTCATCGCCGCCGAAGCGCTCGTTCAGCCAGCAGGCGGCGAGGGGTCCAATGCCCTCCACGCCGGGACGCCGGTAACTCCGGCTCTGGAAGAAGTGGTGGCGCCCGTCGTCCTCCGTCAGGGGCAGAAGACCCAACTGAGTGAGCCGGGAGTCAGGGTCCACCACCAGGCACTGCGAGGGGTCGAGGCCCCGGATCTCGTCGTCCACGGCGCGCACCACTTCGATCCAGCCATCCAGCCGTTGGATCAGACCTCCTTCGCGGGCGTAGCCGACCTCCCGTACTCGGACCCGCTGGTCCGCAGCGAAGATCTGCGCCATAGCAGGGGCGGCGAGCAGGACGATCTCCGCATGTGGAAACGCCCGTTTCATCTTAGCCATGACGACGCTGGTCACCGCCACCTCTGCGCCCAGAGTCACCCGGGAGGGAATCAACACCTTGCGCACTGCCGCCCGGCGTTCCTCATCTCGCGGGGCTTCTCTCGCCTGCAGGAGCCTGGCCCTGCGCCCCAGAAGCGATGACCGTGTCTCCAGGTCGAACCGGGTCAGCTCGGCATCCAGCCCGCGGCCCTCGGGAAGGCCGCGGCAGAAATCCACCACCTGCGCGAAGACCCGATCATAAAGGGGGCACAGCTCCGGGTCGAAGGAGTCGCTGAGCCTCTCCACCAGCAGGGTGAACAACCCCCGAAGGCCGTGGGAGGCCAGATCCTCGTCCTCAAGGGTGGCCATCTCGCACAGGAGCTGGATGGCCGACTCCAGGGTCTCGCCGGTGGCGGCGTGATGCTCCAAGATGGCTCGCGCGGAGGAGGAAGCAATATCCTCAGCCGACTGGGAGGTGAGGCTCCCACTCGCCTGAAGGGCTCGGTAGCGGGCTAGATCTCGAAATCCGGGATCATCCGACATGAGTAAAGCGGCCTCTCCCCACTATAGTTAGATATCGCAGTATACCATAGGGCGGAAGCGGCAGGCCATCCCATTTTAAGAGCACAATCCCGGCAGGGGTGTCGCCGGGATCCAGGAGCCGCTTTTGACTCGTCCTGTGCTAGATCTTCATCACATCGATAGCCGAGGGGCCTCGGGGGTTGTCCTCGATAGAGAACTCGACCGAGTCGCCCTCATCCAAGGTCCGGAAGCCTTCCGTCTGAATCGCCGAATAGTGAACGAACACGTCGTCGCCATCCTCGCGGCTGATGAAGCCGTAACCCTTGGATGCGTTGAACCACTTGACGGTGCCGGTAGTCTTCTCAGCCATGCTTTGGTGTACCTCACTCCTTGTAAAGATTGCGTAGGGCAAGAAGTCCGTTCGAGGGTCCTGCTCCCGTCCGTCCCCAACGCACCCCTAGGGCCAAACGAGGGGCCGATTATCTCCCATACGAGCTCCGATCGGCTTCGAGCAATCGATCTTCGAAACAAGAGCTTACTGCTACCTACGTGTAATATCCTATCACTGATTTTGCAATTTGTCAAGCCCCAGCATGAAGGTTTTTCGGGCCATTCCACCCCACTACCCCATCGCGATTGTCCGGTGCAGCGAGCGGCGCGTTGTCCCCCCACATAGAGTGCCAGGTTGGCGGCAGGGATTGCCGGACCCCTGGGCGCCGTGCCGAATTCCTAGCGGGGTTTAGCGATAACGATGACCCGGTGGGTGTTACTGGTGTAGGGCCAGCAGGTAACCAGAGTCAGCCGCTCGTCGGGAAAGGGACCGATCCAGCGCGCATTCTCCCGCCGTGTTTGCTCCGGCATCCCTTTTTCGGGCAGCACCAACCGGGTCTCCACGGTATAGGTGTAGGGCTGATCGTCGGCGTAGAGAACTATGATGTCGTCCGGTTCCAGATCCACCGCGTCGCGAAAGACCTCGCCCTTGGTATTATTGTGGCCCGAGAGGACGATGTTCTCTCCCTGTCCCAGCAGCCCGGAGTTGATGTGCCATCCGGCAGCGCCCTCTGCCACCTTCCACTCCGAGGACATCTTCCCTCCTCGAGTGACCCGCTCCCATCCAAGATGGACCACCCCAGCGTCCAGATCGATGGCACGGGCCACGATGCGACTGGGAGGGGCGAGAGCCCGCTCCCGGGCGGTTAGTGGGAGTGCCGTGCTGAGAGGTGGATCGAGCCGCGTGCTGTGGGTCAAGTGGTCCATCCCCGCCAAGCGGGAACACGATGGAGGGGAGCATCCCCGGAACGGGGATGCTCCCCTCAAATCACCAGAGCCCGTTTACCCTCGGTATCGGTCTTCGAGGGCGGCAAGTACCTGGGTTCGGTTGTTGATGTCCCACCGGTGGGGCATCAACAACCCGAGACTCAACTCCCCCACGTCTTGTCGTAGTCAAACCGCTGCGTATGAAACTCAACCCCCCCACCGCCTGGATACATCTGAAGCTCGATCTGATCGGAAATCACGGAGCCAGATCCAAGGTACTCCAGAATGACCTGGATGGAGCCGCTGCCCGGGTGGATTTCTCCTGGCCCGTAAGCGAAGCTGCTCAGCTTGGATCCGCCTGAGTAGGCGTCGGCGGCCACGTACACGGGGTCTCCGTGGCCGGACGCATAGGTGTAGTCGACGGTGATCCTTATAGTGGAGTCGTCGATCTCTTCCACCTGGAAGTTAAAGAAACTGTCGGTATCCCCTCCGGTGCTCCAAGTCTTGTCGAAGTCGAAACGTTGGGAGTAGAACTCGGTGCCACCCCCCGGATAGAGCCGCAACTCGACCTCATCGGAGGTCACCGAGCCCGCGCCGTGGTACTCCAGGATCACCTCGGTGGTGCCGCTGCCAGCGTCGGCGGTCCCGGGAACATAGCCGAAACCGGTCAGCTTGGCTCCGCTTCCGTAGGCATAGGCGGACACAATCACGGGATCGCCGTGATCGGACACGTAGTTGTAGTCCACCCGAATGCGGATGGACTGCGAGATCTCCTCGATCACCTGGAAGCTGCTGAACTCATCCGCGGCCCCACTGGTGGGTTGGACGGTGATCGTCTGCTCCGCGGTGGTCTCGCCGCCAGCGTGTATCACGCGAAGCTCGTAGGTCTTGGTCACGCCGGGACACACCTGCCGCTCGTCCTCGCCAATTACGCCGCCTTCCTCGTAGTAGACCTCCTGAGCGTTTTCCACCTTCCAGCGAAGGATGGTGCACTCGCCCTGTGTTATGGTATCGGAGTCGGCCCCGAATTCGATCTTGACCTCGTCTGACGGAGTCGTGGTGGAGGTGGGGGTCGCGGTAGCGACTCCTTCTACCTTTATGACCACCGTGAGGGTCTCTCCGATAAATTCCCCATCAGGGTTCCGCACCTGCCAGCGGCCGGTGAAAGTTCCACCCTCCGCAGTGGCGAACATATTGACAGTCACGTCCACCTCGGCTCCAGCGGGGGTGGCCACCACATTGACGCCGGACGCCGCTCCCAGTTGATCGCCACCCACGAAGGCGAGCTGGTAGCCAGCATCCCAATCGCAGGTGCCGGTGTTCTTGATCCGCCAGGTCTTGGCGAAGGACGCTCCGGGCGCGAAGGTGGTCCCGTCGGGAACGGTGATGTCGGCGACGTAGGCAGCGTCGTCGCAGTTGTCCTCCTCCTCATCCTCGGCCTCGTCCTCTGCCTCAGTGGTGGGGGTAGGGCTTGGGGTGGGGGTCTCTTCCGCCGCCACCGCGTTCAGGGTGATGGAGACGGGGTCGCTGGCCTCGCCTCCGGAACTGAAAGCCTGGACCACGATAGTATGGACACCCACCGTGTCGGGGGTCCAGCCTTGATCCACGGTCAGGGTTGGCTCGCCCTGGGGGTCGGCGCTGGCATCGGAACGCAGCAAGGCTTCGTCTACCGTCAGGTCCACGCGGGATACTCCCTCGCTGTGCGTTGAGATGGACTTTATTATCGCTTCCTGGCCTACCTGCACCTGGGCGTCATCCGGAGGCGCCACGATGGTCAACGTAGGCTTGACTCCTCCGCCAAGGCCGGGAATGGAGCAGCCCGACATCAGTGCGATCATCACCGCACAGGCCACGATGGCCACGATTCTACTAGCCAGTTTCATCTCTTCTGCCTCCTTCCATGTAGCGTCGGATTATCCTCTCGGGATGCCCCTACGCAACTTTGCCTGATTTCCATTATATACTATATCCGATTCCTGCGGTCGCTTTTGCTGGTTCCCAGCAAGGTAATATTCCTCCAGATTCGCTTCGCGCGAATTATGCCTAGATGCAGCGGGAAGGCAAATCTCCTCTCGAGAATCGGTGGGGCAGGAGGTCGGCCAGTTTGAAGATCTGATACTCCCCAGAGGTGTCCGCCGCAACGATGTCCATATCGGGGGAGAACTCTGCCAGCGCCTGCCGGCAGGCCCCGCAAGGTGAGGCCATGGTCTCGCTCACCACGGCCACGGCCTTGAAGCTGCGTTCGCCGGCGGTCACGGCGCAACCCAACGCGACCCTCTCGGCGCACTGGGTGAGTCCGCTGGAAGCATTCTCCACGTTGCAGCCCAAGTAGATGCTCCCTGACTCGGCCTCCAGCGCCGCACCCACTGGAAACCGCGAGCTGGGTACATAGGCGTTGGCGCGAGCCTCCATGGCCTTTTCGATTAGATGTTCCATCCTTCGCCTCCTAGTCCTCGGGCTCCGAAGGCTCTGGCGGCTCTTCGGGTTCGAGCTTTCTCCATACACGAGCGGGGGCGCCGAAGGCCAGGCTGTTGGGTGGCACGTCTCTGGTGACCACCGAGCCCGCCCCAATCTTGGAGCCCGCCCCCACCCTCACCGGAGCCACCAGCATGGTCCCGCTGCCTATCAGGGCTCTCGTCTCGATATGAGTGGAATGCTTCTCCTTCCCATCGAAATTGCAGGTGACCACGCCAGCGCCGACATTGACATCCTCTCCAGCCTCGGCATCCCCCATGAAACCGAAGTGGCTCACCATGGCACCGTTTCCCAGCCGGGAGTTCTTGATCTCAGCGAAGTTTCCCACACGGGCTCGGCGCCCCACGCGAGTTCCGGATCTCAGATGAGCGAGGGGACCCACGCTCGAATCCTCTTCGATGTGAGAGTCCTCGACGAAGGACGCCACAATCGAGCAGCGATCGCCGACGGTAGCGTCTCGCAGGACGGCATTGGGGCCGATCGCGCATTCCCTGCCAACCGTGGTGCCGCCCAGAATATGGGTGTTGGGATAGATCACAGTATCCTGACCGATGGATGCCTGCTCATCTATGAAGATGGAAGGTGGATGGATCATGGTCACACCGGAGAGCATCAGGGTATTGCGGATCCGCTCCCGCAGGTAAGCCTCCGCCCTGGCCAATTGGACCCGATTGTTGATGCCCATCAGCTCGTCGGGGTCCCCGGCGACGGCTGAGGCGCTGGATTGGCCCTCCTCCGCAGCTATGGCGATCAAGCCGGGGAGATAGTGCTCGCCATTCCCCGGGTCCGGCTGGATTCGATCCAGGCGGGGCCACAGCCAGCAGTCGCTGAAACAGTAGAGGCCGGTGTTGATCTCCCGAATGGATCGCTGCTCGGGCGTGGCGGCGATCTCCTCCACTATGCCTGTGATATTCCCCAATTCGTCCCTGAGGACGCGGCCGTAGGCGGTGGGATCCTCCGCTAAGGCGGTGAGGACGGTGAGGACGGCATCGGACTCCTGGTGGCGCCGGATCAGCTTGGTCAGGGTCTCGGCGGTCATCAGAGGCACGTCGCCGTGGAGAACGAGGATGATATCGCTCCTACCCGCCAGGCTGGCCCTAGCCTGGGCCATGGCGTGGGCGGTGCCCAGCTGCTCGGACTGCTCAGCGTAATCGAGCCCCGGGCCGAGCGCGGCGCGCACCTCCTCACCCCCGTAGCCGACGACGACGGTGATGGCCACCGCGTTCAACTCCCGCGCACGATCCACCACGTGGCAGATCATAGGCTTGCCGCATATGGGATGCAGGACCTTGGGGACCCGCGACTTCATGCGAGTCCCCCGCCCCGCGGCCAGGATCGCCACCGAGAGCTTCATGCCCCGCCTCCGGCGTAGCTCATTTGACTGTCCGATTGTAATACTAAAACCATTATCGCTCACATCTTACACGATTTAAAGTGGCTTGTCAAGAGGCAATAACGAAGATCTTGCCAGTTGCGAAACTCGCTACAGATCGCTATCGTCGAGGATGTGAGATCAGCATAGGGTGACTTGAGGGTAGCCCGAGTGACACTAGACATTGTCGCCGGCCATCCCCATCGTACGAAAGGGTATATAGCGCCAACCGAGCCGGTGCTAGAGATTTCGAATCAGGGGGCTGTGGGTTCGAATCCCGCCGGGCGTGCCATGAAGTACTATTGACTTGGAAAAGCCTGACCTCCCAGGCTGGTTCCCAAATCCCAAGGACTTGTATCAGTAACAACCTCGCTTGCTGGTAGTTCTTCGAGAGCCTCTACCTTCAAGAAGAACAGGCACCGGGCTGTACAAGACCAACTTGTCCGCAACATCAGCAGTACCCATATAACCGCCGACGCTACGCATCCCGCGCCATCACAGCTGCGCCGGGTTATCCGCCATCACAGGGCTTTCCCCTACTGATATTCTCTCAACACCAGTGGCAGGTATCTGCCTTCGGACTCTTCCCACAGCCACTCTTCCCACAGCCAGATTTCCCGCTGCTCATCGGCGATGCCCTCGTTCAGGAGGTCGGAGTCACTGTCGAAGGCGACGACCGTCCCGTCCCCGTTCAGGCTGGGATGATAGCTGTGTCGGTTGGTGTGGGAGGCCGAGGTGACGCGCGTGAAGGTCATGGTCGCAGTATCGTACAGCCAGATTTCGAACAGGTCATCCGGCCTGCCCTCGTTCAGGAAGTCGGAGGTGCTGCGGAAGGCGACGACCGTCCCGTCCCCGCTCAGGCTGGGATAATAGCTGTCGCGGTTGGCGTCCGTGGCCGAGGTGACGCGGGTGAAGGTCAGCGTCGTCGTGTCGTACAGCCAGATTTCCCACTGGTACTGGGCGATGCCCTCGTTCAGGAGGTCGGAGTCACTCCAGAAGGCGACGACCGTCCCGTCCCCGCTTAGGCTGGCAGCCTGGCTGTCTCGGTCAGCGTGCGAAGCCGTGGTGACGCGGGTGAAGGTCAGCGCCGCCGTGTCGTACAACCAGATTTCGTTCACGTTAAGCGGTCTACCTTCGTTCAGGAGGTCGGAGTCACTGTAGAAGGCGACGACCGTCCCGTCCCCGTTCAGGCTGGGACGCCAGCTGTCTCGGTTAGCAGGGTCCGAGGCCGTGGTGACGCGGGTGAAGGTCAGCGTCGTCGTGTCGTACAGCCAGATTTCGGTCACGTCGTTCGGTCTGCCCTCGTTCAGCAGATCGGAGTCACCTACGAAGGCGACCACCGTCCCGTCCCCGTACAGGCTGGGATACTCGCTGTCTCGGCTGGTGTCCGAGGCTGAGGTGACGCGGAGCAGGATATCCACTCGTGGGAGGGCAAGTGCGCTCCGGACCACCACCAGAAGGACGGCTGCCAGGACCAGTGACAGTACTAGAGGGGAGGCTCGTCGCAATAACTGCTGGTGCCTTGCATTCATTGTGGCAGTCTCCTACTGATATTTTCTCAACACCAGTGGCAGGTATCTGCCTTCGGACTCTTCCCACAGCCACTCTTCCCACAGCCAGATTTCGACCACGTTATCCGGTCTGCCCTCGTTCAGGAGGTCGGAGCTACTGCGGAAGGCGACGACCATCCCGTCCCCGCTTAGGCTGGGATTAGACATGCCGTATAAACCCGAGGTGACGCGGGTGAAGGTCAACGTCGTAGTGTCGTACAGCCAGATTTCCTGCTGCCCATCGGCGATGCCCTCATTCAGGAGGTCGGAGCTACTGCGGAAGGCGACCACCGTCCCGTCCCCGCTCAGGCTGGGATCCCAGCTGTTTCGGTTATGGTCCGAAACCGTGGTGACGCGGGTGAAGGTCAGCGTCGCCGTGTCGTACAGCCAGATTTCGTACCGCGCATCGGCGATGCCCTCGTTCAGGAAGTCGGAGTCACTTTCGAAGGCGACGACCGTTCCGTCCTCGCTCAGGCTGGGATCCCAGCTGTCTCGCTTAGCAGGGTCCGAGGCCGAGGTGACACGGGTGAGGGTCAGCGTCGCCGTATCGTACAGCCAGATTTCCCGCTGAGTATCGGCGATGCCCTCGTTCAGGAAGTCGGAGTCACTGAGGAAGGCGACCACCGTCCCGTCCCCGTTCAGACTTGGATACTCGCTGTCTCGGTTAGCAGGGTCCGAGGCCGAGGTGACGCGGGTGAAGGTCAGCGTCGCCGTCTCGTACAGCCAGACTTCCCATACGTCATTCGGTCTGCCCTCGTTCAGGAGGTCGGAGTCACTTTCGAAGGCGACGACCGTCCCGTCCCCGCTCAGGCTGGGATTATAGCTGTCTCGATTGGTGTGCGAGGCATAGGTGACGCGGGCCAGGCTGCCCAGCCGTGGGAGGGCAAGCGCGCTCCGGACTACCACCAGAAGGGCGGCTGCCAGGACCAGTGACAGCACCAGAGGGGAGGCTCTCCACAATATCTGCTGACGCTCTGCATTCATGTTGTAGTCCCCATTTTCGTCACTTCTCGATCAGAGTACTACACCTTTTCTTCAACGTCAACACCCAGGAGAAGCGCTGCACCCGAAGCTGGAGGTCGTTGTATCCGACTATAGAACGATCCGACTTGACAGAGTTAGGCTAGGGTATGAATTGCGCCTTCGACGTAAGCGGTCTATTACTCCCCATTACATCTCGATTTGCGAGTGCTCCCCTAAGACAATAGAATGCAGGTACAAGCGAGTTTTTAGAGCATGCATTACCGAGCACTCATAATGTTCGGAGGATTCGGCCGAAATCGATCTCTCGGTCATGCAGGCCTTGAGCGATACGCTCGTCGGCATCTTGCTGAAACCCGACGACTACGACGACCCGGCCGCCCTTGCGCGACGCAAACTCGCCGCCGTCGAAAGGGCCCTAGAACACTTTCTCGGCGCGCTCCAGGGCTCGCTGTCTCTCATCGACGAAAAGACGTTTGCCGCCTGGTTTGAGGATCAGGCTCTAACTCAATGCCGAGACTGAAACATAAAGCGGAGGTAGCGGTCCATCCGATCTCAAACAAACGGTCCGATGACACACGAGCCTCGAGCGAGCGGCAGAAAGCGAAGGTCAGGAGGTAGACCAGAATGGGACAATTACTGAAACTGGCTTGGCGGAACGCCTGGCGCAACTGGCGCCGCACCACCATCGCCGTGGTGGCTGTCGTGCTCGGCCTGACCTTGCTGCTCTCTTTTGATGGCCTTATCAGGGGCTCCGATCAGGCCATCTATGGCAACGCGGTGCGGCTGTACGGCGGCAACATTCAAGCGCATGCCCCCGGCTTTCGAGAGAAGGCCAGACGGCTCCCCCTCCTGCCCCTGGGCAGCGCCGACGCCGTGGTAACGGCCGCCGACGCCCAGCCGCAGGTCTTGGCGGCCGCCAAACGGATCAACACCGGCGGCATCGTCAGCAGTCGAGAAGGCGCCTTCCCGGTGACCATCACCGGCATCGAGTCGGCGGTCGAAGCGAAGCTCAGCATCCAGGCCGAGAACATCACCCAGGGGCGCTTCCTGCAGGATGGTGATGGGGACGTCATCCTCATCGGGCGGGGTTTGGCCGATCTGCTGGACGTGTCCGCGGGCGACCGGGTCAAGCTCCTGGGGCGCGGCAAGCACGAAGAGATGCGCCAGCGCACCATGACCGTTGTGGGCGTCTACGATCTGGGTATGGCGGAAGTGGAAAAGGGAGCGGCCTTCATCACGCTGGCCGAGGCGCAAAGCCTGTACAACCTTCGCGACCAGGTCACCGAGGTGAGCATCTCCCTGCAGAGCGTGGGGCAGGAAGGGGCCGTGATCCCCGCCCTGCGAGCTGCGCTCCCCGGCTACGAGATCGATTCGTGGGACGCGCTCAGACCGGAGATACGAGAGACCTTTGCAACCAAACTGGCCATCACCACCATCATTGGGTTCGTCGTGGTGTTCATCGCCAGCATCGGCATCCTGAATATCCAGCTGATGGCCGCCTTTGAGCGCACCCGCGAGATGGGCGTTCTGGCGGCGCTGGGGATGAAAGGGCGGCAAATCATGAACGTGTTCCTGCTGGAGGGAACGATGATCGGTGGGGTCGGAGCGGTGATCGGCTGTCTGCTGAGCATCGTTCTGCTCGGGCTGCTGGGACAAATCGGGATCGACTACTCCTTTGCCTCGGGCGTGGGCGAGATGACGGCCCTGATGGGAGATCGTCTCTACCCCAGCATCACGGCGGCGGACATCATCAGCCGGGGCGCCACCACCATCTTCATCGTGGGGCTGGCATCGCTCTATCCGGCCTGGCAGGCGTCACGAAAAGAGCCGGCCGAGGCCCTGCGCCATGTGTAGCGCAACGCGCGACCAGAAAGCGCCTGCCCGGGGGTTCTGGAGCTTGCTGGAAGGCTGGAAGGGAAAGGTGCAAGATGGGACTGAGTAAGCTGTGGGCCATCGCCTACCGAGACCTGGGACGCAACCGGCGGCGGTCGTTCTTCTCCCTGATGGCGGTGGCTTTGGGGCTGACGCTGCTGATCGTCCTGGACGGCTTCATCTCGGGCATTATGGAGTCCACCCTGGAGAACAGCATCCGGCTGGAGACGGGGCACGTGCAGGTGCGCGCCACCTCCTACGAGGATGAAAAGGTGAGCCTGCAATGGGACGATTTGCTGGACAGTCCCGATGCGCTGGCGGCCCGGGCGAGCGCGCTGAGCGAGGTGAGGGCCGCCGCGCCGGTTCTCTGGGCCAGCGGCATCCTCAACACCAGGGAGGAGTCGGTTGGAACGCGGATCTTCGGCATCGACGCCACCTCTTCACTCTACGATCCTTTTCGGGAGGCCATGGTGGCAGGTGAGTTCCTGGCGCCGGATGATCGGCGCGGGATTCTGATCGGCCAGCGGCTGGCGGACGACCTGGGCCTTGGAGTGGGGGACAGGGCGAGCCTGGCCGTCGTCGACTCGGACGGGCGAGGCACCGAAGGGACGTTCACGATCCGTGGCCTCTTCTCAACCGGCGTCTTCAGCTACGACGACGGCGCGGTCTTCATGCCTCTGTCAAAAGCGCAGGCCCTGACGCGTACCGACGGGCATGCCAGCGCGATCGTATTGCTGCTCCACCGGCAGGATGACGCCGACCAGGTGGCGGCGGCTCTGAAGAGCCCCGGCGTCGCCGTCCTAACCTGGGAAAAGCTGCTGGAGGTCTTCCTGATAACGATCGAGACGGGGATGGCTTTTTACGTCATCCTGTATGGCATCGTCATCCTGATCGTGGCGGTGATCATCGCCAACACCCTGCTGATGTCGGTCTTCGAGCGCGTTCGGGAGCTGGGCATCCTGGCTGCACTGGGCATGAAAGGGCGGCAGATCATGTTGATGTTCTTCCTTGAAGCTGCCCTGCTGGGATTGGCCGGCCTCGCTGTTGGGATCGTGCTGGGCTCCGCCGGCGTGGCCTACCTGGCCCAGACGGGGATACCGATAGGCAGCATGGGCGAGGCAGCCGCAGGCATCGCCCTCGGCTCAACCATGAACGCCCGTTTCAACCCCGGCGGAATGCTGTCGCTCTCGGCCTGGACGTTTGCGATCACGCTGCTCGCATCCCTGTATCCCGCCTGGTTCGCCGCCCGGCTGGAGCCGGTGGAAGCGCTGCGTTCGCTCTAGAAATCGGTGGAGGAGGGTTCTCATGGAAGTCGTCCAGCTGGAAGACGTAACCAGAATCTACAGCATTGGCCAGGTCGAGACCCGCGCCGTGGATGGCGTGAGCCTGAGCATCACAGAGGGGGAATTCACTACTCTGGTGGGCCCTTCCGGATCGGGCAAAACCACGATCCTGCAGCTGATGGGCTGTCTCGATCGGCCCGATAGCGGCTCAATCAAGATCAATGGCCAAGATGTCACTCGCTTCGACGCCAACCAGCGCGCCGACGTGCGACGGGAGAAGATAGGATTCATCTTCCAGTTCTTTGCTCTCGTTCCCGTCCTCGACGCCTACGAGAACGTGGAGCTCCCGCTGCTCTTGAATGGAGTCCATTCCAAAGAGCGACGGGAGCGCGCGATGGAGCTGCTGAACGCCGTCGGCCTGGAGGGCCGTATCACCCATCGTCCCAACCAGATGAGCGGCGGAGAGCAGCAGCGCGTTGCCATCGCCCGCGCTTTGGCGCCCCGGCCCTCGCTGGTCCTCGCCGACGAGCCGACGGCCAATCTGGACACCGCTAACGGCGAGCAAGTCATGAAGATCATGCAGCGTCTCAATGAGCAGACCGGCACGGCGTTCATCTTCGCCACCCACGACCCTCGCGTCATATCGTTCGCGCGGCGGGTCGTTGAGCTGCGCGACGGTCGAGTCGTTGAGAATGGCAAAGTTGCTTGAACGGGGGCGAGTCGAGGAGGTGTAGACCTATGCAGAAGCTGTGGCTCCCGGCTTCCCTGTCGTTGGCGCTGTCGCTGGCGTTGGCTGGCTGTGGCTCTGGCCCAGCGGAGCAGCCCACGCCTGTCGCCACGGCCCCGCCCGCGGCGACCGATGTTCGCCCCAGCGGCGGCAACGTGGTGGTCGCCTCGGGCAAGATCATATCCACGCACGAGGCGCAGCTCAGCTTCACCATCCCCGGGCGGGTGGCCCGGGTGGATGTCGCCTTGGGCGACAAAGTGCAGCCTGGCGAGGTGCTTGTCGCCCTGGAGGCGGCCGATCTGGAGGCGCAGGTGGCGCAAGCCGAAGCGGAAGTACAGGCCGCCCAGGCGAACCTGAGCCACCTGGTGGCTGGCGCCACGCCGGGTGAGATCGCGGTCACGGAGACGGCAGTCTCCCTGGCGGAAGCCCTGGTGAGTGAGGCGGAGGCGGCAAAGGAGAGCGCGGAGGCCCAGTGCGCCGTCGCGCGGTCGGGGATTGCGGCCGCCCAGGTGGCCCTCGAAGTCGCTCAAGCTCAGTCTGGCCAGCTTGAAGCCGGCCTGCCAGCAGGACAGATCGTCGCGGCCGAGGCGGAAGTGAAGCTGGCCGAAGCGCAGGTCCGCCAGGCCCAGGCGGCCTACGACCGGGTGAAAAGCACTCCCGACATCCAGGCGCGCCCCGAGGCGTTGGCCCTAGAGCAGGCGACCATCGCCTATGAGGCGGCCAAGGCCCAGTACGAGGCTCTGCTCCAGGGCGTGACCCTGGAGGAGGAAGAAGCGCGGATCCAGGTGATCCAGGCTGAGGATCAGGCCCTGGCCACTTGTGCCCAGGTAGACCAGGCGTCAGCGGCCGTGGAGGCGGCAAGAGCCCGGCAGACCGAGGCGGAACAACGGCTGTCCATCCTGAAAACGGGTCCCTCCGCGGAACAGGTCGCCGCGGCGACGGCCCAGGTGGATCAGGCCGAAGCGGCCCTGCAGATGGCCCGCGTATCGCTGGAGCAAGCCGAGCTTCGTGCGCCCTTTCCCGGGACGATCGGCGCACTGACGATCAGCCCCGGCGAGACAGTGACCCCCGGACAGCCGGTGGTGGCCATCGCAGACCTGTCTCACCTGCAAGTCGAGACGATCGACCTGAGCGAGCGCGATGTGGCCGGGGTTGCGCTCGGGCAAGAGGCCATCGTCTACGTGGAAGCTCTCGGAGAGGAGATCGAGGGGCAGGTGGTGGGCATTGCGCCTCAATCCACGACCATCGGCGGCGATGTGGTCTATGCTGTCTACGTGGAGCTCGGCGAGCAACCGCCTGGCCTGCGCTGGGGGATGAGCACGGACGTCGAGATCGTCACAGAATAGAGCGGACGAGGGGCGCCGGGATGGACATGCGGATGCCGTGACCCGGCTGCGTCCCCGCAACCGTTCGCCGTCTCCATATATGCGCCAGCCCTACGTGCCAATAGGCCCTCACGGTTTGACACTGGCCTTTGGGAGCGGTAGACTGTATGTGCCCACAGGATGGGGCGTCGCCAAGCGGTAAGGCAGCGGCCTTTGGAGCCGCCATCGGAGGTTCGAATCCTTCCGCCCCAGCCAAGATCGCATATCGAGGGCAGCGATGTTGCTGGAAGATCTGAGGCATAAGGTGGTGGAGATCGCCAGCAGGGCTTCTCGAGCGGGCCTGATGCCCGGAACCATGGGCAACTTCAGTGCCCGGGACGCCGGGACTGGCTACGTGGCCATCACTCCCAGCGGCTATTCCTACGACGTCATGGGACCCCAGGACGTCGTGGTCTTCAACCTGGAAGGGAAGGTGCTCGATGGGGCTCGCAAGCCGTCCTTCGAGACCCCGATGCACCTCCGAATCTACCGGGATCGACCCGACGTCAACGGTGTGGTGCACACTCACTCGCCATATTGCAACGCCTTGGGGCTGCTTCGGCGGGAGATCCCTCCCGTCCTCGTGACCCTGGCTCATTTTATCGATGGAAGCGTCCCTATCGCCGACTACGAGCCCAGCGGCACCGAGGAGATCGGCGCCCACGCGCTGGAGGCGATGGGAGATCGCCCGGCGGTCATCTTGGAAAGGCACGGTATCCTTGCCATCGCCCCCACCCTAGATCTAGCCTATGAGATCGCGGCGGTGGTGGAAGACGGGGCGCGGGTGTATCACCTGGCGCTCCAGATCGCTCGCCCCAGAGAGGTTCTCAAAGACATCCCTCAAGGCAGAGGCAGGGCGTGACCGGCTCCGACGCCGGAGAGCGGGAAAGGCGCAAGTTGAACAAGGACGAACGGCAGTATCTGGAAGCCCTCATCCAGGCTTTGGAGAACGATGACCCCCAAGTTCGGTGGGAGGCGGCGCAGGACCTGGGCGAATACAGCGAGGGCGACGCCGTCACGGCACTGGTCAGGGCGATGGACGACGAGCACCCCTTTGTGCGATGGGAGGCGGCGGTCTCCCTGGCTCAAATCACCTCTCCAAGCCCCCGCTGGCCTCCTTGGAGAAAGAGGGCGGCTCCATTCCACCGCCTGGTCGATGCCCTGAAGGCTGACAGCCCACGGGTGCGAGGAGCCGCTGCTGATTCACTGGGTCTCTTGCACGATCAGCGCTCCATGAACGGCTTGATAGAAGCTCTGCACGACGAGAACGCAGAGGTGCGCATGAGCGCGGCGGAAGCGCTGGGCCACATCGGCTCATCCCAGAGCGCCCCCGCCCTGAGAGAGGCGCTCTGGGATGAGAGTCCGGCGGTCCGTAGGGCGGCCGCCGAGGCATTGGGCCGCGCTGGATGCCCAGGCGAATCCTCCGATTTGGCGGAAGCGCTGGGCGATGCAGACCTGCTGGTGCGGAGGGCGGCTGCCAGTGCCTTGAGAAGGGTGGGCGATCGTCGCTCCGTCGAAGGATTGGTTCGCGCTCTGTCGGACCCTGACCCCGAGGTGCGTCGCCGTGCCGCCGAGGGCCTGGGAAAGGTGGGCGACGCCGATACCCTGGAAGCGCTGGAGCGCGCGGTTGCGGGCGGAAAGCGGGCAGGAGATGCCAGGATGGAGCGAGCGGCTCACCGCGCCATTACCTCCATCCGCCTTCGAGAGAGAACTTCGGCGATAGTGGGAACGTTGACGCGGAAGCGATCCTAGCAAGGGCGAAGGACTCGCCTCCGCGTGGGGCATCGCTCCCATCGGCTCGACCAGGCGACTCATCCCCTGATCGCGAACCGGGCTAGAAGCGCGATTGTTTTTGTGGTATACTGATAGAAAGTTATCCGGGATGCGGTTCTATGGGACTCAGCGTGTCGCGCCGAGATGAATTGATCGAGAGACTGGTGAGCCAGCTGAACGCGTGGGGAATGGTAGCCCCCGCCTTGATGTTTTTGGAGGCCAACAAACCCCTCAGCTTCCTGGGAAGCCAATTGATCCTCCTTTCGCAGCCGGTTCTGGGGCTCATCTGGGAGGATAAGCTCCTCGGGGATTATGCGTTGCTCCTAGAGGACCGCGACAATATCGAGCGATTGCTTTGCCGCTTGGAGGGCAGTCGGGGCTGATCGCCCGGTCCCCTAGTGGTCCGCTTGACTCGTTGGAGAAAGGCGATATCGTGGACATGATCGGCGGGTCGGAAGCTCTGATGCTGATGATACTGATCCTCTTCCTGGGCCTGATCCTGATCTTCCGGATTCGAATCCGCGCTGGAAGGCGCGTCGCGCTCCGCCCGATCAAGGCCTTCGACCGTATCGGCCAGGTTGCCACGCGCGCCGTCGAGATGGGGAGAGCGTCGATCTTCACCCTGGGAAGTGGCAGCATCGGAGGAGCGACCACGCTGGAAACCCTGGCGGGGCTCCAGATCATGAAACAAGTTGCGAGGCAAACCACGGTGGCCAAGGTTCCCCTGTTGACCCAGGTGGCGGACCCGGTGACCATGGTGGCGGCTCAGGGCCTATTGAAACAAGGATACGCAGAGGCGGGAAGTGAGGCCGATTACGACCCGAATGAGGTCAGATTCATAGCCCCCGACTCAGTCGCTTACGCCGTGGGAGTCATGACTGCCCTCAGACAGGAGCCGATAGCCTCCCACACCATGGCCGGGAGCTTCGGCGAGGAGTACCTGCTGATGGGGGAAACCGGCGCGGCTCAAGGCATAGAGCAGCTAGCGGGTTCGAGCGATCCTCAGGTATTGTCCTTTCAGTATGCCACCGCCGATGAGCTCCTTATGGGCGAGGAGCTGTATGCAGGAGGCGCCTATCTGGCACGCCTCCCATGGCACCTCGCCAGCCTGGTGGCTCAGGATTGGCTTCGCACCTTGATGATCGCGGCCATTCTGGTGGGCATCATCCTCAAGACCCTTGGCGTCCAATGGTGAGGAGGTGGCCTTGAAGCGCATCGTCCCGACAGCTATCGCCATCACATTCGGGATCGTGGTTCTGCTAGATTTCTTCATTAGCCATTCCCTCCTGGACAGGATAGGCGCCATCCTGGCCGATTGGGCTGTCATCCTGGCCGCTTTTGCGCTCATCTTGGGGATTCTGAACGTTCTCTCGGTTCATCTGAACCGAACGGTACGCCGGGAGAAGGGCTGGCCCTACGGGCTCGTTCTGGTCATCGCACTGCTTGTGGTTCTGATCTTGGGACTGATGCCCGGCGCCAGGGGGCCGGAAGCGCCGGCCATCCGGTGGCTCTTCCAGAACGTTTACTCTCCCCTCCAAGCCACCATCTTCTCATTGCTGGCTTTCTACGTCGTGTCCGCCGCCTATCGGGTCTTTCGAGTTCGAAGCATCGAGGCTAGCATCCTGCTGGTGGCAGGAGTGATCGTTCTCTTGGGACAGGTGCCGGTAGGAAAGGCAATCTGGGGCCAGCTGCCTGGGATCAAGGACTGGATAATGCAGGTCCCCGCTACCGCTGGAATGCGCGGCATCATCTTGGGAGGGGCGCTGGGAGCCGTGGCCACTGGCTTGAGGGTCCTGTTGGGAATAGATCGCCCTTATGTGGAACGCTGAGGCCGTTGGCAGGAGCTGGGCCGAATGACCTATTGTGAGAAGTGTGGGGCAGCCAACCAGGAAGGAGCTCGGTTCTGCCAGGCTTGCGGACACTTCCTGGCGGCGACCGCAGGTACCCTGCGTTGCCCCAATTGCCAGGAGCCCAATCCCTCCGACAGCCTCTTTTGCAGTGCCTGTGGCGCATGGTTGTCGCTCGCATCTCAGAAGCCTGCGGAGCCCGGCGGGGATGTGGTCGACCACTGGCTGAAAGAGCTCGCGGAAAGCCAGCCTGCAGAGGCCTCGCCTCCGGAGGTCGCCGGCAGCCAGGCAGAGCCCCCCTCGCCGCCTCCAGGCGAGGATGCGGGATTGGAAACCGGCGCTCTCGGCACGGCATCCCTGGAGTGGGTACGGGACGTGTTGCGGCCCCCGTCGGAGGCGCCGGCCGAGGCAGAAGGCGTGTCAGCGCCCTCGCCCATTCCTGAAGAGGCGAGCCCCAGCCCCACGGATGAGGAGGCAGGGTCGGGCATAGATGACACTGACACACTGACCCTGGAATGGGTGCAGGACGCGCTGCGTCCTGTGACGGATGACCTACTCCTGCCGGAGGCAGAAGGCGAGGAGGTCGCCAGACGCGAGCCCCCCTCCGAGCGAGAGGCATCTCCGGAAGAGGAGGGCGAAGCGGAGAGTATGAGGGGGCCTCGAGAGGAGGCCGTCGACCGCGGTGAGGCGGTGACCCCATCCGCTCCGGAAGCCATAGCGCCACGCCCCACAGATGAAGATGCGGGACTGCGCCCCACGAGTGAAGACGCGGGACCGCGCCCCATGGGTGAGGACGCGGGACTGCGCCCCACGAGTGAAGACGCGGGACCGCGCCCCATGGGTGAGGACGCAGGATTGGAAACCGGCGCTCTCGGCACGGCATCCCTGGAGTGGGTGCGGGACGTGTTGCAGCTCCCGTCGGAGGATCTCCCGCTCTCGGAGGCGCCGGCCGAGGCAGAAGGCGTGTCGGCGCCCCCGCCCACTCCTGAAGAGGTGAGCCCCAGCCCCGCGGATGAGGAGGCATGGTCGGGCATAGACGACACTGACACGCTGACCCTGGAATGGGTGCAGGACGCGCTGCGCCCTGTGACGGGCGATCTGCGCCTGCCGGAGGCAGAAGGCGAGGAGGTCGCCGGACGCGAGCCTCCCTCCAAGGGGGAGGTGTCTCCGGAAGAGGAGGGCGAAGCGGAGAGTACGAGGGAACCTCGAGAGGAGGCCATCGATCGGGGTGAGGCGGTGACCCCATCCGCTCCGGAAGCCATAGCACCGCGCCCCACAGGTGAAGATGCGGGATTGGGCATCGATGACACCGGAACGCTGTCCCTGGATTGGGTGCGAGGCGTGTTGGAATCTTGGCCGGAAGATCTGCTCCAATCGAAGGCGCCGGCCAAGGCAAAGGGCGAGGCTGCGACCCCGCCAGCCTCCGAAGATGCTAGACTTCGCCCCACAGGTGAGGACGCGGGACTTCGCCCCACAGATGAGGACGCGGGACTTCGCCCCACAGATGAGGACGCGGGACTTCGCCCCACAGGTGAGGACGCGGGACTTCGCCCCACAGGTGAGGACGCGGGACTTCGCCCCACAGATGAGGACGCGGGACTTCGCCCCACAGCGGGACTTCGCCCCACAGATGAGGACGCGGGACTTCGCCCCACAGATGTCGGCCCTTCCGAGCATTATGAGAAACCGCCAGATTGGGTGCGGGAGTTGAGGGCATCCACCCCCTCCGAGGTGCCGCTGACCGCCGATGAGGAGACGGAAGCCGCCCCTTCCGGCGAGGGGACGCGCGGTCGGATCGATGAACCCATCCTCGCCGATCCGGGAGAGGAGGCAGGAATCCTAGCAGGGGTGAAAGGAGTGCTTCCCCTGGAGCCAGCGCTGGCATGGCCTCACCTGCCCCAAGGGAAGCCCTCGAAGGCGACTTCCGCCGACGACTTGAGCCAGGCGGAGGCACTGCAGGAGGTCATGGCACATCGGATAATGGTTGAGGGCCAGATTCCCGCGAGAGGCGCGCACGGCACCCTTCCAAGCTGGGGATACCGGGTGATCTTTGCGATGGTTCTGCTGGCCGTGGTGGTGCCTTTCCTTCTGCAGTCCGACTGGTCCGGGACCAGCATCTCCGTGTCCTCTGAGGTCGGCAGTTTCTTCGATACCGTCGAGGCGCTTCCCCCTGGATCTCATGTCTTGATGTCCTTCGATTATGACCCGGCGACGGCGGAGGAGATGGATCCCCAGGCCAGAATCATAATGGACCAACTCATGAGAAAAGGGGTCAGTGTGCTGACGATGAGCCTGACACCCCAGGGAGCCGCCATCGCCCAGCAGATGTTGAATTCGATAGAGGCCGATTATTCGAAGCGGGAGTATGGGAAATCGTACGTGAACTTGGGCTATCTCAGCGGCAACGAAGTGGCGCTGCGGGCAATCCTCGTCCAGGGGTTGCCGAGCATGTTCTTGCACGATTATCGCGACGGCCAGCCGGTTTCTGGCTTCTCAGCTATGCAAGGGATCAGCCACCTAGAGGATGTCGAGGCGATTATCGATGTAGCGGGGGATGCGCGGTTCGTGCGCTGGTGGGTGGAGCAGGTGGGCAGCCGATCCGAGGTTCCTCTGCTGGCTGCAGTGAGCGGCACGGCGCTGGTGGGGGCGGAACCCTACTACCGTTCGGGTCAGCTCCAGGGGATTATGGGGGGAATAGCAGGCGCAGCGGAGTATGAGATCGCCAACAACAGCCCTGGTCGGGCGGTGGCCGCGATGGATTCGCAATCCGCCGTCCATGTCCTGGTGGTCCTTCTGATCCTGGTAGGGAACGTGGCCTATATCTTTGGGGCATCGAGGGGAGAAGGTTGATGGATCCGCTCGGACTCTGGGTAGCAGCGGCCTTGACCCTGCTCGTCTACAGCTATCTCTTCGCAGATAACCCCCTCTACCGGCTAGTGGAGCATCTGTTCATCGCGGTGGCTTTGGGATACGCGGCGGTGGTGACCTTCCACACCATCCTAGGCCCAAGGCTCATCCAGCCCCTCATCGAGGATCCTTCCGGCAACTGGCACCTCATCGTTCCCTTGATTCTGGGGGTCCTGCTGCTGTCCAAGGCTTCGCCCAGTTTCTCATGGCTGGGGAGCGCATCGGTGGCCTACCTCTTTGGCGTAGGCGTTGCACTGGGGATCGGAGGGGCGCTGGCGGGCTCCATTCTCCCCCAAGTCGGGGACACGATGATCTCCCTGTGGCCCGGCGACGCCGGCGGATGGGGGAACTGGGTCAACCAGATCATGATCGCGGTGGGCACACTGGCCACGCTGGCCTATTTCTATTTCACCTGGGGAGTCGGAGAGGATAATGGGGTCGAACGGAGAGGCGTCGCGCGTTGGGTGGCGTCCATCGGCCGATACGTCATCATGTTGACCTTCGGTGCGATCTTCGCCAACACGATCATGGCGCGCGTCTCGCTCCTGGTGGGCAGGATAAATTTCCTGCTGGGCGACTGGTTGAACCTTCTGTGATGATCGGATTCTTGAGGGCGGGACTATGATGGATGGACAGGAACGCGAATCCATACTGGCGGTCGACTGCGGCAGCAACACCACCGCGGCAGCCCTCATCGACTTGGTGGATGGGAACTATCGCTTCGTCGCTCGTGGCGAGGTTCCCTCCAGCTTTCGGCCGCCTCTGGCGGATGTAACGATAGGGGTTCGGCAAGCTGCCTACCGAATCGAGGAGATCATGGGGCGTCAGTTGATGGCGCGTGATGGGAAGCTGTTGATCCCCGAGCAGGATGGGGGAGAAGGGATCGATGCCTTCGTGTCCACCACCAGCGCCGCTCCGCCGCTTAGGGTGATGGTAGCAGCGCTGGGCAGCGATCTCAGCCTGTCCAGCGCCCGGAGGGCGGTGGGAAGCACGTACTCGGTGCTGGAAGATGTCATGGTCCTGGCGGGCGAAGGAAAGCGGTGGGGCGATGAACGCGGGGCGGAGGCCAAGATCGAGGACATCTACCGGTTGAAACCGGACGTGATCTTAATCGCTGGGGGCTTCGATGGGGGAGCCATCGAAGCCCACGAGGAGATCGCACGCATCGTTGCTACCGCCTGTTCCCTGCTGGGACCCGCCGATCGTCCCGAAGTGATCTTCGCAGGCAACAAGGAAGCCCGATCCATCGTGGCCGAGCGGCTGTCCGACAGCATCAATTTCCGAGTGGTGGAAAACGTCCGGCCCGGCCTGGAGTCCGAGAACCTGGGCGACGCTAGCAGGGAGTTGGAGGAGATCTACCAGCAGAAAGCAATGGCAAAGCTTCCTGGATTCGCAGACCTGGCGAGCCTGAGCGTGGCCCCCATATTGCCAACAAGCAGCGCCTTCGGCCTTGTCATCCATTTCATCAGTCGGCAATACGACTTTCCCCGCATCCTGGGAGTCGACGTCGGGGACACGTTCACCCATCTAGTTTCCATCGAGGACGGGGAATTTCGATCTTCGGTCAGGAGCGGTTTGGGAGTGGGGCGAGGCATCGTTGGAGTCCGTGAATCAAGCGGCTACGAAGGCATCTCCCGTTGGCTCCCCCGCGCGATCGGCTCGGGCGAGGTCGCTAACTGGCTGATGAACAAGGAGCTCCGTCCGTGGACGATCCCCCAGCTTGAGGAGGACCACCTCCTGGAGCAGGCGACGGCGCGCGAAGCGATACGCCTCGCGGCGGATGGTGAGAACGGACGCGGCTTCCAGTGGATGATGAAGCCGTTCGACCTGATCGTGGGGCGGGGGCGAGTACTGTCGCGCGTCCCCTGGCCAGGACAGGCGGCCTTGATGCTGATGGATGCGCTCCAGCCGGTAGGAGTGGCGAAGCTGGCGCTGGACTGCCTCAGCCTCGTCCCACAGCTTGGCGCTACGGCCATTGTGCATCCGGTAGCGGCGGCGCAGGTTCTGGAAAGAGATGCTTTCGCCAGGCTGGGAACCCTGATAGCCCCACTGGGGAGCGAGAAGGAAGGCGAAACGGCCCTGAAGTTCCGTTTGAAGTACGCGGACGAGAGCACGATCGATGGGGAGATCCCATTCGGCTCCATCGAGGTCCTGCCACTGGAAGCGGGGAGGAGAGCTGTCCTGGAGCTGCGCCCATCCCGGAAGCTGGATATCGGGCTGGGCGTCAAAGGGAAAGGGGCATCGGTGGAGGTGGAGGGAGGCATGTTGGGAGTGATCCTGGACGTACGGGGACGGCCTATCGCCATGCCCTCCGACGAGAGGAAGCGCCGGGAGTCAGTAGCACGCTGGATGCGAGCTTTGGGCTTCTAGGAGGAAATCCGAGATGCTGCATTATCCGAACCTAACCCGGATCGAGGTGCTGACGGTCATCAGTTGCGAGCGATTGCTCCCAGTGGAGGGACAGGTCCTGGCTCGGGTGGGCGACCGGGTGGACCCGAACGATGTAGTAGCTAGGGCGGAGGTGCCCGGGCCTCTTCGGGCTCTCAACGTAGCCGAAGCACTCCAGGTAAAACCGGAGGAGTTGCCCAAGGCGCTGGTCAAAGGAGAGGGTTGCGTTGTGGCCCAAGGTGAAGTCATCGCCGAGAAGCGCGCTGCGGTGAGCTTCTTCCAGGTCAGCTGTCGCTCGCCGGTGGCCGGCCGAATCGCGGATGTGGCTGACGGGCGGGTCATGATCCTTCAAGAGGCGAAACCCTTAGAGCTTCGGGCCTACCTTAAAGGGAGCATCGCCAACGTTGTGCCCCGCTACGGCGTGGTGGTGGAGACTACGGCGTCGCTGGTCCAGGGTATCTGGGGAACGGGCGGTGAGACCTACGGTGCGGTGAAAGTCCTGGCTGGGTCACCTTCGGCCCGAGTCGGTGCGGATGACATCGACGCAAGCGCTACTGCCGCCGTCATCGTGGCGGGGGCGTCGGTCGATGAGGCGGGCCTCCGTCGAGCCGAGGAGGTGGGAGTGCGGGGGATCGTGGTAGGAAGCCTGGACTACGAGGTGGGAAAGGTGGCCGAGTCCCTCAAACTGTCGGTGGTGATCACCGAGGGATTCGGGATGATCCCCATGTGTCCCATGGCCTTCCAGATATTCCAGTCCACGGAGGGTCGCGAGGCCATGATGGATGGTTCGATGAGCCCACCACTGGAAGGACGTCGGCCGGAAGTGATCATTCCTACCTATCAACCCGGGAGGGAGGCGGCGGAACCCCCACCTCAAACGAAGGAGCTCGCCAAAGGGGAGCGAGTGCGAGTGGTAAGAGCGCCGCACATGGGTCGGGTGGGCACAGTTGCGAACCTGCCAGACGGTTCTCGAATTGTGGAAACCGGGGAGCGCCTCTGGGGAGCGGAGGTGAAGTTCGACGATGGGACCTTGGCTTTCGTCCCTTTCGCCAACTTGGAGCGGATAGGATAGTCGCTAACCTTAAAAATTACCTTAAAACACCTTAAAAATCGGTATTGTGGTACAAAAACATAATGCCAGGGCTAGGCGAGGGCCACAGTTTGTGTTATAATGTGTGCGACATACTAGATGTAAGGTATGCGATTTAGCGATCTTACCGTTTACGTGGCCCTTCGCATACTTGCGGCCTCGATAGGGAAAGGAGAAACGATATGAGCGAGATGGTACCTGTGGAAGAGGGAGGAAGCCGGCTGTTCATCATAATCGCCGTGGCCTTGGTGGGGTTGTTGATCGTTGGCTTGGTGGGGATCGGGGGATTCGTTCTGTTCACCCGCATGAGCGGCGAGCCGACCGAGCCCACGCCTGTGGCAGCGGCGACGGTGACTCGAACGCCCGCGCCCACCTTCACTCCGACGCCCAGCGAGGCGACACCCACCCCCACCAAAGTGGTGGGTGAGGGCACGGAAGTCCCAGGTGAGACTCCTGCTCCTGGAGCGACGCCCACCACCGCGCCTTCTACCGGTGAGATACCGGAGACGGGCTTCGGACCCCTGGAAGCATTCCTCGTAGGCTTGGGCCTGGTAGTGGCGGTCGTTGTGGCAAGGAAGTTCCGCCTGGGGACCAGAGGAGGCGGTGGTGGTGGCGGGACGGCCGCTTAGGCAAGCGGCCGAGCTCTTTCTCCCAGGCCGAGCGGATATGGAAGGCTCGGATCCGTTTTAGCCATCTCGGATCTGGGGAACGGAGCTCGATATGGGCCCTGACACTATCACCAGTCAGGGCCCTTTGTCGTGCGCTCGCACCGCTTCAAGTCGCGATCCTTCGACCCATGTAGGCTCCCCGCATCGCGGCACGCTGGAGAAGGCTCAAGTCGGTCGTTGGTTTCGCCACTCCCCAAAGCGCGCCATCAGCTCCTCGCTGACCGCCGTGTAGCGATCCTCGCGCATCATCAGGGGGCCACCGAAGTGGATCTCAGGGTTCAGCTGGGTGGAGGTATCCACCTTCTGGGCGAAGGGCCCGATATGCACTTCTCTCACCACGGGCATATCGTCGAGGAAACGCGACAAGTTGTGGGGTTGGAGACCCCCGGAGCACAAGATCTGGATGCGCCCGTCGGCCTGCTCGATCAGGGCGCGCAGGGCATCCTTGGCCTCGAACGCGTCGCCTTTGCGCCCCGTGGTGAGGACGCGGGTGAAGCCCATGTCGATCAACTGCTCCAAGCCCCTTCGGGTATCGCGGACCACATCGAAGGCCAGGTGACACACCACCTCCATCCCCTCCGCCATTCGGCTCAATTCATCCATCTGCTGCAGGTTGAAATCCCCATTTGCGTCCACACATCCGAACACCACACCCTCGAAGCCGAACCCCTTGGCCTGTCCGAGATCGCGCTTCATGACCTCGAACTCCGCGTCGGAGTAGTCGAAGCCTCCCTCGCGGGGCCGAATCATGCAGATAGTCTTTATGGAAGTCCTCTCGCGAGCCAGGTCCATGGTGCCGCAACTGGGCGTCAGCCCGCCCAGGAAGATGGCGCTGTTCAACTCCACCCTGTCGGCACCGGCCTCCTCGGCCAGGATCGCGTCTTCCAGCGAGCCACAACATACCTCCACTATGACATCCCTCATGCCGTTCCTCCCTTCATGACCCACTGTGGGTTAATTGCTCGCATTCGTGGTCAGTGTAGCTGAGAAGACAGGAGCGGTCAACGCAAGGGCGGTGAAGCAAGCAGTCCAGAGGGAGCAAGCTGGGGACTGATACGGAGATCCCACAGCGATGGAGCACAGAGGGTGATAGAGGCAAGGAGAGGCCTGGCTATGCTCCCAAGTGGTTGGTCCTGGATGAGACGCCAGCTAGAAAAGGACATAATACTGAACAGCCATCTGCGAGGGCAAGAACAACCGTGTCAAAACCATAATGCGGGCCGCCTACAAATATCAGGATCCGCAGGATCTCCGGCTGCGGATCCTGATGAGCAACTCGACTGTGGCCACATGGCCCACACTATTTGACGAAGACCCTGCCACCGTTGCCCCTCGGAGGATCAAAGGCTATAATTCCCTCCCCAGATCCTTGCCCACGGCTTGAGGCTCTCCGAGCGAAGAGTCTCCGGCCCGGGAGGGCCAATACGCGTGAGCCGCTGGAGAAATCACCTCTCACACTTCGATTGGGGCCTGCTCGTGGCCGCCATCCTCCCTTCCTTCGCCATCCTTCCCCTGCTGCAGGAGGGACTTCCCGGCATCGCCGATGCTCCCATCCACCTCTACCGCGCCTCCGAGCTGCTCAGGTGCTGGCAGGATGGGGTCTACTATCCCCGGTGGGCCCCAAACCTCGTCTTCGGCTATGGATATCCTCTCTTCAACTTCTCGCCGCCCCTTCTGCGGTATTCCATCCTTTTCATCCATTTCCTGGGACCCACCCTGGAGTGGGCCATCAAGCTCGTCCAGATGGGCGGCCTCCTCCTGTGCTCTGTGGGGATGTATCTCCTGGTTCGGGACACCCTGGGCCCTCGCTCCGGGATCGTGGCGGCCGCCGCCTACGTGTATGCGCCCTTCCGGCTGCGGGAGATCCTGCTGTATGGCGGCAACTACCCCCAGTTCCTCGCCCTGGCCCTCTTCCCCTGGATCCTCTGGGCTTGCCGCAGCTTCCTGCTCTCCGCCAGGGCCAGTCGCCTCTTCCTGCTGATCGTGGCCCACGCCGGCCTCATGCTCAGCCACAACTTCCACGCCCTGGTTTTCACACCCATCCTGGCCGCTTATGCGATCTACTCAGCCTGGGTCTACGGCACATGGCGCCGAGTTCCCTATATCCTCCTGGCGATAGCATCCAGCCTGGGTCTCACCGCCTTCTTCTGGCTGCCGGCGTTCTACGAGCAGCGCTGGATCCAGACCAGCGAGATCTACGTCAGCGACTTCCACTGGCGATTCCTGACCTGGGACCAGATCCTTTCCCCATCTCTCCCCCTGGACTTCTCCAGCGTCAACCCCCTGGTTCCCCTGTCCATAGGCACCGCCGCCATAGTCCTGATCCCGGTCGGCCTGGCCGCCTGGTTGGCCAAGGGGCGGTTGGATCGCGCAGGGCGCTGGGAAATCCCGGCGTTCCTCGCTCTCCTTCTGGCCTCCGCGTTCATGATGGTGCCGGAATCGAGTTGGCTCTGGGAAAACGTCCCACTGCTGGCGCTGGCGGAATTCCCCTGGCGAATGATGGGCGTCTGCAGCCTGGCCGCTGCCTTTCTCGCTGGCGCCGCACTTCGAGTCCTGCCTGAGAAGAGAAGTCAGGCCCGCCTCGATGTCCTCCTGATCGCCATCCTGCTCGTGGTGTTGATCGCCTCCTTCAGCTATCTCTATCCCCACAAACCTTTCGTCCGCTATGGCAACCCTTCTCCCCGCCACGTGATCAAGTACGAACAGATGACGCAGGCCATAGGGATGACAACGCTGGGGGAGTTTCTGCCCATATGGGTTAAAGAGCAACCTCGCTCGTCGCCCGTGGTGAAAAACTACCGCGCTCGCCAAAAAGTGTACAAGCTGGACTTCGGCTCGCTTCCCGAGGGCGCTCATGCGGAGGAGCAAGGCCACACCGCTATCTCCGATACCTACCTGTTCCAAGCCGGCCAGCTTTTCACGGCCACATTTACCACCTTCTACTACCCAGGTTGGACGGCCTCCCTGGACGGCCAGGAGGTGCCCATCCACATCCAGGACCCGCTCGGATTGATCGGAGTGACCGTCCCCAGCGGCGAGCACCTGCTTGAGGTGCGGTTCACCGACACGCCACTGCGTAAAGCGGCCAACGGCGTCTCCCTCATCACCCTCGCCGCACTGACATTCGGTCTCCTTCTGACATCCCGACGGCAAGGCCGCGAACCGGATGCCGCACCGCAGAAGGATGCGAAGCTGAGCCTGGCATCCGCCGGGTGGATCGTCGCCGCCATAGGCGTCCTGCTCGCAGCCAAAGCCGCTTGGATCGACCCCCATACCTCGCTCTTTCGCATGGCCTCCCCTCCCAACGAGGTGTTCGCAGCCACCGAGGTGGAAAACGCGATCCTGGAAGGCGGAATCGACCTACTGGGCTACTCGGCATCCGAGGGCCGGATCAGGCAGGGAGAAAACCTCCGAGTTCGTCTCTACTGGCAGGCGAGGCAACCTCTGGAGCAGGACCTCAGCCCGTTCGTCCTGCTGCGCTCCGACCCCGTCGATCTGACCCTGGCCACCTCACAGCACAGGCACCCAGGAGACCTGGTCACCTCCGCCGAGCTGCCAACCTCCTCCTGGCCACCCGGCGCATACGTGCGCGACGAGCACACCATCGAGATCCCCAACGACGCTCCTCCCGGAAGGTACAACCTGTGGGCCGGGCTCGAGGATCCGATCTCCGGCAGGCGCCTGCACATCCTCGGAGACTCCGGCGTCGACGCAATTTCCCTGCAGCCCATCCGAGTGATCCGAAAGGAACCCTTGACCACGAAGGATATCCCCAATGGGATGAGAGCGACATTTGGGGATCGAATCGAGTTCCTGGGCTACCAGCTGAAGATCGATAGAGGGGGAAGCGTCATCGCCTTGACCCTGTACTGGCGCGGCGGCACGCCCATCTCCGAGGCCTACACCATCTCAGTGCATCTGCTGGGTGACGATGGCCATATCGCAGCGCAGGCCGACAGGGAGCCCATGAATGGCCTGCTCCCAACAGATGCTTGGGAAGTGGGAGAGATCGTGGAAGATCGACACCTGATCCATCTTCCGCCGGACCTTCCTCCAGGGAAACATACCATCGCCATCGGGATGTATCGGGCCCAGACTCTGGAGAAGCTCGAACTAGCGGGGCCGGA
>SDBU01000792.1_pt1 | contig 45316 bp, 78 predicted proteins | sample 2277071 | NCBI WGS metagenome assembly SDBU01 (sample SAMN10397929, study PRJNA504765) | marine sediment metagenome | isolation source: marine sediment core GS08_GC12, 126 cmbsf | place: Arctic Ocean: Gakkel Ridge, Loki's castle | collected 2008
TATACCTCATTAGTTTCATTTTAACACTTACACAGATATTTTATATAACTTTCTTTGATTTTATTTCTGACTTTGAAATGAATAAGGCATAATCCTAAAAGAAGAGGTGCATTTAAGCATCTTATTTTCCTTTTAGTTAAACTTTTACATCTCATCTAAACCTCTGTTTTTCTATTTTATAGTTTTTTAAACAAACTAATTGATATATTTTTACCAAACTCTCCATTTCTACGTCTTATATCTAATGCATAAATTAAAGATTCTGTTGATATACTTTGCATAGCTAACATAGGAAACTTTTTTGTTTTATTTAAAAAACAAGTAGTACAAGTCTCTTTACATTCTATTTTGTTTGTACAACACCAGCAATTCTTTTTTAGTTTTCCACAAGATTTACATTTCATTTACCTTGACCTCAATTCAGTAAGTAAGTCTTTAGTTAGCTTAATTAATTGTTTGTTTTGCTTAATTAATTCAAAAAATAAATAATCTCTAAATGTTTCTTTGCCATATTTAAGTCTATATGCTGTTAGATCTGCTATAATATTATTATTTATTTTCATTCTAAACCTCCATAAATACACTTAAATCTATTTGTTTTAAAGACTTTTCATATTCACATACAGCAATGACTCTTGTATATTGTTTCTGTTTCAGTAATTCAATGACTTTTGTGGCGTTCATTCTAAATCAAAAACAATTAAATCTTTCTCCTTGAATATCTTTTGTGTTTCCTTATCTAAATCTTTTTTATAAAACATACCAGAACTAAATACCTTCTTTTTTAATGTCCTACCAGTTTCTTCACAAATAAAAGTTATATGTGCTTCTCTAAATTCTCTTGTTTTAGCTCCCGATTTAATCATATCAAAATATTTCTTCTTTATTGGTAGTTTCATTTTATACCTCCACAACTTTAGAATTCTGCATTAATATTTTTGGCACAAATCTATAAGGATTACCCTTCTTAAATCCATATTTCTTTGAAAATTCTCTTAACATCTTTAATCTTTTATCAGATTTAACATGACAACTACGACATAAATATTCATAATCATTGACATTTCGTTTATACTTTCCTGATATATTAGCTAAATCATATGGTTTATTTTTATTACATCTTTCACATAAATTTTGTTTAAATTTTCTATCTCTAACCCAAGCATGAATACCAGAATATTTAACTTTATTTCCTTTCCACATATTATTATCTTTCCCTAATCTTCTAAATCCAATTCCTAAATTATTTACTTGCTTTTCAATAGACTTTATACTCCTATCTAATTGTTTACTTAATTCCTTTTGATTTAATCTTTTATGATTTTGTTTTAGGAATTCTATCTCCTGATTTGACCACAGTTTGTAATTTCTCATTTTTTACCACATTTTTATGTACAAGAATTGGTACGTTTTTAGCTTTGGTGTCGTATTGTTTCATATATGGCACATCAATCTTATGATAGTGAGTTCCATCAAATATAAGAGATTTTCCTAGTTCTAGGTTTAAAATACTTTGTCCTCTTTCATTTCCTTTATAATCCATAAGTACATTCTTTACTGTGCTTCCATTGATAAGATCAGCTAAAGTAACTTTCTTAAAGATAATAACACTAAGTTTAGCTGACAGAAACTTCTTAAAGTTTTCACCAAGTCCACAAATTAATAAAATATTATTATTATGATAAATAAGTCTAATTGTGTTTTCTATCTGTACCTTGACTTTTCTATTGTCTAAATCAAAGAGAGATGTCATTTCATCAACAATAAGTATACTATCTCTAACAGATTCAATTTCTTTGACAGAATGTACTTGAATAGTATTAGGAAATGTACATCTCAATCCATAGACATAGACTTTAAATTTATAATCTTTCTTTAAAAAATCTAGTATCCAATAAATCATATTAGATTTAGCTTCATTTGTGTTTCCAATTAAACCAATTACTTTAGGTTTGTTAAATAATTTACTTATATCTAAATGAGAACTAAGAGCTGTTCGTTTATCATATGCTTGTTTTTCTCTAATAGCCATAGCTTGAAGCTGAAAGTTATCTGTTAAATCAATTCCATACTCGTTTTTTAACCAATCCTCAATAGGTATGTCTTTAGAATAACTTTCCCAATCAATTTTCTTAATATCTATATCTTGATTAATCAAATTCTCTTTTATTTGACTTATATTCATATTATCACCTTTCTAATCATTATCAAAATGAAACTCTACTTCGTGTTTTTTAGCCAAACACTTTTTAGTTTCTTTTAGAGAACATTCTCTAATCAGCATAAATGCGACTATCTTACTTTCTTTAGGCATCATACTCCACCACCTATCTAAATTTATAATTCCCATCAATCACAACCTCCTTAATCTATTCTAATAACTATTTGATTGCATTTAGTACAAATATAATACTCTGAAATCTTATCAGAGCCATGAAGTATTTTATCTTGAATGTTTAAATTACAGCTAAAGAAATGATCTGCAATCGCTTCACTTATCTTATTGCTCATCTAGTTCCACCCAATCATATTCTCTAATTGAAATCTGTTCTAATGTCCCACAACCATTACACCAAACTCCATGTCTATCTAAATCTATATAAATATCTTCACTCTCACAATTTTCACAAGCCATCTTTATTTTGTTACTCATTTTATAACCCCATTCTCCTATCTTTTTCTCTTTCGTATGTGTCATCTATATCTGATTCGTATGCGTCTTGTGCTTCTTCTTCGGTCATACCATCATCTTTCATATAGTCTTTAACTGATTTCATCTTAAACCACCCATTAAATCAGTAAATTTATTGATTATTGCTTCTCTCATAATTTCGTTATCTTCACATAAATTGACTAATTCCATTTCTATTTTATGCAAATATTTTCTTGTTATTTCCATTCAAATCACCTTTGTTTTTTTGGATTGCTTTCCAACCACCAATTTTATTAATAAATCTATATAATACGCTTAAATCATCTTTTTCTACTAATCCTGAATTTATTTCTTGTTTTCTTTGATATTTAATAAAATCTTTAAATACTGTAAATATCTCTTTTTCTTTTTTATTCATTCAAATCAACTCATAACTACTAGGAGCAATATAACAAGTATCTAAACCCCAACCATCTTTTTTATTATTCATTCCCTTATCAAAAACTATGCTTAAACCAACATGGTCTAAATCTCCTTTCTCAATCATATGTAATTGTTTAATTACGCCTTCTTTAAGCCATAAACCTCTAACATATCCATTTAAATTATTCTTAAATCTTGCTCTCTTACCTATTAAATGCTTAAAGTCCTTTATCTTAATATATTCATCATCCATTTTAGTACCTCCATTATATATATTAAAATATATGCTGTTGCAGTATAGTAGTTAGCGAACAATCAACTACAACAACATAGTAATAATTACCAAACTAAATCCTTACGAAAGAGCATTGTAAAACCATTGTCTGGTTCTAGTATCAATACTCCCAATTCTGTTATGTTATACAATCTTTCGTTTTCCATTTTAGTTTCCTCTCTTAACAATCGTTAAGTTTCTTTTACCAAGTTGTAGACAGGATGTCTACAATCTACTCCTGCAATATAACAGAGTTCTTAATCAAATACTTATCTTTTTTAGTTCTCATTTGAGATACCAGTAAGCTATACTCTATTTCTTCTATGTTCATTCTCATTACCTCCATATAGTATACATGTATACTACATACTATATGTTGTTGTTATTATAATATATATTACATCACACTAATCATTACTGATCATATACATATAGGTATATATACTAATTAGGATATATATAAACCTTTCTATTACTACATCATTACAATATAGAAAATAATATACTAGAAAGTATATGATATAGTTTGTTACTATGGGGTAGGGGTCATTTCTAGATAAGGGATTTATATAAAGTACCACCAGAAACAAATTTATATTATTTTTGAAGTTTTAAGAATAAGTAAGTATATACTATAAAATATATATTAGAAAATATAAGAACAAGACCATATTGCCGAAGCCGATAAAATGGTATTTAAGAATTAATATTGGAGAACTTGCGAGGCTGTTGAGAAAACCAGTCTTATAGCGAGTAAAACAAGTTACAACCTTTCGCATCTCCAATATAATTATGGTTTTTTATGTATTGAACAAACTGTATCATTTCCAGTTGGTTTATGGAATGCTTCAAGCTTTTCTACATCGTTTTGTATTATTTCATGCACGCATCCACAACTGTATTTTATATTATATTTCTCCATTTTCATTTACCTCCACACCTTTAATTTTCCTGATAAACATCTGAATCATGGATCCTTTATCTATGCCTGCAACTTTACAGTCATCCTTTTTTAAACCCACTATGAAAGAATCTCCATTAGTTCTGACTTTAGCTGTTATAGTTAAAAACTCACCTTCGATTTTAATCATATATATCACCTAACTGATTGGAAGTACTAATTAGTATATAAAGACATCGGTACTCCAACCTATCAATTACTATTTAAATACCTGAGATGATAACCTATTAATTACTGTGGCAAACTTCAACGCAAAAGGAAATCCAAACATTGGTCTTGCACCGAAGACTAGTGCCAAAACCGAAGTCGGAAAGTTCTATAGAGACTTACCTAAGTTTTCAAGAGACAAAGTTCCAAATGAGCTGATTGAACTGTTTGACTTCATGAAAGGCCTTGATACGAAGAAAGTCAATTACTTGACTGAGATCACAAATATGTACCGTGTCCTTCAAAAGGCTATGATCCCTGCACTTTTAGACAAATTAACTCACGGAGAGACTCCAACAAAGAGGGAGCTAGATGCGTTAAGACTTCTTAAAGATATGATGAGTGAAAGCCACAAGCTAAAGTATGGAGACAAGAAAGTTATAGAAAATATAGTTTCTGTTGTAGATATTCGAAAGCATATGGAAAAAAAGATAATTGATGCCGAGGTGGTTAAAAGTGACGATGTATCACAAAATTTGGATAGAAGTAGACGTTCTGAAGGAAAAACCGAAAACCGAGCTAATGAAGAAGATAGTGGAAGTTCTTCAGAAAATTGAAGGAATAGTGGATATAACTAAGACCCAATACATTTCTGGTGGTGAAACCGTTAAAAACGAGTTGGAACTAAATGATCGTTGAACAGATTACTGAAGAGAACTATATTGAGAAAATTGAGGAAACAGAAAGAAATACTCAAAAGAAGATTTTAGAGTTTGAAGAAAAAATACGAACAACTGGATTAAAAAAGGTAGATAACATTACAGATAAAAAAATAAATTGGAAACTCCTTTATGATCCTGTTGTGTGGGCCTACGAGACGCTTAAAGACAAACAAAACAAACCGCTTATTCTTCGTGGCTATCAAGACAGGATGATCAACGACAAGCATAGATTCATTGTAGTTGTTGCAGCAAATCAAATCGGAAAGACCTGGACAGCTTGCATCAAAGCAATTCATCACGCTATTCATGTTCCAAACGCCAGTGTCTTAATAATAAGCCGATCAGAGCCACAAAGCATAATGATCTTGGATGAGATCAAATGGATGATGAAACGTTCTGATGTGGATTTTTCTCAAATAATAGGTGAAGTAGAAAATAGAACAGAACTTCATCTACCTAATTCAGATAAAAAAGGAACTTCTGTTATTCGCTGCCTCCCTTGTACTACAAGTGCATTGGCTTACCCTGCCACTCTAATAATCTGTGATGAAATAGGTTTCTGGGAAATTGAAGGAATGAAGCAAACCGAGTACTTTAACAGAGTAATAGTGAGCAGAACCAACGAAACAAAGAACTGGGAGAACGATCACTTTACAATGGGTCAAATTCTTTGTATCTCTAACCCAAACGCACAACAAGGAGTTCTATGGAACCTTTGGAAAGATGAAGACTTTCATCAATATGGTTATTGCTGGCTGGCACATTCAAAGAACACAATAGAAGAATACCTCAAATGGAAGAAAAAGTTACCTAGAGACGAATTTGACAGTATCTATGCAGCTACGTTTAGTTCAAGCTCAGGTGGTTTTATAACTGAAGAAGAATATACTGATGCAGAGAGTGAGTATAAAATAGAACCAAGCTTAACTAAATTCTTAGGTGGTGATTTTGCTGGAGAAGACACAACAAGTCGAGATGTAGATCCATGTGTTTTAATTGGAGTTGATCATTTTAAAGATAAAGAAATTCTCAAAGTTAAATTAGAATACTCTAAAGAATATCCTCTTAGAACAAAAAAAGTAGTTGTTTATGAAGATATTAAGAAATTCCCAAATCTCTCTAAATTCGCTTATGATAAGGTGGGTGTAGGTGATTCAGTCAAAGCAGATTTAAAAGATAAAGGAATTTTACCTGAATACAAAATAGAGTCTCTAACATATAGTTTGCCGAACAAGAGTGAAGTCTACTATAACCTGAAACACCTGTTTGAGCAAAGGCTTATAATCCTGCCAAAAGGGTTAAATAAACTCAAAGAACAACTTCTTGGTCTACGTTTTGAGAAATCTCCAGGGAGTCATATTAAGATTCATCATGCAACAGAAGGACTTCACGATGATTGGGCAGATTCACTTGCTAACGCTTGTTTTGCAGCAAAGAGGTTACTTACTGTCTCTCCAAGTTTTAGTGCCCTTAAAGTCAAAGAAAACAGGTTTGAGAGCAAATCTGATAAAAGGTATACACTCATTTGTCCAGAGTGTGAAAAGATTAATTATAACGAAAACAATGGATATTATGAAGGTTACAACCCTAAAGGAGAAAACTTTGCTAAAATACCTTGTGCAATTCACTCAACTACTATTTAAATAATAAATAACTTAACTAAACTAATTTAAAATGTATATGAACCCCAAAGAAAGCCTAAAAAACTCATTTCTTAACTTTGTAAGGTACTTTTATGATCCAAAAGTCACTTATACAGATACAATCATCCAAAAATGGATTAAAGATTTTATTCCCTTTATTTTAGATATTTTTGTTACTGGACTGGTAGGATGGCTGGCTTTACTTTCTATTTTATCTTTGACACCTATAACCTGGATTAGATTTGGTTCTGGTGCTTGGCATATTCTTCATATTTTTCAAATAGGTCTAATTGTCTGGTCTGGAGAAAAACTATATATTTTTTTTATCAGTAAACTTAAAGGATTAATTCACGTGGAGGTGAACGTAAGAAAATGAAAATGAAAAGAATAATTGTAACAGCACTTGTGCCAGAAGACTCAGTAGATGGATTGAACTCAGAATTGAGTGTATTAATTGAAACAAAACATAGTGGAAAACTTGGAGATATACAAGTATCTGATGCACCAGTTGAAGGAGCTGGAGCAACTCTAGCTGGGGCGGCTTAAATGAGACAAGAACCTTTTAAAGTAAACGAGAGTGAATTCAACTTAATCCAGCAAATCAGGAATTTAAAGGCAAAAGGCTTCACAGATGAAGATATTCTTCAATTAGACCGAAATAAAGAAATTAATAAAGAAAATATTCAAAAAGCAAGAAAAGAAACAATTGAAATAAATACAAGACGAAATAAGCATTATAGACGTTCAATAGAGCATAAAAAACAACAAATGACAGATAAAACTTCTGTAGAAAAGCATGAAGGCTATATTGGAGATATAAAGCCACTTTTTATGCTAGAAAACGAAATAGAGGAAATTGAAGCAAATATAAAACAAAATGAAGAAATAAATAAATTAGCCCAAGAAGAATATGATAAAGCTGCCTCACAAACCAAAAAACCTAAAAAATGAGTAGAAAACCAAAAAAAGGCAAACCATATTAAAATGATTCAATCCAAAGAATTCTTTACTTTTGCAGGCCCAACTAGTTCAGGTAGGCCGTTTTTAAACGAAAACCAAATGGGTGCTCTTTCTACTAGTTCAACTTTCTTAGCAGACAAAAGGACTTTAATGAACTGGATTAAACGAACACCTGAGACAATTGGAATTCTTAGGCAAATTGCTTTGGATGTAGTTACTAGAATTAACTTTGTTGCTCTCGAACAGCCTAAAAAAGAAGGAAGACCAGTTAAAAACGCTAGCCAAAATAAAGAAGAAGAAGCTGCTGAATTTGCAAAAAACAATCATTTAAAACAGCAACTTCGTGCAGCTGTTATGGAGGGAGTAGCTTTAGGTGATGGTTATCTTTGGAAAGGAAAAGTCAGTGAATCAGACGCTAAAGAGATTATTGAAAGAAATTATAAAAAATTTGGATTTGAACTTAAAGAGACTGAAATAAAAGTTAGAGCATTTGATGAAAACTTTGTTGGCAAAAAAACCCTTCAATACGTAGCTTCTGCTACTATGAATATCTTATTACATGAATCAGGCACTAAAATCAGAACATATATCCAAAGAGTTAGTTTAGGTCTAGGAACTCATACTTTTCCTTCAGCAACGATTAGACAAACAAGTGATGGAACTATTTCAGGATCTAGTGCAGGTGCTCCAAGAGAATGGGAACCCGATCAGATTATCCATTATAAATTTATGGATTTAGACGGTAAAGTTCACGGATATACTCCTATGCAAGCAAGTTTTCCTGTTATTAAGACTCTTGGTGCAATTAAAGATTATCACGGACATTTTTTTGAAAGTGGAATAGTTGCAGATCTTATTTTTAACTTTAAAGAAGATGATCCTAATTCAGTTCATCATGAGAAAATGAGACAACTTCTTCAAGAATGGTGGAATAACCAGCGTAGAGCACCTGCAATAACTACAGGAGACATGAGTATTGAAAAACTAAACGAATGGAATAAAGATATGGAATTTAGGATGCTAGCAATTTATTATACTGGTGTAATTGCTTTCAGTGTTGGCATGCCCCTTGAAAAAATCAGAGCTATTCTAGGTGGAGAAATAAAATCCACAACAGGAGGTTCTGATATAAGTAACACCGATTACCAAAGAAATATCTTTGATATTCAAGATGATTGGGAAATTTTACTAAATACTCAGTTTTTTAACGAGGAATTCGGAGTAGACCTGAAATTTGAAAGAAGTGCAGCTAGAGATGAAATGGCAGAAGTTCAAAGAGATTCACAAAAAACAAATTGGATAAAGCAAATGTTTGATTTTGACTGGATTAAAGAAGAAAATAGGCTAGATTTTCTTGCAAAAGAATTTCCAGCTGTTCCAAGGGTTTTTTGGAATGAAAATCCAGAACCAGAAATAATGATGGGTGATGGAATGATTCCAAGTTCAAAAGCCTTCCCGAAAGGCCAAGCAAGTCAAGCTTTTTCTGACGAGAAAAAGAAACAACAACTTCCTCAAGCTAAAAATAAACCACCACAAGGGATTTAAATGTTACTATTTCAAGTAAGTTATGACAGATTTAAAGAAGAGATAATAAATGAAAAAATAACTCCAGAAAGTAAAGATAAATTAGAATGTCAAGTTTTAGAAAATGGATTTGTTTATTATCTTACTTCAGTTGATAGACCTAAAACTTTTGTTTACACTGTTTTAAATAGCGAGATTACAGAAGTTCAAAAGATTTATCTCACTCCATTGAGTAAATTTTCAACAAGATTGACAGATTCGTCTAATCTTATGGTTATTGCAAAAACTTTAGAAAGAATAGAACTAGCTCTTCAAGCAAAACCACTCCAAGAAAAAGTAGTTGAAGTAATCGAAACAACATCCAATGAATAACAATGGCAAATCCAGTTTCAAATCATTTAGTAAGTGGAACAGTCAAAGATAGACTTGGAAATCTTCTAATCGAAGCAACAGTTACTTTAACTCATGAATCTATTTCTCCAGTTCTCTCAACCACCACAGGTTCCGATGGAAAATATGTCTTAAATTTAGGAGGTCTAGATTCAGCATGGGCTATAGGCCAAGACATTACTCTTTTCTCAACTACTCAGTTTAAAGGTAGAAAAAGTACAACAGTAGTTATTTTCACTGGAACAAGCCAAACTGTCAATTTGACTATGGAAGAGACTTCTGATTTTTCAATTGCAGAAACAGATGAAACAAAAAGGCACAATTTGGTTTTTTCAACACTTACAACTTATGACCAAGAAAAAGTTACACATTCAAATCCTCTTCCAGTAGATCTTCAAAATAAATCAGGAGAATCGATAGATCCAGCAACAAATGAATCAGTAGAAGGAATACATGAACAATTTCAAAGTACTGCTTTTGATGAATTGTCCACTGCTGAAGCTTCACCTGTTGTTCAAGTTCAATTTCCTTATAACATAAATACTGATATTTGGGAAATTAGAGATAATAATGGAACTGCATCTATTTCCAATAATAAAGCAAATCTCTCTACTGGAACAGGTGCAAACCAATCTTCTACTATTCTTACCAAAACACCTGTTAAATATAATCCTGGACAAGGAGCTTTAATAAGATTTACTGCGGTATATACTATAGGGGTAGCAGATTCAACTCAATATGCAGGGATTGGTAACTCTACTGATGGATTTTTCTTTGGATATAATGGAGACACTTTTGGTATTCTAAGGCGACAAGGAGGAAAACCAGAAACAAGACGTTTAGTTATTACTACCGCTTCCAATACAAATGAAGACATTACTATTACTTTAGCTGGAGATGCTGTTTCAGATGTAACAGTTACAGCAACAGGTGGAGATACTGATGCCAATAAAGTAACGACAGCTAACGAGATAGCTGCACATGATTGGTCTAATGTAGGAGAAGGTTGGGAAGTTCACAATATGGGTCCTAATGTTTTTTTTACTTCATTTACTGATGGTTCAAAAACAGGAACTTACTCTCTCTCAAGTGGTGGAGAATCAGCAGGAACATTTTCCCAAAGTCTTGCAGGAGTAACTTCAACAGAAACTATTGTGAATCAATCTGATTGGAATATAGATTCTTGTGATGGGGGTGGACCATCAGGTTTAAGTTGTAATTTTACAAAAGGTAACGTTTTTCAAATTAGGTATCAATGGCTTGGTTTTGGTTCAATAGACTTCTTCATTGAGAATCCTATAACTGGAGATTATATATTAGTTCATAGAATTGAATATGCCAATACTTTTACAGTTCCCTCAGTAGATAATCCCACACTTCCTTTATTCGCACAAGCTAAAAATACATCTAATACTAGTGATGTTGTATTGGAAATAGGTTCTATGGGTGGATTTGTTGAAGGAAGAGATACCTTACCGGGATTACCTCATTCATTAAGTGTTGAAAAAATAGGAATAGGAACAACAGAAACTCCTGTAATGACACTTCATTCCCATGATATTTATCAAAGCACCTTAAATAGAGTAAAGATTAAAATGACTTTAGGCAGTATTTCTACAGATGGAACTAAGAATACTATTATTAGAATAAGGAAAAATACAGTTCTGACTGGACCTGTTGCCTTTACTGCATTAGATTCCGATATTTCAACAATTCATAGAGATACCGCCGCTACAGGAATAACTGGGGGAACAGTTGTTTTTGCAGAAGGAGCAGATAAGGTAGGTACAGTAATAATAGATTTAGAAAAATTAGGTGTTACTATGGTTGCACCTGACTTTTTAACAGTAACCGTTCAAGCAACGGCTGCTGCAAGTGTAGATGTAGTGGCAACACTTAATTGGCAAGAGTTATTTTAACCACTATTTAAATAAGACCAGCATTAAGATACTTCTTTGTATTAGTAAAATGCCTTTAAAGTTTGATAGGAAGACTGGCAGTTTTGGAGCTTGTGTATCACATTTTAAAGGTAAGGGAAAATCAGATTTATCTGCAAGAAAGATTTGTGGAGCTATTCAAAAGAGGATGGAAAAAGAAACAAAGTTTTGTGCTTTTGCAAAGATTCAGCTAAAAGAATCTAAAGAAGACTTTCACGTTTCAGGTTATGTTGCTACTTCTCATCCAGATCGTGCTGCTTCAAAAGATGGTCAATTTGATGGAGATATAATTCCAAAAAATACTCTTCAAAAGATTGCTAATGATATAAATAACAGATATCTTCCTCAAGCTGGTGCAGTTTCTGAAAGACATGACCATCTTAAAGGAGACCCTAATGCTCCGATGGCAGGAGTTTTAGCACCAGGTACTCAAGCAACTCTTCAGGAACTAGAAGATGGAGAATGGGGAGTTCATGTAGACACCATTCTTTCTAAAACTAATCCAAGATATGAAGAAGTTAGGACAAACCTAGAACAAGGACTTTATCCAGGTTTTTCTATTGAATATGCTAATACTGAATTTGTTCCAACTGAAAAAGAAGGAAAAACATATAGGATGCTTACAAATTTAGATACAGAAGGTTTTGGATACGCTAGCAGAAGAAAAATAGCAAATCCACATGCCGAAATTGTAGATTTAGGTTATAAAGAAATAGGACAGGTGATACAAATGGAAGAAAAAGAAACAGAATTAAAAGCTTTACATGACATTCAAGCAGATAAAAAAAGAGAAGAAGCTAAAAAGAAGAAAAAAATGAAGAAAGGTGATGATACAATGAAAAAAGAAGAAATTAAAGAAGAAGATGCTGCTCCTGCAGAAGAGAAAAAAGATGAAAAACCTGCTGAGGAACCAGCTCCAGCAAGTGAACCTGCACCAGCAGAAGAAAAAGAATATACAGTTTCAACAGCAGAATGGAACTTATTGACCAAATTCAAAGAACAGCAGACTAAAGAAGCTGAAATGAAAAAACTAGAGCCAGTCATAATGGAGAAAATTAAAGCAGAAATGAAAGAGAGAGGATTTGGAGAGGCACCTATATTAACTGATGATGCAGATGGTAAGCCCGAATTTAAGGAATTCAACACTTATGTAATACCAGAAAAGCCAAGGATGAAGGAATTTGATGATGCTATGGCAAAAAGAGATATTAAGGCAAATACACCTAGATTGCAAGCTATTTACAAAAGTACAATAGATCAGCAATATAAAGAAGCAGGAGCATTAGCTGGTTCTTTTATTGAAAAAGGAATAGATGTTTATGGAAATTGGAAAGCAAGAGGAGTACTACCTCAACCTCCAGCAGATTTGGTTCCTTTTCCACAAAGGAATTTAGGAGAACACAGTGCTTTAAAAGAAGTAAATGGTAGAGTTGAAGCAAAAGAATTCCACAGACTTAAAGATATAGAAATGAAAGCGAATGGAGGTCTTGGAGTGACAAATGCTACTAATGCTAATTTAAACTTAGCAGATTCTAATTGGACATATGGATCTTATTTCTTAAGTCCCGTAGAATTAAACGATATCTTTCAACCAGTTTTAATAAATCAACTAAACGACCAAACTACAACTTATGGAAGTTTGACTAAAGAAGATTGGAGTGGAAGGTCTCAAATACAATTTAGAGCAAGAACTGGAAGAAATACCACTGTTGGTGGTTATTCTGAAGGAGAAAATTTAACTTACGGAACAGACTTCTCTGGATTCATTGGAAGAGATAAATTCCAACAGCCATTTAGTTACTATAGGGTTATACTTGCAGTAACAGGACAGGCTATGAGATTAGGACAGTCACCTGGTGGAATAGGAGATGTCTGGGCTGATGAAATTAAATGGTCTGGAGTAGATTTACTTTCCAAACAAGGTTCAACCGCTTCAACTAAAGGTTTAAATGAAGCAGTTATAGGAACTGGTGCTGGAACTTCAGAATCCGTTTCATTAGGTTTCGAAGGTTTGATTTTAGGAACAACTGGAACACTTTATGGCAAAGCTCTTAGTGCAAATGCAACTCTAAGATCTCATAAAGAAGATATGAGTTCGGCATTCATAACTCTTAAACAACTTAGGAAAATGATTAGATTTGTAAGTACAGGTGACGGAACAGGTTCATCCGAGATACATTCTAGTTCCAGAGTTGGTGATTTGGCATTTTACTGCCACCACTTACAGCGTGACTTCGTCAAAGGCTTAATTCAAGATATGCAAAGACTAGTCCCAACTAGTGCAAGGGTAGGTTTTGAAGGTGAAGTTGAATTTGATGGTGTGCCAATTAGGGCAGACAGGCAAATTAACACAGATGACATCTTTTTAATTAACCACGCTAACACAAAGATTGCAGTGAATTTGCCACCAACACTTGAACCACTGCCAGTAACAGCAGATGCACAAGCAGCACACATTAAAACGTACTGGAACTTGTACTCTGATGCACCTGGAAACAACTATTGGGCACACACATTCGCTACTTCCTAAGTAGCTTATTTTTTATTTTTATTTTATAAAAAAATAACAAAGGTGATAATATGGCAGCAGCCACAATAATAGATCAAGTCAATGAATGGTTTCATATGCCTGGTATGGAAGTAGTTACTCTTACTGTAAGTGATGGAGAAACTTATACTAGTAACAAATTTGCAGCAATCCGTGCAGCAATAGCAACAGCTAATGCAGATGATGATGCAGAATTGAATGTAACTTTTACAGGAGCAGTAGCAACCATAAATTGGGCAAGCGTAACAGATAAAAAAGCTACTTTAGTGTTATGGGGAGAACAATAAATAGGATCTCATTTGAGAGGTTAGAATGAAAGCAGGTGAAGATTTAGTAATTATAAGGAATAAAGAAGGATCCATAGTTCCATATAAATCTGGAGATCCAACAAAAGACCTTACTTTTACTATTATAAAAAAAGGAAAAGATATTCCTAAAGAACACTTAAAAAGACTTGTAGAACGTAATATTGAAAAAATAGGTGATGTTGAATATAAAGATAAATTTCCTATAAATCTTCCAAAAGAACTAGGAAAAGTTCCTACACCACCTTCTGAACCCATGAAAGTCAAGAAAAGAAAGTATTCTCAAGATTCACTTTATGAAATTTATAATGATAAAGGTTTCTCTGCTCTCAAAAAAATAGGAGAAGAATTTGGAGTAACAGACCGTTCTTCTAGAAGGCTCATAGTTGAAATACTTAAAGCACAAGAAGAGAGACAGAGGGACTGAGTATGACTTGGACAGATGAAGGACTTGGAGACAATATAGAATTTACTGCTGTAAATACAGGAGATTATGAAATATTTTTACAACATAACAATAACACCTCAGCAAATGATACAGAATTTAAAAAATATCCAGATAACCAAGATGGAACAGATGGTTCAGGAAAAACTGCAAGGAAATTCACACTTAGAACAAATCAAAGTACAGATATAGTAGAATTTAATGGAGTGGCATTCACAGATCCAATAACAGTTATAATAAATAAATCTCATACAGAAATAAGAAATACACCCATAATATTTAAAATGAAAGTAAGAGTAGGCGTTGCAAATACTACAATCAAAGTTAGGTGGTTTTAAATGGCAGATCCAGTACGTCCAGTAACAATCGGAGTGAAAGTTTCTGCAGCTAATATAGGTGAATTTGTAATAATTAGAAATTTAACTAAAGGTGGAAAATTAACTGGAAAATTAGTTGGAACAGATAGAGGTATTGTTTTTAATCCAGCACCTTCAACCCAATGGGAAAATAAAGATTTAATCCAAGCAGAGATACGTGGAAGACTAGCTGGAGCAGCTCAGAAAACGATTCAAGGTGAAGGGGTAGTGTTTACAAGTAAAGATTTAGGTGCTGCAGCAGATACAAGTTCACCAGGGGTAAGTTTATGAAAAACGCCAAATTAAGTTTAATATTTTCAGTACTTCTTGTATTCATTTTATCTATCTTATTAGTTTCTTCAGTTCAAACCAACTTAATCACACCAAGTGACAATTCTGTAGATACTGATGGTTATCTTGATTTAAGAGGAAGTTGTGTACCCACTGCAAATACTACAGTATCTTTTTATAATATTACAAACGCTACAGTTTATTCTAATGTAGATGGTACTTGGAAAGCAAATGCAACTCTTCAGCCTTTAACTGGTTCCTCTGCTAATAGTACATTTCTTTTTAATTTCACAAATCATATTAACCAATCTGCAGAAGGAGAATTTCAATGGAATATCCTATGTGTAGAAAAAAATATTTCAGGCGGTCTTCAAGTAAATAGTGCCTTTGCAGGAAACAAGACTATTAAAGTTAAATATGCAAGACCAATTGTTACTACAACTGCTCCAGTTAATAATCATTATAGTTTAAATGGGCATTTCATTAATGTAACAGGTACTGCACTTGCCTCAACTGGATGGAATATTTCAAGTATAGATTTATTAACAACAATAAGATCTGATCCAAATGTAGGTGGTGGTGCTGGTGAAAATTATACAGTGAACCAAACTCTTACTGTAGGTAATCTTGCAACAGAGTTTAATTTTCACTTCATAATTAATAACTTTGGAAATGCAAGTATTTCGGATGGTGCTGATATAACTTGGAGTTTCAGAGCCAACCAATTTGAAAATCTATCACCTACTGGAAATGAACCTCTTATTCTTTCAGATTCTGCTTCAGCAAACAGGTCTTTTAATGTAGAATATCCTCCTCAAATACCAAATGCCTCAGTACGACCACTTGATTTAAATTGGAGTCAGGGACTTAGAACCAGGTTAAACTGGACAGTTGTAAGTGCATTCACTACTAGTAAATTTGAAACAAGAATATGGACAAACGAATCAGGTGAATTCCTTCCAAGAACAGGTGCTATTATTATAAACAACAATTCTGGAACTTTCCTAGATTACCTCTTTGATGAGAAATCAGATATACTTTGGGGAATACAAGCATCACAGCAAGACAATCCTGCTGTATTTAACTTTTCAATAAACCGAACAATTAGAATAGATGCCACAAATCCAACACTTTCAATAAATACTGATTCATTCCAAAGAGCAACAGTTACAGTAGTTTACACCCCAGTTGATGCAAATATTGATGCAACACAAGTCTTTTCAAATATAAGTGGTTCTTTTGCAGAAGACTATACTAACGCTTCAACTGAATTAAAATCTGGAGAAGTAATAACTTTGACCTTCACAGATATTGTAGACGGAGTTTATGTATTTAATGTAACCGTAAACGACTCTTCTAAAAGAAACATTCTTTCTGGTGATAATAGTTTAATAGTAGACACAGCTCCACCTATTGTAACAAACTTAGGAAATATCTCAGCAGGTGTTTGTGATGCTAGAAGACTAAACTGGACAACAAATGAAGCTGCTAACTTTACAGTATTTATAGACACAGACTCTGAGAACACAAATGGAGATATTTTAACAAATAGTACTAAACTAGCAGGTGGACATTCAACCGTTTTCAATTACGACTTTGACTCAGAAATCAGACACTTCATTAACATAACAGCTTGTGATGCAGCAGGAAATTGTAACAGTTCAGGACAATCTACTTTTGATACACCAGCAAATGTTTGTGCAGGTTGGAGTCAATATTCTGTTTACGATGCTGCAATTAGTTTAGATACTCTTCAAAATCAATCTGGAGCAGACCTAGTTTACTTCTGGAATGCTACTAACCAAGACTGGGTATTCTTAGCAGCAGGCCTGTCTACTAACGCAAATGTAGAAATAGGATGGAGAACACCTTATCATGTAGTTCACTTGTTTGAGAACACATTTTCAACCTGGTTTAGAAACACAACAAATAATGGAATTTATAGTTACAATGTAACAGTTGGATCTAACTGGATAAGTATTCCAGAGGATTATACTTTTGGAAACCTGACAGAAAGCTTTATGAATGGAACAGTTCAATTCCCAAGTCAAATAGGAAATGGTTCAGCTGCCACAACTGTTGTCTTTAATATAACTAATTTCGCTGGATATAATAATACACTTCAAGATTATGTAAGTCATATATTTAACTTCACACAGGTTAATACAACTTTATTGGAGCCATGCCCAAATAGAGTTACTTCAGATACTTGTTTAGAAGCAGTATGGGTTGGTTCAGCATTTAACTTAACCTGGAATGGTACAGGAATAGATGCTAATTGGACTATTTAGGAGGAATAAAATGAAACAAATACTAACATTTTTGGTCATGTTTATGCTGATGATGGGCACAGTTATAGCTCCACCACCAGTACCACAGCCCGTAAGAGGATTTTTAGAATTAAACGGACAAAGCTTAGCAGGTTATGTTATTGAAATAACAAATCTTAGAACAGGAGAAACAGTTTCAGGAATTGACAAACCTTCTCTAGTTACAGAACCAGCAGGATTCTCTTTTGATTTAAGTTTCTTTAAAGAAGGTTATATTTCAAAGAGTGCAGTTTATGTTGGAGACACAATTAGAATAAATGCAGTAGCACTTTCAGATCCTCAGTCTTCTATAGATGTAATTTTTGACCCAGAGATAGCATTCCCAGAAGTTAGAATAAGTATGGTAAATCAACAAACTATCTTTGTTTGTCCTGATGGATCTAATGTAGTAAACTCTGCAGACTGTCCAGTTGAAGAAGAACCTGAGCCAGAGGAACCTGAAGACGTAGTAGAAATAGAAACAAAGGTTGTTAGTGTAGGAGATGATGCAATAGTAGAAGCAGACTACGGACAGCCAATTGAAATAGTTCTAACAGACAGCAAGGTTTCAAACTTACTAGACTTAGAACTTGATTACGATGGAGAAGACTACGACATACATGAAGAAGTTTACTTCAAAGGAATTGTTTTAACAAGCTTAGATGACGAAGATTATGAACTAAATCCTTATTTAAACATACTAGAAGGAGATGTTGAATACAGATATGTCTTTGAAGATGAGATTCCTTATGACGATATTCACTTAGAAGAAGCTCTGGAAATAACCTTCCTTGGAAAAGAACTTAAAATAATAGAAGCTGGTGCAAGTGAACTAGTTATTCGTTCTGGAACAGAATACTCTAAAAAAGAAGGAGACGGATTTAAAGTACTAGGCAGAGATGTTGTAATCTTAGCAGTTGGAGAAAACTCAGTTTCAGTTGAAGTGGGTGGAGTAGCTGAGACTGTAAATGATGGAGAAGACAGAGATATAAACGGACTAAGAGTCTTAGTTGAAAGCATAATCTATAACGGATATGAAGGCGGAACAAAGCTAGTAGATTTAGTCATAGGAATAGAGACAGATGAAGTTGTTAAAGATGGAGATGACTTTGAATTGTTTGTAGAAGACGCAGAAGATTATAAATGGGTAATAAACTTACCTGATTACATAGGAATCATAAGCCAAGAAGACTATATTTCGATAGATGAAGATGAAGAGTATATGCCACTAGGCGTAGGAGACAGCCTTGCTCTTCCAAATGACTACTTGGTATTTACCTTTGAAGGAGTATCTGAAGAAGAAATGACAGACCTAACTTTCAAAGTAAAAGATGGTTTCTTGAATGTTAAAGGAGATTCTAACTCAGATACTTTTGTTTTCGGAAGTGATGAATATGATGAAATCCGAGTAAGTGAAGAGGGTATATTTGATGATGATGAAGAACTTATTACAACAGACAAAGTAAGAATAGGAGACTCTGATACATTCTTAGAACTAGGTTCAGTCAAGATAGGCAAACTAACTATCTTACTTGATATGTCAGACATTTTATATGATGGAATAAGCTATGCTTTTGAAGAGACAGACTTCCTTGATTACTTAGGAATGGTCTTTAGAGACCCTGAGAACGCAGTTGAAGATCAAACAGGCTTCAAGGTATCAGTACCAGAAGAAAGGCCTGAAATAACCCTTTTAATCAGTTCTGAAGTACCTTCTGTACCGGTGGTAGAACCCGAAGCTCCAGTAGATGAAGAAGGAGACACGGGAGTTGTAACTCCTCCAAATGACACAACGACAACACCAGTACTACCACCTATCACTAAATATATTTGTTCAGATGGTAGTGAAGTAAGTGACAAGTCTAATTGTCCTGTAGAGGATGAAGACAAAGTTGTACCTCCAGTTGAACCAGAATCTGACTTAAAAACCATATTAATAACAATGATAGCATCTATCATTGGAGTATTTACATGGGGCAAAGGATTCGCTGGATTGATTAAATACTATTTAAGATTAGCAGAAGAAACAAATGACAGAACACTTGCTAAGAAATATAAAGACAGAGCAGAGAAAATGGCTAAGACTGTTGTATTCAACTTCTTAGCTGGAAAGTATAAAAAAGAAAAATGAATGGCGGAGAAGGAGACGGTTGTTGTTAAATAGCTAAAATGGAGAATGGTATCATCACCTTTACTAATAGGACTGACAGTTAAAGTATCTGGTACAGCCACCGCTAATCTAAATCTAACTTGCACTAACGAAGCCACTGCTCAATCAACTACTAAAACTACTGCTTCTGATGGAAAGACTATTTTCAACTTAGGCAGTACAGTAGATTTTTCTAAAGGTTGGAATGTTGGAGATAGAGTTTCTGTTGCCGCAATTTATACTAGCTTTGAACAGAAGTTTTCTTTTACAATTCCTGCAGCAACAGTCGAAGTTGCAATAACCGATTCAGCTGGAGTAGCTGTCGGGACGTTTATAGGCGGATCGGGTATGCCTTTCGGTACTTTAACTTTAGCTTCTGCTCCAAGTTTACCAAGTCTTAGGTACTTTACTGGTCAAGAATTTTTTGATTATTATAATTTCAAAACATCAGATATAGATGCAGAGAATGGAATAAGTTTGATTCAATTAAAACTAATAGGAGAACAAGTTGAAGCTGAAATAGATAGTTTAACTAACTCTAAATTCGATGATAACGATGGAGCTTTTTACTCACCATCTGTAATGGAAGGTGGGGGAAGTCCAGAATTCCATGATGTCAGATATGCAACACAATCTGATTATTTTACTAGATTCATTCCAATTAACTCTGTTACGACCTTTTCTAAAAACAACAATGGTCCAGGACAATCAACAGATTTTGAAACTTTAACTGAAAACGATAATGATATTAATATAGATAAACAAACTGGACGGATTAAGATAATAGACAGTGGTGAACTTCCTGAAGTTGGATCAAGGCAAGTTAAGATAACTTATACATTCGGCAGATCTACAGTTCCGTTAGATATAAAACAACTTGCTATTATGATGACAGGAAGAAGAATGGCTCAATCTGCTTTTATTAAATCAAGGATTAGAGAACTAGACGATACAACTACTGGAGATATTTCCGAGTTTACTAATTTTAAAAACAGAATAATCAGAAAATACAAGAACCATACCCTATTTCAATCATAATCACCCTGAGATCCTACAAACTCACACCTCCTAGAGTGTTTTTTCTACCGATTTTCAGGGTGACTCATTATCACTATTTAAATAAGATTAAAAGAAAGAATACTTGTGCTGAGGCACGCTTATTGTAGCCCGAGGGCAAATGATATTAGAATCAGCTAAAGTAACTAAAAGTGCAATCCAAAGACAAAGCTTTGCTAATCTTTATAATCTTATTAATAATCGTTCTAATGTTCCTGATCCTGCAGACGACACAGGTATTAGAAAGTTTGTTCATGTTAGGTTTCCAAGAACAGGAAGGAACTTTCCAGGTTTTCCTTTTATTGTAATCAATAGAATGAAGCCAACTAAAGGAAATTCAACAGCTAGTTTAACTAAATCTTTTATGAGTTATGATACCACTCTTACAGTCTATACTCAAGATGAAGACGCAGACGGCACAGGTCATCCAAATGGGGCAGAACAAAGCGAAATAATTTCAGATGATGTAATTGAAACTTTAAACTCTGCAGATAATAGAAAAACCTTAATCAACCAAAGAATGGCTAATATTGCATATGACCTAGACACAGATGAAAACAAGTTCGAAGGCAGAAGAGTCTTCACTTCCGAATTTGATATACGATTTGAAAATACCTTATTAACTACAAGCTAAAATGGTAAGAGGAGCAGGACAAATAAGTATAACCATTGATTCAAGTAAAGTGGAGAATATGCTAACTGGCTATCAGACTACAATCCCAGAAGGAGCAAGATTAGGAGCTAAAGCAATAGCTAGTAAATATGCCCAGACTTATTTAGATCAAATGCCTTTAGCTGGAATAAACAGATGGACTGGACAGTCTTTTAATGTATTGTCAGGACAAATAGACAATCCAATCCGTTCAGGAAAGGGTGAATATGTTGTTGTGGTTCCAACTACTTTGGTTATGTTAGATCAAATGACAGCACATTTTGTAGCTTTCAAAACTGGAAGGAGTATAACTCGTTGGGCACAAACAAAACTAGGAATAGAATCAAGAGTTCTTCCAGGAATTACAGTCAGTCCACATCCATGGATTAAAGCTGCAAACACAAAAGCAAGACGATCAATCAGAAGACTTGCTGAAAAAGAATTAAATAAAAAAATTAGAAGAAAAGGAACAAGGTGATATTATGCCAAAATACAAATATACTGGATCAGGAGTAATGAGTTTTGAAGTTGATAAGAAGAAATATGTTGTAGGAAAGAATGATTATAGATTGAAAGATGTTGTTGATTTGCCGAAGAAAGTCGATATACCTGGACTTGAATTAGTCGGGGAAAAGAAAAAAACTAAAGGTGATGAATAATGGCATCAGGATTCCCAGAAAGTTGGAACAATTATTTTTTATTGAGTATACAAAGAAGAGGAAGCTCTGCTCAAAGTGAGATTCAATTTGCAGCAATAGTAGATCCTACTACTTGGGCAGTTACTGGAGAGAAACCAGCCGAGTCTGTAGTAAACGCAGCAGGCGGAAGAATTTATAAAGAAGATCCAGATGCAGACATAGAAATTTCTTTTGATATAATTCCTATTGAGTTAGACAGTACAAGTGGAGTAGGATTATTTCAACAGTATCTTGAAGTTTCTGGAACATCAGATCCAAATGCTTATGATACCTCTGAACCACTTGCTACAGACCTTAGTTGGCCAGCAGGAGTTGTCAGAACTAGAGACAAATTTAGAATAGCAAGACTATTCACAAATGATGCAGCATCCACCACTGCAGGTGGAGCTACTGCAGCTAGTACAGACGCTAAGAGATTCTTTGCAAATAACTGTATATTTGTAAACATGGAAGAAAATATGAGGGATAATATGCTTAAATCCACTGTAACTTTTAAATGTAAACCATTTAATAAAGCAGGAACGACTAAAAATTATGGTTATCAAAGTGGAGATGATACTGCTTTAGCTGCATTGACTGCATATACAACAGCAAATTTCCCAGATTAATAATCACAAAAGACCAGGAAATTAAAAAGAAATTTGATGTATTTCAAGAAAAGCTTAAAGAAACAGCTTTAGGTATAAACTATGTTCAGCCTAAATTCAAAAAGAGATTTTTAGAAATCTCAAAGAATGAATATGGAAATGATCATGGAGTTACCCTTAAAGAACTTATTAAACTCTATGATGGTATGTTTCCCACAGGACATGAAGAAGTTGAGGCTAAAATAGATCTTTTAGCTAATGAGGTGAATGAAGTAAAGAAGCAATTAAATGATCATTTAGATTCTCAGAAAGAGAATCCAGATACTCCAGAAGGCTATGTTCGTAGTGCCGATGGGAGTAAATTAATTAGAAAAAGTTGAGGTGTTGAAACGATGAAAGGAAGTAGACTTAGAGCAAAAGGAGAAAAGATAGTATTTGATACAGAAGAGGGTAAAAAAGAATTTGAATTAAGACCTCTTAAAAATAAACAACTTCTTGAGGTGACAGAACTTGCAGATAAAAAAGCCGGAATAAAAGCTGCAATGTTAATGGCTAAATATAGTTTGAATGCAGATCCGAAGATTGTAAACGGAGAGGAAGATGCATTTGATGATGAAGAGATGGATGATATGGATGCACCATTTCTTCTTCAGATTATGAAAATTGCATCTAAAATAAACGGTCTGGGTGATATGTTCGATTTTCAATTGAAGAGTCAGGAAGGGCAACTGGCTCAGGAGTCTCAGCCCGCTTCCGTGAGCAAAACTTTAGACAGAAACTTGGAGGCACTCAATCGCAATCCAGCCAAGAAAATCTCATAGAAGCATGGTATATTTATATGCGTAACTTATCATATAAATGGGATGACGTGCTCGAAGAAGAAGTCCCAAAAACATTAATCGGACTCGAAATGATAAAGAAAGAGAAAGAAGCTGAACAAAAAGCTTATGACCAAATGAATAAAGCTAGAAGAAAATAAAATGGTAGTAGAAGATATAATTGTAAATGTAAAATCTCTAAGTGAACTTAAAGGCTTAGTTCAAGCTAGAGATGACTTGGCAAAATTAAAGAAAGTAGGAGTCCAGCCAGTCGGAAAAGAGATGGATAAGTTAAATCAAAGACTAAAACAAAATCAAGTTGCGGTTGGAAAAGCAGGTAGAGTTCTTGGAAGATTTAAATTTGAAATGCTGGGAGTTCTATTTTTTGGTATGGCTGTTAGTAGATTTCTTACAGGACTTCTCAAACCAGCACTTGAAGTAACTGGAGCTTTTGAAATAATGACTTTTACATTACAAGATCTTTTTTTACCAACTGCAGTAGGAGTAAGTGATGTTCTTTTATCTATTTTTGATAAAATAAGTGCTTTACCTGAACCTATGCAGAAATTAATTGGTGATATGGTTCTTTTAAATGCAGGATTGTTTCAATTATTATCTGTACTTGGACAAGTCGCCTTGGGATTAGCGTCAGTAAAAATAGCATTTGGACTTACTGGGCTTGCAACAGCACTTATTTTAGGGAAAATTCTTTTAGTTATTGCAGCTGTAGAAGGTTTGATTATTCTTTTTAAAAATTGGGAGAATATAAGTACTGATTTGAAAATAGTTATTGGAGGTCTCGCTTTAGTGTTAGGTTTAATTGGTTTAGCCATTGGAACCCCTTTTATAGCAGCTCTTGGTTTAATTTCAGCAACCGTAATAGGTTTAATTGCGATATTTAAAAATTGGAAAGAAATAGTTGAAGCAACTCTCCGTTTATTAAATAGAATTCCTGGAGTAAATCTTGCAATCGGAGCACCAGCAGATGTAATTAGAGCAAGTGATGAAGCAAGAGTTACAGAAGGAAGATCAATAGCAGATGCACCAAGAATAGGGGGCGGAGCATTCAATGCTGTTACCAATATTACCATATCTCAACCTTTAGATGAAACAACTGTTGTAGATATTGCAGAGTCTATAGGTAATATTGTAAATGATACCATCTCAAGAGGTGTAGGAGATTTATCTAGAAGATAATGGCAACTACAACAATAACTCCTGGAAATGTATATATGACTACTGGTACAATTAGTGGAAATACTATAAATCATGATACCAATAAAGCAGTTGTAATCTTTTCTGCGAGAATAGAATATAATTATATTAATAAAATAGGTGGATTTGGATTCAAATCCAAAGGGAATATTGATGATGATAAACCTAGAAATATTAGAGATATGAAACAAATTCAGAAAGTGATTACAGTTACAGGATTATTAGATGATGAAACTTCTCTTAGAGCTATTACAAAAAGAAATAATATTTTAAATATGGGGGAATTTGATAGATCTCTTACTCTTGTTTGGGGAATAGGAAATTATAGAACAATCTTTTTACCCTCAGAAAATAAAGGAGTCTTTATTCTTAAAGCGAGATTCAGAGAAACCGCAGGAATCTACGGAGAACCAGTAATTGCAGATCCACAGCCCTTTACAAAACATGATGTTGAAGTTCAATTCATAACTGGGAAAGATATATGAAATGGTTAAATGGCAGACAGGTGCAGTTGGGAGTGTTGTGAGTTTATTTTTTTTACTAGGTTTACTTCTTAATCTCTCTGGTGTCTCTTGGTCAGATGACGGAGACAAGGTATGTACTGATTGTTTTTCTGAAATCAGAATTAACTCAACTTATTGGGAAGTTAGAGTAACATTTGAAAGACCTGATGAAGATCTTGTATTCAAAAAGCGAACAAGAAGTAGAACTCTTTGGATCAACCTTCATAAAATAGATGAACTGGTCACAACAGATCCACAGGTTAAGGTTGATATTCTTGTTCCAACAAATAGAATAGCATTTACTGAAATAAACCATGAAGAATACGGAAGACTTAGATTTCTTAAAGAAGGGGACACTCTTATCAGAAGAAGTTCAAGCAAAAGGCCAGGACCCAGTAGAATAATTTTACATGGACAAGATATAAACCAAGTAGTTAAATGGAACTTTGACTTAGAACATTTCTTACTCCAAGATATTAATATAGATCCAATATGGTCGCCAGATAGCTATAAAGAAATAATAAACTGTGATATTCGAATAGAATATGACACTTGCTCTAAAACAGTTGCAGAATTAATAAACTATACTTATATAAATAACCTGACTGCAAAAAACGAACAAAGAACAAGAGAATTAAATCATAGTGAATATTATAATTGCAATCCTAAAAAAGTTTCAGAAAACTGTAAAACAATTGGAATCAATACAACTGACTTGATTGCTTATTGTCCAGAAAGATATAGGTGTGATATAATCGGGAATCAATTTTGCTATGTTAGCTTAGATGATGGAGACAAGAATTTTAATTTTAAACAAGCAAATGGAAGAGGCTGGGAAGGAGGTTGTATTCGTATAACTGAATTAAAAGAAGGGGAAATTCGAGTCAATTCTTATAGAAAAGTATACTTGAATGTTGAAAAAAGGTGAAATTAAAATTAATTTTAATATTTGTAATGCTTTTGTTAATCATGAACATATCTTATGCTTATCAAATTCTTCTTACAGAAGGAAATATAACCAATGATGCAACAGTTAAAGAACTTAGTCCTGATACACCTGCTGGTGAGCAAACAGGATGTGCAGTTGAGGACTTTGCAGGGGATGGTGAAATTTTTAGATGTTATTTACAATTTAATGCTACAAGTTGTGGGGCTGATACTATTACTGACGTTAAATTATATATGAATCGGACAGGTGGTAGTGGTACAGATACTATTTCATCCCATTATGTTAATATGTCCGACCCTTTAAATGTCTGGAATGAATCAGGAGCTGGTGGAATTACTTGGAATAATCAACCTTGTGGTGTTGTAAATGGTGCAATAGATCCAGAGTTTTGCAATTCAACTGCCGATGATTCTAATTCTGTAAGTGGGAATGCAGTATTTAAATGGAACGTTACAGCAGGATGGAAACAGGGAGTAGATTCTGGTTCAGATAATATTAGTGTTGTACTACTTGGTACTGAAGTTGGTGCTTCAACTGATTTTAATTTTCCCTCAAAAGAAAACACACAATTTGCTCCATCTCTTGTAAATATTAGTTGTGTTATAGCTGCAGCACCAGTAGATACAACACCACCTGAAATTACTTTAATTAACTTGACAATTGAAGGAGAACTAGGACAATTAGTCAGTTTAACAGACAGAAATTGTACTGGAGTTGGAAGTTTTTGTGGAAGAACTAACGATACCACTCCTACTTTTTTTGTGATAACCAATGAGAACGCAGAATGTTCGGTAGTAGACCCACCAGTTGAAAGTGTAGAGACAAAAGAATATACAAAGAGTACAGAGAGAACGTGCAAGGATGGAAAATGTGATTTAGTTCTTTATTCAGGAACAAGATTTGTACAGCAAGATAATACTTGGGTAGATGTACGAGATGCAAGAAGCTTGAAAGGGATTTACACTATTAAATATTTAAAGAATGATGGCGTGCATGATTTTGAGATAGTTGATTTAAATTACACTTCAATAGAATTAAGAGTTTTTGTAAAGGATATTAAAGAATTAGGCAAAAATATTCCATTTAAAGTAGATGGTATTCAGAAGACAACAAGAAGACCTATTTTTTTATCAGACAGGTTTACTGTAACATTTACTTCTGATAATATCTTTGCAAGTAATTATAGTTTTGGAACTAAATCTACTACAATTATTTTACAGGACGCCGATACTGAGAATTTGGAAGATACTTATGTGAGGGAGGATAGTCCCACTGGTAATGCTGGAAGTTCTGTAGGTTTGATTTTGAATACCGGATCAGGTAATTTTTGGAGAATTTATATTAAATTTGATATTACTCAAATTACCGCTGATTCTACTATAGATAATGCAGTTTTTTATATTTTTAAAAATGGAGGTTCCAGTGAACAAAATCTAAAAAATATTTCTGTCCACCATGTATTTAATCATACTTGGAAAGAAGAAATTATAACTTGGAATAATCAACCTTGCGGTACTAATTTTAATGATGCTAATGTTTGTAATTTAACTCTTGAAGATGGTGAAAGGTCAATTAATTTCCAAAACGATTATTGGCTCACTTTTTCGGTTATATTGGCAGTTGGAGCAGATTTTGATTCAGGAAATAATAATGTTTCTTTTATTCTTAACGGAACAAATAATGGAGGTGGTGATTCTCAGACATCGTTAAGGTCTAAAGAATTTACAACAGATACAACAGAAAGACCTTATCTTAATATAACTTTTACTCCTCCGCCTCCATCTACAGAAAGAAAACCAAAAGGAAATATAAATCATACAGATATAATGAAAGGAAACACAGATACAATTTGTTCAACAACTGGAACAACAATTCATACTTGTACCTTACCAATTGCAAATGTAACAACTATAGGACTCCAGCCTTTTATAATTGGATGTAATGATAGTTCTGGTAATGAAAATCTAACAAGCACAAGTGGAATATTTTATATAAACATAACAGACGGAGAATCACCTAAAGTAGATTTGGATGTTCCTTCTGATAATGCCTTTTTTATACTTGGAACAAATAATTCAGAAATTAAATTCAACGCCAGTTCTACAGATAATTTTGAACAAACTTATAACTGTACTGGATATGTTAATCAAGTTCAAGAATTCAGTTCTATTCATGCAAATAATTCCGAATTTAACTTTTCAAAAACAGTGGGTCTAGGAACTCATACTTGGAATGTAACTTGCACGGATTCTTATAATAATATAAACAGTTCTCAAAGAGATTTTACAGTTGAACAAGTTGAGACAGCTAATTTATTTTTAAACGGACAAGGTAATGATAGAAAATATGAATTCCGTTCTATTGCAAACATCTCAGCAAATTGCACTCAAACTTTTGGTTTGACTTGCCAAATTGAAATAGACCTAGATGCTCCAGGTTATGGATTCAATTTCAGTTCAGGAGATAATTTTACAAGTTTTCTTTTTAATATAACAGTTTTAAGGATAGATAACTTCTCAAGCGGTCCGAGTTCAATAACTTTAGCTTCAACAGATATAGTAAATGTAACAAGCGATAACAAAACAATACTACAACGGACTGCAATTAACGTAACAAGTTCAGGGACTACTACTAACCTCAATATAACTTATGAAAATAGGATTAAAAGATTTTTTGGAGATTTGAAATCTATTTATCTTGAACAAAATGAATTCATTGAATCAGGTACTCTTAAAATTGCAGCAAATTTAACTTACTTAACTGCTGGTTCTAATTTCATACTTTCAAATTTAACTGACATAGATAAACCAATTAATTTAACTTTCAGGCTTTCTGGTTTTGATTTAGATGCCGATAACGAGTTTAGTTATACGGAGTTTTTCAATGATACAACTGAAGCGATTGGATTCAATAAGTCTCTTTCTCATCACACAGATGCTCCACTTGGAGTTTTAGATAACTTTGATATAAATAACAGCAGATGGAGTTTGAATTTAATATCGGGTTCTTGTGGATTGAATTATAATATTCCTGGAAAAATAACAGCAAGCTGTTCATCAGGAGCAGGTAATAATGCCGATATAGTTTACTCGGATGAAGCAGGAGACTTTAGAAACTCATCTAAAATGGTAACTTCTTTTGATTTGAGTGGAAGTTGTTCTGCAGAAGGTGGAAGTATTGGATATGAATTACAGGCAACAGACGGAACTAGTAATGTAATATTGAAAGAGTTCATACAATTTGTAGCAGGAGGAGGTGTTTCAAAAATAGAGAATATAGTTATTCAAAAAGTTACAGATACAATTTGGAATGTTGATGGAGATAATAAAGATATATCTCTACTTGATTTTGATAAACAGATTACCTTATTATGGAAATCAACATTTGGTGGATTTTGCAGTGGTAGTTTTAAGTTAGATGATATCAATTGGAGTGGAGGATGGCTTAATTATTCAAATAATAATGGAACTTACAAACCAATTGGAAACTTAACTTCAAAGGTTTTAAACGTTAGTAAAACTAACATAACCAGAGCAACTTTAATAGCTACGGTTTATGAACCAGAAGGCACAGGTCCAATCCAATTTTATTTGAGTAATACCTGTAATAATACTCAACCTATTTTTGAGACTGTAACTTCTGGAGTGACTCATACATTTAATACAATTGGAAATGAAATATGCTGGAAAGCTACACTCAATTCAAGTATCAATATAACTTCTCCAATTGTTAGAAAAGTAACTGTAGATATAACTCCGACCTCTATTGAAAATGTAACTGTAGAGAATAACGGTGTAAATAAATTTACTCATGTTGGAACTTTAAACTCTACTTCTGGCTTGCTTTTAGTAAATTTCACTCCAGTTGCTGGTCAATTAAATACAATAAAAATAAGTAGTGCAACAGCAGGTTTGATTCAAGTGGATAACTTCCAAATGAATGCTAGTATCAATCCTATTGTCTTGAATGATTCAGAATTTGAAACTTGTTCTCAATGTGTAATTAATTTAAGCTTCTCAGGTGATTCAATTACAGTAGATGGATTAGAATGGGATTTCTTAGGCAGTTGGAACTATAGCGGTGTTGCAAGATTTGGGACCTTATCGAACAATTTAACTATTCAAGTATATTATTCTAATTTCAATGTAAGTATACCTAGTGCTTATCCGTTCTATGACGTATTCCCTGACACAGGAAATAGTAAAAATGTAACTCCATTTACTCAAACACAGGCCAGACCTATTTGGAATGTAAGTAACCAGGCTTATGACGAGAATATTAATATCTATGTCAAGACAAATGAGACTGTTAATGCTTGCTTAAACTCTACCTTTTCAAACAACACAAATAGAATTGTGGAAGTAGTAAACGAATCATTCGTTTGGGTCAATGGTACAGCAATTCAACTTGCTAACTTTAACTTAGTAAACAATTCTGCTGTTGTATTTAATCAAACAGATGGTGGGACAGTTATAAATTCAAACAATTATACAATAGATTATGATTCAGGAACTATAACTTTAAACAGCAGTATAGTAACCAACACAACTCAAATAAACGAAACAGAAAATATTATTTTAAATAACATAGGCGGACCTAATTCAAGTTTCTTTGAATTCATACCTCTTAGTCCAATAACTGTAAGAAACGGAACAACTCCTTTTGCTTTGCTTATTGAAAATGTAGATTTCCGAATCAACAATGCAAACCAGAATTTTACTTTAATAAATGAAACATATAATGGAACAACTCTTTTCGTAACTTACAACCATTCTACTTCGAGAAGCTACACAACAGGGGAGCAATTTGGAATTAATTATTCTAGATTAGTTCATGGATTTAACTATGATACAAATTATACTTTTATTTTAAATGAAAGTTACCAGCTTATTTTAACAAATATTTCAGTTGATTTCATTAATCATCCAAGCAAAGGAATCTGGAACTTCTGGGACCTAACTAGTTGTTCAGCAGGCATAGATATTTCTTGGTTCTACTTTGCAAGTATTTGTACTGATTGTGTCTTTGAAGAAACTCAATTAGATAACTTTAACATAATAATAGAATAAAATGAAACAAAAACAATTAAAATGTGGTTGTTATTGGGTAGGACCTTATCTAATGGGTAAAGAAATGTGGTCAAAAATAACATTATGTTTAGATTGCCATAATTTAACAAAACCAGGGAGAGGTGGTTAGAACGCCACGAAGAATAAAGAGACGATTCATCCCGATTGAACCAGATAGAACTACGATCTGGACAGCAAGCATAGCTGGTACAGATATAACTGATTTCATACTCTCAGCAACTTTTCCACATGGACTTATTTCAGAGGAACTTATTTGTGAGATTGAACTTGACAATTCAGGAGAAGATTTTACTAATAAGTTTAAAGCAAGAGATACAATTCAGTTTAAAATGGACTTCTCAACTGGATCTACACTTCAATTTGAGGGAGAAGTTGAAGAAATCAAAGCTAAACTAGAAGGGGGATTTTTTAAACTAGCAATAAAAGGAGGACATTTTACTGCTCAGCTTTTAGATGTAATGGTGACTGCAGAGTTCATTCAAGCAAAGATCTCAGACATCAGAACAACTATAATAAACGATCATCTTACTGACTTCACTACAACTAATATTGAAACAAATAATACTTTGATTGATATTAAATTTGTCAATAAACCATTACTTGATTGCCTTCTTGCTCTGGACATAGAAGGAGATGAAGACACTTATGTAGACTTCAATAAAGACTTTCATACTTTTAAAAAGAACTCTAAAGAGAACTTAAACATCCATTTTACTGATCAAACAGGTTCTCTTATTAACCTTAGAGGACTTGGAACTGACTCAGCAGAGGTTAGAAACAAAATAACAGTCTATGGTGAAGCTGGTGGCCTTCCAGTTATAGCAACTTCAGAAGACTTAGCAAGCGAGACAACTTTCAGAACAAAAGAAAAAGTCATAACAGATAATACAATAGTAGATGAAGACATAGCTCAAACGACTGGTGATGCCGAGACAGTTTTACTTAAAGACCCACTCAATCAAGGCTCTGCTGATACTCTTTTTTGGACAAACATAAATCCAGGAGACAAAGCTTATGTAATCTCAACCCCTCACTTAATACATGATCTATTTAGAATAGTTAAATTTGTTTTTAGAGTACCTGGAGAGACTATGGGAGTGTTTTTCAATAAAGAAAGAAGCATTCCTAAGCTCTTCAAGGACAGAATAAAAAAAGACTTGGCTCAAGAAACAATTGTAAACAAAAACAAAATGACTAACTCATTTAATTTCGGAAGCGAGATAGGTTTTAATGAAAATAAGATAGATGGAGACGCTAGTAATGACATCAAAGTAGTAGACGGAAACCTTCAAATGGATGGAAGTGTAGAATCAGCTAACATGATTAGTATAAATAAAGATATTCCTATCACAGCTAACTCGGTTGAAGTAAGAGTAATTGGAGAAAGCAGGGATGGAACTAACTATTACATTAACGCTGAGGGCACGAATATTTGGCAACAGGTCATTTTAGAGACTCCAACCACTGTAACTACCCCTGGAACTAAATTAAGGCTTAGAATCGAATTAACAAGCACAACAACTAGAATAAGAAGTGCAGTCATCCTCTATAAGTAGATTTAAATATAAGCGTTGTTTTATATAAATAATATGGAATCTTTACTTCATAAAACATGCGAAATATGTAAATGTTATTTTGTAAAACCTTATCATACTTCTTTAAATATGTGGAAGAAAGCAAAAACATGTTCAAGAAAGTGTTTTCATATACGTCATAGAAAATTGATGATGGGTCATTCAGATTGGGTTAATACAAAAAGTCATAAAAAGCAAGGTCAAACATTAAAAAGATTATATAAAGAAGGAAAATTAATAAATCCTAATAAGGGGAGAAAATTTGGTCCTCTTTCAGAAGAAACAAAAAGAAAAATAGGATTAAAAAGTAAAGGAAATATGTTTGCATGGAAAGGAGGAAGAAGAATAACTTATCAAGGTTATATTAAAATTCATTCTCCACAACATCCACATCATGATAATGCAGGGTATGTTCCAGAACATAGATTAGTCATGGAAAAACATATTGGAAGGTATTTAATTCCAGAAGAAGTAGTCCATCATATAGATGGGAATAAACAAAATAATATAATAAAAAATCTACTTATTTTTTCAAATAATTCTAAACATAAAAAATATCATGAATTTTTGAAGAATTGTGTAAGAGAACTATTGAATCCTCTCTATAAATAACTATTTAAATAGGGTAAAAGCTAAATGGAGGTGAAAAATGGGAAAAAAATGGTACATGTCTAAGGCTGTGCAAGGCGGATTAGCTATAGCAATTATAGGAATCTTGGAATCATTAGGAGTTTCAGTTCCTTACATTGAAGCTTTGTATTCAATAGCAGGTGGATATGGAATTATAGGACTAAGAGCAGCCAAGGAAAAACTAGAATAAGATGGTGAATGGAAACGGAAAGTCAAGCAAGTTCTTACTTGGAAGAATATATGAACGGACTGAAGTACTTCCAAAGATCCAAGAAGACATAAAAGGCATGAAAGAAAAGCAGACAACTGATTTCTATGAAATTAAAGTTTTAAAAAAAAGAGTTAGAAAGGTTGAATTGACTTCCTTTTCCTGTGTCACAAGAAGGGCAATCAGAAATATATTTAACCTATTACTTGGAAGATTTTTCAAATGATAGAAATGAACCTGGAAGAAGAAATTATACTAATGGCATCAAAAGAAATGCGAAGACAAGAGTTACAGGGAAGATTGCACTTTTTACTTAGAGAAGCTCAAATTGGAATAAGTTATGATTTAGACTTAACAAAAGCAGAACAAATAAAATATGCATCTATTGGAATATTTTATTATGGATTGGATTTAAATGGAAAAAGCAAAGCCTATAAATCAACTCCCACCGAGAGTGGGTACGAATGCTGATGAGCAGTTGGTTTTAAGATTCAAAGGAGAAAGAGGAGAACTCGAACAAGCAATCTTACATTTACAAAAGAACATAGAAGCTTGCGATTATCATATCAGATTTGGATATATTTACAACCCAACTAAAATGCAAACAGATTATATAAGATATTACGGGGGCATGAAAGATATGTACAGTGGTTTACTTCAAATTTGTTTTGAAACAGAAAATGAGAGTAAGTTACGAAAATAATCAAATGTATTTCATGTCAGAAATAGGAAAACGAGAGTGTTTTTACTACACAACACCACTTTTTACTTCAAGCGGCATGGAAGGAAAGTTAGATAATTTGTTAGAAAAATACCAGCACAGAGAACCAATATTTCATAGTCCTTCGGGGCATTCTTTGCCTCCCGATTGAAAAACCTCACCCCAGCGTTAATCTACGGGAGGCATCTTTTCTTTGACGGAAATTTTTCCCTAAATGATTTTCAATTTATATATTGTCTATATTGTAAATAATATACTGCAGTATATAGGTATATATGAAAATAAATAGTCCAGTACCCATATATTAATATACAAGTCTTACTAACTTACTTAAATATGAAAGCAATTAATGAAACATTTGAAGATGAAGAATTTGAGTTCTTACTTGGAATTAAAGGAAAGGTTACTTGGAGAAAATTTATTCTAGGTATGGCTGAAAAAGAGATAAAAAATGGAAACTGAAGCTAAAAGAAGAATTACACGAAATGGTTCACTCTTTTATAGGTCAGGAGAACTTCGAATGGTTAAAAAATCTACAAACTTTAGAAAATGTACAATTTGCAACACGGTAAGAAGAACAACCAATACAGAAGAACCTTTTATTTGTGAAAATCCTTGTTTAAGAATTGACGCAAGAAACTTATTACTTAAAGAACTTACAGGAAAGAAATCGTCAGGATACGCTTGGATAGTTTTTGGTGTACTTTTATTTGTAGCTTACTTAATTGGAAAATTTGTGTAGAATTAGAGCAATAGAAAAAGTGATTAAACGGTGCAGCCGAACCAGCAATTTCTATTGCTGGAACATATATGTTAGAACCTATATATAAAGATTATGCATTAAGCGTCTATAGTGTCACACAAAACGTCACACTATAGAGCCAAACAAGAAACATAGCGTGTATGTGTCAAGTAGACGTTTTCTATGTTTCTTATATAAATAGTATATTTGATTAGTTATAAGTAAAAAAAAAGAAGAAGAAATAAGAAGTTTTTGAGGTTAAATTGAATGCAGAAAAAAATAAGAAAGGGTGTGACAAGATGTGTGACAAGAGTAGAACCAAGAAACAAAAAAATAAGAAAAAGTATAAGATTACCGACTTGGCAATGGCTCTCGATAGAAAGTTATGGGAACAAAAACAAACTAAACCGAAGCCAAGCTGTTCAAAGGGCGTGTGCTTTTTTCCTATCAAGCAATAGAAACGAGGTATTAATTGATCTTGAAGAAGCCAAAATAAGAGTGGCCTATCTCAATCAAAAGTTAAAAAACATAAGAGGGAGAAAAAAATGAGTTTAAGAGGTTCACAAGTAAAAGTTCAAAGAAGAGCAAGGAGAAAATTAGTTGAAAGAAGATTAGAAGAAGGGATTTGTGTTGTATGTAGGGGAATATTAGATCATCATCAACGATATTGTGATTACTGTTATTTAGCAAATAGAATAGGAATATTAAGAAGAGAATTGACAAGAGTAGAAAGATTGTTTATAAAATGAAATGTGGGAATTGCAAAGAACAAGCATCAAACATAGAAATTATAAACAAATCTGTTAGAAAATACAAAATGATATTATGCAAGAAGTGTTTCGAAAAATACAACTTTGCAGACATTAAAGTATCAACTAACAGACCAATAACAAACTAAGGGGGAATAAAAATGGAACAAGAAGTTAAAACTAAGAAAATAGTTGTTAAGAAAATCAAAGAAGTTGAACATAAAGACTGGAAAGGTAAAGGTCCTAAATGGAGTGGAAGTGTCTTTACTGAAGCTGGAGATTGGATTAATGTAAATTGTTTCAGCGAAGAAGATGCTAAACAGAAATTTGAAGGAGTAGAAGTTGGAAAAGAATATACGGTCTATTTAGAGGGTAAATATGAAAACGTTAAGTCTTTTGTTCCAACAGATAGTTTTCAAGACCCAGAATTAGCAGGAAAGTCTGATAAACAGCTAGCAAACGATGCTCCTAGAGAATCTATGAAGGATGTTGTCAAGGAGAGTGGGGGTGTGGGGACTCCCACAATTTCTACTAATGAATCAATCGTAAGACAAGTACTTTACAAATGTGCAGCAGAGTTGCTTGTAAAGGCTACACCAGCCAAAGAAGTCAATGAATACGTTAAAGAACTTGAAGAAGGATTTTACAAATGAAAAGCGGACTAGGAAGACGACCAATATCAGATAAATATGACCATCCTTTAGATTATCTAAACAAACATATCTTTCCGATAAAAGATATGCTTGACGGTTTCAAGAATGCTGAAAGAGCTGCAGAGAAAGCTTATCAAGCTGCCAAGAACAAAACAAGACTTCAGCAACAGAAACTCGAATGGGCTTATACTGGTCTTGAGAAGTGGAGAAGATGAACAAAAACTACGTCAAAGGCAGAGCAAAGGAATATAGAATCAAAAAGAAATATGAGAAAGAAGGCTATGTTTGTCTTAGAACTGCAGGAAGTCATGGTTTTGCAGACATAGTTTGCTTCCATCCACTTACTAGGAAAATATTATGTATACAAGCCAAACCAGATGACTATCCAGCCAAGGCAGAACAAAGACTAATGGACGGACACAACTGGTTAAATGATGAGTTCATTTGTAAATTTAAAGTTGAATAGGGGGTAAAAAATGGAAAAGATGATAGATGTATTTGGGAAGAAATATAGTTTAAGTACATTAAAAGCACACACAGATAGATATGGATATAATGGAATAATAGAAACGGGAACAGAAAAAGTATTAGAATTAAATATGCCAAAAATAAGATTTGAAGGTCACAAAAGGAACCTTTTCAGTTCAAAAGTGACAATAGATTTTGTTAGGGAATCTTATGATGAAGATTATACTGTAAGTTTCAAAGAATTTATTGGATATTTAAGACGTATAATCAAGATATATGATCAAAAAGATGAATTATACAAAACAGTGGTAAAAAATGACTTTAACAAACATAGACATAAAAGAAATAGATAAACTAGTGAGTATGACTCATACAATTTGCAGTTGTATATGTGGATGCAATAAAAACCTTACAAACAGTATGCACAAATGCAATAATTGTAACTTTGGAATATGTCAAGATGGAATTTAAATGTAAGAAATGCAATCATAAAGATCAAATCACTTGGTATGTAATTGGTTTTGTCAAGACTATGACTCTGACTTTTGATTGCCAGAAATGTGGAATGAAAATGGTAGCAGAAATGGTCTTTCAGAAAGGCAAAAAAGAACCAAAAGTCAAGATAGACTATGAAGATGAGGATTATATAGGATGAGAAATAGTATATTCAGAAAGGCAAATAAGCTTAAAAAACTTGTTAGATTTGAAGCAGAAGTTTATGATAAAGCTTATTTTGATGTAGATGGAAAGAAACTTTGTTTGGCTTTCAATGGTCATTATCACTATTGGGAAAGTTGTTGCTGTACCCATTGTAGCGTTCATTGGGGTACTGCAGCTATAGAAGGTAAGGTTCCTTTATGTAGTTATAAAATAGCTATAGAAATGTATTTGAGTCAAAAATGAATTATCAAAAAGAAATTATAATCGAGGAAACCACAGTTGCAGGCAACATTAAAGATCTTACTCAAAGCTATGAGGGATTCTTTTATCCAGAAGCTAGAGAGTTTCCAAGCAAGTTTGCTTTATATATTCACCTAACTGGAGAAGATGGAATCAAAAAAGCCAGAAGGTCTCTTTATTTCAGTTCACACGAACAACTAAAGACTTTGATATTTGAACTCACAAAGGCTTATTTCTTTTTTAGAGACAAGCGTATCAAACCAGATATTCCTATTGAATCTTTTAGAACAATCAGCTTAGCAAGTTTCGTTAATGAACTCAAAAACAAACAACTTAGTATTTGGAAAAAATAATCAATGAGGTAAAATGATTGTACGTATCCGTACAACACTATATGGGGATGCTACGCATCCCGAGATGGAGGTAAAAGAATGTACAAAAAGAAAATAGGAAGAGAGAATATAATTAACATTAAGAGGGAGATTGGAATCCATTTGGTTGGTTACATAAAGAAGACATTCTCAAAGCCATCTCCTCAATCGAAAAGGAGTATGTAAGTAGAGAAGAAGTAATCAAAAGGATTGACCAGATTCAAGATGTTTGGAGTATTAAGTTAGTTAATAAAATAAAGAAGATAATCAATGAGGTATTTACAAAATGAAAGACAAAGGAATCGAATTATATAAGGTATTAAGAAAAAAGACCTGTAAGAATCACAGCATACAAAGCAGAATAAACGAAGCACTCCGACAAGTTAGAAGCAGTAACTCAAGCGGTTCACATAAAAATTGTTTTACTGGAGATACTACTATTTTAACCAAAGAAGGTTGGAAAAGATTTGATGAACTTCAAGGAAAAGAATTAATTGCTACTCGAAATAAAAAAGGATTTTTAGAATATAGTGAAATAAATGAGATCATTGCATTAGTTCATAAAGGAATAGTTTATTCTTATAATCATCCTTTGCAAAATTTTAGATCAACACCTAATCACCAATTCATTGATGATTATAAAGGTAAATTAACAAAAAGGAAATTAGAATCCTGGATAAAGAGAAGAGTTAATATCTACTCACCAATACTTTGTGAATGGAAGGGAAACCTTGAAAATATGTTATTATCTTATTATGTAAGAGTCTATAGGAATCAGACAAAGATTAAGACAAATAAGATTATACCCCCAAAACTTATTAGGGCAGATTATTTTGCAAAATTATTAGCAATTTATATTGCTGAAGGGTGTATTATAAATTACAAATATAATAAAGGTATATTCTTAGCGATATCTAAAAAGAAAAATAAAGATGAATTTATAAAAATAATAAAAGAAATGGGTTTTAATCCCTCTCCAAGTAAAAATGGTATAACAATTTATGATAAACAATTATATACTTATTTTGAACAATTTGGCAAAGCCAAAGATAAGTTTCTACCAAATTGGATAAAAGATAATATCCCAAAAATTATTGAATGTTTTTTAGATATTTATTCTAAATGTGATGGATGTAATTATGATGATAAAGGATTTCCAAGAAGGAGATTTTATACAATTTCTAAAAAATTAGCTGAAGATATACAAGAATTAATAATTAAGATAGGGAAATCTGCAACAATTAGATTAATAAAAAGAGACAAAATGTGGATAATGGGAAAACTTTGTAATGCACAGGATTTATATTCTATTGATGAAAGAAAAAGTAAACACAAATCTTTTCATAAAACAAGATGGATAAAAGAACAATTCAATGGAGTAGTCTATTGTGTCAATGTAACAAATAATATAATACTCATAAATAAAGAAAGTCCATTTTGGGTTGGAAACTGTATCAGACTAAACCCTTCTTGTTCTGACGATCATAATTGGGAAATTGTAGCAAGGTGCATGGAATATCTTAAAACAGGAACAGCATTTTACACAGAAGTTATTTTCCTCAACGGACAGAGAGCAGACATCTTAGTTCCAGCAATCCCACTAATTGAAGAAGTCATGGTAACAGAAACAGAAGAAAGACTAAATAAGAAAAACCATCCATTTAGAATAAAGAAGGTGAGAATATGACTTTTGAAGAAGATTTCCCAAGTTTGAAAGGGCATATGGCAGATTATGATGATGAAAACGAATGTTTTAGAGCTGGAGTTTATTTTGGAAACTTAACTGGTACAGTTGTTCATACTAATGTTATCTGGGAATGTTGTCTTGATAAAGCTAAAGTTAAGGAAGTTATTAATACTTTTAAATTTAAAAAAGAAGATATGCCTCCAATAGAAGAACTATATAAGATTCTTGATGAAAAAGGATGGCCAAGATTCCTAGCAGATAATTTAATTAAAGTATGGATTCCAGAAATACAAAATGTTTATGCAAGATTATTAAAAAAAGAATTAGGATTAAAATGAAAGACTCACCACCAACTAAAGTTGGGGGTTTCTAAAGGATGGAAAAAACAAAAATAGATTTGACAGTTGAAATATTGGTAAAATGGAATAGAAAACAGATTAAGGATAAAGAAGCATTGCTTCAATTATTTGAAATTCATAAATCTTATTGTCTTGCAGAGATGCAAGAAAAGATAAGGAGATGTAAACAATGTGGTAATGTTATGCCTAAAGAGAGAATCTCCTTTTGTTCAACATCTTGCAATATTGAAAGTAAAAAGAATAAGGAGGTTGTCAATTCCTCCCAAGCCAAAAGGCATGTGAAGAATTGTAAGGGGGCTAATTGGATGCAAGAATCCTCATTTGATTGGACTTCAACAGATGGAACACCATGGTAAAATGAAGATAAGAGGGCGTGGGAAAAGCATCCCACAGGAAATCAAACAAGCAATAGAATCAATAAAAGATGTTAAAGATGCAGGAGCAATACTGCTAAAGAGAATAAAAAGAAAGAAAACTAAGAAACTTGAAGAATTACTAAAAGATGAAAGTAAGTGACAAAAAAGAGGATATATTTGAGTTCATAAAGGGAAACCCAGGTTTAACTTTTCGAAGAATAAGATTTTACTTAGATATGAACGAAAGCACGTTAAACAAAGCACTTATTAACTTAACAAAGAGCAACTTCATCAGAAAAACAGAAGACTTGAGGTATTTTAGAAAATGAATCTATTTGAACTATGCCATGAGAATCTGGATAAACCACCTTCTTGGAATCCTTGTCTAAGGAAAGAATTTCATAAAGGAAAGCACAATCACAATAACTATTGCAATGATGCAACTTGTAGTTGTGGAAGTATCTTAAAAAGAATGAGCAAGAATCATTTAAATACTTTTGAAAGCCTAAAAAACATAAAAAATGATGCAGACAGAAAAATGAATTTGATACTAAAGAAATATGAAGTAAGGGAGGAAAAATGAGTTTTGATTTAACAGAAAAACAAGAAAAATACAATGTTCTAGTTAGCAGAATATTAACTAACAAAGCAATTGTAGGCAAAGGACTATGGGAAATGGGATTAGATTTGAAGGAAATCAAGGAAAGAGAACTATACCTTCTAGAATTTAGAGACTTCAATGAATTTCTTGAAAAGAAGGTTGATATAGGCAAAAGCACAGCACACAGATGCATTATGATAACAACAGAGTTTACACTTAGAGACTTTATGAAATGGGGAATCAGGAACCTCGAGATAATAAAAAGAGAGCTTCCTCCAGACGACAGGCAAGACTTTGCTAAGAAATTCTATCATGGTAGAAACGAACTAGAACCAGCAATCATTGACTACAAGGTAAGTAGGGGTATGAAGGCTATAACTCGCTTTACAGACCAAATAACGAGTTCACCAGACATTAACACTCTAGATGAAAGAAAGTTAAGAATTCGACGTCAGTATGAAGTTGTAGAGGCACATCTAGATAGTGTCTTGGAGATTGTCAAGAACGAAATTATGACATGGATCGGCCAAGCAAAAAGGTATGAAACAGATTCTGAGATTAAAGAGTTAATTATTAAAGCAGAAAAACGATATAAGGAGTTAAAATGAATCTAAAACAATTAATCAAGGAAGTTGAAAGATTAAATAAGTTTGTAAAGTTAGACGACCCTATGGCTAATTTACAAAGAGAAAGATTATATGGAATAAAACAAACCGTAGAAGCTGTTGATAAGTTTAAGATGTTTGGAAGTCCAGATTGGCAAAAACTTAAAGACTTATTGGGGTTGAAATGACATTTAAAGAAGATTTGATAAATATTAATTTGGAAGATGTTAAAACACTTTATGAAGTATCAGAAGTAATAAGAAAAATTAGAGATGATAATGGTTCTATGAAACCATTCGCTTTTGAAATCAATGAAGAAATTCAAAATATTATTATAGGGCAATCATCAGAAAAAGGAATTATTTTCGGAGTTCCATTCAAAACAGTTGATAGGATTGACAAAGTTAAAGTCAAGGAAGCTATTGCAAAATTACACAATCCAGAAGCAGAATATACATTAAAAAAATTCTTAGGAATAAAGTAACATAATCCCACTGCATAAATGCAGGGGCTTTTAAACGGAGGTACAAGATGTTAAAACAAGCACAATGGATAAAAGATTGGTGTAGAGATAATGGATTTAATTTTGTAGATACTGATACGGAAGGGGTTAAATTACCTTGTGCATTAGATAGAGGATATAAGGAAAATAACAATACAATATTTATTGAGGGTTTTAGTACTGAGAGCAAAAGAGTAGGAATATCTTATGGGGGTTTGAAAACTATTACCACTTTAAGAGTACCTATAGATAAAGTCCCAAGAACGCATATTGAAAAATGGATTCCAAGCAATTATATGTGTGCTAAATGTAAAAAGAAGAATTTAAATTTGAGAACTCAAGATAATCATAAAACTTATGATTGTCCTAAATGTCAAGTAAGTCCAAATTCCTCCAACAGGCTAAAGCCTGTGGTATCCTCTGGACACGGATTATGAAACTTATCTTATTAGCATTGTTTGTAGAGTTGCACTCTACGACTCACTTAAGAAATAAAAAACTTGGAGGAAAACAAAATGAAAAACAATTATGGAACATTAACAGAAGCATTAAGGAAATGGGATAATAAAGAATCTGTCTGGTCAGTTGAAATGGGTGGACTTGGACCTGGATATGAACAATGTATACAAGTAATGATTTTTGAGATGTGTAAAGAAGCTATTGGAAAGACAAAAGAACCTAAAGAATTTGAGAAGTTAGTTAAACCAGTAATAACAAGATTAGATAAAAAGTTTGGTGGATTTTCCGGTGCTCAAGTGGGTGTTGCTAAACAGGTAGCATTTAGATTTTTGACAAAAGGATATAATGAATGTTTACATGATGAAGCAATAAAAGATAGGAAAATTCAAGTAGAAAATAATTGGAAATATGAGCAGATATCTAAAACAAAATAACGGAACTTGGAAATGCTCATTGTGTGGAAAGATTGTCAAAGAACAAGGATGGTTAGGTCATAATAGAGTTCATAGTACAAAAAACGCAAAATGGAAACATGGACAAAAACATATCGATACATATTAAAAAATGAGCCAAAGTTCAGTATTTGAATGGTTAGAGAAACATCCAAACCGATGGTATTTAAGTAAAGAAATAGCTAAAGGACTGTCTGTAGGAACTTCACAAACAATAACAAACTTAGCAAGGTTAAGGAAAACAAACTTTATAGAGTGGAAATCTGAAAGAAATCCTTTAAACAAGATGTGTTTCTGGTACAAATATGAAAAATGAACGATAAATTTATACTTGATGCCTGTTGTGGAGGCCGTATGTTTTGGTTTAATAAAAAACATCCTAATACCTTGTATATAGATCAAAGGAGAGCTGAGAAAGGTCATAGAAAATTCAGACCTAAACATGAAGTTCAACCTGATGTAATAATGGATTTTAGATCCATGGACCTACCAGATAGCTCATTTAAATTAATAGTCTGGGATCCACCTCATTTGAGAACATTAGGAAAAACAAGTGATATGAGAAAAACTTATGGTTGCTTGAATAATGAAACATGGCCATCTGATTTACAAAGAGGATTTGGTGAATGTTGGAGAGTTTTAGATGATTATGGGGTGCTTATCTTCAAATGGAATGATACAGAAATATCTGTTAAAAGAATCATAAAATTATTTAAAAAAGAACCTTTATTTGGGCATCCAACTGGAAGTAAATCTAAAACACATTGGTTTTGTTTTATGAAAATACCAAAGAGGTCGTAGGAGAATCCTACAAAAATGAAAAATAAAAACTTTGTTGGTGGATATAGAAGACTGTTCAGCAGAAAGTATGTTGTTAAAGAAAGCGAAATCAAACGTTCACACAACCATCATGTCAAGACAGGTAAAATAGTTATAGAATCCGAATCACTTAAAGACTTTGCAGGTAAAACTGTTAAGATAATCATTTACGTGCCAAGAAGTAGCTATTGAAGGAGAAACTCTCCTTCTACCTCTGTTCTAATACCCAAAGTAAAGCTTGTCTGAATGTTCTTAAATCATCTCGTTCTTTCGGACATAAACCTAAGTTAGTACCCATATTAAATTCCTCAAGAACTTTGTAAGGATATATATCCGTTGGTGATCTTATATGTCCTTCTATTAATGCAGTTCCCATACAGTTTAACATTTCTTCTATATCTTTTTTATTTTTCATCTCAATTCACCTCATTTAACTTCTCTTTGAGCATCAAGAGTTGTTTACGACTTACATGATGTGATATAGAACTGTTACTCGTTGATAAAATAATATCATACGAAACTTCTTCTTCATGTTTCTGCCAAACTTTAATTTCAACAGAGCATTCATTCTGATTAACACTCATTGGAATACTTGTTTTACTTGTTGGTGTTAATCGTTTAATCTTTTTCATTTTGGGAAAGTAAAAATATATCCTCCATGCTTTTTAACATATCTCCATTTCTTTTTAGGATAATCTTTTCTAAATTTATAATAAGTTTTAATTGATTTTTTAACTACGCCAACATTAACTAGAATATACCTCATTAGTTTCATTTTAACACTTACACAGATATTTTATATAACTTTCTTTGATTTTATTTCTGACTTTGAAATGAATAAGGCATAATCCTAAA
>SDBU01000793.1_pt1 | contig 45286 bp, 39 predicted proteins | sample 2277071 | NCBI WGS metagenome assembly SDBU01 (sample SAMN10397929, study PRJNA504765) | marine sediment metagenome | isolation source: marine sediment core GS08_GC12, 126 cmbsf | place: Arctic Ocean: Gakkel Ridge, Loki's castle | collected 2008
CTAAATTCACTCTACACAGTACTGTTCAATCTGGACTATATAAACACCGATGACAAAATGTCTAGCTTTGTCAAGGTTTTATGCAGCTGTTACAAACCCTCTCTATTTCATACGGATATGAATAATGAATACATTCAGCTACACCAACAACTAGGTTTCACTGTTCCCGAGCTCTTCCAAATATCCTTGAATGGTATTGATGCAGCATTCTTAGATGAAGAAATAAAGAGTCAACTAAGAAGCTCTTTCTTGAGCGAATATGATCAGATTATTGAGTAGACTAACCTCTACTGAATTCCACCGGGTTCTTGTATACCAGGCTGATAATCGGTTCCGCTCGCTGACCTACGTTTTCGAATTAATTTCCCAATGACTGCACCAATGACAGAGAATACAAAGGAGAAGAGATAGATGACTGGCGTGATGATGAGCATCACAAGAAAGTAGACTAATCCCATTACCATAATCTCAATAATATTCCCTTCAACTGTCCAGGCAAACATTCCTCTAAGTGAGTACATTGGAATAAAAAGAATGAGCCCGAGCAAAGTTTGGTCAGGATTCAATATGTCTACAAAGACAATTGGTGCAATTAGAATGCCAATACCAATACCACCAATCCAAGACACAAATGTGCTAGTGATAGCATCTTTATTTGTACCTGCGACAATTCCAATAATAATCGCCATGATGAAAATCACAGGTATGGGACCTGATATGAAGGTCAACCAACCAAAGACAAGATCGGTAAGAAAGAGGATTATACCAACAATAATTGCTAGACTTAACTCTAGTTTAACCACGCAATAACCTCCAGGTGTTACTTACTATAAGTTACTGTAAATTATTACCACAAATTATCTTATCAATTAGTCGAAAAAGTTAGCATCTTCCTCGAGAATTCCCCACGCAAGACAAGTTCCTACAGTTTCCAATGGGTGCCATTTCTCAGCTATAATCTTGGCCTCTTTTGGTGTTGGCATCTTTTCGAGACCATAAAGTTTCATTATTCCTTTCCGAACTCCAAGGTCCTTCTCTGAAAGGATATCAAGTCGACCCATCGAAAATATCAGGTACATTTGAACAGTCCATTCTCCAACACCTTTGATTTGTACAAACAAGTTGATGATCTCAACAGAAGATAGGTCAGATAAAGATTCGAGAGTACGATGTTTCCAGAGGAATCCGCCCCTACGAAACGATTCTGCGACATTATGCAGATAGGATGCCTTCTGTCTTGAAAGCCCAACACTCTTCAACTCCTCCTGAGTTTTGGCTAGAACAGAGTTTGGTGTCAATTTGCCCACGAGTTTGAGCATTCTATCATGGATTGTCTTGGCAGCTTTGCCTGAGAGTTGTTGATAGACTATAGATCTGATAAGCATCTCAAAAGGAGGGATTAGCGTTGGCTCAAGTTTCAAGTTTGAACTCTCTACCGCTTTTTGAAGATCAGGTACCTGTTTCTTGAATTTTCTAAGAATATTGGCGGTAAAGATGTTTGACATTTGTGTTTCTAATATTACGTCTGCTAATGACTGTAACGATACACTTGCTCAAGATATCCTAGTTTGATGACCTTTGGAACCTGCCAATAATATCATTTTGAACATCAGGACCCAAATCTACAAAGTATGCACTATATCCTGCAACTCTTATAGCAGATTCCGATATTCATCAAGATTGTATACCGAGTGTGAACAATAATGACAGGTGAATCATATCTTTCGAAGATTACAGAACAGTATAATCAAAGAACCAAGCAATCCAAGAAATTGTTTACTGAAGCAATGGAACTCCTGCCCGGCGGGATAGGGGGATCAGCACCGACCTATAAGCCGTATCCTATGTTTGTCAATAAGGGAGAGGGGTCGAAACTGTGGGATGTAGATGGTAATGAATACATAGACTTCAACCTCTGCTGGGGTGTTCTCCTCGTTGGTCATAAACATCCAATACTGATGAAAGGACTGCAAGAACAACTGGATTACGGCACAATGCCCGGTTTTCCCTATGAAGAAATAATTGATGCAGCAAAAGCGCTCGCTAGAAGATTTCCGATGGATAAAATCAGATTTGTTAACTCAGGTTCTGAAGCAACACTGTATGCAATCAGACTCGCAAGAAGATACACCGGAAAAGACAAAATTATCAAGATTGAAGGAGCATATCATGGGATATCTGATTCATTACACATCAGCAAGAGACCTGCGATTGATAAAGCCGGACCACCAGATAGACCAAATTCAATAGCATATGGTGGAGGCATTACAAAAGCCACCGTTAAAGACACACTTGTTGCGCCTTTCAATAATATTGACGCAATCAAGCAACTGGTGAAAGATAATAGTGGTCAAATAGCAGCTATTATTGTAGAACCCATGATGATGAATGCGGGTGTTATTCCCCCGCAAGAAGGATACTTACGCGCGCTCAGAGAGATTACAGAGGAATCTAATATTGTACTCATCTTCGACGAAGTTAAAACGGGCGTTAAGATGGCACCAGGCGGCGCCACAGAATACTATGGAGTAAAACCAGATCTAATATCCCTTGCTAAAGCAATTGGTGGCGGGTTACCCATTGGAGCCTGTGGTGGTAAGGAAGAGATAATGGCGGGAATTGGTAAAGAGGGACTATTTGGTACATTCTCAGCCAATCCTTTATCGATACGAGCTTGCAAAATCACTCTGACTGAGATTCTCACCAACGATCAATATGACAAAGTCGCGCAGCTGGGCAAGAATCTATTATCAGGCTATCAAGACATTATCGAAGATCACAAACTACCAGCCATAGTTCAAGGAATCAATGCAGTTGGTGGGATACTATTCACTAAGGAACCAGTAATCAATTACCGAACGTGGACCAAAGTGGATCAAGCAAAAACACACGAGTACTGGATTGCCATGGTTAACAATGGAATCATATCAATGGCTTATGGAGCTGAAGAGGAGTGGCTTATTTCAGTTCAACATTCCAAAGATGACATCCAGCTGCATCTTGAAGCATTCAAGAAAGTAGCACCTAATCTTTAGAAATCTGAGCAATTAACAATAAATGTCAGTGTACATCTCTAATGGATTGCTTCAGACATATAGGATCTGAAGCAGTCTATATATTTCAAAGATGGTAATAATAGATTGGTTAACTATTTTGTATTAACCTAAAGTTCAGATATACAGCATAATTTTAGAAAAACTGTATGAAGGTCTTACTTGGATCATGAGTGAATTATTGATTGGAATTGGTGCAGGATTACTTAGTGCTCTCTTTTTCGCAATTCAAAATGTTGTTGTGAAATGGATGGGAAAAGAAGTGAAACCGGTCTTTGCAAACTCTGTAAAGATGTGGGTTTCATTACCCGTCATGCTATTGTTAGCATTCAGTCCATTTCGCAGTGCAAATCTCAATCTACCGCCCCAAACAATAATCTTCCTAGCACTGTCTGTTCTTTTTGGAGCAGCCTTTGGAGATTTCATCTACTTCGCTAGTCAAGCACGAATTGGAGTTTCTTCCGCCTTTGCTATCGCAAACACGTATCCCATTATCACATACCTACTAGCAATTGCGTTTCTTGGAGAGATATTTTTCATCACTCGTTTGTCCGGCGCAGTGTTGGCAGTTCTCGGTATTGCAATCATTACTCAACAGCAATCCAAAAATACAACAGACGAGGATATCTCAACTCACAAAACAAGGAACTATTCAGGATACGCTCTTGCAGTATTGACAAGCATCATGTATGCAATTGCAACCATTATGATAGATAGCGGAGTGAGAAATGTAGACCCCATTGATGCTAACGTTATCAGGCTCGCATTTGGTTCTGTTTTCTTAGTACCACTGTTCTATGCATATCGTAGGAAAGGAATGAACATACCATCAAAGCGAAATGTGAGAATCCTAACTATCGTAGGTGTATTTGGCCTTGCGTTTGCATCCTTACTCTATGTGGCATCTATCAAGAATCTAGGAGCTTCACTAGGTGCAATACTGGGCTCTACAGCCCCCCTGTTTGCTCTTCCGTTCTCCATTTGGCTTCTAGATGAAATTGTTAATTGGAAGGTGGCTCTAGGAACAATCATATCGATTTTTGGAATCTTGCTGACAATCATTGCAATCTAGTAGAGATACAAGTAGGGACAACTAAATTATTATGTTAGATAATGAGTGATTTATGTATGGCAGCTCCGGAAATTGAATTGTACTACAACGGTTCTAAACAAGAGGTCAAGATACCAGCTTCTTGCACTGTAGAGATTGTGAAGCCAAAGGTCATTCAGTCATCTATGGGAGAAGATGATATCATACAGGCGGCATTAGATCATCCAACTGATTCTATTTCACTATCGAATTTCATAGAGGAAAACAACTCATTCCTATTAGTTCTAAATGACCATGCAAGAGCTACTCCAACCCCTAAGATACTCAAGCATGTGCTTCCTCTTCTTGCAGACAAGAAATTTGGTGTGATTATTGCAAGCGGCACCCATGGACTTCCAACCGAAGAAGATCTGAGAAATCAGATACTCGGTGAATTTTACGATACCCTAAGGAAGCGTTTAATCTTTCATGATTCCAAGAATGATGATTTCTTGAATCTTGGAGAAACTTCACGCGGAACCCCGATATTGGTAAATAAAATAATATCCGAATATGAAGCATTCATCCCGATAAATTCAATCGAACCTCATTACTTTGCAGGGTTCACAGGAGGGAGGAAGAGCTTACTTCCAGGAATCTGCGCCTTTGAGGCTATTGAAAAGAACCACTCCATGGCACTACTTGATGATGCTCGAATGTTGGCACTTCGAGGCAATCCACTTCATGAGGATTTTGAAGAGGCTGCAGGAGTGATAATTGAAGGTCACCCAACTTTTGCAATCAATGTAGTTTTTGATGGTGAACACAATATCGCGGGTGTGTTTGCAGGAAACATCTTTACACAATTATACGAGGGTGCAGAACTCGCAAAGGATATCTATTCCCCGATTGTCAATCAATCACCGGATGTTGTTATCTCTGTGGTTCACAGTCCACTTGATCAGAACCTCTACCAAGCACAAAAGGGGTTTGAAAGCTGCCTTCTCACTCTCAGGCCAGGTGGAATTCTTATTCTAGTAGCATCATGTTATGACGGAATTGGACCCGATGATTATGCGCAGATGCTCCAATCAGGTAAAAGTCCCAGTGATCTCGCAGCCAAGTTTGAAGAGATTAAGGTGAACTACAAGCTTGGATGGCACAAAGTAGGATCAATTCCTCCATTCTTGGCTGAAAGGGAACTGTGGATGGTGACCCGTCTTGATAAGACAAATCTTGATCGCATGTTCATTAAAGGTTTTGACTCTATTCAGGAAGCTGTTGACAATGCCGTAGCAGAAAAAGGTCAAGATTGCAGATTCCTAGTTGTAGAGGATAGTGCTAACGTATGTCCAACTCATAAATGACCTATCCATCTATGTAGAGTCATCGAAACCTACTCTTCAGGGATAATGAGTCCCGCGACAATGTATCCAAGAATCCCGACAAATGAGAGAGCAAATAAAAACATTATAATTCGAACAATTGTTGAATCAATGTTATAATACTCTGAAATTCCTCCACAAACACCCATAATCATACGATCGTTTCGTGAACGACGTAATCCCTTTGACCCACCAGAATAATCAGGAGTTGGTATCTCCGACATACTACCACCACCAGTTTCTACTAATTCCTGAACGATATTAAGCCTTTGTGAGGCTTATAGGGTGTATCTGTGTCGGTCTAGGAACTCCTGCTTTTTGGAGGATTCCAGAAACTCCAGCTCTGGAGATATTTGTTGAGGATGTGCTCTCTTAGCTTGGAGATTACAACGAAGAGCAAATCACAGAGTGTACCTATGTCTATCAAGAAACTCTTGCTTCTTTACAGGATTGATAGAATTAACAGAGCATTGCATAGCAAATTATTACACGGTAGCATCTAGGGCAGATAGCAAGTCGTGCAATAAGTCGGAGGGTTCTTCTATTCCCACTGACAAACGCACTGTTGATTCAGCTATATCCATCTCTTGTAGAACCTTCTCACCAATCCCATAATGTGTTGTCAATACAGGAATGCTAGCCAGACTCTCAACACCACCAAGAGAAACTGCATTCAGAAATATCTCTAGAGAGTCAACGAACTTGCTCGTTCTGGCTAAATCAGATTCGAGTTCAATTGATAGCATCCCACCAAACCCATCCATCTGTTTTCGTGCTACATCGTGATGATGAGAACTGGGGAGACCTGGATAATGTACTTTCCTAATTCTCGAGTCTTTTTCGAGTTTTTGAGCCAGATACATTGCATTAAAGTTGTGCCGTTCCATTCTGACACTCAGTGTCTTTATCCCTCGGTCAAGTAGGAATGATGCAAAGGGGTCCATCGTACCTCCAAGAAGCTTGGCAGCACTGCGTACATTGGCCATCATTTCGTTCGAACCAGAAATGGTACCTGCAATGATGTCACTATGTCCGCCGAGATATTTGGTAGCACTATGCATCACTAGGTCAATACCTAACATGTGAGGTCTCTGATTAATTGGAGAACCAAATGTACTGTCAATCATACTAATTGTTCCTGCTGCACGAGCTGCATCAGCGACTTTCTTTATGTCAACAATCTTCAAGGTTGGATTCGTAGGGGTTTCGAAGAAACAAAGTTTGTAGTAATCACTAGAGTCAGTGATGCGATCAACGAGCTGGTCAGTATCAACATAATCTACTTGAATCCCGCTCTGAGGAAGTATCTTGTTGAATAACTGAACGGTCCCCCCATAAATTGAATCACTTGATAGGATTCTCTCGCCACCTTTCACATGACCCATCACTGCTGAGGATATTGCCGCCATTCCTGAAGCCAAGACATGAGTGTCCTCTGTCACTTCAAGAGCACTGATTTTTTCCTCGACGTTCTTGGTTGTAGGATTACTCCAACGAGTGTATACATGTCCACCGGATTTACCTTGTACGGAGTCCAACATCTGTTGCTGATTCTCAAAAACAAAAGTAGAAGTCTGTGTAATCGGGACGACTGCAGGTCCTGACTTTAGTGTGTGTTTACCCTGAACACATAGTGTCGAGGGATGTCTCTCTTTATTCCTCACCAGTATCGCTCCAAACAGTTTCAAAGGAATAGTGCAAGTCAAACTTATAGATAAACGGAAACCTGCAAAGACTTCCAATGTGTAAGTGCTTCGTTAATTATAGAGTGTATCTGTGTCTGTCAAGGAACTCCTGTTTCTTTGCAGGAGTGATTGAACTGAAAGCTTGGTGATATTAGCTTTGATTGAATTTTATCTCTTATCTTGATTTTAAATATCCGAAAATGATTAGACCCAATCCGCAAAACTCACCAATGAAAGCATCAGACAAAATGGGGAAATAGATTAACCAACTCAACCATGCACAAATCCAAAGAAAAAGCCCTAATGCCATAATCCGAATAGCAGAAGGATTCGCAACCTCTTTCCTGAGATCACTAAGCCCTTTCACCACGGCAATAGCACCAATAATCTCACCATAGATGAACTCGTTGAAAATGGGGATATAGAAGACCCAAGAATATAGCCCCAAACTTAGGATAATAAATCCAATGAAGAAGATAATTGCTCCAGTTCCTCTTCGCGGTGGAGGTTGATACCCAGGGCTGATTGAACCTTGTGGGGAAATTGGCAAGTCAATCAAGGCGCCTCCAGTTGATTCAAATCTATCTTTCGTCAGAAGAGTTCCACACTCTCTACATCTAACGGTCGTCCCTCTCTGGATAAAATCTATCTCCTGTCCAGTCAGTCTTGTTCCACAATATGGACAACTTAGTTCTGAAGAATAGTTTGACATAGTCTAACCTCTATACTTTGGAAAGCCCCTAAATAGAGTTGCTGCATAGATAGAATAAATCTGTCTACAATGAGTATCTGTGTCTATCCAGAAATTCTTGCTTCTTTGCAGGATTGAAGCTGCTCAACGATTGCTACTTACTGTTTCGTCTTCACAAGTTCAATTATGCCATCGGCCCCACAGTAATCGCAATGATAGACCATATCTTCTTTGACCTTGGATAGGTCGATATTACCTCATCTAGGACAGGCCACGGGTTGTTCGGCTCGCTCTTGGACAGAACGAAACCAGGAACCACTGAACCGCAAGTCACACTTGGGAACAGAGTTCGATTAGAATCTTGGGTATCGTTTCCTCAGCGGTCTGATAAACCGGACCGAGAGATGGCATATAAGTGAAGTGACCTAGACCTATGTCCTCGGAGCGAACGCTGGTCCGCACGCCTGCCTTCGAGCTGAAATGATCGGCAAGCCACTCACCGTGAGAGGGAGGGACCATCGTATCATCCTTGGCGTACCATACGACCACGTTCCTGGTCTGGATGTCCCGGGGGTCGAAACCCCAGAGAACAGTGACATCAAAAGATAGTTGTTCCCATCCTTGGCCCTGAGTTCCACGCACCACAAGTCGCTCCTTCTGGTCCTTAGCTAACAGCTCAATGACCCAGGGCTTCTCCATCTTCGCTTTCTTTCCTTCAGAAAAGAATCGCATGAAGCGAGCCGGCGGGGATATAAGTGGTGCATCGTACATGAGGTCTGCGACGAAGAAGTTCCACGCCTGATACCACGTGCGAGCGTCTGACTTTGGAAGAGCGTCCGCTTTCGATTCCAGATCGAACTCTTTGCAGATCATATCCGGTAGGTAAGGCACATTAAGTCCCATCGCTACACAGCGATCTGGTCCGAAGTACAACGCGATAGCCATCGCATGAGCAGTTCCAAAGGAGCTGCCCTCCACCATGAACTCCCTGACTCCTTCCTTCTTGAGGATCTCTTCCAAATCCAATGGAAAGTCAACAATCTTACGGCCGATGTGAAGGTCACTATAACCATGGCATGGCACCGATGGCGCAATTCCCTTTAGGTTTAGTTCCTCGCAAAGGGATGCATTCACCTTACATACCAACCCCCCAGTCATAGTGCTGCCGTGCATCTGGACAATCACTTTTGCGTCTGGTCGTTTACTGCCATACACCAGGTATTCCACTATCCTACCGTCGGTAGTCGTGATGTGGCGACCCTCACCCCCCCAGCGAACTGCATCCCGTTCTTGCTCAGCCGCGACGAAAGGGAGCAAAGGCTGCGACCTCCTCCGGAGGCCGTAGAGCAGTATGGCTAGCCACATTGACAATGGCACTCCGATGACGGCCGTGACGATCGCAGGGATAAGCGGTAGGAGAGTAAAACAGGCATACACTGTAGCGACAAACATGAGTAATAGAAAAATTATGAATACCACAACCATGTGATTATCCTCCTGAGGAAGGGACTTCGTTTCCTTATATCCCTTCATCTCTCTATATCTTGTGACTCGAATTGAATTATAGCCTATAGTGTGTACCTGTGTCTATCTAAGAATTCCGGTTTCTTTGCAGGATTGAATGACGAAAGCGCCGATGAAGGTCGAGAAATTCCTTTTTCTTTAAAGGGGTTCGAAAAAAAGATTCTGGAGATACAAGTAAAATGTAAGAATGAATAATTGAGTAAATCCATTGATTCTATTCATCGTATACCACAGGATGGAAGGAGTTTAAAAAGAGTGAAGTGGAGCAAACAACTCTGTGCGGTATTAATCCTCAGTCTGATGTTCATAATGACATCAATTAATTCTACATCTTCAGTATTCATGGAATATGAGAATCCGAGTAGGCAAGTAGTGATATTGGACCCTACCTCAGATTTTGAAAGTTTCATTCAAAGTGCTGATAATGAAACCACAATACTGTCAACAATTCACCATATGGAAGTGTATTATGGGTGGGTAGGGAATTATTCAATCACTTACTGGGATGTAAATGGGAGCGTAGGAATTCCTGATGCAAATGTTTCAAGTGGAATATGGCCTTTAATCACAGAAATCTTCGATTTGGGTAATGGAACATACTTGGTGGAAGTGAATACTACATATTGTTGGGTCGAGAGTTTGTACAATCTATTTGTCGAGTTTGATAAATCAGGATTTGAACATCAATTTATCTTTTTCAACATTCGCGTCCTATCAATACCGACGGATTTAGTTGTCCTCGCACCCATTGAAAATCAGATTGAAGATGATCCAACCGATTTAATGATACCACTTGGAGACGCGATAGATATTCTGTTTTCATATAATGATACTGAAGCCACTAACGATTATCCACGAGGTTTGGAGGGTGCAGATACAGAGGGCTTTATTGGCCATGTTATTGGACCTACATTTGTTCAGCAGTATATCGAACTCACTGAAAGCGGGGATGGATTTTACAAATTCACCTTCGATACAACTAACGAATGGTTGTATTTGTCAATTGGAGAAACTCCCAGCTGGCACTATGGTTATTATATTCTTTATATAGAGTTTACCCTTCCGAATAGTCACACTCAGGAATGTTTGATTCGTATCAACATCATAAAAATCCCAACTGAACTTCTTGTAGAACCAGCAGCAGAAGAATTGTATTTCAATCTAGGTAACAATTCAATATTTGTGTCACTAATCGACAACTGGCCTACTCATTCTGGAGTAGCAATTCAGGATCTCAATATCACTGTTGAGAGTTCGGATCCATCGATTCTGGAGGTTATATCTATCTCGAACGTTTCCACAGAATCGGGATTCTACGAAATCACTTTCAACAACAAGGGTCGGATGGAATATGTGTATGTAACTATCAAGGTGGAAAAAGAGGGATATCGAAGACATGAATGGTTATTAAGAATATTTCTAGATTACATAGAGCCTGATCCATGGCGAATTCCGGAATCACTAGTCCTCTTAGTTGTCATAGTAGGAGTACTAATACATCGTCGGCGGAATAGATTGGAACCTTCAGAGGAACTTCCTGAAAATGGATAGATTTTGACATAAACAATATCCCCATCATAATGTGTATCTGTGTCTGTCTAGGAACTCCTGCTTCTTTGCAGGATTGAAGCTCGAAAGTGCCTGTAAATAACCTGTAATTCGACTAAATATTTCCACACCAACATGTCCACACCTAGGACAGGGAACACGAGTAAGGTCATCAACAGATGAAAATGAAACGCGCTTCCAGTCAATGCCAGCCTGAAAGTTGCATTCACCGCACTGCATGACATCTTTTGTGTAGCTCCAGTATGATGACAACGTCGATGTAGCAATATTCTTTGTGAGTTCCCACAGGGCATCAGGGTCAGGGTTAGCCTCACCTAAGTATACATGAGTAAGGGCACCGCCATCCATCCATGGGTGGAACATTCCCTCGGTCTTGATTCTCTGACTCAGTGGCATATTAGCACTCACATCTAAAGTAGTGCTATTCGTGTAGTAGACGTTAGGTGCGTCACCCTTGAGGTACTTCCTCATACCAGGATAGGCTTTGTAGTCTTTGATAGCAAGTCGGCCAGCTGCACTCTCTGCTGGAGTACGAGTTACGCCGAAATGGAGACCAAGATCTTCTTGAAATTCTGCTGCCTTTTCCTTGAGGTGTTTGAGGACTTTAATTCCAAAGCGAGTTCCTTCTTGTTCATGAAGCTGGTACCCAGTCAGAACCTGAGCCATCTCATCAAAACCAACAGTACCTAGCAAGAACTCACGAGTGTTCATATCAATGAGGGGTTCTCCATTGGGCTTGGGTTGAGTATAGAAGGGAACACTTCCGCTTGCAATCAATTTGTCCATGAGTCGCTTCTTTTCTAGAATGACTTCCTTTGACATCTCCATGTATTCATTGATCTTCTCAAAGAATCTGTCCTCATCCGCACGACCAACCCAAGCAGCACGACCGAAGTTTGGGGTCACCATCTGTGAGGCTCCGAAAACCATATTGCCGCTGAGGAATTCCTCAAGCTCTTCGTCACTGCTCGCGGTCCAGAGGTGTGAGCAACAACTGCTGCATCCAGCCTCTATAGAAGAACGCCAATTCAGATAATTCTCAAAATAGGGGGAACCATGTTTTGCTGTTAATTCTGCAACAAGTCTCCAAGACTCATCGTTCTCAGGAATCATGAACTCCTTACGAAGGACAATGTTTGGCTTTGGAAAACCAAATCCTTTGCCTTTTGAATCGCCCTCGATCATAACTTCCATGAAGGCATTGAAGAACATACGGGCTTCATCTTCATAGTCACCGTAGGTTACCTCGGTTTCCTTTCCTCCAGGTAGAACAGCTGGAACATTTCTCATGATTTTAGGAATGCCAGGTGTGAGGTCAACGCTTGAGAAGATGACTTGACCACCTCGAGCAACGTATTGCTGAGTGAGTGTGAAAATAAGCTGCTGTGCAGACTGCTTGATCTTCTTGTAAGAAAGTCCCTTCATGAAGGGAGCTAGAAAGGTGTTGAAGTAGAAATAGCCCTGACCACCTGCAAAGGAACTCTGCGCTGCAGCTAGCCATATTGCTGCATGATTCATTGCCACAGAGAGGTGTTGAGCGGGACCTGCCGCACTGGAGTGCATTCCACCGAGACCGTCAGGAGCGATGCCTAACTTGAGCACCTGTCGCATGTCCCAAGTCGCACAATAATCACGAGTACTGAAATATTCCCGGTCTTTGATATAGATGTCACCTTTGAGATGTGCATCTGCAAGATGAGGTGGTATGGAGAGGTAAGTGTGCTGCTCCATCACTTGGTCGTGAACAAGCTTGGCAATGGTTTCAGGATTCCGCATGAGATTTGCGTTAGATGTGTGGTTTCCAGGATCATTGATGAGGAGATCTAGATCGTGCATCGGAATTCCAACACGAGTATAGAGGACTCTCTCTCTTTCAAAACCCATCTCTGCGAGGACACTGTTACACATCTCACGGATAAGGGGACCTGAGAGGAATTTTATTCCAGAAGCAACGATTCGGTCCATGACTCGGACTGCAATAAGCTGAGCATCCGCACGAAGAAGACCTGCTTCAATAACTAGACTATCGATGATTTTGTTAGCATCAAAGGTCTCCATTGTACTACTAGTCGTACGAACCTTTGGCACCTTCTGCTCTCTCATACGAAGGTCCTCGGTTATTGAGAGGGTGTTACGAATATCAGTCATGCGAAGTCCCGTACCTCCTGTCGGATAGTGTCAACATCAGGAATATTTCCACTGTATAGTAGCTTCATCTTGCTACTATTTGCAACTATAATCGCAGGGGTACTAGAAATGAAGATTTGATTCTCTAAAAGCTTGAATTCAAAATCGGGGTCCACTTTCTGAAGATCAATCGTTTCAATACTTACGATATCTGAACCATCGAAAGCTTCGTTGACCGCGGCTTTTGCTGCAGGACAATTCGCACAATTGTCTTGCGTGAATAGATATAGAGTCGGCTTCATAACTAAGTCCTCCCGGCTTAGAATCACTGAACACGCCTTTGGATATACACAAAGGGGTAAACTTGTATTTGGTGTTTGCTGAATAAAAGCGTTCCCACGGCTGGAGTCAGTCTGTGGTCAAGCTCTATGCCATTTCTGGGAGGATGGGCCGCGTTCATGATATACATTTGTGAACACAGTTACGTACTACTTAAGCCCATACAAATACAGTATCACTTAACAGGGTTAATAGGTCAATTTTTGCAATTCTAGGGCACTCTACGGAACAAGTATCTAGTAAGGAACACCAATACATGAAACAGATTTGGCGTGGTGTTTGGCGCGGAACATTTTTGAAATCCCAACAAGTGGAAAAGATTACGCTCCAAGACAAAAGCTAGAATAGGGGTGCTTGCAGAGGGAACTCAAGTCCAAGCTGGTGTCTGCATTATGCCTACATATCTGAAAGCAAAGAGTCCAGAGGATGGTTGGATTCGAGTTGTTAGGAAAATTATGGATAGTGGAATGATTCGTGTTGATGAACGTGGTAGTGAAACCAAATGGCACGACAATGTTATGATACACATAGCAGACCCGTACTCGGATAGAGTCAGCAAAAAATATCCCTTCAGTGAGGGTGTGCTCAAAGAAAAGTATTCTACTCAATTATTGAATCCAGACCGAATGGATTTCGACTATACCTATGGCGAGAGACTCAATGCTTGGGGAGATGAAATCAATCAGATAGACTATGTGATTGCGAAACTGATAGAGAGCCCCAATTCTAGGCGAGCTATCGCGACAACTTGGGATCCCAGAAAAGATACTGTTGTGGATGAGGTTCCTTGTTTGAACCATTTTGTGTTCATGGTCCGCGAAGGATTGCTAGACATGTCAGTGATGATTCGGTCGAATGATATGTATGGCGCATGGCCAGCAAATGTCTACGCTCTTGGAGATCTACTCACATATGTTTCAGAAAAAACTAGTATCAAGCAGGGTACAGTTACAACCCTCTCTGTCAACGCACACATCTACAAGACGGATTGGAGTCAAGCTGAGCTGATATAGGCTACATCCGAGTCATTCATATAGTCATTTAACCGAAACCATCATTAATCAGATGGTTTCAAGTTGTAATCATCAGAATAAATAAACAACCGAGGCGTAACATAAATGGATGATACAGACAAGAGGCTTATCTCAATATTGCAAAAAAATGGTAGAACCAGTCTTTCAAAGATTGGAGAGCAGCTTGGTATGTCGCATGTCGCAGTTAGTAAAAGACTTGACAAACTTGTCAAACCAAATCCCACAGACAGATCAGAACCTCTTGTAAAAATCACTACAGGCATTAATTCTGAATTATTAAATACAAAGATACTATTCATGGGATTAGAAACTGAGAATATGGATGTTGTGGAGAGAATTAAGGAGAAATACGAAAACTGTCCTAGACTTCTGATGTTTGCTCCGGTTACTGGAAGATACAATCTCTTTGCAATGATGGTAGCCGAGGATACATGGAGTCTTGAGTCCATTATGGGTACATGTAGCATGAGAACAGAACCAGGTGTCAGAAAATCAGAGAGCTGGTTTGGAAATGCACCATTAATCCCAAAATATCTCCAACTTAATCTAGCTCCACATCAGAATGGTTCATCCAAAGCATCTTGTAAGATGGACTGTGATTCATGTAAGAGATATCTAATTAACAAGTGTGTTGGATGTCCTGACACATCGTCCTACAGGGGTACACTATGGGCGAATCCAGTTGCACCAAAGAAGAAACGTAGAAAGAGTTAACACGGCATAGAGGCAAGTTTCACTCCGTGAACCTCATGACAGATGTATTCATACACCCAAAAGCAGTTGTTGATGAAGGTGCTGATATTGGAGAGGGAACCCGCATCTGGCACTTTGCTCATGTGAGAGGAACCGCAAAAATTGGTAAGGGTTGCAACATAAGTAAGGATGTATACATTGATGGTGATGTCGTCATAGGAAATAACGTGAAGATTCAGAATGGTGTTTCAGTATACCACGGTGTTACCATTGAAGATGATGTCTTCTGTGGACCTCACATGACGTTTACAAATGATACGTACCCTCGCGCAGTTAGTGACAGCTGGGAAATCTGCAAAACTTTGGTCAAGAAGGGAGCCTCAATTGGAGCTAATGCTACCATTGTCTGCAATACAACGCTTGGAGAATACTGCATGATTGGCAGTGGATCTGTTGTAATAAGAGATGTACCAGCACATGGTCTCGTAGTTGGCAACCCGGCAAGACTTGTGGGATATGTTTGCAAATGTGGTCAACCTCTTAAGGATGAGATATCACGAGATGATAAATCTATCAAAATGCAGTGTTCAAAGTGTAATGACGAAACTGTAATCTCGATAGAAAAATAATAAATCAAAAACAGGTTGGACCTCATTGTCTCATATCTACAAAAAATTCGTGAATGAACGCGCTTCAGAGTTAGTAACTGAAACAGAGAGAATAAGGAATGTCACTGTAATTGCACATATTGACCATGGTAAGACTACCCTGACAGATTCGCTAATTGCCGCTTCAGGACTTCTTTCGAAAGAAGTTGCAGGCACAGCCAGACTTCTAGACTATGATATAATTGAGCAACAACGAGGAATTACAATCAAAGCGTCAGGAATTACAATTTTACATTCAATGAATAATCAAGATCATCTCATCAATCTTATTGATACTCCGGGTCATATCGATTTCTCTAGTCATGTCACGCGAGGATTGAGATTAACAGATGGTGCAATCATAGTTGTAGATGCCATTGAGGGAATTATGGTTCAGACGGAAACCGTAACAAGACAAGCAATGCAAGAGTTTGTACAACCTGTACTATTTGTTAACAAAATAGACCGACTTCTGAGAGAGAGAAGACTTAGTGCACGTAAGACTGCAGATGAAATCAATCGTGTTGTCAGAGAGTTCAATGCGATGCTTGGCAAATATCTGGATGATGATCTTCTTGAAAAATGGGAGGTTTCGTTCAATAAAGGTTCTCTAAGTGTAGGTTCCGCTCTTGATAAATGGGGAATTGATTTTGAAACCCTGAAACAGAAGGCAGGAGGTAGCGAAAATTCCACAGACCTTGTCAATGCATTCATTGAGATACTTGAAGAAATCAATGAAGTCTACAGAGAAGAGAAACGAAAAGACCTGATGAATATGTATCCTGTAGCGAGCGTAATTCTAAACTCAGTTGTTAGAATCATTCCAAACCCAATCAGAGCTCAAGAGTTCAGGATCCCATCATTTTGGAAAGGCGATTTAGAATCAAAGGAGGGGAGGTCTCTTGTTGCATGCGACTCCAAAGGTCCAATTATCTGTCTTGTCGGAGATGTCCAGCCAGATAGACATGCGTCTACAGTGTCTGCGATTAGGGTGTTCTCTGGCACATTGGAAAGAGCCAAACCTCTAATCAATCTTAGAACAGGAGAAGAAGTCAAGTCACTTCAGATAGGTCTCTCAATGTCAAAGACCAGAGTTGATCTTCCATCTATTCCAGCAGGAAATCTTGCCTTCATCACTGGAATCAAAGACATAGCCGTTGGAGATACGCTCGTTAGTAAGAATGTTAGAGAGATGGTTTCAATGACTGGACTACAATACCCAATGGAACCAGTCGTAACTTATACAGTTGAACCAAAGAAACTCTCAGAATTGGCGAATATTCAGAAACCTATCGAGGAGTATGTCAAGACAGACCCAGCACTTGAGTTTGAGGTGAATCCAGAAACGGGCGAGATGCTTCTTTCTGGAGCTGGTGAACTACATGTTGAGATTACTGTAGAGAAGCTGACAAGGATAGGTCTTGAAGTGATTCTAGGGACACCGATGGTTCTAGTGCGAGAACAGATTACTGCTAATGGAGAAACCAGTACTAATGATGAGGATGATGTAAGCAAATTCTCAGTAAAAGTATTGATGCCTACAGCTGAAAGCCCTCCTGAAAGTTTGGGCACCATCCTTGATAAAGAGCCAAGTTCTAACTGCTGGCTCATTGATGCTTCTAAAAAGATCAACCCTTATGGAGAAGAGGTCGAATGGATAAGAGAAGCATTCAGAACCTTGATTCGAAATGGTCCTGTTAATGGAGAAAAGATGCGAAAATTATGGGTGGTAATTGAAGAGGCTCAGCTGAAATATAGTGCCCCTGAAACTTCATGGAGAGAAATAACACAACCTCTTCTACATGTCATCAGAATGAGTATTATGAGTGCAAATCCCGCACTTCTTGAGCCATGGATCAGACTCGAAATCAGTGCGCCTGAAGAACATATTGGAACCCTCACATCAATCCTTGCTAAACGAAAAGGACAGATCATTGAGATAAACTCTGAAAGAACATTATTCAAGATAGATGCAGAAATACCCGTAAGAGATTCATTTGGACTCGCTACAGAGATTAGAACAGCCACTTCAGGATGGGCTACTTGGGGGGCTCGTGCAGGAGGGTTTAGGAACCCAAATAATCCAAGCATCAAATTTGATTGAATGGAGAACTACATTCGTAGATAGTATCGCCTATTCATTTCTGTACCAAGGAGAGATAGGACACGACGATCTACAAGCGATACAGAATCCATCATTCTTAGCGCTCGATTAATATTAGAGAATACTGCGTTTAGGTAGGGCTGAGCCTCAACCATCTCAGATTGCTCAACCATCTGCAAGTATGCATTTGCTATTTTGACCAAGCCCAACCAATCTTCTGCAAGAATGAAAGTGAATTGAGTTTCGTCAATGTTAGCTATAGTTCCTGAGAAATTAGAGCGGTCAATATATGCAGCATATTGATTCTCCAATGTTAGTGAGAATTTTCGAAGCATCTGAGACATCGATGCGGATGTAGCTTTTATGAATTCAACAGACTCCCCAAAATCAGATTCAACTTCTAGTACATCATTGAATGCCAAGGCAGCCCCATATAATCCAGTTGCTAATTCAGAATAGTCCTTGTTGTCATAAAATGCTCGAATAGTCTGAACAAGGTAAGTTTGACCTAGCCAGTATTGTGCAAGAAGGGCATCTATACGTAGAACCTCATCATCAACGGCAGGTCTTACTCTGGCACCAAGTTCAATATTCAAGGCATCAAGATTGATTTTTGAAATAGCTAGTGCGGCCACAATTTTAGCAACATCTGCAAGGTCACTTGAGCTAGTACTCATTCGTTTAGAGCGTTCAAGAAGGGTATTCCATGAGCTTTCCAAGTATGGAAAGATTAGAGACACACCTTGAATGAATATCGATCCCTCATCTTCGCCTTCATCAGCCAACATTCGGTCAACATCATCTAACAAGCGTCGTAGTCTAGGTGGCAAATTTCCACCATGACGTGTGATAAGCCAAACAAGATCAAATGTTGCAATTGCAATTTCTTCGTAGGCTCGTGAGTCAATTGGAAACAGAGGAATATACTGGACAATGATATCTCTGATAGGTTTCTGAGGATCATCAGTGTCCGTTCTTTCTGCTGCACGCATAGTAGAGAGTGCAAGTCCCATTCGGGTTCCAAGTAGCTCTATATCTGGAATTTGACCTGTATTCCATAAGTTTTCTTTAATTTCTTCAGCACGTCTGAATGATTGAATACCCAGATCCCAGAATTCATCAGAATCAGTTGTGAGACACAGCCAACCAATAGCATTCTCAACTCTAGATAACTCGATATCGTATTTTGAAGAGGCGCTTCCAAGTTGTTCAATGATTTCGCGAGCATTAGTAAGATACTCAATACCTTTACTCATATTTTCATGATCTCCCATAAGACCATGAGCAAATCCGAGCCCAGATAATGTACGAAAGACATGATGCATTTGATCAGGGGTCTTATTCTCAATACTGTCATAGATTTTTAGACCAAGTTCTAGTCGTTCAACAGCCTCAGACACACCCTCTCTCCAGCCATTTGCCAGAATGCTTGAACCTATGATTAGGTGGGCTAAGCCAACTTCCTCTCGACCAACCAAGCCAGCTTTTAGAGCGATATCGTAGAATTCTGCAGCTTTATCTCCGAGCTCCCTAGCAACCTTGTAAGAAACTGAATCGTCACGTGTTTCGTTTACACCTAACTGAAGTGTTACTTCTGCAAGCTTGAGCGAATCTTTGCTTTTTCTTGCATCCTTCTCGAGATTATTGAGAATATTTCTAGACTCATCAAACATCTTTAGTTCTGTTAGAACACAAGCATAATCAAATGTGACCTCAAATGTGAACTCGTCATTACCAATCTCACTTGATATCTCTATCAAACGATTCAGAAGTAACTCAGCACCCTCAAAGAATCCAGCCTCGACTAAAATCCAAGCAAGATAATGAACCTCATGAAGTGATAATGAGATGGTTCCATCATGTCCGCGATCATAGATTGCATTAAGGGTCATTAAAACCTCATCACTTAGGAATGGTAGAACTGGACGAAGATTCATACGAATCGTTGAGGTAATTGCTTGACACAACTCTCCAAGAATATCAATCAAACGTGGAAGTGCTTCCATATCAGGAAGAAGTTCACATTCAGCCCTTCTGTGACTATTTGTATATCGAGTATCAAGTAGGATTAACATCTCAGGTAGTACTCTATTTTCATTGAATGACAATCGGACAGCTAATTCTGTTAACTTTGAATTTGCAAGTCCAGGCCGTCGGAGAATTATCTCCTCTATTGCCCGAGCGACATCAAATAGTATATCAGAATCATCGGGAGTTCTTGAAGTAATCCCTTGAATTTTGGATAATCCATCATCAAGAGAGAGACTTGCAATCAGGATGTCTCTCAATGTTGTTTGAAGTATGGATTCCACTAACACTAACTCCGTACTAATGAAAAGCCTATGTGAACTGCTTTAAAGCTTTCACAGAAAACTATCGCTCAATAATGAAATCATGCCATTCTCGAGAAGTTTCAGTTCCACGCATTCTTTCCATTCGGACCTCGTGTTTAGGAATGTTTCCACTTTCACTAATACGAAAGCGTAAGACAGCATCGGCCAGATACGAGAATGTTGCATATGTCTTCTCTTCATGAACTCCATCCTCAAGAATGTACATGATACTGTGTGAACTCTGAGTTACTCTTCCGCTAAGACGTTGAACTGCTCTCGGCATGGTTACTTCGTTCCCATGAAGAATCAACGTTGAGAGACTATCAATAACAACTCGTGCAACGACAAGATCTTCCAAAACTTCTGATAGGACAATACCCAATTCACTAATGTCATCAACTTTTGCTAATGATCGTGCAGAGCCAGATTTTGGTGCACCCATTCTTTCAGAATACCCATCAATAAAGACAAACTGACTTGAGGCTTCTTGAATTTCAGTGGACCATCCATGTCGGCTCATATCATTACGAATTACTCTTGGGGATACATCCGTTGTCACAAAAACAGCTGGAAACCCTTGGGCAATACCTTCAGCGAGGAAAGCCTCAGCATATGTGGTCTTACCAGAACCAAGAGGTCCTACTAACATGTAAGATACTTGTGTCAACTGGCCAAATTTGACTAGGTCGCTGATCATAGGGCGTGCCCTTGCAGGATTTGGGGTCGCTCCCTTTGAACTGTCCGTTATCTTCACATCCTAGTAGTCGTAGTGTTTAATGTCCTGGACTTATTTCTCCAGGCCAGACTCTTATACCTTCGTCTGTAATCCTCATTGAATGAATTCTTGAGCTGTGTTTGGAGCCTCTCAATTTGAGGACTTCAATCGAGCGTGATCGTGATGTATCACTAATCTTCTCGTTATAGAGTACAATAACACCCGACGCTAAGAAAGCTTCGATATCAAATACACCCAAACTCTGACCTTGTGTGGGAATCTCACTGGTGAGTATGAGTGTGCATCCAGTCCTTGTTATCGCAGCAGCAAGCTTGAAGAACTCCTCTCGCAGGATATCACGACTTCTGAATTTGTATGCCATGATAGAAATAGTATCTAAAACAACCCGCTTAGCATCCACCTTCTTGATGTGGTTCAGAATGATTGCCTGCAAGCCGGAGAGATCAAAACTCGGATACTCCCCAATCGTGACCGGTGTTACTTCCTTCGAAGGAGAGAGGTCAACAAGGGACATCTTACCTTCTTTGATGACAGCATCTATATCCATTCCAAACTGAAGCATATTCCTCTTGATTAGGTGAGGTGGCTCTTCCAGCGTAACAAACACACCAGGTTCATCATATTCCGTGGCACCCTTGTAAATGAACTGTGTTGCAAGAATACTCTTACCAGTTCCGGCCTTGCCAGCAATGAGAATTGTATCCGCCCTTGGGAAACCTCCCTCAATCAGCTCATCAAGACCAGGAATGCCTGTCTTTACTCTTTCAATTTCATGGTCGCTCATTTGGACTCACTCTTCTTTTTTTGACATACTTTGGCACCCAATATCATCTTCATCAACATCTCTGGTTCAGGGATACCGGTGATTGATACTCCAGATATCATCACAGTGGGTAAGGCAAAAATACCATACTCCTCCGCAGCCTCTGGATTCTCACTCACATTGATGATGTTCAGTTTAAAGATGCCAGTACCAAATTCACTAATTGTTTCTCGTACCACTTCCTCAGCCCTTGGACAAAAAGCGCATGTATCAGACTTGAAGAGGACAACTTCAATCCTGTCATCTTTATCCTCTGTTGATGTTACATCCTGCTCCTTATTCAAGTTGCGCTCTCCTAGGTTTGAGTAACGGTATTGTCTGATGCAAAAGTAGTCACTTGAATGTTTTGAGGATGTGTAAGACAATTATCTGTATCCCATTAATTTACGAATTTGTGTAGTAGCTTTACCAATTGCTCGAGAATGGTATCGAACATTCTTTGGCATGATCGCTCCGATTATGAGCACATCATCTCCTCGTGCTCCAACTCTCTTGAACACAGCTTTTCCTTCGGCACATCGTAGGCTGATATCACGAATCTCTCCCAGGGCTAGCTCTTTACGTACCCTCTCTGCAACTTCTGCAATCATACCACACATTGCCGCCACAACGTCTTGGTTTGTGGTGGGAGAAGTGGCAGATGTGACTAATAGTCCATTTCCTCTCGCGATAACAGAGGCTGAGTATCCACCCTCTTCGTTCATTGTTTCTAGGATTATGGGAAGTTTATGATAGTCAGGTCGTTCCATTAAGATACACCATCAAACTAGGGACTAATTGTCAAAATGCGCGTTTCCCTATTAAATCATCTGAGACTGTCATCTAACACAGTAGAGATTTAAATGTGCTTGCCTCTTTCATAGGATTAGAGCTGAACCATATGACTGCAGAATTCCGTTTCAAAATAGTGATGCTAGGAGACGGTGCAGTCGGGAAAACAGCCATGACCACTAGGTTCACTCAAAATTTCTTTGAGGCAGATTACAAGCGGACAATTGGCGCAGATTTTGCAGTCAAACGCATGGATATTCCTGATATCGACTCTCATGTCACGCTGCAGTGCTGGGATCTGGCAGGTCAGCCGAGATTCGAATTTGTACGACAGGGTTTCTACCGAGGAACAAGGGGTGGTCTCCTTCTCTACGATGTGACTCGACGCAGAACTTTTCTCAATATCGATAGGTGGAAGGAAGAGGCCTTTGTGAACATAGGAAAAGAAATTCCAATTGTTCTCGTTGCTAACAAAATAGATTTGGTCGACAGTAGAGTAGTCACAGAGAAAGACGGGAAAGCCTATGCCAAAGAGCATGGATTCATCTATGTGGAATCTAGTGCCCTAACGGGGGAGAACGTAGAAGAGGCTTATGTTAATCTATGCAAGAAAATGATCAAGGAATCCAGAGCAAGCACATCAAAGCCAGCTAGCTAACAATGTTATTTCTTTGTGCCACCCTTTAGTAGTCCTAGCGCACGTTTACATTGCCAGACAACATAGAACATATTCTTAGTCTGGAGGGTTGCATGATCATATCGCTCACATACTTTTTCGAACTTTTGAACAAAATCATCTCGAAGGGAGGGATCATTTGCAGCCTCAATCTCAGCAAGTAATTCTTGGAATGGTGCTAACATTGCGCTCATGTCTTCAACATCCCAACGAAGAATAGCTCCTGTACCGTCAGCGGTAATGAATGAATTTTGATGAGGATACCACTCAATACCATCAATCTCGCCCATAGTTGAGGCGATTCCCTGAATCTGAAGTGTGTCCATATCCCAAAGGAAGAGAGTCTTATCTCCTGAACCTGAAGCAAGGTATTTTCCATCATGGCTAAAACTTAGAGCGCGTACTTCACTCTCATGTCCAAGTAGAATCCTATCTAGCGTCATTGGCGTTGAAGTAGAATCCCATACCAGCATATTCAGATCCGAGGAACCAGAAATCAGTTTTGAACCATCAGGGGTGAAGCGAACTTCTCTGACTGCCGCTCGATGATCACTATGACGCGCGAGCATCGCACCATCATTGGAATTCCATTCACAGATATTTGCGTCAACTGAACCGGAAACAATTCTGTCCCCATTAGGATCCCAGTCAACAGTTACAACATAGAATCCATGCCCCTTCAACTGACGTACCTTAGTCTGATTGTTAAGGTCCCAAATGATGAGAGTTGTATCACCACTGCCAGATGCTAACTTATCACCATCTGGAGAGAAAGATAATGAGAGAACAGGGTACGTATGGCCTTGAAGTGTCCCAATACACTCACCAGAACGGATATCCCATAGTTTCACAACACGGTCAACAGTCCCTGAAGCGACAATATCACCTTTTGGACTAAATGCGAGAGACGTACTTAGAAAGTCATCCTGCATAAGTTGCATCTCATCCCCGTCTTCAGCTGCATAGAGCCTTATGCTCTTATCTTGAAGTGCAGCTGCAAACATGCGCCCGACGCGGTTCATTGCAAATCTTCGCGTTATATCTGCGCCATGTTCAGCCTGCGGTTTGAGGATTGTTGGTTTCAAGAAGATATTTTGTTCTTGGTGCTCCATATAATTCACTCACAGGGCAGGTTCGTAACGTTTCGACTTTTAGAATGCTCAAAAGTGTTGTTGTGACTGAGGTTCTTCAGCATCGCAACAATGATTAAATGGACATGAACGACGGGGCTCTAGGAGGGTTACTTTTGTCCAGAAAGACCGATAAGAATTTGTCAAGGGCCATGGGTGGTGGAGAGTCTCTTCGTCGTCTAAGGAAAGCTGTGAAACAAGTTCTGAAACCGTCTGATGACAAAATAACTAGAATGTTAGAGCAGATCACAAGTATTCAGGCAACAAGGGATGCGGCACTAACTGGCGATGAAGATACGCGACTCCTAGCGGTGTGTAAATTGGGCGAATGGGGAGAAGACGCATTCGAGTCTCTTGACATTGCGCTTAATGACGAAAGTTCTCATGTAAGAACTATTGCAGCAGGAATGCTAGCATATACTCGAAGACTTGATGCTATCCCTATCCTTGAGAAGTATTCAACGGATAATACAGAGAATGTCAGAGAAACCGTCGCCTTTGCAATTAACTGGTTACAGAAGTACGGTGAAGAGGCTCCTGAAAGTCCCTATATTCCAGTATCAAAGGAAAATCCAGCAGCAGTTCTTCTTGAGTCAGATACAATGCCTCTTCGAACAACAGATGATGTAATAGTCATCAATGATTACGCTATATCACCTGAGAGTTTAGAGTATGGGATTACTATCAAGAATGAGGGTACGACCCCAATCTATGAAGTGAGTGTGTCGATCCTAGCGTATCCTATTGAAAGTCTAAGTCCAGTAGATCCGTTAATACAATCAATTGAGGATATACAACCTAATGATTCTGGCTCTTTGATATTTGGATTCAGAATAGAGGGTGAATATATTGAAGGGGAAATCATCACATCAGTTCGTCTTGTCGATAGCAATGGGGAAGACCTAGCAGCAAAGGCAGGAAATGTATTCATCAGATCAATCTACAATCAGTTTGAGCCCTTTGAAATGGGAGCTGATGAGTTCATTCATATGAAATCAGATATGAAACAATGGAATAGAGAGCATACTGTTGACGCGGAAGCCAGTGACATCTATAATACTCTACAGAGTATATTGGAAACTAGAAACCTGTACATCTTTCAAAATGAAAGCATGGAGCGCGATAATGCTTTCATGGGAGTCATAGCTGGGATTGCAAAAAGTAAATTCTCGGAGAACAATCTTGCAATAGCACTCACAGTTGTAGGGACACAGGGAGATGGAATCTCAAAACTGCGTATCGATATTTTCTCTAATAATAACGAATTAGTTCACTCAGCAGCAAGTGGCATCTTTGAAATAATATTGAGCAACCTTGAAATCGTAGACTTGAACAACGAATAAATTCTAGGCTAACCCACCAGCTTCAAGAATCTTGATTGCTAATTCTAGAAAAGAAGCCTCGACATTTGTTCCAGTCTTTGCACTTGTTTCGAGGAAAGACGTAACGACTCCATGACTGGCAATGTCAGCTGCAAGCTTCTGACCTTCTTCTGTTGTGACAATGGTCTGAGCCATCACAGGGTTATCCTTGAACTGGTCTCGTAGGTCGGTCTTGTTAGCGATGAGAACGATTGGTATTTTCTTGCCAGCGTTTGTCCAGCACTCATCAATCCAATTCATAAGATTATCAAAGGATTTCCGTTCTACTGTAGAGTACACTGCCAGAGCACCTTGTGCACCTTTGTAGAAAGTGGCGCGAACACTCTTGAAGTGGTCTTGTCCAGCTAAATCCCAAATTTGTATACTAACATCATGGCCACCTTCGAGCTTCATCTTCTTGACGGCGAAGTCAGCACCGATAGTGATCATGTAATTGGCTCTGAAACCTTCTCCCATGTAGGTTCGGCGGAGACTGGTTTTCCCGACGCTTCCATCACCCATGAGTACAACTTTGAATAGTGCAGTGACCATCTTATGCCCACCTGTGATATTTAGTATCCTCTCTGAACACTATCGCGCTATTTGATTTTTCCACTATTTTAGTCTATGCCGATTGAACAAAACGGGTAAATTAGAAACGTATCCAAGTTATATTTCTGGACTTGAGCGCACTTTACTTTCGGGAAACCGTCCCCCTCGCGGGCATCCGTTTGGTCGCACAATTACATCCAGTAAAACCCACAATCAGTGGGGATAGTGTATGAGGGCTGGACAGTCACGTTCAGACATACCGACTAAGAGGATGCAAACGTGGGACGCACAGTCCGTACATTTAGAGATGGTATCAAAATCGAAGAAGCACGCTGGAAAGGGTTCCGGCGGACACTTAGACCATCCCAGAGAGAGCACTTCGATCGCATATTCGATTCTGCAAGAAGTTACGCAGACGCAGGTACAATGATAGTGACCCCGCGTATTGTAGAGGTAATCCTGCTGTCAGCAATTCTTGATATGCTAGGGGAGATTGATGATATTGTAAGGAGAGTGCGAGTTCTGGAACAACGACTTGAGGAGACCACCCCCTAATGAGCAAGACTGGATGGCTTCTGGATGCAAATATCGATCATGAGAAAGAAGCACTGACCCTATGGATCAAACATGAGGGAAAGACCAGGGGGTATACCTATCGGGGATTCCATCCTTCGATATTCGTCAGCACAGACCTGATTCAAAGTGGGGAGTGGAGGGATTCTGACATTATCCGTTCAGTCCTTGAACATCCAAAGATTGTGGACTCAAAAATTGTACATAAATTCACTAGTGTATATGATGACGAAAAGACCCCAGTACTACAGGTCTTCACAACACCAGATGCACAAAGAGAAGTAGCAAAAGACCTGGAGAAACTACCTGGAGCAACTGTATTTCATGGGGATATTGACGCTGTGCAACAGTTGTTCATAACAAAGGGCATGTTTGCCTTTGGAAATGTCGAGTTTGACTTGAATGGAGATGAGATTGTCAATATCAGATGTCTTGACGACCGTGACAATCCCGAATACGATATCCCAGAGTTCGAACAGATGGACTTTGAGGTGCTTATTGATACAGACCAGATCTTCCCAGGCATGGAAGATAGGATACACCACATTGAGGTCTATCATAGAGAGAAGATAATCCGTATCGAGGAGGAGGACGAAGGAGAGATTCTCAGACGCTTTCAAGAAACCATCAACAAAATAGACCCCGATGTGATAATCAGTAGAGGTGGAGATGAGAGCCTCTTCAGGTACCTCAGTATACGCGCAAAAGTAAATGGATTGGATTTGATTCTCTCCCGTGATGGAAAAACCCTAAGAGTCACACAGGGAGCTCCACAATCATTTTGGCAATACAATCGAATCATATACAAATCAGGAACTCAGGTCGTTTTGAACGGGAGAATCCATATCGACAGAGGAAAGACTGGCATGCATTTCTATTCCCCGGTGGGACTAGAAGGGGTTGCAGAAAGCTGCCGGCTCGCCCTCGGAAGACCACAGAATGTTTCCCGAATGACAATTGGTGCAGTGAATGCTGCGGTTCAGTTCTACAACGCCTTCAAGATGGACATACTGATCCCACCAGTAAAGAAAAACCCAGAGTTCCTCAAGTCAATTAATGAACTAGCAGCCATAGATCGAGGTGGGCTGATACTTCAGCCGAAACCAGACATCTACGAGAATATTGCAGAGTGTGATTTCTCGTCAATGTACCCAACACTCATGGTCACTAGAAACATCAGTCCTGAAACTATCTGTACTAGAACAGACTGTCCCTATGAGGAGAAATACTGCATACCTATTCCCGAACTCAGCTTCAAAATATGTACTCGCAAGAGGGGGATAGTATCAAAGTCCTTGGAGATGTTGGTCAATAGACGAACGGGCTTCAAGAAATTGATAGAAGAGGGAAACAATGTAAAGAAGTATGAGTTCATCCAGAATACTCTGAAGGGAGTACTGGTTTCCTGTTTCGGGTATCTTGGCTTCAAGAATGCCAAGTTTGGAAGAGTAGAAGCACATACAGCAGTCACAGCTCTCGCCAGAGAGGTCTTGCTAAAAACTCAGGACATCGGAGAGGCGATGGGGTTTGAGATGATTCATGGAATCGTTGACTCGGTATGGCTGAAATCAGAGGAAGATATCTGTCATGAGAATATTGTTGAATTCTGTAGACGGGTCACAGAAGAAGTTGACATCTCAATGTCACCAAAGGGCGTTTACAAATGGATGGTTATTCCATCATCGCGGCTTCATCCATCTATTGCCCCTCTGAATCGATACTATGGTGTATTTAGAAATGGCAGCATCAAGACTCGTGGAATCGAAACTCGACGCAGGGATACCTGTCTCTATGTTGGAGACTGTCAGATATCAATGATCAAGACTCTTGCACGTGCTAATGACAAAGCAGGTTTCCTAGAACGAATACCAGATGCTTATGCAGTCTGTCAGAGTTACATCAATCGACTCCATGACGATGATGTCGACCTCCGAGACCTCATTCTGAACACAACCTTGACGAGAGAGCCCAATGAATATCGTGCTACGTCCAGAGCTGCAGTTGTAGCTCAACAACTTGTCAAAGCAGGACGGAATCTTCATGCAGGGCAAAAGGTCAGGTACGTTATGACAGATGCGGGAGCAGAGAATCCATTACGTAGAGTGAAAGCACTTGAGTTATTTGATAACTCCACTAGATACGACCCAAAGGCGTATGCAGCACTCTGTGAACGAGCCTTTGAAAATCTAATACCATCTCAGTATCTTAATCCATTAGAATACAATGATTCAGATCAATTACTACTAACTACTCATTGACTGCATGTGCTTGCATTGCAACCCTTGGTTTGAGTTCTCGAACTGGAATGCCAGTTTCACGGGACACTCGAATCAAATCATCCGATTCCGGCTTGATACTGACTATGCTCCCATCAATTGAACGTGAAACCTTTACTCGTACCATATACTCCTTGTCATCAATCTCAAGAGAACAGACTAGAGTTTCACGAGCTGCCTTCAATCGCTCCCAAGTATTGTAGCGTATACCAATTGTTCCTAGCTGGCGAATCAGGATCTCTGCGATACTCTTTAACCCAGTTTTGGGAGCAATTACTTTTACTACATAGGCTGGTCGATTCTTCTTTCCAATCGCGGGGATAATGACTACATCATAAGCTAGACCGTCTTCGAGTAAGGTCTCGAATAGTGTAGCAAGAGTTTCACCATCAACATCATCGACATTAGTTTCAATGACTACTACTTCGTCTGCATTCCACTCATCGAGCACAATTGTTCGCTCCTCGGTCTTTGTTTTAGAAACTTCAACTGGTGGTTCCTTAGCTTCTGGCTCAGTCTTAGGCTCTTTCTTCTTAGTTTCTTTTGTGGGAGGTTTCTTTGGTTCTGTTCCCTCTGAAACAACGACTTCGCCCACAACTATCTTCATCATATTTGGAATAGTTCCAAGGTCTCTAGTTCCAAAACCTATTCCTTGATTCTGAGCTACAAAATTATCTATTGATTCAACATATTCTGATGCAAGAACTGCTAATAGAGCTGCACCTGTTGGAGTAAGTACTTCAGTTTCAGCATCTCCATTGTGAAATTTCATATCATGAACTACGAGGATCTCAGCTACAGCAGGTACGGGTACTTCGAGATCACCATGCTCACATGAGATGATTCCACTTCCTGTAGCTACATGTGTGGCAACAATCTTAGTATCTTCGAGCAACCCTGCTCGTTCCAGAAGATATGCGGTGCCCACGATATCTAGAACTGTATCAATGCTACCGGTTTCATGAAGATGTAGTTCATCAATTGGCTGGTTGTGAGCTCTACTCTCAGCCTGAAGTATTACAGTCATCGTATCCTTAACGAGAGTTTTTGCCTTTGCTGATAGTTCAACTTCTTCAGCAACTGCTTGAAGAACGTCCATCATGGAACTAGGATTGAACCGTATTGTAGAATTTCGAGTTATCTGAAGAACACGACCAGTGTTGCCAGAATGTTCCTTTGAGCCTATAGCCAATCTAAATGAAGGGTCATATATCAGCATACTAGCAGCAACAGGTAGAAGAACATCAGGCTCTCCGATGAGGTCGGTTAAGGCAGATAGGAACATATCCCCAGCTGCGCCCGCTGTTGCCACATCGATTAATACTCGTTTCTTTGCCAAGTTCATTACTTCTCCTGCTGATAGTCCACCAAGTATTCTTTTGCATCTTTAATGCCCTTTTCTTTCTTTCTTTGACGGACAACGCGACAATGATGGTTAATTACTATCATTCACCATGTATCATATCAAATTAGACCGTACTAATTTATTCACCTTTTCGCCATTGGTCAAAGATAGCCATGTACATACATTCCTTTGGAGATATCCACATCTCAGAGGAGTCAAATGATTGATTAACAAATTCTACAGGTGCATCTCGAATCAATGCGATTGGAACGGATTCATCAGATTCGCCCATTACTGCAGTACAAGCTGATGCAAGATTATCTGCAATGGCTCTTCGGGTTATTCGCATCTCGTTTCCGAAGAGGTCATGTCTTCCCCTATCGTCAGCAACAGGTCGGAAACCTGCAACACCTAATGCCATTCCTATATTACCCAATCTCAGAGGTTGGGTTCTACTATCAATCACCATAACTCCAACAGTTTTCCCTGTTCTTTCTTTGATTTCAGTCCGTATTCGGTCTGCACTAGCACGAGAATCAAGAGGTAGGAGAGAGGCGTGTCCAGGAGGTATATTGGATTTATCAACACCAGCATTAGCCATCAATGTATTAGATTTAATCGTGAGTACAACACGTGGAATTCCTCCAAGAATTTCATCGGCTTCCTGGATTATCAGTTCCGCAACTTCAGGAAGTATTTCATATCTTTCACCTAGCTTTTTGGCTTCGTCAGAAACCTGAACCTCGGAGAGTTTTACAACACGTCCCTCGGTTGTCCCCAAAGGGGTTTCTGCAATTGTGATGATATCATTATCCACCAATGAATGTCCTGAAGCATCTAGACTTTCTAATAGAACGTCTACAAAATTATCCTCTGGGACTATAATTCGTGTTTGAACAGGAAATATTTGCATATTTGAAACCCGAACCCTCAGAACTAAGCAACAAGATAAAGGATTCTTACTTCTTCTTCTGTAACTTCATTCTCTCAGCCATAATGCATCGGTCACCTTTTCGACCACCCATAGGAAATTTTGGAGTTCCCATCGAATTCATGCATCTAGCTGCAACAGCTGCGCCCATAGCCAGACCATCTTCAACAAATACAAGTTGATGATTATCAGTCCAGAGCTCACCTGAACGCAGTTTCAGAAACTGCTTGATTAAATCAGGCTTAGAACCTGTAGTAATTGCTCGTCCAGTCAAACCGAGTGAGGTGTCTTCGAGTATCAAATTCTCGGATTCTGCTACTTTTAGAATCCTCTCAACAATTCCAGCTTGTATTCCATCAATGAATGCATGTAAGTAATCAACAGTGTATCCTTCAGAGAAAATCTTGCCGAAAGTTTCCATCTCTGCCAGGTCAGCATCCACACCTATCAGAATAACCCCCGATTCATTTGCTGCGTTTGGATCAACAGGAACTGTTCCATAGCGAGTCGCTGTTTCAGGTACACGTTCCACGGTAATCAGAGCATGTGCTTCAAATATATCACGAGGATTAACCTCGACTGGTTCGATTGTTTTGGTTGGAATTACATCTAGAACACAACCTGTGCCAGATTGAGCAAATCCAGAACCGCGAAAAATTGCATCAGGAATCGCACCTGCAAGACCCGCAAAAGAACCAATTGTCTTTGCATATGGAAATCCCATGTCTGTGATTCTTCCTGCAAGTGTAGTTCCAAAGTCTAGGGTCATCACTGGGTTCCTGAAATCGATATCAGTTCCCTTTACTGCCCCCTTGAGCCCTGCTGTAACCAGTTCACCCTCCATCTCATTTGCTACAATCTCTGTATTTGATGGTGGTAAGGATGATGCAATTGCTCCATCGAAGTAGACTTTCTTGAGCCAAGTAAAATCACGTAATCCAGGAGGAAGATTTTCTGGACTCATTGCAGCAGTCATCTTTCGCGGAGGTATACCAGCACGGAGACAACCGTCAGCAAGAGCTTTTACAATTGAACCGACTTCCTCTGGGCTCGCAAAACCTGCTGTAACTCCTGTGGAACGTACAACAAAATGAAGATCTTTCTCAATGTCAACTTTCGACTTTAACAAAACTGATGAAAGAATACTGGAAACCATCTCAGCTACTGAGTCTTGAGTGAGAGGGACACCAAAAACAGTTTCACCAAATACCTCTTCATTTGAATGGGGAGGTCTCACATCGCGTGTCATTCGTACTTCTTTTTCAATCTCATATATCTCAGCAGTCTTAAGATTAGTAGTTACAAGAATAGCCTTAGTAGTAGTATTGCCAAGTTCCACAGATGCAACTGTGTAAAAGGAGCCCATACGAAGTGAGGAAATTCCAATTGACTTTGGTCTCAAGACTCGCTGCAAGATTATCTCCACCTATCATAAGAGCTTCTTGAACGGATGATCAGTTCCAGGCTCAATTCCAAACTCCAAGTATGCAGACTCTGCTGCAAACACATCTCCCATTGCTACTACTGGAAATACTCGTTCTGCATTCTCAATTGGACCATAGAGAAGGAAGTCAGCACCCATCATCTGAGCAATGAGGTTTGATGCAACATCTGCTGTTTTATACGCCTCTCTATTGACCTTCTTGTACTTTCGTAACCACGGCCAAGATGCTGGAGCATTGTGTACTCCAGAGCCTGTGGGTAGACCATATAGTGTCTTAGATACAAATGTGAATGCAGCTGCAGAACCAGCTCCAGCACCCATTGCAGTAACAGCAGTATCCAACAAAGGTTTCGTCACACCCAGTTTTCTACACAGCTCCAAGAGACCCTTCTCCTGATTCTTTGCTCCATCTTCAAGAACAGCTCTTCTTCCTGCGATAGTAGAGTCCTGTGGGTTAAAGGCTAAAATGATTGCACATTCGTGTTGAATCTCTTCCAAAGCGTCAAGCTCTTCTGTTGTTGCAGAAACGTTAATCGAATTGTAAATTGCTTCATCAAGAAGTCCAATCTCTTCGGAATGCTTCAGACCTGAAATTCGTACTTTGTGATCAGCGGAATCAATGAGAAATGGTGAATCAGTCAGGTCCGTTACAAAATCGATGTATCTAACCATTGCTTCTGTTGTTTCAGCAAATATCTGAACCAACGATGGATTACCAGTGAGGTCTGACATTTCATCTTGCTTTTGTACAAGCTCGGTTGCTTTCTTATTGTCGAAAATACCCTTCTTGGTATCTTCTACTATTTTGTGGCCGTCATAGAAAATAGTTCCAGCAAGAACTGTAGGGGTTTCTCCAAGGTTACCACCAATCTTCACTCCACCGATATTATTGATGATCTGTTCTTTCTCAAATACGAACATTCTGCTATCCCTCCTTTCCAACAAGAAGTGTACCTGAGTCAGTCTCTCTGACTTCTGCAACTATCAGAGAGGGATGCTCAGTAATGATTGATTTCGATTCAAATTTAGTCACTAGGGATGAGGTGTAATCGAATACTGTTCCAAACTCTGGAAGTAGAATGATGTCTGAAGTAATTCTAGGTCGTCGGGATCCACTTGATGCAGCTTTGAACTCAATCCATATTGCATCTTCTGGGAGAGGACCAGGATTTCTTGCTGCAATCTCTGCACTCTTTCGTTCAATCTCTTCAGATTTGAGTACATTGACCATCTCGATTAGCTCAACTTGCTGGCGAAATCTCTCAATTCCTTCTAAAGGTACATTCTCAATATATGGAATTGCGCCTTCAGCATCGATTATTTTTCTTGTCTTGGGGTCAACTCCATTCTTGTGTAGCGCTCGAAGAGTACGACCAGTAAGATGACCTGGAACCTCAGGACCGGTCAATATCAGAAATCGAATATTTGGATTTGATATCACATTGATGATTACTCGTTCAATCCCAATATTTTCGGTTTTACAAGAGCCAATGATAGCATGTTCACCCGAAACCTCAATCCGTTTTCCAAGCGTGCAAATGGCAACACAGTGTGATGGATCTTTTACTTCAAAGTCTCCCGGAACTGGTGGCCATTCATGATTATCTTTCACCGAGATGACCTCCTACTCGTACGTTGGTGGATCAAAGAGTTCCCTTTCCACGCCAAGTACATTGTTAGCTTCTGCAACTGCCGTCGCCATCGCGTTTGATATGAGTGCAACTGCAGCAAATACTTCTTTGGTTCGTATCATGGAACCATACATTATCGAATCAGTAGCAAACATCTGAGATGTCACCGTGGAAGCAACAACTGTGGCCATATGAGTTGATTCGTCATCAAATCCTGGTTCTTTGATGAAGCGCCACGCAGAGGGAGCATTGTGGGGTCCAAGACATGTAGGGAAACCTAGTTCTGATTTAACTGCAAGCGTAGTACGATACTCTAGACCAAAACCGGCTCCAACAGGCATTGTTCCAGGATCAACCAGAACTTTCTCAATACCAAGATCTTTAGACAGCTCTAGCATATCTTTGATTGTAGCCATTCTTTCAGGAAGGGATGTAGCTTTTGGTGACCACCCAAGAACAACCGCCATGTTTAGAGAGCTGTTCTTCAATACGTCTTTTTCTTCATCTTTCATGGAGAGATTGATGGAGTTGTAGATTACTCGTTCGTTCAATCCAGTTTCATCACAGTACTCAATAGCTCGTTTCCTAGCCTTGGCATTTGCTGACTCAAACATAATCGGGCCATCGAAGTGCTCAGAAAGCCATGAGAGATGATTTTCCATAGCTGCAGGTGTACGCCCATAAGCTTGAATCATAAAGGGATGCCCTGTCTTCTCAACCATATTCATTGCAGTATTTACCCATTCCAGTGCAAGAGTCTTGTCAAAAAGACCTTCTTTGGTATTCTCAACAATTGGTTGGCCCTTGAAGAAGAGACCGCCAATCAAGACTGTAGGATTCTCCCCAGGATGACCACCTATAGTAACTCCACCAAAATCGTAAGATTGCTGTTCTTTTTTAAAGACAAACACGATAATTTCACCCCACTTTGGGTCTTGGAAGCAGCCCAGCTCGTTTAACGAGTTCGGGAATGCTCTCCGCCCTTCCGATCCCCATCAAGTGAAGACCACTAATTCCTTTGATATTTCTGATTAACTTGATAATTTCTAAAGCAATGAGAAGTCCTTCTTCTCTCATAGCGTTTCGTCCTTCATCTTCCTTAAGACCTTTGCCAGCAGATTCAAGGCGCTTGATATATTCCTCAGGAATTTTGATTCCGGGTACATTTTTGTTCATGAAACGAGCATTCTTTGGTCCCCTGAGAGGAATAATACCTGCTAAGACTTTCAGCTTCAAATCACTCGCTAATTCCATGAAAGTTTCTAACCTAGCTGTATCAAAGATAGCTTGTGTCTGAAAGAATTGTGCACCAGCATCTCTCTTCTTTTGAGCTCTGAGAACTTGCATTTCAATCGGATCAGCATAAGGATCGAAAGTTGAACCCATGAAGAAATGAGGCGTTCCTTCAAGTTCCTCCCCAGCAAAATCAGTACCTTGCATTAGATGACTTGTAAGGTGGAGTGCTTGAATGGAATCAATATCAAATACCATTTTTGCATTGGAATGTGGACCCATAATAGTGCGATCACCTGTGACAAGTAGAACATTCCGAATTCCTAATGCATAAACACCATAGAGTTCACTCTCTATAGAAATTCTATTTCTATCACGGGTGGTTAATTGCATAATTGGTTCTCCACCAGCATCTAAAACTAAACGTGCACATGCTGTACTACTCATAGTGGGAATGCCACGAACATTGTCAGTAATGTTGATAGCATCACAATAATCTGCAATCACTTTGGTCTGTTCAATGACTATATTGTGATCAGCACCTCTTGGGGGACCAATCTCGCCAGTAACTGCGAAGACACCAGCATCCAATGTTTGTTTTAGTCGGGTATCAGACAGAATACAAAACTCCAGGTTCGTGTTGCATCAACACAGATACCACCCCTTAATTTGCTTTTGCTGGAAGCGCATGATAAGAAAGATTCAATCGGGAGATACCTTGACGATACTTCCAGGATTCAATTCACGTTCTAGTGTCTGATAGACATCGTAATTGAGTCGAGCAGTAACAATGATGCTATACTCGTTGTATGTTTCAGATTCTATGATTGCATCTTTGTGTAGTCTCGAAAGAATAGACATACCATCGTCACCATAGGGCAAAGTAATCGAGTACAGAATCAGTTGAGGAAGTATTCGCTCTAATGCGTCTATAAGACCATCAATATTCGTATGTGCTTGTGCAGAAATCGGAACAACTTCAGCAGAAATTTCGGTTAGAATTTCTTTCCGTTCCTGTACAATCTCATCCTCAACAAGATCAATTTTGTTGAGTGCAGTAATTATCGGAATTCCGTTAGCACCAATTTCATTGAATGTATCAAGACATGTATCGGTTTTTCGATCCATCTCCTCAATTGAATCAGAAGCATCCACAACAAGGATAATCACATCAGCTTCGCTAACTTCCATAAGGGTAGTGTTGAACGCTTGCAGCAATGTTTTAGGGAGATTACTGATAAAACCTACAGAATCTGAAAGAACAATCTGACGCCCAGGCAAATCAAGCTCTGCCGCTTTCGTTGCTAAAGTAGTGAAGAGTTTGTCTGCAATTTCCACTCCTGAATCGGTCAATGCGTGATGGAGTGTACTCTTTCCAGCGTTGGTGTACCCAGCTAGTGCAATCTCTATGAAACCTTCTTTCGCACGTTTCTTCTTTTTCAATGCCTGCGATGCAGAAATCTTTTCTAGTTTTTGAGTTATTGCATGAATCCTTCTACGTTGCTCCTTTATTTTCATGTTTAGCAGGTCTTCTCCAGCACCGACCTGCTCTGCTACTGGACGGTCTCCAGAATGCTCTTTCGCCAACCTCATTCGAATCTGATGTCTCTCAAAAGGTAATTCGTATTTGAGTCGAGCTTGCTCAATCTGTAGTTTTGCTTGTTGTGTATGCGCATGCTTATCGAATATTTCGAGAATGACTTGGGATCTGTCCCTGACTTCTGTTTCCCACAGCTCCATGAGACGAAAAATTTGGCTCGATTTTAGCGTGGGAGAGAACAATACAAAATCAGGTTTGTTAACTTCAATCCATATCTTAATCTGTTCAGCCTTGCCACTGCGAATGCCGAATTTAGAAGACGGAGCACTCACTATATCAAATCTGCCTATAATCTCATAGTCTGCAGTAGTAGCTAGTGCGGTAAACTCATCCAGAAGATCGGGTTCTTTGTACTTTCGTCTCTGGACAAGCAATGCAGTAGATTCGACCATTAATATTAACCAATAATACTTGTGTCTTAAACAGTACTATTGAAGAATAGACGTAGAGAAAGATTCTTTGGTTAACCAATAGGATTTCAATGGTGACCACAAATGGCAAATTTCGAAATCAGAGCAAAGGATGGTTTAGCTAGACTTGGTAGATTCTCGACTAAACATGGAACAGTGAAAACACCATTGCTCATGCCAGTGATTCATCCTGGAAAATCTATAATTTCTCCAAAGGATATTGTAGATGTGTTTGGGTTCCAGATGGTGATTACGAATTCATACATCATCAACTCTCATGAGAAGTTCAGAGAGAAGGCTATTGCTGAGGGCGTACACGGTCTACTAGATTTTGACCATCCGATCATGACCGATTCAGGTACTTTTCAAATGTACTTCCACGACCTTCCTGAAGAAGAGATTGACCCTTTAGCCATACTCGAATTTCAAAAACAAATCAAGACCGATATCGGAACAATATTGGATGCTTTCTCAAAACCTGATGTGGGTAGAGAGAAAGTTGAGAAAGATGTTGAACTCTCATTAGAACGTGCGAAGATGTCTGTTGGTAAAAAGGATGAGATGATGCTCGCAGGGACAATTCAGGGCGGAATTTACGAAGATCTGAGGGAAAGATCCGCTAAAGCAATGGGGGCTCTAGATTTCGACGTTTATCCAATAGGTGGTGTTGTTCCTCTGATGGAGATGTACAGATATTCGGATATTGTACGAGTGACCTTAGCCACAAAGAAGCATCTACCTCCTGACAGACCTGTGCACCTTTTTGGATGTGGTCACCCCATGTTGTTTGCTCAAGCAGCTCTCTTGGGATGCGACTTTTTTGACTCAGCATCATATGCCAAATTTGCAGAAAAGGGAAGAATGCTCCTTACTACAGGAACTGTTCACCTCAAAGATCTTTCAGAACTACCATGTGAATGCCCAATTTGTAGCAATACAACAGCAGAGGAATTGAAAGCGCTTCCAAAGGATGAGAAAGACCTTGCCTTGATGCGTCATAATCTCTATGTTTCAGCGGCAGAAATGAGAAGAGTCAGACAAGCTATTGCTGATGGGAAACTCTTCGAGCTAGCGGCTCTACGAGCTAGGAGTCATCCAGCTCTACTTGAAGCACTTCAGGTGATGACTGAAAATATGGACCAATTAGTCGAGTCAGATCCATTTGGAAAATCTTCATCCATATTTTACACTGGTGTTGAAACAGCTGTACGTCCAGAGATTTCCAGATTCCATGAGAGAGTACTAAGTCGATACCCATTCAAAACTACAGATACGATAATCATTGTACCGGATATCGGTGAACGTCCGTTCTCAGATACAGCAAGTACGATAATTGCAGAGGTTAGAAAGAGAAAACCAGAGGAAGTACTCCTAATGTTCTTGACGCCGATGGGAGTAATTCCGTGGGAACTTGAACATGTACATCCTGCGCAGCAGTGCATCTTCTCAAAGAGTGTTGACCCAGTAACTCTCAATATATCTAAGAAGAGATTGCAGGAAATCTTGGAAATAATCACTTTCAACAAGATTGTGTGGTTTGAACGTGAGAGTCCAACCAACCAGCTCAGTAAAGGTCTAAGTGACCAATACAATCTGACCAAAACAACAACTGCTTCGGAAACAATTACTGCTATAGAAAATCTCGATTCAGAGAGATCTGATTGGTATATTAGAAAACTAAGGGCAGTGTTGATGTATCAATGGGGTGAGAATGCAGGTGATATTGCTAACAAAGAGGGTATTCAAGTTGTATTCTCTAGGAGTACTGGAAAGATACGACATGTAACTCTGGAAGATGAGATTATATTTACAGTTGTACCTACCACGGGTTTGCTCACTCCGACCTTCAAAGGAGGAGAAATTCTACTACATACAAATATCGACAGTACATTCCTCGTTACAATGGAGAAAGATGCAGCAGAGTTTGTTGCTAAAGGAAGATCAGCTTTGGCTAAATTTGTCAAGAATGCAAGCTCTAAGCTGAAGGCAGGGGAAGAAGTACTTGTTGTGGATAATGAATCTAATCTTCTTGGTGTAGGAAGAACTTTGCTCTCGGGAGTTGAAATGCTTGTCTTCAACCGTGGTGTTGCGGTAAATATTCGACACTCTAGAAACATCTAGGACTCTGTACTTGCATATAGTGGATGACCAGGTATTTTCCTTAGTGCGTCAATCCCACCTATCGGAAGCACCATCATTTGGGAGGGAGGAGCATAGAGCTTAATTAAGGAACCAGGTTCCAATTCAGCATCAGAGGGTAATAATGATGTTGCAGAAACCTCGCCTACGTTGAAGTTAACTTCGATATTACTTCCAACAAAAACGACCTGGTTTACAACGCCAGAAATCATATTGTCCTCCGAGCTGGTGGCAACACTATGAAGATCCTCAGGTCTAACAGCACATCGTACTGGTTCATTCAATTGGAATGGATATCCCAAGAGCGGAGTCATACCTTTGACAATCTGACCATCAGGAAGACGTACACTAAGTGTATCACCGAGGGCAGAAATCTCTCCGTCTAGGAAAGTACACTTACCGATGAAATCAGCTACAAATAGGGTCTGTGGACTATCGTAGATTTCTCGAGGCGGCGCATATTGCTGAATATACCCCACATCCATGACTGCGACCATATCCGAAATACTCAACGCTTCTATTTGATCATGAGTAACATATACTGTAGTGATTCCAAGTTCGCCTTGGATTCTGAGTATCTCCTCACGCATCTCGACTCTTAATTTTGCATCCAAGTTAGACAATGGTTCGTCAAGAAGTAATACATCGGGTTCAATGACCAGAGCTCTTGCAAGAGCTACACGTTGTTGTTGTCCACCTGACAGTTGATGTGGTGTTCTTTCACCAAGTCCACTCATCTGCACTAGTTCAAGAGCAGTATTGACACGCTTGGTAATTGCACTCGAAGTATATTTCATACCTTTAACACGCTTGATTTTGAGACCGTATGAGATATTATCAAACACAGTCATATGTGGCCATAGAGCATAAGATTGGAAACACATACCAGTATTTCGCTTGTTGGGAGGGAGATCAGTGACATTACGATCGTCAAAGTAAATCTCTCCATGATCAGGTTCATAAAATCCGGCAATCAAACGTAAAAGCGTAGTCTTGCCGCACCCAGATGGTCCGAGAAGTGTTGATAGCTTACCGTCTTCCAAAACCATGTTAACATCATCAGTAGCTACAACTTCTCCGAAAGTTTTTCGCAAGTTTTTGAGTGTGATCGTAACCATTTCAGAATCACCTAGATACCTGTCATAGCGGATGCTCTTGTCTTGAGGATAGCATTAGTCGCAACAATCACTATCATCTGTAAGACCATCATCAGAACACCAAGAGCTGCAGCTGGACCAGCCCCATATAGAGGCGGAAGCCCTGCATTAACGTCACGAATCCAATATGTTAGTGGAGCGTCAGTGTAGTTTGCAGCGCCAAGTAATAGGCTGGTGCTGACTTCACTCACACAATAAACGAATGATAGAAGCGCCCCTGCAAGTACACTTACTCCAATCAGAGGCACAACAATGCTACTGAATGTCTTATTCCGCGTAGCACCTACATTGAGTGATGCTTCTTCCAGCTCGATAGGCGTTTGCTGCAAACCGGCGTAAGCGGCCCTTACTGTGAATGGGAATTTACGCACCAAGTAGGACATTGTAATAATAAATGCAGGTGCGCCCATTGGGAAGAATGGCGTATTATAGAAGAGTGTGAAATATCCAGTAGCGATAACAATTCCTGGTAGGGCAATGGGTGATGTAACTAGCATATCAAGAGCGGTTTTTCCAGGAATATCTCTTCTAGATATTATATAAGCTGCAGAAACACCCAGAAGAACAATTCCGACTGTTGCTATTCCTGCATACTTTAGTGTGTTCATAATGGCATTCTGAATATCACCATTCAATAAGATTGCATAATTGTCCATAGTCAATGGTGGAATAAGAGCAGTTGAACGATATTGTACCACTGATAATAGCATAACGCTGATTTGCGGGATTAATGCAAAGAAGAGTACAGGAATGATAACCAAGTACATCAATATCGTAGTTTTGGGGCTTAGATTCCTTGTTCGTGGATTCCATTGACCACCCTTGCTGCCAGAGGTGTAACTTCTAAGTGACGCATACTTGCGAATTGCAAGGAAACCAGTAAGTGCAAAAACGAGGAGTATCATACCTATCGCAGGACCCAGGGGATCTATTTTTCCGGATTCACCTATAATACTATCAAAGACTTGGAATGCAAGGACCTTCTGAGCTTGCAAATCTTCAGAATAAACGATGGGAGTACCTAAATCTTCTATACTTAGAATAAAAGTTAGAATTGCACCAGCTTGAATTCCGGGCATTGCAAGAGGTAATGTGACAGAACGGAATAGCCCAAAACCAGATGCACCTAGATTCTCAGCCTGTTCTTCTAACGCGGGATCAATACTCATGAAAGACGAATATGCATTTAGATAAACCAGGGAAAATAATGAAAATCCTTGAACTATGATGATTGCCATCAATCCATGAAATTCGAATCGGGTCCACTCTAACCCAAAGAAACTGAAGATTGCAAAAGCCCAGTTATTGAGAAATCCATTTGCATTAAGGAACCACTTGATACCAATAGCTCCAATGAATGGAGTTGAGAGCATCGGAAAAAGAAGAAGTGGGCGTAGAAGTTTTTTTCCAGTGAACTCGTACCTTGCGATAATAAATGCAAAAAATGTACCAAGAATAACTGAGATGATAGTTACTACAATAGCCACATAGACAGAGTTCAGAATAATCCCAAGATCGATTCCCCAATACTCAACGATACCAGCTCCTGTTGGACGAATCCAATTGAAATTACTTGGTTGCCACTGCGGTACATATGCAGGATTACTGAATAGTTTTATAATTAAATCGAACGAAAAACCCGATTCTGTGACAAAAGATCCTACGACTACACTCGCTAGTGGTGCTATAAGGAAAAGACCGAAGATGACTATTATCGCAATTAATTGAACCCAGGTTAAAGGGTCCATTTCACGCCGTAATTGTTCAACAGCAGCCATGAATCGGACATTAAGATTTCTAATATTCTGACCGGGATTTCTAAAGAAGCTATAGATTCGATAGAGTTTATCATAACACCATTTTACCCCTGACCTAATTTTATTGAAAATCCAGAGGAAAACGCTCCATATGATAGAAAAAATCTGTATAGGGATGTCAGTTAATAGATACCTTGCGTCTTCAAGTTCTGCATCTATTTGTTCTTCTATTGCGTTCATTTCCACAATAAACACATCCCTATACTCTATTTCGTTTTATGTCATTCATGACCCTAGAAATGCATTGAGATCAGCTAGTGTTGCCAAATACTGTGCGTCAGCAGCTGCGGTCCATGCAGTCTGCATATCATAGTAAAAGCCGTCGTCATAGATCAACTCAGTATTGATTTCTTTCGCGAAGTCCACTGTGTACTGCCTTAAGGTTGAATCATGGGTGACACTTACAGGCATCCCCATCATATCAGCCCAATCATCCAGTTGCCCCAGCGTAATGTCCTCATCATAATATGCAGTGACGAGAGCGTTCCAACACAGTACGAGATTGTCGTGGGCATCGTTGAAAACAGCCTCAAAGTATGATGTGAATGCAGTGTTTATCTCAAGTGATAGAGTATCATTGAAATCAACGCCAACATTTACCTTAGTCAGATTGAAGAACCCGTATAGATCAGCTTTGGTAAGTCCTACAGGTGTTTGGAATGCAGACTCGAGGACTGGCATACGGTTTACACCAGGTGCGAACCAGATTGCTTGACCTTCAGAAGACAATACATAGTCAAGGAAGGCTTCAGCAAGGTCCATCTTAGGAGTGTCTTTTACAATTGCAATTGGGTCTCCATTGACTATAGACTCACCTTGAGGTAGTATATACTCACAATCAGCATTATTGGCTTGTGTTGAGTAGCCATAGAAGTCAATAGACATAGAAACTCCAACAATTTGGGTTTCAGCAGCAGCTTGTGTTTCAACTGAACCCTGATATAATCGAGCACTTCCTGCCATTCTTGCAAGAGTTATCCAACCAGAATTCCAACCCATACCTTGAGTAATAATTTCGTAAATCCTAGTGTTGGATGTTGTCTTGGGAGCATTACCCATCGCAATAGTTGCGGTAGGTAGCAGGCTACCCCATATCGGTTGAGCAAGGTGTGTCCAATTGGTTGGTGTGGGTAGATTGTTTGAATCTAGGAATGCGTGATTCACAGTAAATCCGAATGTTGAAATCGCCGCAGCTACCCAGACAACGTCACCATTACCATCCTGACGTTTCATATCAGCACCTGCAATTTCATCTGGAACGCGGTCAAGAATATCAAGCATTTTTGTGCTACTAAGATTCTGCAAGTTTCCATCACGCTGCATCTGATCGAATAATGTTGGACCACCACCCCAGAGGACATCAACTCCTCCAGCAGCAATTACATCATCCCAAAAGCCGCCATCCTGAGATCTCCAGACAACGTCGGTAATATGGTATTCTTGAGCAATATCAGACGCTAGAAATGCATTTTCATAGGTAGTTGTTATTGCTACGTCATGTCTTGTCAAAACAGTAAGTGTTTGACCAGGTTCCGAACCTCCAAAAGGATTGAGGACCAGAACTACTCCAGCAACTCCAATAATACCAATTACAACAACAGCTATAATGATATTTTTCATATTTCTTCCGGTTTCAAATTCTCCCGTAGCCATTAGGATCACCTACAGCGAATTGAGGTTTTTAACAGCACTCATTTTGTCCATGGTGCCTTTCAAATCTCTTGTATATGTCCGCTAAGCATCGTTGAACCAAGGAGCAATATTAAAGCTTTGTTACCGTGTGAAGATTCGGAAACATGCAGTAAACGATTAGGTGTGAAGAATGTTTATTCCATTTATCAAATAATGGTGTATTCTAATAGGTGATTAGTTGAGAGATAGATAAACAAAGGACTATTCGACTATCATCTGCGACTATCCTAAAAGGCTAAATACTAAACGTTGGAGAGAAGCACTATCTTCTCAATTGTATTTTTGCAGTTGTATTGAAGGAGGATATAATCACGTTGAATACAGATTTACGAACGCGTAAGATAACAGCGATGTTAGTCATTGCTGCTCTTTTCGCACCCTATTTCATCAGCGTCGGTATTGTCCCAACTATTGCCTCAGCTGCACCGGACCCAATCACACCAACTATTGTGTTTGATATGAGTCACGGTCAGTATAAGGATTCAATCTTCGAAGCTGAAGATGCCTGGTTGGATGCAAACCTGACTGCGATGGGCTTTAATGTAATATGGGCTTGGGGTGGTCTCAATGATACCATTCTAGAAGATGCTACAGGACTCGTTATTGGTGCCATCTATGGAGCCACTAACGGCTTTACTGCAGCAGAGATTGATGCGGTTGACGATTGGTTCAATGCAGGTAACAAATTCCTCTGGGTCGGATCAGACTCTGACTACGGTGGTAATGCCTACATCAACGCAAATGCATCTCTAATTCTTGATGCTGTTGGTTCACA